>SXGS01610367.1_pt1 | contig 16056 bp, 12 predicted proteins | sample 3174681 | NCBI WGS metagenome assembly SXGS01 (sample SAMN11356861, study PRJNA531348) | freshwater metagenome | isolation source: freshwater sample F1-80 | place: China: Fuxian Lake, Yuxi | collected 2017-12-25 | reverse complement strand
GCTGCCGGGCCCCGAGGCCCAGCAGCTGGCAACGTATGTCGGCTGGCTTTTGCACGGCACACGCGGCGGGCTCGCGGCCGGCATCCTCTTCGTGCTGCCGGCCGCGATCCTGTTGTTTGTGCTGTCGTGGCTCTACGCCGTGTTTGGCACGGCACCGGCGGCCGCAGGCGTAATGGTCGGTGCGAAAGCCGTCGTACTCGCTCTCGTGTGCATGGCGGTTCGTCGTTATGCGCAGCGCGGTCTGCGGTCGCGTTGGCATGTCGCGATCGCTGCGTTGGCATTTGGCGAGCTGCAGTTCGGCGTCGCGTTCCCGTGGATCATCGTGGCGGCGGCGGGACTCGGTCTGACGCTTGTCGACGAACCGTCAAACGCTGTGGCTCAGACTGTGGTGTTGCCGACGCGCTCACCGCGATGGCATCCATGGCCAACTCTGCTGATCGCGAGTTCCCTGTGGGTCGCGCCGGCCGGGCTTTGCTTCTGGCATGGCGGCGCGGACGGACTCCTGCTGCAGCAGTACCTCTTCTTCACGGTCGCAGCGTTCGTCACCTTCGGCGGCGCTTACACCGTCTTGGCGTACGTGACCCAGACGGCTGTGACGCAACTGCATTGGATCACGGCCATGCAAGCGATAGATGGCCTGGCGCTGGCGGAGACTACGCCAGGGCCGTTGATCATGGTCTTGCAGTTCGTTGGCTTCATGACTGGGTGGAACCATCCGGGAAGCGACGGGCCGCTGCTCGCCGCGACGCTCGGGGCAATCGCAACCACGTGGGCGACGTTCTTGCCCAGCATGATGTTCGTCTTCGTTGGCGCGCCGTGGGTCGAGCGACTGCAAGACAACCGCTTCGCGCGCCGCGCCATGGCGGGCATCGCTGCGGCAGTCGTCGGTGTGCTCGTGCATCTGGCGTTCGTCTTCGGCAAAGCCGTGTTGCTTCCCGGCGAACGCTACGCATCGCCCGATTGGTTCGTGCTGCTCGTCGCGACGTTCGCCTTCGTTCTCTTGATCACCAAACGCTGCGGCGTCGTCGCCACCATCGCCCTCGGCTGCGGGGTTGGATGGCTACGCGCGGCCTGGTTTGCATGACACCTGCCCACATGGAAACGCGAAAGTTGCTCCTCCTCAGCAGCTCCACGGTTTGGGGCTCCGGCTACCTCGATTGGGCCGAGCCCGCGATCCGCGCAGCGCTTGGCCACGCGCGCCACGTCGCCTTCGTGCCGTTCGCAGCGCACGACCACGATCGTTACGCAACCACTGCGCGCCAGCGTTTCGCGGCGATGGGCTATGCGTTGCACTCGCTGCATGACACGCCTGCGTCGCTCGCCGATGCCGATGCGTTGTTTGTCGGTGGCGGCAACACGTTTCGTTTGGTGGCGGCACTGCACCACCGGGCCCTCATCGAGCCAATCCGGGCCTTCGTCGCATCCGGCCGTGCGTTCGTCGGCTCGAGTGCTGGTTCGATCGTCGCCTGCCCAACGATGCAAACGACGAAGGACATGCCCGCCGTCGAGCCGCCGAGCTTTCGAGCCTTGGACCTCGTGCCGTTCCAAATCAGCCCGCACTTCCAAGACCCTGATCCGAGCAGCCGTCACATGGGCGAGACGCAAGAACAACGCATCGGCCACTACCACGAAGACAACGAACGTGTCGTCGTCGGCTTGCGCGAGGGCTCGGCACTTAGCGTCATGGGCGATGCCGTGACGTTGCTCGGCACCCACACCGCTCGCGTGTTCCACAAAGCGCAACCACCGCGCGAACTGCCTCCCGGGAGGATCGAACATGCACTCTGAACTCATCGCACATGGCACGTTGCTGTTGTCACGGCGCGACGTGGCGCGCTTGCTCGACTTCGACACGTGCATGATCGCCATCGAAGAGGCGCTGCATGCAGAAGCCAAAGGACACGTGATCGGCCCAGCCGTTCTTGGCATGCATGTGCAGAACGGTGGTTTTCACGTCAAGGCCGCCAGCCTGACCACCCAGCGCCCGTGGTTTGCCGCCAAGTGCAACGCCAACTTCCCCGGCAACTTCGCGCGCTTCGGCTTGCCGACGATCCAAGGGCTCGTGCTGCTGCACGACGCGAGCAACGGCCGCGTGCTGGCGGTGATGGACTCGATCGAGATCACGATCGTGCGAACGGCCGCTACGACAGCTCTCGCCGCCAAGCACCTCGCGCGCACCGATTCCCACACGCTGACCATCGTCGGCTGCGGCAGCCAAGGCGATGCGCACGCGCGTGCTTTGTGCAGGGTGCTGCCGATCCGTCGCGTGCAACTGCACGACATCGACCCAGAACGAGCGAACGATCTCGGCACGCGGTTGACGACGGTACTCGCCAATGTCGAAGTGATCGCGGTGACGGACGTGGCGGCGGCGCTGCGCAGCAGTGATGTGATTGCGACGTGCACGACGAGCGACCGGCCCATCGTGAACGCCGACGACGTACGCAGTGGCACGTTCGTAGCTGGCGTCGGTGCCGACAACCCACACAAGCATGAGCTGGCGCCGAGCCTGTTCGCCGACAGCAAGATCGTCGTCGATCACCGCGAGCAATGCGCGACGATTGGCGATCTACACCACGCGCTCGCGGCGGGTGCGGTCGATCCAGCCGCGGTGCATGCAGATCTTGGCGAGATCATCACCGGCAAGAAGGTCGGCCGACAGAACGCCGACGAAGTCACGCTGTTCGACAGCACCGGAACTGCGCTGCAAGATGTCGCCGCGGTGATCGCAATCTGGGAACGAGCGAGTATCGATACGACGTTCGTGCGGTTCCCGTTCGCCAGTTGAGACCAATGGCGTTCACATCCTGCTGAATCGGGCACCGCCGGGCCCGCGGAGCGAAGCGACGTGGATTGCAGGTTTCCCCGAACCACGCGGGGCCCGCGGGGGTGACCACCGATGCCGCCCTCGAGCCGAAGTCGCGAGTTCTCATGCCGCACCGTGTCCGGGCACATGGGTAACACCGGACTCCAGGGGCACGATCGTGCGCGACCGCTCGTGCAGGACGCCGAGGTGAAGTGGCCCCAGATGCACGGCCCGGCATCCCTCGGTCGCCGCAGCGAGTCCGACGACTTCGCCAGCGAACGCCTCGCCGACGAACACCTGGCCGCCTGGGAAGCCCTTCATCGACGCCGGGGCCGACTCGAGGTACCTGGCGGTTGGCAGCGTAGCGCGCAGCCGATCAGTCGCGCGCACCGGTCGCGAGCAGCGCGAGCGCGGTGGCGACGAGCGGGTCGTCTTCCTTCATGGTCGTCGCGAGCCCTAGAAAACTGCCATCGCGTTGCTGCCGTTCGCGGGCGATCGACACGGCGAACGTCTGCCACGTCGCCGCGCGCGGATGGGCGGGCAGCGCCCGCGCGACGGCCGCAAGCGATTCTGCCCAATAGAGGCGCATCGACGGTTCGAGCGTCGGGTCGGTCGTGTGCTGCAGGCCCGGCATCGTTGCCGCGGCGTTGTGCTCGAGCCAGGCGAGGGCGCGGGCGAGCGCCGGTTGGTTCGGACGTTCGCCCAGCGCCAGCAGGGCCAGGATGCCGTCGCACGTCGCCGTGCCATGGCTGCGCGGCACTTCGCGGCCGGTCTCGTCGCGCGCAAAGCCCGCCTTGGTGCCACGCCAGTCTTCGACCGGCGCATAGCGGAAGCCACCGTCGGTGCATTGGCAGCGCTGCACGAAGGTCCGCGCCTGCACGAACAGCGTGTCGTCGCGCGGCACGTCGGCGGCGACCAGCGCCTGCAGCACCGCTGCCACGGCGGCGAGTCCCACCATGTCGCCGCCGAGCGGATGCCGTGGTTCGACCGCGCCAAGGCCGAAGCCGCCGGTTTCGGGTGCGTCGGCAGGCCAACCGTTGCTCGCGCCGAGCTGGTGCCGGCGCAGGAATGCGACCAGCTCGTCGGCGGTCGCGCGCCAGCCCTCGGGGCGCCGCAGCGCCAGCGCATGCAGCCGATGCGCCGCGGTGAAGCACGGATAGTCGACGGGCTCGGGCGGAACTGGCGGCGACGGCGCGCGCCGCGTGGCGAGCCCGGCCAGCGCGCGCAGCAGCAGCGGCTCGGCCTTGTGGCGGTGTGGCTCTGGCAGCTGCGCGAGCGCCAACGCGAGCGTGGCAGTCGTCGACTCCCCGTGCCGCAGCATCGCGTAGGTGCGCGAATGCCACAGTCCGTCGGCGTCCTGTGCCGTCGCGAGCCAGTCGATGGCGGCGGGCGTCGCCTCGACGTTCTGGCGGCATGAACCCGGCAGCGTCAGCAGCGACGCGGTCGCGAGGGCGAGAACGAGTGCCGGGAGCCGCGTGGCGCCGGCCGCGCGCTTCACCGTTCCACCAGAGGCAGCTGCCGATCCGGCGTCAGCAACGTCAGGATCGAGCACGCGGTGCAGAACACGCGACCGGTGATGCAGTGGTGGCCGACCCAGCTGCCGTCGGCGTTCTGGCTCGACTTCAGTGCCTTGGTGATGCGGTCGTACCAGGCGGCGTAGACCTTGTCCTGTTCGAGCAGCAGCGCCTGCGTCGCATACAGCGCACCGAGGAACTCCTCGCCGCCGGTGGCGCCGCCGACGTCCTGGTCGAAGCGCATCTTGTCGATCACGCCGATCGCACGCTGCACGTCTTCTTCCTTGCCGAGGCCTTCGCCGATCAGGACGCGCACGCCGCCGGCTTGCGTGACGAAGCGCTGCGCGCGGCCCCACTTGTCTTCGCGGAACACTCCCGTCGCCTTCTCCAGGCAGTCCTCGCGCAGATACCGCACGACCTTCTCCGGCGAGGCCTGGTCGATCAGGATGCCGGCGGCGTGCGTCTGCTTCAGCGCTTGCCACGCGGCGATCGTGGTCAGCATCGGCTCGTAGCTCGTCTCCCATTCGCCGTTCGACTTCTGCAGCCTGGCGATGTGGGCCGCCATGTTGCGCAGCTCGTTGCGCATCCGGTCGTCTTCGAACAGTTCGCAGTTGAGCGTCGTCGACTGCGAGTAGAGCAATGCGACGAGGTAGAGGTCGGCGTTGTCGCCGAGCTTGCGATGCAGCAGCGTCGTGGCGTCGAGCCGTTTGCCGCCGACGTAGCCACGGGTGCGGCGCGTGATCCAGTCGAAGGCGCGCTGCAGGACCATGCAATGCTGGCCGCGCGTCGGCGTGCTGCCGTGGGCGAGCAGCGCGAGGCAGGCGATCGCGGTGTTGCCGACGTCGCCCGGGCAACCTGGGTTGTCGCCCCACGAGCCGTCGTGGTTCTGGGCGCGGACCAGCCACTGCATCCCCTTCTCGGCGGTTGCACGGGCGAGCGGGCTGACCGGATCGGGGCGCCGCGCGGACGTCGTCGCCGACGACGCGATCGGCGTGGGTGCAAGCACGAACGGCAGCAGCGACAGCACGAGTGCGTTAGCGAGCTTCATGGTCGTTCCCGGGTTGTGGGCAATCTACCGCGGAACCATCCCGCTGTGGTTGCGTATGTTGCGCGCCTCCATGGTTGTTCCGTTCGTCGCGGGTTCGCTCCTGTTCGTTGGCCTTGCGCCGCTCGCCGCCGCGCCGCAGTCGCCAGCACCGGCACCGGCGGCGGCACCCCGCGGACAGCACCTCGTGGAGGTGACCCGCGCCACTGCGGCTGGTGAGTACGTCACCAGCATGCGGAGGGCGGAGTGGTGTCGGTGTTCGGCTCGTGGCCGTCGCGCGCCGTGTGGAGCAAGGCGAAGGCCGGTCGCTAACGCCCGTCGGTCGGGAGATGTTCCGTTCGCAGTCACTCCGGACCTTGCGTAGCACGCCGCTCACGTCCCCAACGCAATCCCCCGGAGGTCCCATGCGTTTCCCGAGCCTCACCCGTGCGCTGCTCATCGCGGCGCTTTCCGCGTTCCTTTCGGCCCAAGATCCCGCCGTCGACATCAAGAAGGTCCGCGCGCAAGCGACGGAGGCGGTGCAAGCCGGCGATTTCGCCATCGCCGCGGCCAACTTCAAGAAGCTCACCGAAGCGGACCCGAAGGACGCGCAGTCCTGGCAGTTGCTGGGCTACTCGCTGCACATGGCGGGCAAGCTCGACGAAGCGCTGCCGGCGCACATGAAGGCGGCCGAGTTCAAGCAGACCGCCGGCGTGGCGACGTACAACATCGCCTGCGTGCACGCGCTCAAGGGCAATGCCGACGAGGCGTTCGCGTGGTTGGAGAAGTGCTGCGCCGCCGGGTTCGACGATCTGGGGCAGTTGCAGGGCGACACCGACTTCGACTCGCTGCGCAAGGATCCGCGCATGGCGAAGATCGAGGCGTTGGTGCAGGGAAAGGCGAAGAGCGGTGGCGGCGGCGTGCAGGTGTTCGAGCAGAGCATTGCGCGCAAGAACGCCCGCGCCGCGTGGTTTGGTCGCGGTGGTTCGCCGGGCCAGATCGCGATCGACTGGTCGCCGGTCAACTGGAAGGAATCGATGGAGAAGGCAGTCTCGTCGGGCAAGTACAAGGGGCAGAAGTGGCGTCTCGGCGCCGATTTCTGGACCCGACTCGACAACTCGATGGACCTGCAATGCGGCGCGGTTGCGGTGCCCGCGGGCTACTACTACCTGACGCTCGAACAACGCGACGGGAACACCTTCGTGCTCGCGTTGCATGACGCCGCGGCCGTGCGCAAGCTGAAGCTCGACGCGTTCATGTGCAACAAGCTGCAGGGCGGCATCGAGATCCCGATGACGCACGCGACGGCGACCGAAGCGCAGAAGGAACTCGACATCGCCGTCGCGATGAACGATGGCAGCAAGTCCGAAGGTTCGATCAAGATCGCCTTCGGCGGCCACGTGCTGACGGCCGCGTTCACCGCGAAGCTCGAGTGAGCGATCGCGTGGCACGCGACGCCCGCGCAGGGCGTCGCGTCACATGAGTTCGGGCGCCGCGCGCGCCGCCGCGACGAACTCGGGCGCCGGATCGTCGAGCCAGGCGATCCGGCACGCCGCCGTCAGCTTGAGGACGTGTTCGTCCCCGTGCGCGACTGCCGCGGCGGCCAGATCGGCCGGCCATTCCTTGGCGTCGGCGACGACGGCGCCGGCGGCGAACTGGCGATTGCCGAAGCGGGCCTGGATCGCAGCGACGAGTTGCCAGGCGTGGCGGCACGCCAGCGTCCTCGTCGTGGCGTCGAGGCAGGGCCACAACGAATGCAGCGAGGCGACGGCGGTGAAGGCGTGCAGGAAGAAGATCGGCGCTTCCTTGCCGTGATGCGCAAACTGCCGCGCCGTCGTGCGCAGCAGGCTCTTCCGGAACGCACTGGGGCCGGAGTCGCCCGGACCGCCGTTGGCCACGGCCTTCGTGAACGGTTCGTGCGTCGCCGCTTCGGCGAGGCGCAGTTCGGAGGAGCCGCGCGACAGCTTGCGCAACTCGCGCGGCAGCAGGGGAACCGTCGGCAGCGTCGTCAGCGGATCGTTGGTGCCCGTCCCGGTGGGGCCGAGCGTCACGCGATGGTTGGCGGCCTGGTAGGCGAGGGCGCGCGCCAGTTCCTGCCGCCGCAGCGGTGTGTCCTTCGCGGTGAGCGCGCGCACCGCGTGGCCGGTGCGGATCGCGCCGTGCGCCAACGCCGCCGACAGGCTCGGCAGCAGCGTGGCCTGCCATTCGCCGACCAGGTCGCGCCACGGCTGGTCGGCGAGCAAGGCGGTGAACGTCGCCTCGAAGTCGGCGAACGCGTCGCGCTTGCCCAGCGCCGCGGTTCGCGCATCGGCATCGAGAACGCGCCCGGGCTTGGGTGCCGCTTCGAGATTCTTGCGGTAGCCGTCGAGCCAGCGGCCGATCACGTCGGGACGATCGAGGGCGACGAGGGCGTCGATCGCCATTGGGCCATGGTTGGACAAGCCGCCGCCGTGTTCGGGGCCCGTCGCCACCAGCTTCTCGAGGCCGGCGTCGTAGGCGTCGGTGGGGTCTTGCCGGCCGGTCCAGCGGCCAACCGTGGCCGCCGCCGCGGCACTGAGCACGAATTCGCGACGGGAGAGATCGTTCATGGGGCACCCCTACGCGCGTCGACGGGAAACGGAGAGAGTTCGACCCGAATGCGGCCCGCGCGTGCCGCGCCCGGCGCCGGGTCAGCGCTTCTTCGAGATGTCGAGCTTGTCCAGTTTGGCGCGGATCTTGACCGATTCCTCACTGCGCGTGAGTGATTCGCTGATGGCCCGCAGGCTCATGCCCTTGCTGGCCAGGTGATGGAGTTTCGCGATTTCGGCCGGCGTCCACGGCTGGCGATGGCGTTCGAAGCGTTCTTTCATGGTTGGAGTCCTGCGCGCGTCACTGGAACGTCTGGTTCGTGTTGCGCGCACCCGGCGTCGCCGTGAGCGAAGTCTGCCAGGTGAATTGCGTGTAGCCGCTGCCGCTGCCGCCGAGTTGCAGCGACAGGCCGACGGCCGAGTTCGATGCCTCGCTGACGCCGATGTCGGTCGCGGTGCGGCCGGCGAGCTTGCCGCCGACGCCGACGAACGAGCCTTCGTAGGCGATGAACTGCATCAGCACGCCGTCGGCGGTGAGCAGGGCGATGCCGTCGGGGCTGCCGTCCTGCAGGCCCGGGAACGAGAACGACAGCGTGCCGATGGCATTCTGCTGGTTCGGGAACACGCCGCTCAGCCGGCGGCGTCCGTACTGCTGTCCCGTGGCGCCGTCGACTGCGAGCAGCATCCAGCCGTTCACGTTGTCACCGGCGGGGCCGGCGAGCTCGACGAACTCGTTCACGTCGACACCCGTGTTGTCGTAGTGCACTTCGTTGATCCAGATCTCGGGCAGTCGCACGCGCAGGCAACTGCCTTGGTAGAGGCACGCGACCCACTCCGGATGGTCGACGAACGGATTGCGGTTGCCCTGGTGGAGGAACACCGCGTTCGTGTGCGCGAGCTCCTTCGCGTCGACGGGGTCTTCCTGATGCCACTGCAGCAGCGTGCTCAGTTTGCCCATGTAGGCGATGCTGAGGTTGCTGCCCGTCGCGCTGGCGTTGATCAGGTTGAGGTCGTCGGTGAGCCGCAGGTCGGGCTCGGCGGCGCCGGTGATGCCGTGGGTGCCGCCTTCGTAGCGGATGTCCATGTAGAGGATCGCGCGCGCGACATCGCCCTTGCGCCCGGCCCAGGTTTGCCAGCCGCCGGCGGGCGCCTGCGACGTCCACCAATTGCTGTTGCCCGGGAAGGTGCCGCTGCCGCCACCCTGGCCACCGTTCGCCGTGGTCGTCCACTCGGTCCAGCCCGCGGTGCCGCCAAAGAACGGGGTGTTGTCGCGCGCGCCGTTGTAGGAGATGTCGCAGAGGAACAGGTGGTGGCAGTCGGTGTACGGGTAGTTGGTGCTGACGTCGTTGGGGAACCCGTACGAGTTCGGCCAGGTGTGCTCGCGGTTGTAGAACGAGTTGCCGCCGCCCTGCTTCGTGTAGACGGCGTTCTTGTAGAGGTCGAGGATCTGCGTCGAGTTGCCAGCGTACTGGTCGGCGAGCTCGAGCACGTTCCAGGTGTCGGTCCCGCTCGCGGTGTACGCAATGCGCGTGTGGTCGTCGATCACCGCGTGCAGCGTGCTGCGCAGGGTCGTGGCCGACGTGGCAACCACCGAGTTGTAGTAGTTGGGCGGCGGTTGCGCGCGGAGCGCGGCCGTGGCGACGGTCGCGGTGGCGAGGACGAGAATCGGCGAGCGCATGCGAGGCGGCATGATAGCCGCCGATTCGCCATCAGCGGGATTTCACGTTCACGGCCAGCGGTGCGTCCCACCGCTTTTGGGCGGGCGCATAGTACGGATACGCCCGTGACGCCGGGCCGGTCGTGGCACCTGGCACCCGTGCGACGAGGTCGAGCGTGAGTTTCTGCTCGGCCCCGGGGGCGAGTTCGCGCCAGTAGAGCACCAGCTCGCGGCCGCGCAGTTCCCAGAACGCGAACGCCTCGGCGCGCTGCAGGTCCTCGAGCACGCGCGTCTGCAGCTCGCAGCCGGCGGGCAGGCCGACGATCGCGATCGGCGTCGGCACCGTGGCGGTGGTGGTGTTGCGGACGACGACGTCGAGGGCCACGGTGTCGCCTTCCTCGGCGGTGGCCTTGCGCAGCGACGTCGTCAGCGCGAGTGGCGCCGCGGGATCGTCGGCGGGTTGCTCGGCGTGGTAGGCGACTTCGCAGGCCCACGCGAGTGGGGTGCCGCCACCTGCTACCTCGACGCGAAGTTCGTGCTCGCCCGCCGCGAGCTGCGACCACAGTTCGAAGGTCAATACGCCGTTCTCGTTGGCGGCGAACGCACGTTCGGCGAGTTGCTTGTCGCCTTCGAAGACGCGGATCGTGCCGGGCGTGCGCGTGGCGCGGTGCTCGGCTGCGTATGCCGTGAGCGCGCGCAGGGCCGCGATGGTCGCCTGCGTCGCGCCGAACGTGCCGGAGCCGGAACGGCTCTTCTGCACGAACTCGACGGCGTTGCGCACGTTGCCCGTGAACGCGGGGTCCGGCAGCCAGGCGAGGATCGCGAAACCCGTGGCCTCGACCGCGAGGTCGTTGCCGCCGCTGTTCGTGATCGACGTCTTGCCGCGCAGCGCGCCATCGGCCTCCTGGCGGTCGCGCAGGCGGGTGCGTGCGGCCGCGGCCTCCGGGCGTTTGGCGAGGTGCAGCGCGCAGGCGATCAACGCGAGTTCGTATGCGTCCTCGGTCGACACCCGCGCGATGAGCGCGTCGAGTTCGACCTTCAACTCGGCCGCCGGCGTGCCCGACTGCAGCAGCGCGTAGGTCACGTAGGCGTTCGTGGTCGGCTGGCCGCCGCCCCACGAGTGGTGGCCGGTGCCGCCATGCGGGTAGTTGCCCTTGCCGTCGCGGCGCGCCATCAGCCACGCGCGGGTGCGGTCGACCATCGTGGCGTCGACGTCGTGCACTTTCGCCATGTCAGCGAACTGCAGCAGGCCGTAGGCGGTCAGCGCCTCGTGGCCCGGGTTCTTGCCGAACCACTCGTAGCCCTTCTGCGAGCACTCGTAGCCGGTGATCTTGCGGTAGCCGGCCGGTAGCAGCGCACGGGCGCGCGCCGCGACCACGGGCACGTCGTCGCCGTTCGCTTCGAGCAGGTTGAGCACGAGCGTGTTCGGGTAGTTCGACGAACTGGCCTGTTCGAAGCAGCCGTGCGGTTCCTGCAGGATGCCTTCGAGTCCTTGCGTCAGCGCGGCGATCGGCGACGGGTAGGCCGTCAGCGTCACGCGACCGGTGCCGGGCACGGGAGCGCTCGGCACGGCGATGCGCGCGGTCGACGGCATGCCCGCTTCGCTCTGGCCACCGACGGTGCGCCGATGCGGGAAACCGCGCGGTGCGATCGACAGGCGGTGTTGCAGGCGATCGACGAAGTGGCCGGCGCGCACCTCGAGGCCGAGCGTGGTCGAGCCGGTGTGGTCGGCGACGGTGATCGGCAGCAGCGCGCGGCCGCGGCCGTTGCTGAGCGCCACGCGCGTCGGGACTTCCGCGGCGAGTTGCAGGCCATTGCCGACGCGCACCGTCAGCGCCACTTCGGTGAGGGCCGGATCGGTGGCGACGACGTTCACCGGCAGCTGCAGGCGATCGCCGGCCGACACTTCGTCGGGCAGCTTGGCTTCGATGTGCAAGGGCAGGCGCGTGCTGAAGGCGAACGTGGCCTGGCCGAGCCGCCCGGTGCCGCTCGATGCGTGCGCATCGGCATGCACGCGCCACGTGGTGACGGCGTCGCTGGTCGCGAACGACGTCGACGCTTCGCCGCGTTCGTCGGTGACGATCAGCGTGTTCCACAGCACGGTCAGGGTGAAGTCGGTGCGGTCGTCGCTCGGCGTGTGGCGGTGCGCGTACTGGCGCTGCTGCCATGCCTGGAACTGGTCGCGCGGCGTGACTCGATAGTGCTGGATGAAGAACCCTGCTTCGCCTTCGACTATTTTCTCAGCGAGCCCCGACGATGATGCCGGGATATCGCGAATGCGCGGCGGAAGGAACACCCGGGCGAGGTCCGTTGTGAAGAAGTTCTCGGTGCGGGCGCGGATGTCGACCTCCCCTCCGTCGTTGAAGAAGGCGCTGGCGAGCGAGTTCGCGGTGACGCCGTAGTTGCGCGTGGCGCCAGCGCCGAGTTCCCATTCCGCAAGCTCCGTGTCGAAGTCACGCACATACAGCTCGCTCATCGCCGGCGTGCGGATCGGCACCGGTTCTGCATCTCTGCGTTCGGAGAAGTCCCACGCCTCCGCGCCTGGGGCCATCGCATCGACCAGCACGGCGCTGCCGATTGTGTTCGGATAAACCAGGGATAGCAGCAGCGCCACGGCAACGACCGCGCCGATCCCTTGCATGGCCGGTTCGACACCAAAGCCGCGCCGAAGCACCCAAGCGACGCATTCGCACAGCAGCAGCAACACCAGAGCCATGCACGCGAACGCGAACGCGTCGGCGAGCCAGCGCTCCGCCTTCCATGCGAACCGTTGCAGTTCCTGGCCTGGCGCTCGCGCCGCCGCCAGGTTGCTGGCGACCTGCGGCGTGTGCGAGAAACCCTCGCGCGCCAGGATGCCTTCGGCCGCGGGCCCACGTGCGGCGATCGCCGCCTGCGCCGCACCGTCGTTGCGCCACACGAACCGGCGCCAGCCGCGCGTGCCGAGCAACAGATCGACGTGCTGCGCCGAACCCGCATGGGCGAGGAAGAAGTCGCCGAGGTTCTCGGTGCGCTCCACGTCCGCGAACAGCATCGCGTGGTCGACGATGCCCGGTTGCGGCTCGCTGCCGAGCGACACCGCTGCCTGGTCGGTCACCGACAGGCCGACGATCGCCGGGGCTGGGCGCCCCGCTTCGTCCGTCGTCCGCACGTTCACCTTCTGCGTGGCGCCCGGGCTTGGTGCCGCCGTGTCTACGGCGAGCGCCACTTCGAGCCGTTCCGTCGAATGGCGGCGCAGCAGGCGTTCGGCGATCGGCTGCAGCGTGCGATCGAACACCGTCGCACGCAGCACACCCGACGCGTAGCTCGGCAGCGGCACTTCGACCGTCGTGCGCAGTTCGCCGTCGTCGCCCGCGCGCACGGTCGTCTGGCCGACCAGCACGCCACGGCAGAACACGCCGACCAGCCACGGCCCGTCGCCACGGCCCGCCAGCGCCATGCGCAAGGCACCACCGGCGGCGATGTCGTCGCCGCGCAGCACCATCGCGATGCCGCGCTCGCGCACCGTCGGCAGCGGGAACGTGTCGCTGCGGCCCGCGAGCCGCACCGTGTAGCTCTCGCCGGCGCGCGGCACGAACGCGAACTTGCCGCGGCCCTGGTGCGCCGTGCGCACGGTTGCGACCACGCGGCCGCGACCGTCGAGCACGTCGCCGGTGCCGTCGACCGGGCGACCGAGCGGATCGGTGCATTCGAGATAGACGCCGTTCTCGACGCCGGCGACCAGTTCGCCACCTTCGGGGAACGCGGCGATCGCGACCTTGCCGGTCGGCACCACGAACGGCTTCACCTCGGTTTCGACGATGCCGCCATCGTCAATCGTGGCGACGAACCGGGCCGCACCCTTCAGCACGTCCTTCGGCACCGTGAACGCAAACGTCGCGTCGCCGTTGCCGCCGAGCGCCTGCTTGCCGCTCCACACTTCGTTGCCGTCGAGCACGAGCGAGGCCTTCGCGGTGGCGCCAGAGGCAGCACCGCCGCCAGCCGCGATCCGCAGCACCGTGACGGTCGCCGAGCCGCGAGCGCCGGGCGCATAGCTGGTGCGGTCGAGCACGACGGTCTTCTGCAATTGCGGCGGCTGGAACGAGCGCACGACCACTTCGGTGGTCTCGGGCGGGAAGTCGCCGGCGGGCGAGCGCACGACGACCTTGAGTGCGCCACCGGCGCTGTCCGCTGGGATCTGCAGCTTGAACGAGCCGACGCCGCCGACGGCGGTCCGTTCGAGGTCGTTGCCGATCGGTGCGTCCTGCGCATCGAGCAACTGCACGACCATCGGCTGCGGCTTGCTCATCGGCAGCCGCGTGACGCGGTCGAGCACGACGGCGCGCACGAACAGCGGTTCGCCCGGGCGGTAGACCGGGCGGTCCGTCGTCAGGTGCACCAGCGGGCCTGCTGCGGCGGTCGACAGCGGCAACGTCTGCGTCGCGGTGTCGTCGGCGCTGCGGGCGGTGACCAGCACGCGCGCGGGAACGTTCAAGTCGGCGCGCATCGCAACGGTGGCAGCTCCGCTGCGCGTGCCGACTTCGCCGGTCGCGAGCTTTGCGCCATTCTGGGCGAACGATTCCCAGGTGACCTTGCAGTCCATGGCAGTGCCGCGCAGGTCCTTCGTCTCCACCGTGAACGTCCACGGCGCGCCCGCCGGCACCGCCTTCGGCGCGCTGACAGTGAGATGCACGTGCTTCCGGTCGAAGTCGACGTGCCGGAAATGGGCGAAGCGTTCGGCGACGAACAGTCCACCGACCAACACGGCCGCGGCCGCGGCAGCAGCACCCAGCCGGAAGACCGGGGAGCGCAGCCGGTGCCAACCGCGCGCCGCCCCCGCTGCCCGCGGCCCTGTCGCCAGGCGCAGCGGCGCCTGGTCTGGGCGCACCGCGCGTTCGAGCACCTTCGCCTGCTGCAGTACCTCGCGTTGCAGTTCGCGCAGTGCCGGCTCCGCTGCGAGCCGCGTCTCCAGCGTCGCCGGGTCCTCGTGGCAACCGAAGTGCAGCTCGAGCAGTTCTTGCGCGAGCTGTTCGCGTTCGGCGGGGGAGAACGGATCGTGGTCGTGGTTCATGACTTGGTCTCCTCACTGCCGGCGAGCACGCTGCGCAACTTCAGCAAGGCCTGGCGCATCCTGGTCTTCGCGGTGCCGACCGGGATCGCGAGCGCCGTGGCGACCGCTTCGAACGTGAGTTCGCCGGCGACACGCAGCAGGAAGACCTGCTGCTCGGGATCACTGAGACCGGCGATCGCCGCGTGCGCGCGGACGATCGCCTCGTGCTGTTCGAGCGCGTGCGAAGGGGATGGGTGCGTCTGGGTTGCGGGCATCGTGTCCTCGTCCAGGCTCTCGTGGAGCGGCCGCCGATCCCGACGTCGTCGGGTGTCCTTGGCCGCGTTCCACGTGATCACGAAGATCCATGCCACCGGGTCGCTCGGGCGCGTGCCGCGCTGCCAGTCCTGCCAACACTTGAGGAAGGCGTCCTGCAGCACTTCGTGCACGTCGGCCGAAGGGCCCAGCACACTGCGGACTGCACCTGCCAGACCCTGACGATGGGTCTGGAACAGGTCATTCAGGGGCGGGTCCGCAGAGACCATGGATCGATCGTGCCCCTGAAGACGCCGGGCGGCGAACTTGGATTGGCAGCTGGCGAGGTTTTTCGCGGGCGATCCAAGGGGGGCCGCCACACGCAGATCGGCCGATGGCAACGACCTCGGCGCGCGAGGCAGCGGCCGGCCGGAATCCCCGGCGGCACGTCGGCCGGCACTCACGCGCTCAGGCCAGCATGCCCACACTTCGCCGCGCGCTGGCCTTCGGCTTCCTGCTCGGGTGTCCGCTGGTTTCCGGCTGCACGCTGGCAAAGCCGGTGGTGGGGGCGGTCACCGGGCCCGTGATCATCCTCGGCAACAGCAGCGGGAACCTCGGCGGCGGCTGCGGGTGCGACGGCCGTGCCGTGGCCTGCGTGTTCCTGGCGATGTCGGTGGTCGGTGCGGGCGCTGGGCTCGTCACCGGGATCATCAGCGACGTGCAGGCCGTCTGCGGCGCGGCGCCGGATCCGACCGCGAACTGGTTCGACCCGTTCTTGACGAACACCAGCGGGGGGTAGCGATCAGCGGGCCGGCAGGGACTGGGCGGCGCGGCGCAGGGTTTCGGTGACCAGGTTCGGATCGCCGAGGTTGACGCCGAGGTCACGCAGCAGGCCGTCGTCGAGCGAATAGACGAAGCCGTGCACGGCGACCTGCTGGCCGCGGCTCCAGGCGTCCATCAGCACCGTCGTCTGGCAGACGTTGGCGACCTGCTCGATCACGTTGAGCTCGCACAGGCGATCGTGCCGTTGTTCGGGCGGGGTCGCCGCCAGCAAGTTCTCGTACTTGCGGTGCACGTCCTGCACGTGCCGCAGCCAGTTGTCGATCAAGCCGAGGCGCCGATCGGCCCGTGCCGCCGCGCCGCCACCACAGCCGTAGGGGCCGGTGACGATCACGTGTTCGACCTTCAGCACGTCGACCGCGTACTGGAG
>SXGS01355008.1_pt1 | contig 16060 bp, 23 predicted proteins | sample 3174681 | NCBI WGS metagenome assembly SXGS01 (sample SAMN11356861, study PRJNA531348) | freshwater metagenome | isolation source: freshwater sample F1-80 | place: China: Fuxian Lake, Yuxi | collected 2017-12-25 | reverse complement strand
TCTTCGGCTTCGCCTGCGACGAGGCCGCCCCGCCTCAGCGGGTCACCGGCTTCTGCGGCGGCTCGTTCTGCCCCGAGGGTGGGGAGCCGGCCTTCGGCTTCGAGTGCGCCGACGGGATCGACCCATCGCTCCCGGTCGTCGGCTTCTGCGAGGACGAGACCTCGACGTGGTTCGGCTGCGTCGACAGCGCGCCGGCCGAGTGCGAGGTCGGCTGCGAGAGCATCGTGCCGGTGGAGGGCTACTGCTCCGACGGGTCTTGGTACGACTGCGACGGGCCGCGCTTCGACGACTACACCTTCACCGACGACGACCTCTACCGCCGCTACCTGAAGGTCCGGCGCTACCAGATCCTCGGCCTCTACGACCTCGACAGCCTCACCGCCGCGATCCGCGGGCTCTGGGGCCCCGCCGCCTACGTGGCGACCATGGACGGCGGCAGCGTCACGCTCGCGTCCGGGCGCCTCCTCTCCAACGTCGAGAAGCAGATCCTGCCGGTGACCGTGCAGGTGCTGCCGATCGCGCCCGGCATCCGCCGCCTCGTCCACATCGACGCTGGCCCGGTCTTCGGCTTCGGCCAGGGCTGGGGCGGGCTCTGCGACAGCGTCTGGCTCAACCCTCAATCGGTGACCGACTGACATGCGCGCACGCTTCCTCTTCCCCTGGGCCGACGGCATCGACAGCGCGGGGAAGCCGCTCCGGCGCGTGCCGTCGAACGCCGAGATCGCGGCGGGCTACCCCTGCGGCCCGGCCGACCTGCAGCTTCACAACGAGGTCACGTCGCGCGGCCTGATGGCGGCGAACGAGCTCGGCTACCTCGTCGAGATCAACGGCCTCGCCTTCGACGAGGACGACCCGAGCCAGAGCTATCGCGCGATCGTCCTCACGCACCTGATCGACGAGAACACCACCCTCTACGTGCCGGCGCAGTACCCGACCATCCAGGACGCGCTCGCCTTCCTGAACCGCAAGCGCATTGCCGTTGACGCGATGGTGACGATCCAGTTGGCGGAGGGCGACTTCCCCGTCGACCTGACCGTCGGCCCGCTGATCCTGAACCACCCGGACGGCGGCCGCATCCGGATCCTCGGCCAGCCTCTGCGCGGAACCGGCTTCCCGACTCCGGCCGAGGTCGACATCACCTCCAAGCCGACGGTCGAGGCCCTGCTGCGCTCGCGCTTCCCGAGCCGCATCGTCATCACCGGCCCCGTGCCGGGCATCTTCATGCTCTCGGGCACCCTGAACCTGCTCGGCGAGGTCGCGATCATCGGCGACGGCTCGCCCCAGCAGGACGGGTTCAAGATCGGCGAGTTCCTGGGCCAGATCGGCACCGGCAACGTGGCGCTTCGCAACGTCTACGCCTTCAATTGCGGCGCGCGCGGCATAATGTGCAACTACGCAGCTGCCGTGCAGGGCAACAACGTGGCGGGCACCCACTGCGCCGCCGGCATCCTCTCGGCGAACGTGTCGGGCTTCCAGGCCACGGGCTCCATCATCTGCTGCCGGAACACGGTGGCGGGCGGCTCCGTGCGCGACCAGGGCTTCTTCGAGCTCATCCAGAACGCCAACGGCTATTTCCAGCACAACCCGATCGGCATCCTTTCCACCGAGACCGGGTCTCTGCAGCTCATGGGTGCCGCGACCATCAGCATCGCGAACAACACCTCGTTCGGCGTGCTGGCCTCGCGCCAGAGTTACGCGGCGATCCCGGCCTTCACTCAGGGCGGCGGCAATAGCGGCGGAGACTTCGTCTGCCAGAACGGTGGTCAGGGATGGCTGCGCTCCGGCCACAGCCTGACGATCAGCCCGTCCGCCAACACCACCGGCAACGGCAACTCCTACATCGAGGTCTCCTAAGATGGCGCTCAATCGGGTGTTCTACGATGCGCAGACCGGCTTCGTGCTGGGCATCCATGACGTTGGCCAACCGGTGGACGCCGACGCCTACGCGACCGAGGGACGGTCGGTGAAGTCCATTCTTGCCGAGGCCACCGAGATCCCGAACCCGGTCGAGGATGAGTTCGACGAGGACGGCCGCGTTATCGGCGGCAGCCCCCGCAAGCTCACCAAAACCTGGCTTAAGAACCACGAGGAGCCCCTGCTGCCGCAGATCGACGGCACCAAGGGCAAGCTCGCGCTCCTCGACGCGGACAAGCTGGATGCCGCCGAGGCCGCGATCAAGGCGCTGCCGGCCAAGGAGTCCCGCGCCGCGCAGCTCACCTTCGACGCGCCGACTTGGTCGCGTGCAGATCCGATCCTCGTCAAGATCGGCGTCGACGACGTGGTCTGGCGCGACGCGCAGAGCCGCTGAGACCTGACCGGTGGCGGCGCTCGAGACCTACGAGGCGTGGACCAACGCCGACTGGCTGGAGACGATCGAGATCACAGGTCTCGACCCGGCCTATGATCGAACCCAACTGCGGGCCCGCATGCAGGTCCGGCGCGAGGCGAGCTCTACCGCGGCCGTGCTGACCGCCTCCAGCACCAGCAAGGAGCGCGAGATGCGCTTCGTGACGGACGGCGCCGGCCGGCTGGCGCTCACCATCAGCATCGCGCAGGCGCGCATGGCCGCGATCCAGCCCGCCGCGCATGTGCGGGACATCCTGATCTTCTACGGCGGCTCGGTGATCCACTCCGGCTTCGGTCCGGTGATGATCAACCAGGGCGTGACGCGAGACTGACCCTCCATGGCCGATCTGGACTTCACGACCCGCGGTCCGCCTGGCGCCGACGGGAACAGCTTCCTGTGGTTCCGGCGCGACCCGACGGCAGCCGACGGCCGCTACGGCGACACCGCGATCAACATCAACACCACGCTCGTCTTCATCAAGGACGAGAGCGGGGTGTGGCAGCCGCAGTTCGAGATGCGGGGCAAACGCGGCGTGGGCGGCCTGCCGGGGCCTCAGGGCTTCGGCTACCTGTCGGGCTCGGATGCGCCGCCCTCGCAACTCGGCCGGGACGGCGACTTCTACGTCCGGGACACGGCCTCCGGCCCGATCATCTACGGCCCGAAAGCGGCCGGCCAGTGGCCTGCCCCCGAGCCGCTGGTGCCGCTCATCATCGGCATCGGCCCGCCGCAAGCGTCCACCGGCTACGACGGGCAGGCCTACCTCGATTACCAGAACGCCGTCCTCTACGGCGTGAAGGCGAACGGCACGTGGCCGGCCGGGACGACGCTGCGGGGGTTGCTCGTAGGCGCCGGCCCGCCGAACGGCACGATCGGCTTCGACGGCCAGACCTACATCGACAGCGCGGCAATCGCATTCTACGGCCCGAAGGCCAACGGCGCGTGGCCGGCTACGCCCGTCTCGCTGGTCGGCCCGACGCCGTTCAAGCCGATCGTGACTTGGGCCACCGGCGCCGCCTACAAGCCCGGCCCGCCCGCTGATCTCGTCCAGATCAACGGATCGTCCTACGCCTGCTTGATCGCGCACACCTCCGGCACGTTCTCGACCGATCTGGCGGCGGGGCGGTGGGGGCTCGTCGCCGCCAAGGGCGTGGATGGAACCGGCACTGGTACGGTGGTGCCGACCGGCACCGTCGCGGACGGGGATCTGGCGCTGTTCGATGGGACGACCGGCAATCGGATCCGCTCCGGCGGCTCCCTCGCGGCAGCGCTCGCCGGCAAGGCTGACAAGGCTACGACGCCGACGCTGGACGACTTCCGCACGGTCGCCATCCAACTCGCCAAGCTGAAGGGCTCGACGGTCGGCATGGCGGCGGGCGTGGCCGACGACTTCAGGGATCAGAGCGGGGTCGATACCACAAACTCGCTCAACACCACCTTCGCCATCGGCGGCCTTGCCGGCACTCTGATCAATCGCGTTACGGAGACGGTCGAGAGCCTGCCGAACATGACGGCAGCCTCGGCGCCTGCGGGGTCGTCAGCGTCCGCCAGCGGAAATGCAAGTACCGCATGGCAAGCCTTCGACGGAAACACAGGCAATTTTTGGTCCACCTCTGGAACGACCGGCTGGCTCCAGCGCACGCAATCCGCTCCGATCACCGTAGGAGCCTACCGCGTCTTTGCGACCGGGAATGGCGCCCCTTCTGGGTGGACCCTGTCGGGCAGCAATGACGGAGGCGCGACGCTCGTCCCGCTCGACACACGCACCGCACAGACCGGGTGGAGCGGGTGGCGCACGTTCGCGATCGACTCTGCCCTTGTCGGCTCGTTCACCACGTACCGCCTGACCTACACGGGCAACAACGGGGACGGGACCGGCACGTACATCAACGAGTTGGAGTTCTTCCAAGCCATTCCTGGCCCCATGACCGCGCTGTCCGCGGTGTTCCCTGCGGCTGCTCAGCCTGCAAAGGGTTCGGTCTTCGTGCTCGCCAAAGCGCTATCGGACACGATCACGCCGAACACCAACCTGCTCGCCGACATCAGCCGGGACGGCGGCACGACGTGGACCACCGGCACGCTGGTATCGGCGGGCTCCTACGGCGGGTTCACGATGTACGAGGCCAACGGCTTCGACATCTCGGGCCAGCCCTCCGGCACCAGTATGAAATGGCGGCTTCGCACGGTCGGCACGGCGCTCGTCATCGCGGTCGATGCCGTCGTGGCGCAGTGGGGGTGAGCATGACGAAGGAAGAAGCGATCCGGCTTGTACTGAAGCTGCGCCGGGAAGCCTTTGAGGCCGGCATCGAAGCGATGCGGGAAGACGAAGGGCGTGGAGATGCCGCGGCGAAGGAGAGCAAGGCCGACGACACGGCCGCCAAGCTCATCGCCGCCATCGAAGCGCAGTGGGGGTGAGCGATGGTCGATGTCTTCACCCTTCGCACCGGCCTGCCAGCCATATCCGACCGCCAGTTCGGCGAGGGGCTGTGGCGCGACGATCTGATCTCCTACGACGACTACCTGGCCTTCGTCGGACCTGGGGCGATCCCACCGCGCTTGCTCGCCATTGTGGAGCAGTTGCCAGACGACGGCACCGGCACGCCCACGCCGCAGAAGGTTGCCCGCGGACTGCTCACCGGGGCGAAGGACTTCGAGTTCGCCAACCCCTTCGTCGAGCAGATCCGGCAGGCTTTCGAGCGGGATGACGCCCGTTGGACGCCTGAGTTTCTGCGCGACCGCTGGACCTTCTGGGCGACGCTCTGACCATGCACACCGCTGTCATCGACTCCGCCGACTGGCTTCTGGCCGTCCCGATCAAGGCCGCGGCCGGCCAGGGCGTCGACTTCTCCGGCACGCCGCTCAGCGTCGCGTTCGCCTCGGCCTTCGGTGGCGAGCCGGTCGCGACGGCGCAGTCGAGCGACGGCAGCCTCACCTTCGTGCCCGCGGCGGGCAGCGTGCCGGCGCACTTCACGATCAACCTGCCGGCCACCGATCGCACTTGGCGGACCGATACGCCGGTCACCATCGTCGGTGATATCCTGCGCACGCCGCAGGCCGGCCACACGGAATGGCTCGGCCGCGTCGCCTTCGTCGTCCATCCCGGCTCGGCGTCCGGCGGCGTCGCCCGCTTCGGACATGGCCCGGTCCTGCTGCCGGCCCAACCCTATGACGGACGGGTCTCTTCGGCGCCGCTGATCGTCGGGCCGCAGGGCGCACCCGCGACCGGCAACGGCCTGCCGCCCCTTCCCCCCGACGCTGCGTCGAAGACCTACACGCTGGCTGCCGTGAGCGGTGTGCTGGCCTGGGTCGCGGCCGGCAGCATCGGACCCGACCCCGATCCGACGCCCGGCTATCTCGCCCCGCGCCTCAGCCTGGCCGACCCGCGCAACCTGCTCGCTCTGCGCCCGCTCGGGCTCGCCTAGAGCCGCGCCCTCCCGCCCTGTCTCCATCGTCCGTCACCGCGCACGCAGCGGCTCGCGCCCGCGCGCCATAGGGATCACCCATGCCCAACACCTACCAGATCCTCGGCCCCGACGGCACGACCCTGAAGACGGTGCTTGCCGGCTCGACGCTGACGGGCGTCGACATCGTGCCGGCAACGCAGGTGGCGCGCGCCGACGGCACCATCGTCAATCCCGCGACCGCGGAGGGCTTGGCACAGATCCTCGCCGCCATCGATGATGGCGTCGCCGTTTCAGTCGCACCCTACGGCCTGGGCGCGCTCGCCGCCGTGCCTGGATCCTCCACAAACGGAACGGCGCTCGGCACCCCGCCGGCCGGCAAGCGCGGCGCGCGCCTCTACGTACCGCCGGGCGCCTCGATCAGCTTCACCATCGCCGCGGCGCAGCCCTCCACGCCCCCGACCACGATCACGGTCGCGAACCCTGCCGCCAACACCCTCCCTGCCAACTGGGACGAGGATCTGGCGGGCGCGCAGATGATCTACGTCACGGCCGTGACGGGCTCGCCCCTGTTCCGCTGGTACTGAGGGCCGAGCGATGGCCGCCGTCACTCTCACCCCTTCCTCGCCCGCGCCGACCTACAACACTGCCAGCCCCAAATTCGGGACGGCGGCGCGCGCGAGCGGCTACGGCGTCGGTCCGCTCCTGCCCGCCGGCACCTTCACCGTCGAGGCTCAGGTCCGCACCACCGCCTCCGGCAGCATCATGGTGGCGGCAGGGCAGTCCTTCGTCTGCTTCATCGGCATGCAGGCGAACGGCAACGCCTTCGCCCATTACGGCAGCGGCAGCGACGTGGAGCTCGCCTCCACGGTCAAGATCAACGACGGCGCCTACCACCACTTGGAGCTGTGCTACGACCCGGCGGTCGGCGGAAAGTTCTTCGTCGATGGCGTGCTGGTCGCGCAGTCCACGGTTCGACCGTCCTTCAATGCGGGGGATGAGTTCGCGTTCGGCGACTTCGGCGCGAGCTACGCCTACCGCTGGCAAGGCGATATCGACGAGGGTGCGATCTGGTCGATCGCCCGGCACAGCGCGAGCTTCACCCCGCCGAGCGCAGCCTATACGGGCAACGAGACGGACCTCGCGCACCTCTACCACTTCGACGGCGATCTCACCGACAGCGTCGGGCAGACGGCAGCGCCCGCTCCCGCGCCCACCGTCACGATCCCCATCACCGATCCGGCCTTCCACTTCTCGCCCGCCAACTGGCGCGGTGATGCGGGCCGCGCCGGCTTGGCCTGGCGGCAGACCTGGAACTGCGGCGCCTACTTCGACCTCGTTGTCCAGGCAGGTCCGAGCCCGTCGTTGAGCCTGCTGCTCGGGAGCAATACCGACAGCCTGCCGGTCAGCTACCTCGTCAACGGCGTGCTCACCGACAACGTGGCGACCGCCTCTCAGACGAGCATCACCATCTCAGGCCTGACGCCGAACGCGCTCAACACCGTGAGCGTCTACGTCCGGTCCAGCCCTTCCGCTTCCCGCTGGGGCGGCACCAACACGCTGCGCGTGCTGGGCGCGGCGATCGATACCGGGTCGACGGCGGGAACGGCCGCGACGCCGGCCAAGTGGGTGCTCTACGGTGGCGACAGCATCAACGAGGGTTGGGTCGTTGATAGCGGGGCGAACAACTTCCTGCACGCCTCGACGTGGTTCGTGGTGCAGGAGTTGCGGCGCCAAGGCTACGACGTCGGGGTCGTCGCCGCCACCGGCTCAGGCTTCACCGTGCCGGGCAACGGCGGTGTGATCCCGCTCTACGGGATCTCGGGCGGGGTCAACAGCGACGCGGCCAGCCGCTGGAACAAGGTCGATGCCGGGGTCTCGCTGCTCGACTCGGCCGGGCAGATCAGCGCCTACGGGACGACCGGCACCCCGCCCGCGGTGATCTTCTGGAATTACGGCACCAACGACGCCAACCAGGGCGCGGCGGCCGCCGTGGTCACCGCCTCGGTCCGTGGCGTCCTCACCGCCTACGCGAGTGCGGCCGCGAACGCCAAGATCGTGCTGGTGCCGGGCCTGCCCCTGAACACCGGGGCGGCCTCGAACGCGAGCGCCACGCTCGCTGCGATCAAGGCCGGGTTCGATCAGGCGGTCGCGGCCAATCCCGGGGCGGCGCTGACCTACGCCGATCTCGGACCGGGCTTTGCCAGCCAGGTCTACGGCGTCGCCGCCAACAGGACGGATCCGGTCCACCCCTCGTTTGCGGGCAACGCCTTCCTCGTCGCCCCCTTCCTAGGGCTGATCGCGCAGAAGCTGGCCCCGGCTGCGGCCAACGGCAACGCCGTACTGCCGCAGTTCCGGTCGGGGTTCCGCTGAGGGACGCGCCCATGCGTTGTGTCGTCACCCCACTCGCGTTCCCGCCTCAGGGACGGCCTGGTCCTCAGGGCGCACCTGGGCCCTCGGGCGGCCCTGGCCAGGTCGGCTCCTACGGTCTCGGCCAGATCACCTACACCGAGCGCGTGCTGGAGGCCTCCGACACGTTTGAGCCGGGCGTGCGCGGGCAGGTCCTGTTCGAGCCGACGAGCGTCCAGGACTACCTCAACCCGCCTTTCGACGGGCACGCCTTCTGGGTCGAGAACCGCGTCGTCGCCCGCGCGCTCGGCGATCTCTACGACTTTCAGATCAACCTCATCGTGACCGCTCAGGTGGCGGGCGGCCAGCTCCGGCTCGAGGCCGATGTCGGCTCGACGCTTGGCCCCGTGGCGGCCGACACGCAGAGCCTGTTCGCCGCTGCCCTCGAGCCCGAGCGCGTCACCTTCCGGCTCCGGGTGCAGGCGCTCGCCGGCTTCCTCGCCAACGGCTGCGCGTTCTACCTGACGAGCTCGGTCCCGATCACCACGATCAGCGAGACGGTGTTGGTCGCCCCCGCCTCCATCCAGGCCCAGCCATGAGGACGGCGGTCTGGTACGACGCGGGCTGCGACGTGATCTGGATCAGCAGCCATGAGGAGCCATTCGCCCCGCGGACGCTCCGAGCGCTCCTTGACGAGGCGGGCCGGATCCACATCCGCCGCGTGGGCCAGGACAAGACGCTGGCCGGCGGCACCTACGCCGACTTCACCGACGGCGCGGGCTTCGGCTTCCTCTCGGACCGGGAAGCGCTGATCTACCTCGACGAGGTGTTCGTGCGTCGGCCGGAGCAGGCCGTCACGACACCGGCTCTGATCGCGCTCGGTGGTCACCGCGTCATCAGCGTCACGGAGGCGGGCATCGGCTACGCCTCGAGCGACGACCCGGCGAGTGTCGCGGCCGTGCTCGGGGTCACCGAGTCGGCGAGCGAGCCCGGCATCGTCCCAGCCTACCGCACCGCGGGCGCGCTCGACGAGCCGTCGTGGTCCTTCGCGATCGGGCCGGTCTTCCTCGGCCTGGCCGGCGCCCTCACGCAGACCGCGCCCGAGGCCGGTGCGGTCCTGCAGGTCGGCGTCGCGGCGTCTCCGACCCGCCTCTTGGTTGGGATCCAGGAACCGTACTTCCTCGCCTCCTAGGGAGCATCACCATGCCTGCAAAGAGCTTCGCCCGCCGGGTCGCGGGCGTCTGGCGCGAAGTGCTGTTCACGGTCATCTCGGCCGGGACCGCGAACGCTGGCGATCCGGTCGCGCTCGACGACAGCGGCCACCTCGACGCTTCCGTCATGCCGGTGGGCTACGGCGCCGACGTGAAGGTGGTCACCGCCTCCGAGGCCCTGTCCGCCACGAACCTCGTCAGCGTCTGGAACAACGCCGGCACCGAGAGCGTCCGGAAGGCCGACGCCTCGGCCGAGGGCAAGCCCGCCAACGGCTTCGTGCTCGACGCGGCGACTTCGGGCGGCACGGTGACCGTCTACTTCGGCCGCAAGATCACCGGCCTCACCGGCATCGTGCCGGGCCAGCGCTACTTTCTCTCGACCACGCCGGGCGGCTTCACGGCGACGCCCGTCTCAGGGGCGGGCCGGGTCGATCAGTTCATCGGCACGGGCATCTCGACCACCGAGATCGCGTTCGAGCCCGACGACTACGTGGTGAAGGCGGCCTGACGTGGCGCTGCGCCGCCCGCTCTGCCGGATCGGCGGCCGCACCGTCGAGTTGCCGGCTGGCGATACGTTCCCGGCGGACGCGCTCGGCTACACTAGCGGCTCGAACACCAACGGGTCCTGGAGGAAGGACCCCGACGGCACGATCGAGCAGTTCGGCACGGTCACCCTGTCGAACGGTACGGCCACCGTCACCTTCCCGATCCCGTTCCCGAATGGATGCACCCACGTCGACCCGGTTCCAGTGTCCGCCAGCGTGACGGGCGCCTCGGTCTCGGCCTGGCTGAACGCGCAGCCGACGACGACCGGCGTCGTCATCAACGGCCGGTCCTTCACCTCCGTGCTCGGCGTGCTGAACATCGGCCTCGGCGCATTCGACGTGAAGTGGCACGCGATCGGCACCTGATGATCGTCGCCGGCCTCTTCCTGCTCGCCTTCGTGCTGACCGTGGGCGGCGGCTACCTGTCCGAGAACGGCCGGACGGACGCGGAGCGCGCGATCGGCTCGCTCGGCATCTTCGGCGGCGTCTGCGCCTTCCTGTGCGGGCTGTCGCTGTTCCTGGCGGCCGCGGCGGATCGCGTCAGCCTCTGATCCCGAGCCGGCGGCTCCGGCAGCGCTCTATCTCATCGTAGGATCCGACCATGCTGACGGCTATCGGCCGCGCCGCGCTCGTCTCGCGCGAGGCCATGAAACTCCGCGCCTACCGCGATAGCGTCGGCGTCTGGACGATCGGCATCGGGCATGCCTTCGGAGATCCCGTCGTCACGCCCGGCATGGTGATCACGGAAGCCGAGGCGCTGGAGATCTTCGCTCGCGACCTCCGCAAGTACGAGGACGCCGTTGACCGCGGCGTGAAGGTGCCGCTCGCGGACCATGAGCGCGACGCCTTGGTCTCGATCTGCTTCAACATCGGCATCGGCATCGCCAACCCGAAGAAGGGGCAGAAGCCGGGCTTCCTCGGGTCGTCCTTCCTCAAGCGCCTGAACGAGGGCGACCGCGCCGGCTGCGCCAAGGCCATCATGTCGTGGGTGAAGCCATCCGAGGTGACGAGCCGCCGGACGGCCGAGCGGGACCAGTTCCTCACGCCGTATGAGGTGGCGCTGCCGAAGGCGCGCAGCACGGATCGCGGCCCGGTGAAGGTGGGTGACGCCCCGAAGGCCGCCCCGGTCGCCAAGAAAGCCCCCACAGCCCGTCCGTCGGCTTCAGTGGTGGATCTGCCCGAGTTCACCGTGCGGGCCATTCAGCGCCGCCTGATCGCGCTGGGCTACCACGATGTCGGCTTGGTGGACGGCAAGATCGGTCCGAAGTTTGAGAACGCCCTTCGCCAGCTTCAGCAGCGCGCCGCCGACATGGGCGAGCGGGTAAGCGTCGATGGCCGGTACGGGCCGCAGACGCAGGGCCTGTTGGATGAGGCCAAGGGCGACCGCTACAAGGCGGTGGTCTCGGAAGAGCGGCGATCCATCACCGCGAGCGATCTGGCCGCCGCCGGTACGCCCGCCGTCACCAAGAGCCGCAAGATCGTCTGGTCCTCGGTTGGCTCCGTGCTGATGGCGGCGGCGACCTTCGGCGTGGCCCTCGTCCAGGGCTGGCAGACGCAGCCGGACATCCCTTGGTACGCGCAGACGGTGATGGGCTTCCTGCCGCCGTGGGTGCTGCCCGTCGTGATCGTGGCGCTCAACCTCTACAACACCGCGAAGGCGCAGGGGCTGATCTCGTCCGCCGTTGAGCGCGTGCGCGAGGGCATCGACAACCCCGGCCCCACGACCAACCGCCCCGGCGGCATCTTCGGCCAGCTTTTCGGCTGATCCCCATGCCGGTTCTCGCCCCGGCCAAAGGCGAGGCAGTCGGGACGGCAGCGCTCAGTTTGGTCGCCGCGCGCCACCGTCCCTAGCACAGCGGCAACGAAGGAACGCTGCCACCATGCCTATGAGATCCCTGTGCCGAATGCCCTGTGCGCCGCAAGCCCTATTCGGTGGAGGCGGCGTAGGCCCGTGATCGAACAGACCGCCACCAAGGCGACCGATGTCCTTCTCACGCAAGGCGTTCTCGGCGTCCTCTCCGTCCTTCTCATCCTCGCGCTGATCGTCGCCGGCCTCGTCATTCGAAGCCTGCACAGCGACAACAAGGCTCTCAACGCTCAGGCCCTGTCGGACCGAACGGCGCTGGTCACGGCCGTGGAGGCATCCACCGATGCCACCGAGCGGTTTGAGGCGGTGCTTCGTGAGATCCGCGCCACGCTGGACGTGCGCCACCAGACGGTGGCCGATCTGTCCCAGCGCGTCGAGCTGATCGCCCGGGACGCCCAGCACGGGCTTCGGAACGTCTCGCAGGCGATCGCCGGCATTGCCCACCTTCTCGGCCAGCGCCGTACGAACGCTCGCGAGCCCGCCCCTAGCGAGGACGAGCCTTGGGGGCCGCGGTGATCGGAGGGCGCTTCATGGCATGGCTGTTCAGCCCACCTCACCGGCCGCCCCGCTCCGAGCGCCTGGACGCGGCGCTCGCCCGCAATCTTGCGGCCCAACAGAGGGCTGCGAAGGAAGCCGATGCCGTCGTGGTGGCGGCCTCGGCCAGCCGTGAGCGGACGGCCGCCGCCGGGCAGAAGATCCGCGAGCGGATCAAGCACCGCGAGACACCCTCAGGACGCCGGGAGGCGAGTTACGCGCGGCAGCTCGTGGACGAGGTGCTGGCAAGCATGGATGGACAGGACGAGGGCGGCCAGTGCTGATTTACGATCCCAAGGAGCCCCAGAAGATCCGGGACCTGATTTTCCTGACGGTTGTGGTCTGCGGCTTCGGTTACGCCGTCATCAACATGTTCTTCCCCAACGAGGACATGATCATCGCGTGCCGGGTGCTGCAGGCGGCGGCGAGCGTGATGGTGCTGGCGGTCTACGGCTCGGATGCGGTGCGGGCGCTGACTACGCCGCAGCCGTCGCGAACCGACTTCCTCTTGCTCGGCATCTGTTGCGGCTGGCTGGCGAGCCTATCGCAGTCCCTGTACTCCATCCTCTACCGGCTAGCCGGCGCCCCCGCGTGGATGCTCACCATCGAGACCGTGGCGCCGACCGTGCTGCTGTCGGTGATCGGCGCTCTGCTGCACGTGGCGGCCCCCGGCGCCTTCGACGGCAACCTCCCCCGGCGCAACAAGCTCGCGATCGGTGCCATGTTCGGGGCGGCGGCCTTGGTTGTCTTCGCTCTGCTCGTCTACCGGCCGGACATCAGCGATTGGATGGAGCGCACGCCCTGGTGGCTGCGGGATATGTGGGAGACCGGGGCGCTCTATCCTGCTCAGGTGGTGCCGTCGTGAAACCATGCACTATCCCATGCGAGCCCTCATGGCTCTGGATGGCCGGTCTTGGTGGGCTGATCCTCGGGCTTGCTCTGGCGGCCGTGCAGAGGGAGGTGGAGAGGCGGCGCGGCTCCTCGGAGTAACTGGCCGCGCCGATCTTGCGGCATCCTAGATCCGAACTGAGCCCCGCCCGCGAGGCGGCTCGGTTCCAGTCCACTTGTAAACACGCCGGAACAGGCGTTTGAACTCCATCCAACTTTCCGACGCCTGCATCAGTCCGATAACCTTCGACAGGTGCTTTTCGAGGTGTGGGTTCCCGATATCGTCGGTCAGGAACTGATGAAGCTTGAACCTGCGCTTTCCAGTCTCTTCGTCCGCAGGGTTCTGAGCACGCAACTGTTCGAGAACGCCAGAGGGTAGACGTTCGTAGACTAGAGCATTCGTCAGCTTGCCGACGTAGCCGGGCTTGGAACGGCTGGACGGATCTAGGTCATCCCATCCATGCAGGCGGTAGATCTCCTCATAGAACTCCAACGGAAACCGCTGAGCCCACGGCAGAAGCTCCTTGGAGACATAGTCCTCTAGGATCTTGGCGAGCGCGTCCCGCTTTCGGACGACCTGATACCCAGTCGCCTCATCCACCAGGGCGACGATGCCGACGCGGGCAAGGCCCCGCATGATGAGTTCGCACTGCTGCGCGATCGGCCGCTGCTGAGCCTGCAGGCGACCCTCTTGGCGGGCCGACAGAACCGCTTCGCACCGTTCGACGAGGATCTCGGCCTCATAGCCGTAGGCGCGCGCGCCGCTCGTTGTGACGAAGCGAATGGGCTCGCGGACTCGCTCGTACAAGTCACTGGAAATAAAGGGCTTTATGATCTTTCCGCTGGCAAAAAGCTCAAGCCGACTCATGCCAGCTTTCATGCTGCCGCCACGGGCTATGCCGATGGCGTCTTGGAACCCATTCGCAGTCAGGACACGTCGTTCATCGTCCAGAACATAGCAGGGGATCCGCATCTCGCCGATGACGAGCGGCCTGTCATCGCTCCCGTAGGCGGCCCTTGCCATGCCTTTTCGCTCTGGGTCGGCCTTCGCCCAACGAGCCGCAGCCCCGGCCGATGCAACGGCTCGGCGCTCCTCTGGCGACATTCGGGTCATCCGCGCCTTGCCGGCCTCTCGAAAGCGGCTGTCTTCGACCTTGCTCGATGGGGGTTTCTTCAATCGGAGCTTGATCTTCTTACCTTCGGGCATGAGCGCTCTCCTAGCGAACGATAGCATGATGCATGCTATCGGACGGTAGCACAAGAGGCTTGAGTGGCCCAATCTCAGCCCGCCCGGCCCCGCCGCGGCGGGCATTTTCGTCTCAGGATCTCAGCCATGCCGGCGGGTTCGGCCGCACGTAAGGCTTGCCGGTGCGCTCGCCCCATGCCCTGGCCCGCTCCACGGCATCGAGAAGCGCGCCGATCGCCTCCTCGCGGGTCTGCGCCTCGCCGTACACCTTGCCGATCTCCGCGGCCGTCGTGAGGAGCCCGCTCGCGGTCCAGAACCAGACCTCGCGCTCCAACCCGCCCGGCCTGTGCCGATAGATGCGCCCGAGCGTGAGGCCGTCCCGCTCCGCCACGAAATCGTGGGGCGCATCATCGAAGGTTCGGCGCCAAGTGATCACGTTGGTATGGGTCATGGCGGGGGAGGTAGGGCGCTGGCTAGTGCACTGTCGGGGCGACTAGGACTGCCCGGCCGGCGTCCGTGATTGAGTAGATCGGGCCGTCGTCCCCTATGTCCTTCGCGACCAGCCCACGCTTCACGAGGTCAAGGAAAACGAGGTGAGCGGCCATCACCTCTTCGCTGTCGACCACGCCCGGGGCATCTGGGCCAAGCGTCAGGAACTCAAGCGCCTTGCGTTCAATCGGTGTCATATCCTATCCTCCTCTCCCCTCCGTCCTCTTGAAGGGGTTCAATCTGGACGGGCGCCCTGCGATATCGCTTGGACGATCAGCCACTCGCCGAGCCTGAGGGCGGCGGCCGGGCTCAGATCGCTCCATGCCTCATCATCGCCGCCCAGAAGCTCAAGCGTGACGCCATCGGGGCGGGTGTAGGCGCGGACATCGTCTGAGCCCTGCTCGCCGGTCTCACGGTGCGTCTGCGGTGCCATCGTCCTCTCTACCTCAGATTGGCGCTCCCCACTTCAGAAGGGGGAGAGTATCGGCAGGGCGCTCCCCTTCGGGGCGGGCTCTCGCCCTACGGGCCGAACCCTGCGGTTTCGGCGGCATAGCCGCTTCAATCCCTAGCGCGGGTGGATCTGGTGGTTCAGCCCCAGAAGACATGCCAGACGAGGCCCCGCCGCGGATCTTGCGCGGTCGCCAGATAGCGCCCTTGCCCCTGCATTGGGTTTCCGGTGCCAAAGATCGTGAACCGCCGCTCAATCGTCGGCTCGTCGGTCTCAATCAAGGACCAAACGACGAGATCGTTGCCTTGGAACTGCGCCGTCAGCGGCATCGAGCCCGATGGCATTGGGATGAACTGCTCGTCGGTGATTTCGAGCGTGAACTTATGTATCGTCTGCATGTCACCGTCCTCTCATCCTGCCCCGCGCGAGGGATACTTGTCCTTTGGGCGGAGATGCGAAGCAGCTCCGGCTCTGCCAAGTAGCCCGACCCGAAGGGACGCGCTCAATCCTTCTCTTCAGACAGAAGCCTTGGCGAGGGCTTCGCGACCGGCAGGGGTCCATCGGTACTCCCGATAGCCGTTTGCGTCGGTGCGCTTCTCGAACCATCCTCGGCGGATCAGGCGCTCAATGTCCTTCTGCCGGAAGTCGGGGTCGAAGTTGTGCCACGACTCCTCTGGCGGCGGCTGGGCGCCTTGCATCTCACCGACAAACTCGCTCTCAGTTTCGGTGAGCCTCAATTCGCTCATCTCGGAGCTATGCGGGAGAATGGGTGACGCGGTTTGGATGAAGGCGGCGTAT
>SXGS01309354.1_pt1 | contig 16061 bp, 15 predicted proteins | sample 3174681 | NCBI WGS metagenome assembly SXGS01 (sample SAMN11356861, study PRJNA531348) | freshwater metagenome | isolation source: freshwater sample F1-80 | place: China: Fuxian Lake, Yuxi | collected 2017-12-25 | reverse complement strand
GTCCTGAATCGGGGCATCCTTCACTTGGCAGGAGCGCCAGATATCGCCTTCCTCAACCCGGTGCTCTAGCAATGTCTTGCCCGCAGCATCGACGATGCGCATCACGCCGGTGCCGGGTGCTTTGAAGGTCTTGTCGTGCGAGCCGTATTCTTCCGCCGCCTGCGCCATGAGTCCGACATTGGGAACGGTGCCCATCGTTTTTGGGTCGAAGGCACCGTGTTGCTTACAGGAGTTGACGACCTCGTCGTAGACCGGCGCGTAGCAGGCGTCCGGAATCACGAGCTTGGCGTCTTGCATCCCGCCTTCCGGGTTGTACATCTTGCCTGAATCGCGAATGACCGGCGGTATGGAGGCGTCAATGATGATGTCGCTTGGCACGTGCAGGTTGGTGATGCCTCGGTCTGAGTTCACCATCGCCATCGGCGGACGTTTCTTGTAGACCTCTTGGATGTCGGCTTCGATAGCTTGGCGTTGAGCCGCAGGCAACGTCGTAATTTTGGCGTAGAGGTCGCCGATGCCGTTGTCTGGATCGACGCCTAGCTTTTTGAGCGCTTCGCCATGCTTCGCGAACACATCTTTGTAGTACACCGTAACCGCATGACCGAACATCATCGGATCGGAGACCTTCATCATGGTGGCCTTCAGGTGCAGCGAGAACAGCACCCCTTGCTTCTGCGCATCTGCGATCTGCTCTTCGAGAAACGTACGCAGCGCGTTTCTGCTCATGAACGTGGCGTCGAGCACTTCACCAGCTTGGAGCGCCAGCTTCTGCTTCAACACCGTGACCTTACCGTCGGGTGCGACGAACTCGATTCGTGCCTCGGTGGCTGATGGTAGTGTGATGGACTTTTCATTCGAGCGGAAATCCCCGCCTTTCATGTGGGCCACGTGGGTCTTCGAGTCCGCGGTCCAAGCGCCCATCTTGTGCGGATGCTTACGTGCATAGGCTTTTACGGAGAGCGGGGCGCGGCGATCCGAGTTGCCTTCGCGTAACACCGGATTCACGGCGCTACCTTTGACCCTGTCGTAGCGTGCTTTGATGTCGCGCTCCTTGTCATCCTTTGGATCTTCTGGATATTCCGGCAACTTGTAGCCTTGGCTCTGCAATTCCTTGATCGTCGCCTTGAGCTGCGGGATGGATGCGCTGACGTTCGGCAACTTGATGATATTGGCTTCCGGCGTCTTGGCCAGCTCGCCGAGTTCAGCCAAGGCATCGTGCTGCTGCTGCTGTGGGGTCAAATATTCGGGGAACACCGCGATCACGCGGCCAGCGAGCGAGATGTCTCGCAGTTCCACGCTCACACCTGCCGCCTTGGAAAAGGCGTTGATGATCGGCAGGAATGAATAGGTTGCCAACATCGGAGCTTCGTCGGTCTTGGTATAGATAATCTTGTCTGCTTTGGCCATGACTTTCCCTTCTTGCATAACTGGCTTCGTTCAGCATGAGTAGCGCCGAACCAGCCGAAAAAATTGCGCGGATTATACCACGTTGCGCTCTGACGCCTAGAGGATGAGCGGACCGCTGTCAAGGGAAAGCGTGCGAACGAATCGGAGAAGCGGAGACGGGGAGAATCGGGGAGGGAAAGCAGCCTCTTCTTGCTCCGATTCGCCGATTCGCCGTTTCCCCCTCATTCTCACTGACCCTTATTCTGCATTTGGAAGACGGGGCTCATTGCAAAGTCAGGACTGAGGGGATAGAGGAATGAGAACTTTGGGGACGGGAAGTATTCTTTATTATGCTGCGTTGCCGCTTTTGGTTGCCGCTCTTAGGGCTGGTGGTCCTCCTCGCGAGTTGCCACGATGAAGTCCGCGATGTTCCTCTTTCAACCCGAACCATCACCGTCTCAGATAAGTTTTATGACGTGAAAGCGCTCTCGCCAGAAAAAGCGATTGTCGTCGGCTATGGCGGGAAGATTCTTATGACGACGGATGCCGGGAAAAGCTGGCAGGCAAAGCCGAGTGGGACTGAGCTAGCCCTCTATAACGTGAAATTTGCCGATGCCCAGAACGGCTGGGTGTCAGGGCAAGATGGTCTGATTCTGCACACCACAGACGGTGGTGAGACCTGGAGCAAGCAAGACAGCGGTATTACGTTGCCGATCTTTTCCCTGAGCTTCGTGAATGCCACCCACGGTTGGGCCGTGTCCGAGCAGGCCACCTATCTGCGCACGACGAATGGTGGAGCATCGTGGGAAACTGGTCGTATTGAAGCCTCTATCGAAGGGGTGTCCGAGGATGCCACGCTGGCGCTGGTCGATCCCGTGCTCTACGACATCCACTTTCTCGATGAAAAGATGGGCTGGATGGTGGGAGAGTTCGGCAAGATCTATCACTCGACCGATGGCGGCGTGACTTGGCAAGAACAGCAAGGCTCGTTGCTTGGGCAAGCCGGGATAGAGGATGCGCTTTATCTTCCAGCGTGGTTCGGCATCCGCTTTGCCAATGCCAACGAAGGCATTGCCGTCGGGCTTGAAGGGAAAATGGCAAAAACCACCGACGGCGGGAAAACTTGGAATTTTACGGCGGAAGAGATCTCGGCGTTCGAGACCGCTCCTTTGTACGCGCTCGCGTTGCGTAATGGTGGCGGCTGGCTCGTCGGAGCTGCTGGGCGAGTCTTCCAATTGCGCGAAGGCGCATGGAAAGCGGCCTCGTTGGGATTGCCGGTGGTGCCGTGGTTACGATCTGTCGATTTTCTCGATGACAATCACGGATGGATCGTGGGCGGCTTCGGCATCATTCTCCACACCACCGACGGGGGCAAGAACTGGCGACCCAGTGTCGGCTAACAGACAGTCCAGAGTCCTGAGTAATGAGTCCTGAGGAGAAAGTCTTGAGTCTTGAGTAGCGCTTGTTTTTTCTCAGCACTCAGCACTACATGAGGGAGCAAAGAGAGTCATGACTGACGACGTATTCGATGTTTCAGGCAAAGTGACAATCGTAACTGGCGGCGGCACCGGCATCGGTGCGGATATCGCCCGTGAGTTCTGCCGTCGTGGGGCGAAAGTGTTGATTACCAGTCGTACGATGGATCACCTTGGCCCGGTGGCTGATGGCATCCGCAGCGCTGGTGGTATCGTCGAAGCGATGGCCTGCGATGTACGACAAAACGATCAGGTCGAGGCGGTGATTCAGAAGGCAGTCACGACCTGGGGCCAAGTGGACGTGCTCATTAACAATGCCGGGGCCAGCTTCGTAGCGCATGCGCACGACATCTCGCCCAACGGGTTTGCCGCGATTGTCGCTATCAATTTGAACGGGACGTTCAACTTCTCGCGTGCGGCGGCCAAAGTGATGATGGAGAAACAGACCGGCGGCAATATCATCAATATCTCGTCTGACTCGGGAGTGTATGGCGCGGCAACGATGAGCCATTACGGTGCGGCGAAGGCCGGCGTTATCAACCTCACACGGTCTTTAGCCATCGAATGGGCACGGTACGGTATTCGCGTGAACTGTGTGTCGCCGGGGCCGATTGATACTCCTGGGGTCAAGGAAGTGTTGTGGCCAACGCCCGAGCTCCAGAAACGAGCCACGGACGGTACGGCCCTCAAGCGGTTCGGTACCGGGCCGGAAGTCGCATGGCCGTGTGTGTTCTTGGCCTCGAAGGCGTCGAGTTATATCACCGGTGCCAATCTGCAAGTCGATGGCTATGCGATGACCGCTGGCGATCCAGCCAGCCGGCTGAGCTAGAAAAGTCACGAGCTACGAGTCACGAGCTACGAGTGCTGAGTGAGGTAACGCAGGAGCGAAAATATGGCAGGTATCGTATCGTTCGGTTCTTATATCCCAACCTACCGACTCCCTCGTGAGGTCATCGCGAAGGAATGGGGGCAGGCGTCGCTTGGCGGCGAACGCGCAATTGCGAATTTTGATGAGGACAGTCTGACGATGGCGGTGAATGCCAGTGTGGACGCGCTCGGAGATCGCGACCCAAAATCGCTGGCTGGAGTGTTTTTCGCCTCGACCACTTCTCCCTATCGCGAGAAACAAGCGGCGGTGACCGTGGCCACGGTGCTCGAAGCGCACGCGGAGATCCGCACCATGGATTTCACCGACTCGCTGCGGGCTGGCACGTCGGCGCTTATGACCGCGCTTGATCTCGTGCCGCCGGGGAAAACTATCCTGGTCTGTGCTGGGGACTCGCGCATGGGCGAGCCTGATTCTCAGCAAGAGCAAAATTATGGCGATGCTGGTGGTGCCGTGCTCGTCGGCACGGAGAACGTGCTGGCGGAAGTTGTGGGCACGTACACGGTCAGCCAAGAATTTCTCGGCACGTGGCGCACGGAAGAACAGGATTATCTACGCTCGTTTCCTGGGGCATTCGAGACCAAGTTCGGCTACAACCGTTTTATTGCCGCAGCCGTACAGGGCATTCTCAAGAAATGTAACCTGACGCCCAAAGATATTGCTTGCGCGGCGATTGCCGCCCCGGCGCAGCGCACGCTACAAGCCGCTTTACGCGGCCTCGGTCTGGATGCCAAAGCTCAGGTGCAAGATACGTTCTGGAATACCGTCGGCGACGCTGGGACGGCTCAACCGCTGGTGCTGCTTGCTGCTGCGCTGGAGCGTGCCAAACCCGGAGACCTGATCCTCGTTGTTGGCTATGGCGATGGTGGGGACGCTGCCATTTTCCGAGTGACCGACGCCATGACTGAGTTCCGAGCGGTGCGGAGCGTCTTTTCGCAGATTGAGGTCAAGCGCTTGCTCTCCTCCTATGGCAAATATGCCCGCTTCCGCAAGCTGATGCGTAAGGATTACTCCACCACTGATGTGTCCACGCCGGTGGTGTTGGTGCGTGACCAGAAAGAGATTCTGCCGTTGCATGGTGGCAAGTGTCCCAAGTGCGAAACCATCCAGTTTCCCATCCATCGTATTTGTACTGAGTGCGGGTTCCGCGATGGACTGACCGAAGTCAAACTCGCTCGGCGAGGGAAGCTCTTCACTTTTACGCATGACTATTTGACTGAGACCCCGGACCCGCCGACCACGCATGCCGTGATCGAACTCGATGGTGGCGGGCGTGTCTACGTACAGATGACCGACTGCGACTCGGAACGGGTAGAAATCGGCATGTCGTTGGAACTCACCTTCCGGAAATACCATGAGGGCTATGGCATTAAGAACTACTTCTGGAAAGCACGACCGGTGAACAAATAGTGGTTAGTCATTAGTGCTTAGTCTTTAGTTTTCGGCTGAACTATACTAAGGATAATAACTTCACCTTTTACTTCTGTTGGGAACTAATGACTAGGAACTAAAAACTAGAAACTTTCCCTCTCGAAAGGAGGTCTCTCATGAACATTCGGGATAAAGTGTCGGTGATCGGCGCAGGGTGCAGTAAGTTTGGCGAGAACTATGACATGAGCGCCGAGGATATGATCGTAACGGCGGCGTTCGATGCCTATACCGATGCCGGTATCGATCCGAGCCAGATTCAAGCAGCCTGGGTGGGCACGCTCAGTTCTGCAAACGCCGGGAATGCACTGGCCGACCCGCTCAAACTCTTCAATATCCCCATCACGCGTGTCGAGAACTATTGCGCGTCCGGCATGGATGCGTTCCGCAATGCGTGTATGGCGGTGGCCTCTGGGATGTATGATATTGTGTTGGCCTTGGGGTTTGAGAAGCTGCGCGACTCTGGGCAGCGTGGTCTCGGTACCTTCGGCAACCACCCGGTGGTGGGGTACGGCACCACAGCACCTTCCTTGTTTGCTATGGCGGCCAATCGCTATTTCTCTACCTACGGCATCGACAAACGTGCGCTCGCCAAAGTGGCGATGAAAAACCACCACAATGGCACCATGAGCCCCAAGGCGCACTTCCAGATGGAAGTGACAGAGGACCAAGTCGTCGGTGCGCCGCTGATTTGCAGTCCGCTCGGGCTATTCGATTGTTGCCCGACAACCGACGGTGCTGCTGCTGTGATTATTTGTCGGTCGGATTTGGCGAAGTCCTTCCGCCCGGACCCAGTATTGGTGAAAGGCGTTGGGCTTGCCGTGACTTCTGGCGAACCGTACCTCAAGCCGGGGTTTGCATACACCGGTTTTCCGGCCACCGAGCAAGCCGCACAGTCGGCCTACGCGCAAGCCGGGATGACGGTGAAAGATATCGACCTGGTGGAATGTCACGACTGCTTCACCATCACCGAGATTCTCAACATCGAAGACCTCGGCATCGCCAAACGCGGCGAAGGCTGGCGGTATGTTGAAGAAGGTCGCGCCGCGATTGGCGGTGAAATCCCGGTGAACCCCTCTGGCGGTCTCAAGTCGTTCGGTCATCCGATCGGTGCCACAGGCATCCGTATGATCTACGAAGTGTCCCAGCATCTGTGGAACAAAGCCGGTGCCCGCCAAGTCAAAGACGCGCAAGTGGGCTTAGCCCACAATCTCGGCGGCCCGGGGTCGGTGGGCTGCGTGACGATTCTGGCGAATCAATAGCTGTCGGCTATCAGCGTTCAGCTTCTGACGAGAGGCCCGAGTGGGGTCTCTCGTTTCCCCATAACTCCACTTTTCTTAGTATAGAGTTCCTAAACGTCCAAGGTTGTGAGGTCTTGCGGCATCTGGCCGACGGCTGAGGGCTGAGTGCTGACCGCTTTCTCAAGGAGCGAACATGGATTTCGGATTTAGCGAAGAACAAGAATTGTTGCGCCAGTCGGCGGTGGATTTTCTCAATAAAGAATCTCCCATCACTTATGCACGACAGATGATGGAAGACGAACGTGGATACTCGGAAGAGTTATGGAAAAAGATGGCAGACCTCGGGTGGATGGGGCTGATCTATCCTGAGTCGTGCGGCGGGTCTGGACTGAACATGGTCGATCTCGTCGTCATCCTTGAAGAAATGGGGAAGCTGGTATTGCCTGGGCCGTTCTTCTCCACGGTCTGCCTCGGTGGCCTCGCTATTCTTGAAGCTGGGAGCCCCGAGCAGAAACAGCGCTATCTTCCCGGGATTGTTGCCGGGACGACGAAGGCGACGCTGGCCGTCTTGGAAGAGGACGCGCGCTGGGACGAGGCAGGGATTAAGCTCCAAGCACGCCGAGGCAAGAAAGGCTACTCGCTCAGTGGGGTGAAGCTCTTCGTTCCGGACGCGCATGTCGCTGACTTGATTGTTTGCGCAGTGCGGACTTCTGACGGTCCGGTGTTGTTGGTCGTGGATCGACAACAAGCTGGGGTCATCGTCACGCCTCTGAAAACCATGGATCAGACACGCAAGCTCTGTGAAGTGCGTTTCGATAAAGCGCGCGTGGATGCCGCTGCCGTACTGGGAACACCGGGCAAAGGCTGGGACGTGTTGAACCGGATTCTCGACCGCAGCAAAGTAGCGCTCTGCGCCGAAATGTGTGGCGGTGCGCAAAAGGTGCTCGACATGACGGTGGAGTACGCCAAAATGCGCGAGCAATTCGGGCGGCCCATCGGGTCGTTCCAGGCAATTCAACACAAATGCGCCAACATGCTGATCCAAGTCGAAAGTGCCAAGTCTGCGACGTACTATGCGGCGTGGGCAGTGGCCAACGACGCGCCAGAAGCGGCGCTCGCGGCAGCAATGGCGAAAGCCTATTGCAGCGACGCCTATCGCCAAGTGACGGCGGAAAGCATTCAAGTGCATGGCGGGATTGGCTTCACTTGGGAACACGACATCCACCTCTACTTCAAACGCGCCAAGGGGTCGGAAGTGACCTTCGGCGATGCGACCTGGAACCGCGAGCTGGTGGCGCAGTATACACTGGATGTGGCACCAGCAGCCTGAGAACAGGGATTAGGGGTGAGGGATTGGGTATTGGTTTTCTAATCCCTAGCCCCCAATTCCTAAAGGTCCTGACAGTTCAACTAGGAGAGACACATGGCGGACACAAGCGATATTGGCAGAGTTGGCAAGCCAGTGGTGATGAAGATTGAAGCCGGGAAAATCCGTGAATTTGCGAAATCTATCAAAGACCCCAACCCGCTCTATCGGGATGAAGCCGTCGCCAAGGCGGAGATTGGCGGTATTATGCCGCCGCCGACGTTCTTAATGACGCTTGCCCATTGGGATGATGGCGACGGGCAGCCGCGCGTGCCATTGGATACTCGGCGTATTCTTCATGGCGAACAGGAATTCGAATACTTCAAGCCCATCTACGTTGGCGACACGCTTACCGCAGTCACGAAGGTCGCCAATATCTTCGAGAAGACCGGCGGACGTGGTGGAACGATGAAGTTTGTCGTGATGGATACCGATTTCACCAATCAAAAAGGCGAGAAAGTTGCAGTCGCGCACTTCACGGTGATTGAAACCGGGCAAGCCGTCGCGAGCAGTTAGGAGGACAAGGGGATGACACGGACAAAACGCTACTTTGAAGATGTGAAAGAAGGCGATGAGTTGCCGCCTTTTACCGTAGACAATTTAACCCGTGGGGATTTTGTGAAGTACGCTGGCGCCTCGGGGGATTTTACGCCGTTGCATTACGACCAGACCTTTGTTGAAGCTGCTGGCATTCCCACGGTTTTTGCGATGGGTATGCTCAATGCCGGTATTCTGAGCCGTCTCGTTGCCGACTATGCCGGACTGGAGAACCTACGGAAATATAAAGTACGCTTCGCTACACGGGTGTGGCCGGGGGATTCAGTGACGTGCAAAGGCAAAGTGACGAAGAAGTCGGTGGCCAACGGGGAACATCTGATCGAGGGGGAAGTCCAAGCCCTGAACCAAAAGGGGGAAGTCGCGATTCAAGGGAGTTTTCGTGCGGCGCTCCCATCGCGAGGATAGGCGCTAAAGGTAGGGGCGGCTCGGCGAGCCCCCCGTGTAGGGGTACGGCATGCCGTGCCCCTACGACTTAGGCAGCAACCGACAAGGGACCCATGCCGACCACCACGCGCCGCTCTGCCGAGAGGTCTGGAATGTTCTCTTCCCGCCAACGCTTCAATCCTCGACGAATGTAAGCCGGGTCGATTCCTAGCACGCCACAGATATTCACAAACGAGAACGGCCAATGATGCTCAGCTCTGAAAAGCCAATCTTCGGCTTCCCGTGCGAGCCGTTGCGGGCGGCGGCCACTTTTCAAAGATTGTTTCTGAAAGCACTCAATGGCGTCTGTCAACACCGCACGCATCAGTGCAATCTCCCCGGATGAAGCGCGACAGTGTGCTGGAAAACCGTAAAATTGCTCCGGCAAAATGGTTGCCGGGGGGAGCGTTCGTGTGGCCGCGCCCAGGTCGTAGAGCAGCGGCGAGAGGGCTGGGCGCGGTGCGAGTTTTGTCATGTTCTTGTACTCCTGTGCTGAGCAAGCAAACTTGCCGTGCAAACAGACTTCGCCAGCGAAAGTTCCGTTATGCTAACCTTGGTCAACAGGCAACCGAGACAACGAGGGATGCACATTCTTTCCGTTAGTGTAGTGCCGTGACCCGTGCCTTACTGTATCGTCTCTCGGCAAGATTTCCATACGACGAAAGGAGGGGACATTGCCCCACTTTTGTAGGGGGAGATCTGGCAGGTCGGGGTTGCGCTCAGGCGCGGTCCACCTAGGATGCAAGAAAGGTGAATTGCATGTTACTAGCTCCTGACCCGTCCTTTGAATTCCTGCCTTGGCTCGTTCTGTACATTGGCCCCGGCCCTGGGTTGCCGCTTCCGGCGTTGGGACCGATTCTCGGGGCATTGCTCACACTCCTGAGTCTGGGGTTTTTCTTCTTCCGGCATTGGATCGGACGCTTCTTCTCAAAACTGAGGCGCGAGCGGCGCTTTCGCTTTCTCGTCATTATTGCGGTGTTGATCGTGGGAGGTGTTGTTATGGCGTGGTGGGGTCGTAAACAGAGGGCTGGGGTACAAGCGGCTGCGCCTCCCAAGGTGCTCGTCCTCGGCATTGATGGGATGGACCCAAACTTGTTAGAGCAGTACCTCGACCAGGGGTTGTTGCCGCACTTTGCCAAGCTGCGTGAGCAAGGGGTCTATACCCGGCTCGCTACGACCAACCCGGCTGAATCTCCGGTGGCGTGGTCCACGTTTGCTACTGGTACCAATCCAGGCAAGCATGGTTTGTTCGATTTCATTCACCGTGCACCGCAAACCTATCTCCCCGACTTTGCGTTAGTGCGCTTGGAGCAAGGGCGCTCGTTTTCCCTTGGCGGCACGACGATTCCCATCGGTGCCGCCCAATATGTTTCTCAGCGTCATGGCGCACCGTTCTGGGCCTTAACCTCAGAGGCCGACATCGCCACGACCGTAGTACGTTGCCCCGTCACGTTTCCCCCAGAAGAAGTGCGCGGGCGCATGTTGTCCGGCATGGGCGTACCTGACTTGCGTGGTAGTCAGGGCACGTTTTCCTACTGGACCAATGAACCCGGCAGTGTCACCAGCGTGCAAGGCGGGAAGATCATCGCCGTGCAAATGACTGGAGAACGTATCAGCACTGTGGTGTCTGGACCCAGCGTGACCCAGGACGGCGAGCGCGGTGAGCTGACCTCGCCATTCGAGATCACTGTTGATGCCAAACAGAAGCAAGCCACGCTCAATCTGCAAGGCAAAACTGTGACGCTACGCGAAGGCGAATGGAGCCCGTGGTTACCGGTCGCGTTTCGCGCGGGGTTGTTCAGTTCGTTGTCTGGCATCAGCCGCTTCTATCTAAAAAGCGTCGCTCCCCACTTTGCCCTGTATGGTTCTCCGGTCAATTTCTCGCCAGAAAGTCCGCCTTATCCGATCTCGCATCCGAAAAGTTACGCTAAAGAGCTAGCCGCCGCGATTGGCGATTTTCATACGCAAGGCATGCCGGAAGACACCTGGGCCTTGAACGAAGGCCGCTTGGATGAAGAGAGCTTTCTCGATCACTGTCGCACCATCTATCGCGAACGCGAAGCCATGTTGCACTACGAAATGGCACGCTTCGACAAAGGCGTGCTGGTCATTGTGTTCGACACCGTGGATCGGATTCAGCACATGTTCTGGCGCGCCATCGATCCTGAGCATCCCCTCTACACTGAAGAACTCCATGCCCGTCACGGCAAGGTCATCGAGAGTTGGTATCGCGAAGTTGATACTCTCCTCGGCAATGTGATGAGCAAGATTGATGACAACACCGTGCTGGTGTTGTTGTCTGACCATGGGTTCGCGCCCTTTCGCCGTGCTGTGCATGTGAATACGTGGCTACGGCAACGCGGCTATTTGCGTCTCAAAGAGAACCGCGAGGAAGGCCGTGGCTATGGGCAAGACATCGACTGGGCTCGTACCCGCGCGTATGCCCTGGGCATTGGCGGCATCTACCTCAATATCAAAGGTCGCGAGCCACAAGGGATCGTCGAACCAGGGGAAGCGGTGAAGCACCTGAGTGCCGAGATTGCCAAAGAGCTGCAAGCCTTTGCCGACCCGGAGAACGGCCACGCGGTCGTCCGCCGCGTTTATCGTGCCGACGAAGTCTACAAAGGTCCGGAAGCTGCACAAGCGCCGGATCTGCTCATTGGCTTTGAGCGTGGCTATCGCTCCTCGTGGCAGACCGCGCTTGGTGGCGTGCCCAAAGGCTTGGTCGAAGACAACCTGAAAAAGTGGAGTGGCGACCACATTGTCGATCCCGAGCTGGTGCCAGGGATTTTGCTAGTCAACCGTCGCTTATCTTTAGAGAATCCGAGCTTGGCGGATATCGCCCCGACGATCCTCAAGCAAGTTGGCGCGGCAGTGCCTGAAGTGATGGACGGCAAAGTGCTGTGGTAGGCGACAAATAGTCCGAGGCCTGAACGATGGTGGGCAGACAATGGAGCTGTCATTCCGGGCGAGCAGAGCGAGACCCGGAATCCAGACCCTACCCCTGGATTCCCGCCTGCGCGGGAATGACGAAGTTCTTAGATCGGATCGCTACCAGAGGAGAGTGATATCGTGCGTATACTCGTGCGGCTGTTCGGCAAATGGTTCCCAAAACGACGCAAGCCTCAACCAACGACGGCTTCGGCAACTTCACAGCCGTCAGCTTCCCCTGTCGCGAACGAAGAAGAAGTGCGCAAACGGCTCAAGGGATTGGGATACATCGAGTAGGGGCGAAGCTCCAGTTCGTTTCCAGTCAAAACAGCTCTGTCATTCCGAGGAGCAACGCGACGAGGAATCTCAAGTTGGCAGAGACTCAGCGAGACTCCTCGCCTCCATTCCATTACGGTTCGGAATGACAACCTTGTCGTGTCGCTCCTTCAGCCCTATCCCTGCCGTCATTTTTCCCTTTACTTTTTGTTAATCACTGTGCTAGGACGGCGCTGTGAAGCTCGCATCCTGGCATCATTCCCGTGCCCCGCCCCATCATTCCTGACTGTCGTCATCTCTCGGGCAAGATAACTGTACTCATAGAAAGAACACCAGGAGGAATGGTTATGCGATCATGGCAATCGACAACTATGGCAATGGCCATCGGTCTTGGACTGATGCTGGTGGCAGCAACGACGTTTGCTCAGTCGGGTCCTGCCGTCTACGAAGAAGACCACCTCAAATGCTACAAAGTGCTGAAAGACCCGGCGGTTCCGCCCACCGTGGCGCTGGCGAAGACTCGCGAGGTCGGCTTGGCCAATAGTCAGTTCGGACAGGAGCGGTGCAAGGTGCAGACGAAAGCGGCGTTTCTGTGTGCGCCGACGGTGAAGTTTCAGGTGAATGGTTTCCAGGTCCCCCCTGATCCTATCGGTGAGGAGATCGACACCGATGGTCAGTATCGGCGCGTTGGCCTTGGCGTTGGCGAGTTGGAACGTGGCCGCCCAAGCTGAAGACGCGGCTCCGGCCGGCAGCGAAGTTGGCATCCCTAACGATGGAATCGCCTTCTTCGAGGGGATCGACGTCTACCTCGCGAAGTGTACACAACCGAGTACCTATCTCTGCGTCTCTGTTTCGGATGATGGCGACGATGATGAACTCGGAGTGACGATCCTCGGCCTGATTCCTGCAAAGAATAAAGCCAAGGCGCTGTCGATGGTCGATGAAGCCGGGGATGGTGCTGGAGATGGCGACTGTTTCACGAGAAATCCGTTCACCAATGGAGGAATGCAGGCGTACGTCACGGTAGCGCTTAATAAAACACCGGATGGCTTTTCCAGCGGCTACACTTTTGACATTCAATGCTATGACAGCAGCGTCTTCCCGACCTCGACGACGGTAGTGCAGAAGCAGAACCAGTAGCCCTTCATGAGTCTCGTAGGCTGGGGTCGCGGCCCCAGCCTACTTTTTTTGCTTGCGTTTTTCTTCGAGAATGAGGTACCACCAGGAGCCGAAGACGACGAGCAGCGAAGTGATGGCCGCAAGCAGCATTAATTCCATGACTTAATCCTCCCGAGAAAGATAAACGGCAGCCATAAGTAAAATAGCGGCAATCGCTGAGAGGATGATCGCGGCGACAGATACAGGGAAAGATAGCTCCCTAATAAATATCCCTTGCACCAGAGTCCCCAGCACGAGTCCTACACCCAGTTTCTCAGCAATGTCGGCTATACATTTTCTTTTGCCCTTATCTACAGCGTGGCAGGATAGCAACTGCGTCCTGATGACACTAAAGAGCCTGCCTGCTATTCCATGGGCGACATGCCGCGCTTTCTCCCCCCGCTTCTTCTCGTCGCCTCGATCATCGGATTGTTGCCGAGACCGCTTACCGCGCAGGTGCGCGTCGGCGAAATTGTCGAAGTTGCTATTGAGACGCCGCATCCGTTCCCACATGCCCCACAGGGCGCGGCAGGGCGATCCGTGGTCTGGTCGCATACACTTCATCATCCCGGCGCGACGTTCCTCAAGCTGCACTTCGCGCTCCTTGATGCCCAGGAAGTCGTGCTCACAGACGGCACCGGGCGCGTGCACGAAGTTCTGCGTGGACGAAAAGAGGCGGATTTCTGGAGCCGCTCCGTACACGGCGATACGGTGCTCATCGAACTCCATGCCGATGCCAACGCACGCGGCTTCGGCTTCTCTATCGACCAATATGGTTATGGAACCGAGCCGCTTTTCACCGATGCTCTGCAAAGTGAGCTGCCTGATACTCCGCCACGTTCGGTCTGTGGGACCAACGACGCGACCGGGATTTGCGAGGCTATCGTGCCCGAGCGGATTCGTCTCTCTGACGCAGTCGGGCGTCTGCTCTTTGCTGGCGACTGCGGCGGCATGTTTGCCTGCACGGGGTTTTTGTTTAGCCCTGACGGCAAGTTTATGACCAACGGCCACTGTGCCAACTCGCCACGCGAGTCGCGCAGCATGGAGGTCTGGTTCAATTATCTCGGCGGCGGTGGCAAAGATGGCGCTGCCGCGCCGGAGTGCGGCCTGCTGGACCGTCCCAACCCTGATGTGTTCCGTGCTAAGCGATTTTTGCAGAAACACTGCGATCTCGATTTTGCCGTGCATCTCCTCGGTGATGCGGCGACCGGGAACCCAGCTGACATGTATGGTTATCTGCCGTTGAGTGACCGTTTGCCGTCGTCTGCCGAGCCTGTGTGGGTACCACAGCATCCACGTGGCCAGGGGAAGGCGATTGCCGAGGAGCATGCGCTGGTGTCCACGCCGCTGCTTGCAGGGCTGCGGTTTTGCCACGAGCAACAGCGTTGCCGGTTTTCTCCAGGTCAGCCGACCGGTGTGACCAGCGAATTCGGCTACACGGCGGATACTGAGCCCGGCTCGTCCGGTGCCCCGGTGCTCGATGCCAATAATCAAGTGATCGGGCTGCACCATGCTGGCGGATGTTCGGCGCTTGGTGGAGAAAACCAAGGGGTGTTGATGGCGGCGATCCTGCCGATGTTGGGAGATACTCCAGAGGCGCGATTCACGACGACTCCGACGCGACGCAACGGGCGTGCGCCTTTTTCGCTGACGTTTGACGGCTCGGCCTCGCGTGACCCTAACGGCGGTATGATTCGTGAGTATCGCTGGGACTTCGGCGACGGCTCTCCGTTGCTGACTGGTCCAGAAGCGACTGTGTTTCACCTCTATGCCGCGAAAGGGACGTATCGCGTCTTCTTGTGGGTGGCGAATGAGAAAGGGCAAACGTCAGTAAAACCAGCGACCAAGCAGGTCATTGTTCGGAAAGCGTCGCCAGAAGAACCTTGACTGAGAGGGAGCAACACGCGATAGTGCCGCAATGATGTGGATGTGCGTATGATGACGAAGAAATGGCTGTTTGTGGGAGTATTCCTGACGCTGGTGATGGGGCGGGAAGTGTTGCCAGCCCTTGCGGCGAACTGTGGCGGTGCAACCGCCTGCCGTTGCGGGGATACCGTCGTGACGAATTACAATATGTCGCGCGATCTCGGTCCTTGCCCGCGCCGGAGCGGTAGCAAGGTCGATACCATTGGCTTGACGGTGAAATCTGGCGTGACCCTCGATTGCCAAGGCCACGAGATTAGCGGCCCCAATGATACATTGAAAAACTCCTTCGGCCTGCGTGTCGGCTCTAGCAGCTCCTCCACCCCCGCGCAAAACGTGACCATTCGTAACTGCACGGTGACGCATTTCTGGTGGGGGGCATACATCAATAATGCCACGGATGTGCTTATCGAGGCGAATACTTTTCACGAAAACGGCTGGAAAGACCCAGTGCTGAACGGCACCGGCTATGGGCTTGATGTTGCGAATTCCCAGTTTATAACTGTTCGAGACAACACTATCACCGATAGCGGTAACGAAGGATTCCATTTGTCGCACTCGCAGCATGTCACCGTGGAAGACAATGTCATCGCCAACAGTGGCCGCGAACAGCTCTATCTCTACCACGCTGACGACAACATCATTCGCCGTAATCTTGCCACCGGCGGCACGCAAGGCTTAGAGATGCGCTTCTCGGATCGTAACGCCTTCTCGTACAACCGCTGGCTCAATTCACCTAAGCAATGGTTGGAGAACGACGACACCCAGAATACGTTCCTCTACGAGCATTTTGACGGCATGGTGCTAGTGGGGGGCAAGTCCACAGGGAATACGTTCTCATTGTGCGAGTTTACCCATCCGACTGGAATTTGCTTCCGCAATAAAGGAACTGGTTGCAAGTTGTACGAACCGGACAAAGTGCTGTAAAGAGAAGAGGTTGAGTGATTATTCTCAGAAGCATCCTCGGAGACAATGCCATGCCACGTTCGCCATTTGCTACGGCAGCCCAG
>SXGS01286692.1_pt1 | contig 16061 bp, 18 predicted proteins | sample 3174681 | NCBI WGS metagenome assembly SXGS01 (sample SAMN11356861, study PRJNA531348) | freshwater metagenome | isolation source: freshwater sample F1-80 | place: China: Fuxian Lake, Yuxi | collected 2017-12-25 | reverse complement strand
GTCGATGGGTTCGCGCGTGAAGCGGGTGCCTGGCGCTGTGCGCTCGGCATGCGGTAACGCGGCAATAAGGGAGACTTTTTGCCTGGCCTGCGCGAGTTCACTGCGTGCTTTCTCGATCTGGGCGATGGCGGCCCGGTGCTCGTCGCGGGCGGAATGCTCCAGCGCCTTTAACGCGGCATCAAACGCGGCGTCACTGACGGTACGGGCCTTGGCCAGACGCTCCTGTAAGGCGGGTGTGGGCGCGTCGGTATCGCCCATGGCAGCGATAGCTGGCCCACGCTCGAAAGACGCTTTTTCGGCAATGGTCATGGCGAGCGCAGTAAGTTCCATCGCACGCAGGCCATACTTTATTGATGGTGGCGATTGGCCACGCGCCCAATCCGCTGCTGCAAAAGAAATTGCCGTATGACACCGAGCGTGATTTTCAGCCGGTGAGCATGACCGCGCTGTTGCCGCTGCTGTTGGCGGTGCATCCTACGGTAAAGGCCAATAATACGCAGGAGCTGATCGCGCAGGCCCGCGGCAGCGCCAAGCCGCTGCCGTACGCGTCCGGCGGAATCGGCTCGTCACAGCATCTGGCGACAGAATTGTTGATCAACATGACGAAAATCAAGTTGACGCATGTGCCGTACAAAGGTGGCGCGCCGGGGCTTGTCGATTTGCTGGCGGGCCAGGTTCAGCTCATGATCACCAGCATTTTGTCGGTCACGCCGCACAGCCGCGCCGGGCGGTTGCGTGTGCTGGGCATCGCCACCGCAAAACGCAGCGCTATGCTGCCGGACATTCCCACCATCGCCGAAGGTGGCGTGCCCGGTTATGAATCCATCGCGTGATACGGGTTGGTCGCGCCCGCCGGCATCCCCGCGCCGGTACTCGACAAACTCGCCGCTGAAGTGATCAAGGGCACAAAATCCAAAGACACGCACGACGCATTGATCAAGCAGGGCGCCGAACCCGTCGGCAACGGGCCCAGGGAATTCACCGCGTTCATCAAAGCCGAGGCCACCAAGTACGCTCGCGTGATCCGCGCGGCGGGCATCATGGCTGAATGACAGCCATATTGTAAGTAATTGTTTTTATTGAATAAATTTTAATTTCTTTAACGAAAATTCCTCATGGCGCAAGGCATCTGGGCCACGGGGTATGACCTTCCGAACGGCTCGCGCGAGCGCGTCCTTGCTTGGACGCACGAGACCTACTGTCCATGGCTGCGCGTGCAACCCGGTTACATCTGGTCGGCGCACTACTGCTACACCGGTGGCGGCCCGCAGATGGAGCAGGTCAAGGCCACCGCCGTCGGGCACACACAGGACGCCATCGGCACCGGCAATCAATATTTGCTGCTGGTGGGCGGCCTGTCAGCGCACACCTTTTTCAAACCGTCGATCCAGGACATGGCGCTGCCTGCTGGGTTCGATGCCATGCTGGCGGAGCGCGTGGGCACACGCACAGCGGTGTTCACGGTGGAGGCCGCTGTCAACGGCCCCGAGCCGCGCGAGTTTGGGTCAGATACCGGGCCGGGCCCGGCAATCCAGATGGGCAGCTTTCGCATGCGGACGCCCGAGGAAGAATTCGATCTTGGCCGCTGGTATGCGCAATACCGGCTGCCGTTCATGGCGCAACTCGCTGGCTGCATCGCGACGCGCAAATTAAGCGGCGTCGCAGGCTGGGCCAAGCACAGCGTCTTGTATGAATTCACCTCGCTGGCAGCGCGTCTCAAACATTTTGAAGAACCACACGAAGCGCTGGCGCTCGACCGCACGCGTTGGGAATCACAGGTGATCGCAGGCACCGTGCACGCACCGGGTTCGCCGTTTATTGGGGAACGGATTTGGCCGCCAGTCGAATAATCACCACTCACGCAAGAACCGCTTGCGCCGTGGCCGCGCTGTTCATACAGACTGGTGCGGTGGCTCAGGCACAAGATTACCCCTCACGCCCGCTGCGCCTGATCGTGCCGTTTCCGCCCGGCGGCGGCGCGGACTTTCTCGCCCGCGTGATCGGCCCACGTATCACCGAAAGCTGGGGCCATTCGGTCATCGTCGACAATCGCGGTGGCGGCTCCGGCATTATTGGCGTGGAAATCGCCGCGCGCGCCGCGGCCGATGGCCACACGCTGCTGTTCGGCGACGTGGGTACGCTGAGCATCAACCCGTATATCTTTTCCAAATTGCCGTACGATCCGGCGCGCGATTTTCACGCCATCACCAAGATCGCCGACAATCCGCTCACCTGTGCCGCCCATCCCGCACTGCGCGTCAACAACCTCAAGGAACTGGTCGCCGCCGCAAAAAATAAAACCGACATTCGTTACGCCTCGGCAGGCACCGGCAGCATGACCCATCTGGCCGCCGAACTCCTGGGGCGCCGCGCGGGCGTCAACTTTACTCACGTGCCGTACAAGGGCGGCGGCCTCGCGTTGAATGCCGTGCTGGCAAATCAGGTGAACCTGGTGTGCATGACCACGCCGGGCGTGAAGCCTCATGTGCAGGCCGGGCGCCTCACCGCACTCGCCATGTCCACCGCGCAGCGCTCGCCCGCGATGCCGGATTTGCCCACAGTGGCGGAGCAGGGCTTTCCGGGCTATGAATCAACACAATGGGTGGGGCTACTCACGCCGCGCGGCACGCCGCCCAAGGTACTCGCCCGGCTGCACGGCGAATTCGTGCGCGTGCTTAATCTGCCCGAAGTGCGCGAGCGCCTCGCGAGCGCGGGTGCAGAGCCCGTAGGCAACACGCCGGCGGCGTTCGTAGCGCAAATCCGCAACGACGGTGAAAAATACGGCAGGCTGGCGGCGGAGCTGGGAATCAGGCTCGACTAAAGCGCCAGCCTAACCCGCACGCACATCCGAACGCGTGTAGCGCTGCGCGCCAGCGCAGGAAGGTAATCAGTGTCGTACTCGTCATTGAAATCGTCTTCTGCAACGGAGAAATTGGACCCCGCAGCCCTGATGCCCGTGGCGCCCGCCATGACGCCCTTTTCATAACTATTTGTTTTTATTGATTATTGTTATTGGTGCAAGCCTGTGGCCACTATCTTGTCCCGAACCCTTTACTTGCGCACACCCGGCGTCTCCACTTTCAGTCCCTGTGCACGCCACGCCAGAAACAATTCCAAATCCAGCAAATCCTGCGAACCCGACGCGGGCATCTCGGCGCGCACGCCAAAGAAACACGCGCGCAACCGCCGGTGCAGCGAGCCCATGGTCTGCCATTCGAGCCGGTACGCGGGATACGGATTGCTGTGGCCCTGGCTGACCGTGTCGTTCAACAACTTGCGCCCGAAGTTGCGGTCGTGGCAATGCGTGCAGGCCAGATTCATCTGCCCCATTCGCGTAAAAAACATATCGCGGCCGCGTTCGAAATTGCGGCGATTCTGTGCGTCAATCGTCACGTTCACCGCCTGACCTCGCGATTGCAGACCCACATACGCCGTCAGCGCCAGCAGTTCATCCGAATCGTAACGCAGAGGCTCGGCTTGCTGGTTCTGCGTGCGGCATTGGTTGACGCGGCCCTCGATGTTGGTGAGCTGTGCCGTGCCCGGATCGACCTTGGGATACTTTGCCGACACGCCTTTCATGCGGGTGCGCGCATCCTGATGGCAGCTCGCGCAGGATTTTTGGCTCGTGCCCGCCGGTTCGTTCCACAGTTTTTCGCCGCGTGTCGTCCACAGCATTGCCGGGCTGGAGAAATCATCCTGGTACAGCGCCCGCACCTCGGCGCCGGAAAATTCGAGGCCGGATTTGAGCGGGTCGGGACGAAAGGGTTGGGCAGCAAAAGCACTGATTGATGCCAGTGTCAGCAACAGCAGTTGAAACCGTCGCATCATGCCGTAACCGTAATAGGCGAACTCGCCGCGCCCTTCTCACCGCGATCATCCACCCAGGAAAATTCAATATTGCCGCTGTCTTGGGCGATGATGTAAAACTGCAGGTACGGATTGGCGGCAATGCCCGACCCCATTTCCGCGCGGAACACCTCGCTGCCGTTATAACGGCAAAGCAGCGTATGCACAGTGTTCTTGGGAATCACCTTGCCGTTGTTATCCATGCGAAACCCAGTTTCCATCGGATGCTGGATCGCTATACGCAGCTCCACCAATTCACCCCGTTTGGCGGTGGGTGGCACCAGAATGCGGGCGACCGTCATATGAAGCCGCTCAAGTGGGGTCCGTCGCGTCCAGACACGCGGTTTCGGTGACCACCACATCCGCCGATGCCGCCCAGAACCCGCCATCCGACATTTGCGCTACCGCCACCACGTACTGCGCACCGGACAGACGGATGCGCGTGGTCAGCGTGGCGCGCCCGGTAGCGGGCGAAAAGCCAATTTTCGCGATGACGGGACGCGGGTTTTTCTCCGACAGCAGATACAGCGTGCGCACATGGTCAGCCGGGGTCATCGGGCTGTCCACGGTCACCGTCAACGGCACCAGATGCCCGTTTTCGGCCAGGTGCGGAATCTCGAGTTTGACGCGCGCTTCGCGCACCGGCGCGCCGCGGGTGATTTCCTTCAGCACCGGAACCAGCTCCAGCAGCGGCGGTCGTGCGGCAGGGGGCAATTGCGCCTGCGCCGCCAAGGGGACCAGTGGCAACAGTGAGCCGCCCGCGATGCCGGTCAATAGGCGGCGGCGTGTGTGGCGTTTGGCGATGTGATTCATTGCAGTGTCTGCAAATAGGCTATCACATCTTCGATCTGCGTCGCGCTTAACACCGGCTTGCCACGCAGGTTTTCGGCGACGCGATTCAGCCCCTGCACACGGTAATAAGCGGGCATGATGGATTCGCGGTTAAACGCCAGCGGATCAACAATGCGCGCGCGCATCTGCGGTGCCGTGAGCCGCTTGCCGATGCCCGACAGCGGCGGCGCGAGATTGCCGAAAAATCGCTCGCCGGTTTCAGGGGCAGCGTGACACAGAATGCAATTGGCCTCGCGGCTCACCAGCACCTTGCGGCCGCGTTCGGCGTCGGGGGCGTCGGTGGTCAGGGGCTCGCGGATTTCGCCGTTCGCCAACGTATACCGGACGCCCTCACCCGCCTGCGGGTTGGATAGGGCACAGCCTGCGATCAGCGCCGCCGTCAGCAAAACCGTCATCGTTCCCCGCAGGGTGTTTCGCGCCATCAAGCCGGTGGTATACGCCACAGATAAATGGTGGTTGATACCACGTATTCGGTTTTCTCCGGCTTCCAGTCCCCCATGTCGAACGCGTGCGACACAATGCGCGTGCCAGGCTTTAACTCCTTCATCAGTTTGGGACGCAGTTTGAGATTCAGGCGCGTCAGCAGAAACAGCGTCACCACGGTGGCTTCGCTGATGTCGGCTTCGAATAAATCGCCTTCAATAAACCGCACGCGCTGCTCGGAGCCGGTACGCTTTGCAAGCTCGCGCGCCTCTTTTATGCGCTGCGGATCAATATCGATGCCCACACCGCGCGCACCGAACTGTTGCGCCGCGGTCACCACAAAGCGCCCGTCGCCACAGCCCAGGTCGTAGACAACGTCCGTGCTCGTCACCTCGGCGAGCTTCAGCATTTGCGTAACGATCTGAAAATCCGTCGGCACAAAAATCACGTCGGGTGTGCGCTGCGCAAGCGCCCTCACCGTACCCAACAAACCCGCTGTACCCACCAGTCCCGCCGTACTCAAGAATTGTCTGCGTTGCATCATCGCCTCCGCTAAAATACCGAACGTATTATGCCTTAGGCTCGTCAAAAATAAACGCAATAAAAACAATTACTTACACTCTCAGAAGGCAGTGTCATGTCCCATCCAATCCGGCTCTGGTCGATACTCGGCAATTCGCAAAAGCTCGACGGCGGCGCGATGTTCGGCAATGCGCCGCGCGCACTGTGGTCGCGCTGGATCCAACCCGACGAGCAAAATCGCGTGCCCCTGGCGTGCCGTGCGCTGCTGGCGACGGGCCTGGGTGACGATGGCAACATGACCGTCTTGTTTGAAACCGGCATCGGCGCGTTCTTTGAACCGAAATTGAAAGACCGCTATGGCGTGGTGGAAAGCGAGCACGTGCTGCTCGATTCGCTCGCACAAGCCGGCTTCAAGCACGATGACATCGACGCGGTTGTGCTGTCACACCTGCATTTCGACCACGTCGGCGGCCTGCTCGCACCGTGGCAGGCGGGGACGGCGCCCACACTATTGTTTCCCAAAGCGAAAATTATTGTTGGGCGTGAAAGCTGGGAGCGTGCGCTCAAGCCCCATCCTCGCGACCGCGCCTCGTTCATTCCTGAAGTGCCGGACCTGTTACGGGCAACAGGCCGGCTGGAAATCATCGACGGCGACGCTTCGCCGACGCTGGGCGCAAGAGTACGCTTTGAATACAGCCACGGCCATACGCCTGGCTTGCTGGTCGCCACCATTGCGAATGGCAACGGACGCGGCGTGTCGTTCTGCAGCGACATGATTCCCGGCCGCCCGTGGGTGCATGTGCCAATTACCATGGGCTACGACCGCTATCCCGAAATGCTGATCGACGAAAAAACGCGTTTCCTCGAAGACAAATTCACGCGCGGCGGATGGCTGTTTTTCACCCATGATCCGGTGTGTGCGATGGCGTCGATCACGCGCGATGGCAACCGCTACGGCACGGCAGAGGAAATGGCGGAACTCGCCGGGCTGGCGTGTTGAATTTTCTACGAAAATTTCTGATGAAGAAAAACCTGAAACACGTCACCGCGTGCGTATTGTTGACCCAGGCAGCATGGGCCACCGCGCAAACGTATCCCACCAAACCCATCCGCATCATTGTGCCCTTCGGCGCGGGCACGCAAAGTGATGTGCTGGGGCGTCTCATCGGACAAAAACTTACCGAAACGTTAGGCCAGCAGGTGATTGTCGAAAATCGCCCCGGCGCGGGTGCCATACTCGGGACCGAGCTTGCCGCGAAAGCCGTACCCGACGGCTATACGCTGACCGTCAACGGTACCGGCGCGCTGGCGATCAATCCCGGGCTGTATCCCAAGCTGCCGTATGACCCGATTCGCGATTTCGCGCCGGTGACGCGATTGGTGACAGTGACGCAAACGCTGGTGGTCAACCCTTCCTTTGCCGCGAAAACGGTGAAAGCGATGGTCGGCATCGCCAAAGCCCGGCCCGGGGAATTGAATTACGCCACCTTCGGCGCCGGCTCGGTCAATCACTTGACCACAGCGATGCTGCAAAACGCCGCCAGCATCAAACTCGGCAACAACGTGTCGTTTCGCGGCAGCGCCGATTCCAACATACAGGTGATGAGCGGCGAATTGCCGATGATGTTCGATTCAATGACCTCGGTGTTGCCGCATATCAAATCGGGCAAACTGCGCGGGTTGGCGGTGTCCACTGCCACGCGTTCGCTGTTCGTGCCGGATCTGCCCACCATCGCCGAGTCGGGCTATCCCGGCTTTGAGGTGGCGGGCTGGACCGGCGTCCTCGCCCCGGCAAAAACCCCCGATGTCATCCTGGACAAGCTCAACAACGAACTCCTCGCCGCGCTTAAAAAGCCGGAGGTGCGCGATTTGTTCAACACCCTCGCCTTTCAGGCCGCAGGCGAATCCCGCGAGGAATTCCGCCGCTACATGGTGACTGAACTGGCCAAGTGGGCCAAGGCGGTGAAAGATTCGGGGACGAAGATTGATTGATGGCTTCTACAAGATTGCCGTTGTATGGCATGGCGCTGCATTAGATTGTGGCCTTACTGGCTTCATTCGCCAACCTTGAGGCGCTGGAGGGATTACCGGCTACAGCGTGGCTTAGCGTTTTAGGAGCGGCAAGCTATGGCGTCCGCACCCCGTGCGAACGGGCGTGAATAACAGCGGTACGTTTCTGTAGATACGCAGTATTTGCGCCCGGGCCATATCGGCGCGGACTGGGTGTCATCGCCGCGAGTCGTGCGGCCTGCAGGGGTGACAAACCCGCTGCGGTGCCGCCAAAGTGGTAGCGCGCAGCAGCCTCCGCGCCAAACACGCCTTCGCCCCATTCGATTACATTAAGATAAATTTCAAATATGCGTTGCTTGGACATCAGGGCTTCGAGCATCACCGCGACCACCGCCTCCTGCCCCTTGCGCCACCACGTGCGCTTGCCGGAGAAAAACAGATTTTTCGCCAATTGCTGCGTGATGGTGGAACCGCCGGCGACGATACCGCCTTCGCGCCGGTTGCGCGCCCACGCTTGCTGGATGCCGTCCCAGTCAAAGCCGTGGTGGCTGAGAAATTTGGCATCCTCGGCAGCGATCAGCGAACGCTTCAGGTGCGGCGAGATTTTTTGATAAGGCACCCACTGGTGGCGCAGCTTGGCGTTGGGATTGTCTTCGCGCAAAATTTCCAGACGCGCGCGCATGAACGCCGTGGACGCGGGGTTGAATTTCACCCAGTAAGCCACGTTCGCAAAAAACCAGAACTGCACCAGGATCAGCGCACACGCCGCCAGCAGAAAAAATCGAAATGTCAATAAAATCAAATACTTAAATGCACGCACTAAAACGTGCGGCGGCTTACCGGAATTACCGCGTGCCACGCAAAGCCGCCATCACCGGCGCCGTGGCAGGCCGCACACCGCGCCAGATCACAAAGGATTCAGCCGCCTGTTCCACCAGCATGCCCAAGCCGTCAACCACTGCCGCACCGCGCGCCTGCGCGTATTGCATGAACGGTGTGGTCTTGCCGTAGACCATGTCGTAGGCCAGCGCGCCGGGCGCAAACAGTTCCGCCGGCAGTGCGGGCATTTCACCGCTCAACCCGGCGGAGGTGGCGTTAATCACCACATCAAATTGCCGGCCGGCCAGTGCGCCGTAGGCACTCGCGGAAAATTCACAACGGCCTCGCGCCGCCGCGAAGCGTTGCACCAGCACCTCGGCTTTGCTCACCGTGCGATTGACGATCACCAGCGCAAGCGGCGCTTCTTCCAGCAGCGGTCCCACCACGCCGAACGACGCGCCGCCCGCGCCCAGCAGCAAAATTCTCTGGCCACGCAATGCGTGTCCAAGATTCACCGTGATATCGCGTGTGAGCCCGGCGCCGTCGGTGTTGTCGCCTTCAACGCCTGTTGCTTTGAAAGCCAGCACATTCACAGCACCAGCCTGCCGCGCGCGCGCGCTGTGACGGGTGGCAAACTCAAAAGCCTCGTGCTTGAACGGTAAGGTGATGTTTAGCCCCTTGCCGCCCGCTGCCTGAAACGCGCGCACGGTTTCAGAGAACGCGCCGATCTCGCAGAATATTCTGTTGTACGTTACGTCCTGTGAAGTCGCGCGCGCGAACGCCGCATGAATTTCAGGCGATTTGCTGTGCGCGACGGGATTGCCAATGACGGCGTACGTATCAGTCATGTGGCAATTGTAGTGCAGGCCACGCACGCGGGTGCAGCGGCTATTCGGTTTCGATGCGATCCGCGGTGGTAAAGCGCCACGTGCGGCTGATGTCAAGGATGTCGTATTCCCGCGCGAGGTCAGCCGGAAATGCCGGATAAGGCGCACCCAGACGCACGATGCGTATCGCTGCGTCGTCCAGTACTTTGTGGCCGGACGAACGGCGCACTTCGACGTTTTCAAGCGTGCCGTTGGAGCGTATCGATACAATCAGCAGCAGGCTGCCGTAGATTTTTTTCTCGCGCGCGGCCTGCGGATAGTTGGCTTCGCCCAGCCGCTCGATGCGGACTCGCCAGTCCTCGACATAGCGCGTAGGCCTATGTTCAGTAGCCGAAGCGCCGATGGCGTGTCGCCGCGGCCGTTTCTGATACGTGTCCCACTGCTGTGCGATTTCTGCTTCCAGCCGTTGAATGTTGAGTTTGCGTTGCGCGTCCGCCGGCGTCGGCGCAGTGGGCGCATCGGGTGGTTGCTGCTCGGGCCGTACGGCTTGCGCGGGGCCTGAGGCGGCAGCAAACGTGGACCTTTGCCGCGTCATCAACTGGCGCACTTCCTGTTCCAGTTGTTCGACACGTTTTCGCGCGACCGTCACATCATTCGACGTCGGATCGTTACGCACCGCCGGCAGCGGGCTCTTCGCACGGCGGTCAGCGTCGGTGTTGCCGCCACCATCCAGATTGTGCTGCGCCAGCGCCTGCGCTTTGAGTGGCTTGCCCTTGCTCTTGGCGTTGACCAGAATCACGTCCAGCGGCTTTTCGTTGCTGACGGTTTTTTTCTCGGGAAGCGTAAACGTCACCAGACTGATGATAATCAGATGTAACAACATCGAGCCCGCCAGCGCCATCTGAAACGGCCGGTTGAATGCGCCGCGCGACATGCGCCGGTCGAACGTGGCGACGATGCTTTCGAGTTGCGCCACCCGCGCGTCGAGTTTGGACAGCGTGCTGGTGCGTGCGATGACGTGGCCACGCTTGGCACGGCGCGCTGGCGAGGCAGGCTTCGCCAGCGGAATGATTTGGGCCGAGGGCTTCTTGCTCATGACTTGGGATAGTGCCGGGAAACCCGAAGCGTTGGCAAGAAAAAGTGTTTATAAACTGATATTTACATTCACTATTTCAAGTGAAATACGACATTATTCAAAAAGTAAGTAAGCACTCTCGAACGCCAGGTACGAGCCGCCGCCGCAGGCTACGCTGAGCTACCCGGCGCCGGCCACCGACCGAACAAACTCGCAGTGCAGATTCAGATCCAGCAAATCAATCGACGAGATTGCCAGTTCCACCGTGCTATCGAACGGCAACTCCGGCAACGACGCCACGCGCAGGGTCAGCGGCAGATCATCAAAGCGCACCAGATTTTCGCGCAGCACGGTGGCCTGCACGCTGCTGCGCGATTCCTGCGTCAGCCAGCGCAGGCACCAATAGCGTTCCATGGTGCGCTGAAACTCGGCGTACGCGTCGGAGGCCAACTCGAAATCGCGCATCGCAGCCAGCAGCGCCTCGTCTCGCGCCTCGTAGGGCGCGGGCGCGCTGCGCACCGCCGCGATCAGCTGGCGCTGGTTGAGCAGATCGACGTAGCGGCGCAATGGCGAACTGGCCCACAGGTATTGCGGCACATTCAGTCCCTCGTGCGGCGCGGGCGCGGTGCTCATGCGCACCTTGCCCGCGCGCTGCACACGGTAAATCGCGGCAATTTTTTTGTCCGCCAGCTCACGCCCCCAGGTGCTGTTGACGTAAATCATCAGCTCCGATACCAGTGTGTCGATGGCCGAGCCGCGCTGGCGTTGGCCGATGCGCACACGGTCGTTCTCGACGCTGAAGGTATATTCCGCGCGCTGTTGCTGGGGAGGTGCGCCGCCGCGCCGTGTTTTTTCGAGCTGCACGGCGAAATCCCAAAGGGTAAACAACGCCTTGCCCTGCGCATGATTGATGGCGCCGGTGGCCAGCGCGGCTTCGTTGAACACCGGCTCCAGCGCATCGTGCCGCAGATTGCCGGCGATGTGCACGCGCTCCAGCCGGGTTTCCGTGGCCACGATTTCACCGCTGGAATTCACATCCACATAAAGTGACAGCGCCGGACAATCACGCCCTTCGGCCAGCGTATACGCACCGATGATCGCATCGGGCAGCATGGTGATTTTGCCCGCCGGATGGTAAACGGTGGACAGCCGCTCGCGCGCCACGGTTTCAATCGGGGTCGCCAGTGCAATTCCCAACGCAGGCGCGGCGATATGGATACCGATACGCACACCACCGGTGACTCGCTGCGATACCGAAAACGCATCGTCGATTTCAGTGGTAGCCGCGTCGTCAATGCTGTAGGCCGCCACATCCGCCAGCGGCAAATCCGCATCCATGACAGGCACATCGAACGCGGCATGTGCCTGGCCACGCGGAAAGTGTTCGAACAGAAATTTGTCCAGATGATAGTCGTGAGAGGACGGCAACGCGCCACAGCGCGCCAGCACGTGTGCGGGCGTCAAATGTAACGCCGCGCTGGCTTCATCCAGCGCCTTGAATTCGATGGCATTCTTGTCTGGCGCATAGAGCAGCGTTTTCAATAGCGGCGCAAATTCCGGCGGTGTGGCGGACGCCATCAACTGATCGAAATATTGCTGCTTTTGCAGTGCTTGCTGCTTTTTGCGCTCGACACCGGCGAGCGCGGCCTTAAGCGACGCTTCCGGTGCCGCCTTGTAACGGCCACGGCCCTTTTTGTAGAAATACATGGGTGCGCCGTGCAGCCGCAGCAACGCAGCGGCTGATTCCAGTGCACCGGGCTCGTGGCCGAAATAATCGCGAGCGAGCGCGGCGTAGTCGAACTCGGCCTCGCCACAGCATTGCCACAAAAAATCGATGTCGATGTCGTCGGCAGCACCTTGCGCGCCCGCCATGAAATCGCCCAGCGCAGGCCGTTCAAAGCGTAGCAGCACCGCCGAGGATTTCACCTTCGAGCGTTTGCCGTGGGGCGCTTCGACCTGCAGCGACGTGTCATTGTCGGCGAGGATCGCACCGACTTTGAAACCGCCGTCTTCTTCGTAAAATACGTTCATGGCGCCTGAATATCGTGAGCAACACGGACGAAAAAAACGCGGCCCAAGTTGACCTTGAGCCGCGCTACGATTATACCCTGTCGCCTTGCTTTGTTACCTTGATTGCTGCGGCACTACCTCGCCTCCAGATCAATCACCTCGTGCACATCCGAATCGATGTGCGTACCCGGCGCGCCGCCCGACGCAGCGTCGCCGCTGACCAGGTGAAACTTGCCGTTGACGATATCGCCGGCCAAACCGTGGCGGGGAAATTCCATCGGCGGCAATGCCACCCAGCGATTGTTGGCCGGGTTATACGCCTCCACCGCGCGGAAAGTGCGCTGGAACTGGCTGGTGCGCTGCTCCCCGCCCGCGACATAAATCAGCCCCTTGTGCACACCCCAGGCGCCAGCGCTGCGCGGCGTCGGCATCGGCGCTTTGAGGTCGCCCCATTGATCGGTAGCCACGTCGTACACCTCGACGATATCGGTGTTGCTTGCGCGCGTAATGAAGGCCGAGCCGATGCGCCCGCCAATCACATAAATCTTCCCGGCGACAAAGCCCGCCGCCGCGTGATTACGCGCGGTGGGCATGGTTTGTTTGGTTTCCCACGAATTGCTCGCCGGATCGTAGACCTCGTGCGTGCCCAGCGAGCGATGCGGACGCGCCGGATGTACGGCGGTTTCTTTCGAATTCGGATGAAAGCCCGCTCCGCCGATGACGTGAATTTTGCCGTTCACCACCACCGCATTGGGCGAGCCGCGTTTTGTTGGCAACGGCGCCAACGGCTTCCACGTATCTGCCGCCGGATCGTACTCGAACACGTTGTCCATCGGTTGCCAGGCGGCGGGGCCGCTGTCGGGATATTTGAATCCGCCGAAGACATAAATCTTGCCGTTCACCTCCGCCAGCGCGATGTGGTGCGAGGAGACGGGCATGTTTTTCTTTTTGGTCCAGGCATCTTTTGCCGGATCGTATTCGTAGACCAGTCCCTTGGGCTTCCAGCCGGGCGCGAGACCGCCAAACACATACAGCTTGGCGCCGGAACCGATGCCGTAAAGCTCTTCCGACGCCTCGGGGAAGGGCGCTGCACGCGACAGTTTTTGCGCGCTGGCCATCCCGCTAACGAAAGCGCCGGCCAGCAACAACTGCAGCGCAAGCATTCCGAGAACATTTCGTAAGTATTTGTTTTTATTTAACATTTTATGCATCCTTTTTTTAGGGGCTGTAGCGTGTATTTCAAGCCGCGCCACGCATCCTACGCTATTGCCTGCTAGCGTTAAACCGGCGGCACGCCGCAAAACGCCAGCGTCTCGTCCAGATAATTTTCAAAATCATCAAAGCCGTGATCGCCGCCGGGAATCACCCGCTGACGCGCTCCGCGATATTTTTCCACCGCATCGCGGTAATCCAGTACTTCGTCGCCGGTGCGGGTGAGTAGCAAGTAACGGGCAGGTGTGACGGTGGTGGTTTCCAGCGCCTCCAGCTCGCGCACGTGCTGCGCAGTCAGTTCATATTCGGCACCGGTGTAGAGATTTTTCTGCGGACCCAGATAATTGCGCAGCAAGTTGTACGGCCTGACAGCGGGATTTACCAGCACCGCGCGCACGGCGTAGCGCTCAGCGAGAACCGTTGCATAAAACCCGCCCAGCGAACTGCCGACGAGCGAAGCGCCCGGATTGTTGTTGAGCAAGTCGTACAGCAGCTTCATCGCCTCGGCGGGACGGTGAGGCAACGCCGGCACAAGGTATTCGTGCTCGCGTCCGAGCGTGCGCATGCGCTCGCCGATCAAGCGCGCCTTAAAAGACGCCGGCGCGCTATTAAAGCCGTGGATATAAATCAGCATGACCTGTTACATCACCCCATAGCGCTAAAGCGCTACAAATCCACCACGCCCACGCCGTTCTCAAACGCACACAGCGGATTGCCGGTGAGCGGATGTTGCGTGGAAGCGGCATCGGCAAACCCATTGACGGTGCAGTAAGTGTGACTAGCCATAAGAAAAGAGTGTGAAAAAGTGCTGCGCATAAGTATTTGTTTTAATACAATTTTTTTGCAATAGCCAGCAGCATTTCATCGTTGCCACGCGCCGCCGCCAGTGACAGGCCCAGCGGCAAACCGTTGACTTTGGCAAACGGCAAACTCACCTGCGGCAGCCGCCCGATGCCGGAGATGCACAGCATGCCCATCGCGCGCTCACGAAACGCCGTGGTCTGATCATGCGGGCAGTTGAGCAGCGGTGCCTCATCCGGCACGCTGGGCAGCAACAGCACCGCATTATTGGCGAGCAGTTTGTCGAGACGCTCCGCGATTTCCTCGCGCTTCGGTTTCATTTGCGCGACTTCGGCGGCTGTGACTTTCGCCACCGCTTCAAAACGCTTGCCGATGGCGATGCCGAAATTCGGCCGCTCGCGCAGTACCCATTCGCGGTGTGTGTCCCAGATTTCCGCGAACTGCAACACGCGAAACACCTCGAACCAGTTGTTCAAACCTTCCGTGCTCACCGTCACCGGCTCTGCCTTGCCCAACACTTTTGTCACGCGCTCGAGCGCCGGTTGCAGCGCGGCGTGCGCATCGGGTGTCGCGAGCGCAAATGCGTCCTGCGCCAGCAACACACGCCCCGGCGTGGCTGCCTTGCCGCCCAGCAGCACATCACCCACGCGCGCCATCAAATCCGCGTCGCGCGCGAACCAGCCGCACGTATCAAACCCCGGCGCCAGCGGGCACACGCCTTCGAGCGAAATGCGCCCGTACGTGGGCCGTATGCCGTAGATGCCGCAAAAACTCGCCGGCCCGCGCACCGAACCGCCGGTATCGCTGCCAATGGCAAAATCCACCAGCTTGCCCGCCACCGCCGCTGCCGACCCACTGGAAGACCCGCCCGGCACGTGCCCCGGCGCAGCAACGTTAATCGGCGTGCCGTAGTGCGCGTTCTCGCCGGTGAGACTGAACGCCATTTCCTCGGTGTGCGTTTTCCCCACGAGATGCGCGCCGGCATCCAGCAGCTTTTTCGCGACCACCGAATGCACCTTGGCGGCTTCATGCGTGCGCAGCCAGTCGGGGCAGCCGAAACCGGTCTTGTGGTCCGCTACGTCGAAAATGTCTTTCAGGCCGAAGGAGAGGCCGGCAAGCACGCCGCTTGCCGCACCCTTTAGCTCAACGTGGGTGTGGCGGCAGAAAGCGCCGAGCTTGTCTTGATCGAGAATGTTCATTTAAAAATCCTTTTAAAACAATGGGTTATAAATCCACTAGCAAGTTGAGCAGCCATGTAACGCCTGTCCCCGCCCAGCACGGCATCGTCTCAACGAAGTGTACCCCGGACACTTCGCTTCCGATCAGTCTACCGCCTGCCGCACCACCCGGCTTACCGTAGCGTAATGCACCGCAAAATGTTCCGCGATCTGTTGCATCGAATAATTCCCGGTTGCGTAAGCCGCCGCAATGGCTTGATTCCGGTTATCCGGCGTTTTGGCGGAATGCGACAGGGGCTTCGCCACGGGGCGGCGTTGCGCGCCGACACAACGCAGCACTGAAAACATTTGGTAATTAGGGCGTTTCGTAACCAAAGTATCCTAGGGGATACCGATGGTTACCAGAGCGAAAACAGGTGGTCCACACACGATATTTAGTTGTGCGGCCAACTATTTGAGGGGTCGCAAGTGCTTTTTTTGCGGTTC
>SXGS01311055.1_pt1 | contig 16069 bp, 14 predicted proteins | sample 3174681 | NCBI WGS metagenome assembly SXGS01 (sample SAMN11356861, study PRJNA531348) | freshwater metagenome | isolation source: freshwater sample F1-80 | place: China: Fuxian Lake, Yuxi | collected 2017-12-25 | reverse complement strand
TGTGCTTGCCGCCGGCGCGTGCGCACTTCTGGCTGGTGACGGCTCGCGAGTACGGCGCCACCTCGTCGCCCACGAAGTAGGGCTTGAACGGCACCATGCCGGCCACGGTGAACAGCACCGTGGGGTCGTGCGGGATGAGGCTTGCCGACGGCACCACCGTGTGACCCTTCGCCGCGAAGAAGTCGGTGAAGGTGGAACGGAGCTGGTCGGCGGTCTTCGGAGGCGTACCCATGGACTGCACAGCCTACCGACGCGCCCCTCGCGCACTGTGGCCCTTTCCGTGCGGATTGCTAGCGTCCGGTCCCGTGCCCCTGGACCTTCACGAGTGGATCAGCTTCGAGGACGACACCCATCGCCGAACCTGGGTGTTCGACGCCACGTTCCTGCGTTCGTCGTGGAGCTGCATCTACGGCAGCGGGTGCCAGGGCGTGTACCTGGAGGACGCCAGCCATCTGGCCGAGGGCTGCTGCAGCCACGGCGCGCACTTCATCGACGAGGCCGACGTGCAGACGGTGGTCCTGTCGTCGGCCCGGTTGAAGAAGCGGCACTGGCAGTTCAAGAAGCAGGGCGAGCGCGACGGCATCCTGGGCGAGGAGGACGGGGTCACCACCACCCGCCTCGTCGACGGGGCCTGCATCGTCCTCAACCGCCCCGGGTTCGAGGGCGGCACCGGCTGCGCGTTCCACCACGCCGCGGCCGAGTGGGGCGAACGGAAGATGGACCTGCAGCCCGACGTGTGCTGGCAGCTTCCCCTGCGTCTGGTGGAGGACACCGACGAGCACGGCTACGTCACGTCCACCCTGCGCGAGTGGAAGCGGCGCGACTGGGGCCCGGGCGGCGAGGAGTTCCACTGGTGGTGCACCGACTCGAGTGATGCGTTCGTGGGGTCGAAGCCGGTGTACCAGTACCTGCGCGACGAGATCGTCGAGATGATCGGCGCCAAGGTCTACGCACAGCTGGTGGAGTTGTTGGAGCGGCCGAAGTGGACGCCGCTCCCCCACCCTGCCGCCAAGCGCTGATCCGAGGCTCGGCAGTTCGTGGCCACCGTTCTCCGAGGATTTCCCGGTCAGAGCGTGACATGAACGAGGCGGCGCCGGTGCGGCGACGCTCTCATTCCTGCGTCGGGGGACCGTCGCTGTACGCCGGCGATGCGGCTGACCGGTCGAACTGCAGTGCCGCCTGGGCTGCCGCGACCTCGGCCGCCTGCACCTCCGTGAGGGCGGCGATCCGGCACGACGCGGTGAGCGTCTGGAGGTCGACCGTCACCATCATCCCAGTGGCGTCGCGACAGTCGGTCGCAGCGAGATCGAGCGCGTCGCCCAGCGGCGCTCCCGATTCGTCCTGCAGCAGCACGACGGCCGGACCGTCGGTCGACACGACCGCCAGCATCGCCAGGGTCGTGGTGGGCACGCCGGCACCGATGCCCTGGCCGGCGTATCCGACGCCCGACGAGATGCCGGCGATGCCGCCGAGGCCGGGAGGCCCGAACTGGAGCGTGAGCGACACCACACGCACCCGACCCTCCCACCGCGGTGGCAGCGGGTCGGCGACGTCGACCGCCGACCAACCGGGAGGGGCCACCACATTGCGCAGGTCGGCACCGCGACCCGGCTGGAGCGCCTCGTCGACCATCCGCTCGAGCAACGCAAGGTCGGGCGCGCCGTCGAACGCAGCCTGCAACGCGACGAACTGGCGATCGAACTCCGGCGCGCACGGGCCGGTGAACCTCACTCGGCCGTCGACGTCGGCGGCCGTGGCATGCACGGTCCACTCCTCGGGAAGGTCGGTGCGGGCGAGGCCGACGAGCGCCACCTCACCCTTCTCGACGTCGTCGAACCGATCGTCCGAGTCGATCGGGTGCGCCGCGAATGTCGTGCTGCGCGGATCGCTCGCGCGTTCGAACTCGACGACGGGAGCATCGCCGACCCGCACGACGTGCGAGGAATCGACCAGCACACGATCGAGCCCACAGCGCGCGAAGTCGTACGTGACCGGTGGGTCGTCGGTGCCGCACGCGGCCATCCCGACGGCGAGCATCACGGTCATCCCTGCACGACCCCACATCACGACCCCCGAATCTCGCGCACGTCGACCGACGCCGCGCGCCACACTGGGACGATGACGAGCTTCGAGATGTTCCCGATCGGCGTGGTGCACAACGAGCGGACCTCCCCCATCGACGACGACTGGGATCGTGTCAACAGCACCATCCGCCTCGACCTGGACGTCCTCGACGAGTCGGCCACTGCGGGACTGCGATCCTTCTCGCACGTCGAGGTCGTGTACGTGTTCGACCGCGTCGACACCGAGGCGACCCACCGCGGCAGCCGCCACCCGCGAGGCAACCCCTCGTGGCCCGAGGTGGGCATCCTGGCCCAGCGTGCGAAGGACCGCCCCAACCGCATCGGCGTCACCGTGTGCGAGCTGATGGCGGTGCGACCCGGCGGCGTCGTGGAGGTGCGCGGGCTCGACGCCATCGACAGCACCCCCGTGCTGGACATCAAGCCGTACATGGAGGAGTTCGGGCCGCGTGGCGACGTGCAGCAGCCCGACTGGAGCCGCGAGCTGATGCGGTCGTACTGGACCGATGGTCCGGCTCCGGAGTTGCACCGCACACCCGACCCCGAGGCGTGGCTCGCCGAGGTGCGGCGTTCCCCGGCCGATCACGGCACCCTTGCGATGATCGTGCGGCGGCCGTCGACGAACGAGCGCGAGGTGGTGACCGAAGGCGAACTCGACACCGCGGTCGGGTTGGTGGGTGACAACTGGTTGGCCCGCGGCAGCCGGTCATCACCGGACGGTTCCGCCGAGGTCGACGCGCAGTTGAACATCATGAACATCCGCTGTGCACGGCTGGTGGCAGGCGGCGACGACAGCCGCGTGCCGCTGGCCGGCGACCAGTTGTTCGTCGACCTCGACCTGTCGCCGTCGAACCTGCCGGCGGGCACGCGCCTGCAGATCGGGTCGGCGGTCATCGAGGTGACGGCCAAGCCGCACACCGGATGCTCGAAGTTCACCCAACGGTTCGGGCTGGCGGCGCACCGCTGGATCAACGGCCGGGCAGGCGCGCAGGAGCGCCTGCGCGGCATCTGCGCCAAGGTGGTGGTGGCCGGCCGCATCACCGCAGGCGACGAGATCGTGAAGCTCAGCGCGTGACGGGCACGTACTTCGTCGTGTCGGCCTCGTCGGCGCGGCGCCCGGGCGGGGCGACCACCCAGTAGGCCCAGTCGCGGGGCGCCAGCACCACGGTGAGGTGGTCGTGGTCGGCCACGACTCCGGCGCGCCAGTCGAGCACCGACCGCATGGCGCCAAGATCGAACTCGTCGGACACTTCGACGCGATCGCGGGAGGTGTTCACCGCGAGCACCAGTGTCCACACGCCACCGCCAGCCTCCGTGACCGTCGTGGCGGCCCACGCGAGGCGCTCACCGCGTGCCGGCGCGCCGAACAGGCAGTCGTCGATCAACCCGACCGGTCGATCGACATGACGCAACGCCCCATCGGCGTCACACGTGCGCAGCACGACCGTGGGATCGGTGCGGCCGATTCGGTCGCCGATGCCCACCGGACCGGCCGACAGCGCCGACAGCAGCGCCTCGAACTCGGCGTGCTCGTCACCGTCGATCGGATCGTCACCCGCGGGCCCCGAGAAGAACACGTCCTTGAACGCGCGCAACTCGAGCGCGCCCGCGAGCCGGTTCACCGTGAGGTACCAGATCCACAGGAAGGCCGGGTCGGGCGCGAAGCGATAGTCGTCGCTGGTGCGGATGGCCACCACGTTCGGCAGCGAGGCTGCCAACACGAAATCGGCGGGGGTGGCCATGCACCAGATGAGCCCGACTCCCGTGTCGGCGGCATGGCGGTCGAGGGCGCGCTGCCACTCGGCGGCGCGTCCGGGCACTTCGCGCAGTGCTCGCACACCGAACCAGTACATCAACATCCAGTCCTGCTCGACGGCGCACAGCCCCCATCGCACGGCGTCGTCGAACCACCGGCGGAAGAACGCCGGATCCTTCGGCTGCGCCGCGAGATCGTCGACCCACCACTCCCCTTCGGCGACGTACGGTGAGGACGGGTCGACGTGGCGGGCGTGGATCACCAGCGGCGGGTGACCGAGCCGATCGCGGAACGCGGTGAACGCCGACTCGGGGTCGTCGCCGTCGAAGGCATCGGCTCGCGGTGTCCAGGTGGCCATGCCGGTGGGCGGCACCTCCTCGGGATACCCGATCTCGGCAATGGGCCGCAGCGTCTGGTGCGGATACGCCCACGAGTCGAGTTCCACGGCACGCACCGGCACATCGAGTTGGTGGAGCTGTTCGATCGCGGTCGCCACCGAGTCGCCGATGGTGCGACCGGGTTCGGTGCGGTACCAGTAGGCCGCGCCGTTGTCGGTCCAGTACGACAGGTGGGAGGTGATCGGGTTGGCCGTCGCGGGCCGCATCGCGAGCGGACGCAGGTCGGCCGACCACGCCTCGAACGCCGCCGCGGTGGACTCGGCTTCGTAGATGCCGACGGTGGTCGCGAAGCCGGCCGGGACGTGGTCGAGGTCGCCATGCCAACCCCACCGCAGTTCGCCGTCGCGCACGGCGATGATCTGCTCGTGCGGGTGGTCGACGGGTGCGACGAGCACCACCCCGTGCGAAGTGCGAGCCAGCAGCACACCGACCGCGGCGGGCGAGTGCAGGTTGTGTGCCGGGTGGAAGTCGAAGTCGAGCGCCGCGCCGGCGGTGACGGGGAGTGCGAACTGGGTGAACGCGAACCCGAGGTACTCGACGTCGGCGGCATCGACACGGAGTGCCACCGACGCCCACGGCTGGGAGAACCAGCGGGTGGCGCACCCTTCCAACACCTCGGCGGCACGCAACACGAGCAGCTGCCCGCGGCGTTCGAGTTCGACCCCAGAAGGCGCCTCGAGCGCCCCGACCTGCAGCAGCATGCGGCTCGTTCTACTCCACGAGCCGCAGACCTCCCGGCACGATGCTCGGCTCGGCGTTGGGCAGTTCGACGGTGAACTCGGTGCGGTGCGCCGGGAAGATGAACTCGCTGAGCAGGATCGGCTGTTGGTCGACGGTGGTGGTGAGCCGTTCGCACCGCAGCACGGGGCTGCCGGGCGGCACCTCGAGCAGGGCTGCGTCGGCGTCGCTCACCGCGGCGGCACCGATGGTCTGCACCGCACCGCGCAACTGCACACCCAGCAACTCGTAGAACGGCTTCCGTTCCACGTCGCGGCGACTGAGGTGCTGCCCTGCCTCCGCCGGGCACCACACCGTGACCACCGCGAACGGCGCACCATCGGCGAGGTTGAGGCGCTTCACACGCAGCACCTGGTCGGCGTGCAGACGAGCCGCCACGTGCGGCGGTGCGGCCACGAACGCGAACTCGAGGATCTGCCGTTCGGTGCGCAGGCCACGGGCCTCCAGTTGCGACTCGATGGTCTCGAGCGACGCGAGTCGCTGCTGCAACGGTGCCGTGGCCACGAACCAGCCGAACCCTTGGCGACTCTCGACGACGCCCTCGTCGCGCAGCGTCTCGAGCGCCCGACGGATGGTGACACGGCTGACGCCGAACTCCGAGGACAGGTCGCTCTCGCTGGGCAGCACGTGGCCGGGGCCTTCGGCCTGGACGCGCTGGCGCAGCGTGTGAGCGATCTCCTGATAGCGAATCGTGCGCATTTCCCCGCCCCTTCGAACTTGTATTATGCTTGTCTACATCGACCGCCGAACGCAAGGGGAAAAGCGCATGACCGTCACCGCAGGAACACCGATCGAACTCGTCGAAGGTGTGTACGCCACACTGCCCGATCGCGTCGCCGCCGGCCGCACCCGCTTCGGCCGCCCGCTCACCCTCACCGAGAAGATCCTCCTCAACCATCTCGGCAACCCCGATGAGCCCATCGAGCGCGGCGGCACCTACAACGACTTCCATCCCGACCGCGTGGCCATGCAGGACGCCACGGCGCAGATGGCACTGCTGCAGTTCATGACCGCCGGCCTGCCCACCACCGCCGTGCCCAGCACCGTGCACTGCGACCACCTCATCTCCGCCAAGGTGGGCGCGAAGATCGACCTCGGGGTGGCCATCGACACCAACCGCGAGGTGTACGACTTCCTGCGTTCGGTGAGCGCCAAGTACGGCATCGGGTTCTGGGGTCCCGGCAGCGGCATCATCCACCAGGTCGTGCTCGAGAACTACGCCTTCCCCGGCGGCATGATGATCGGCACCGACAGCCACACCCCCAACGCCGGCGGTCTCGGCATGGTGGCCATCGGTGTCGGCGGCGCCGATGCGGTCGACGTGATGACCGGCTTCCCGTTCAACGTGCGGTGGCCGAAGGTCATCGGTGTGAAGCTGACCGGCTCGCTGAGCGGTTGGAGCAGCCCGAAGGACGTCATCCTCGAGGTGGCCCGCGTGCTCACCGTGGAGGGTGGCACCGGCGCGATCGTCGAGTACTTCGGCCCGGGCGCCGACAGCATCTCGGCCACCGGCAAGGCCACCATCTGCAACATGGGTGCCGAGATCGGTGCCACCTGCAGCTTGTTCGGGTACGACCACAACATGGCGATGTACCTGAAGAGCACCGGTCGTGAGGCCATCGCCGACGCCGCCGACAAGGTTGCTGCCGACCTGCGACCCGACGACGGCGCCCTCTACGACCAGATCGTCGAGATCGATCTCGATCAGCTGAAGCCGCTCATCAACGGCCCGCACTCCCCCGACCGCGCCAACCGCGTCGGCGCGCAGGTGGGTGCCGAGGCCGCCGCGAACGGCTGGCCGCTCGAGATCAGCTCGGCGCTCATCGGTTCGTGCACCAACAGCTCGTACGAGGCCATCACCCGTGCGGCGTCGATCGCCCGCCAGGCGGCGGCCCACGGCCTGAAGGTGAAGACCGAACTCCTCGTCACCCCCGGCTCCGAGCAGACCCGCGCCACCATCGAGCGCGACGGCCTCATCGCCGACCTCGAGGCCATCGGCGCCACCGTGCTCGCCAACGCGTGCGGGCCGTGCATCGGCCAGTGGGACCGCCCCGTCAGCGCGAACGGCGTGCCGAACACCATCGTCAACTCGTTCAACCGCAACTTCCCGAAGCGCAACGACGGCTCGGCGAACACGCTCAGCTTCGTCACCTCGCCCGACACCGTGGTGGCCCTCGCGCTCGCCGGCCGGCTCGATTTCGACCCCACCACCGACACCATCACCGCACCCGACGGCAGCGAGGTCACCCTCGAGGCACCGGTCGGCGAGGTGCTCCCGGCCCAGGGCTACGACCCCGGCCAGAACACGTTCACCGCGCCGCCCGCCGACGGCAGCGGCGTGCAGGTCGACGTGTCGCCCACCAGCGACCGCCTGCAGCTGCTCGAGCCGTTCCCGGCGTGGGACGGCAACGACTACCTCGGTCTGCCCGTACTGATGAAGGCCAAGGGCAAGTGCACCACCGACCACATCTCGGCGGCCGGCAAGTGGCTCACCTACCGCGGGCACCTCGAGAACATCTCGGGCAACCTGTTCCTCGGCGCGGTCAACGCGTTCAACGACGCGGTCGGCGAGGGCAAGGACTTCCGCGACGGCAGCATCGACACCTACCCGAACCTCGCCAAGAAGTACAGCGAGGCGGGGGTGCGCTGGGTGGCCATCGGCGACCGCAACTACGGCGAGGGTTCGAGCCGCGAACACGCGGCGATGGAGCCCCGCTTCCGCGGCGGCGTCGTGATCATCACCCGCAGCTTCGCCCGCATCCACGAGACGAACCTGAAGAAGCAGGGCCTGGTGCCGCTCACGTTCGCCGATCCCGACACGTACGAACTGATCGGCGAGGACGACCGCATCAACGTGCTCGACCTGCCGCCCGTGCCCGGCACGAACGTGCGCTGCCAGATCGTGAAGCCCGACGGCACCACGATCGACTTCGAGGGCAAGCACACGTTCAGCGACGAGCAGGTGGAGTGGTTCAAGGCCGGCTCGGCGCTCAACGTGGTGCGCAAGAAGGTCGCAGAGGGCAAGGCCTGACATGGAGGCCACGACGGCGTTGCGCACCAACGGTGCGGTTCGTGGGTTCACGGACGACCCGGTGAGCGACGCCGTCGTCGCCGAACTCCTCGACGACGCGCGGTTCGCGCCCAGCGGCGGCAACCAGCAGCCGTGGCGCGTCGCCGTGGTGAAGTCGCCCGAGGTGCGCGCGGCGATGGCTGCGCTGATGCGGCCGGTGTGGGAGGAGTACCAGGGGGCGCAGCGCGCCGGGAAGCGGGCCTTCGCCTTCGGTCGCTCCACCGGCGACGCACCCGTGGCCGTGCCCAACGCGCTCATCGACGACATCCAGTCGGTGCCGGTGGTGCTGGCGGTGGCGGCCGACCTGACGAAGATCGCCATCATGGACGGCAACCAGGACCGCCGACCGCCGGTGGTGGGCGGGGCCAGCATCTACCCCTTCTGCTGGAGCATCCTGCTGGCGGCGCGCGCACGCGGGCTGGGCGGCGTGCTCACCACCTTCCTGTCGCGAGCAGAGGCCGAGGCCGCGCCGGTGCTGGGCCTGCCGGCCGATCACGCGCTGGTGGCCACCATCTTCCTCGGCGTGCCGACGCACCAGAACACGAAACTGCGCCGCAATCCGGTGTCGTCGTTCGCCACCGTCGACCGGTTCGACGGCCCGCTGCTCACCGACGAACGCTGAACCCTGCCAGTCCTTCGGGCTGCTCCTCGATCACGTCGATGCGCGTCACCTCGGCGCGGGTCGGCCCGATGCGACACCAGCTCACGACCACGCTGACGGGCTGCGCCTCACCCTCGAACACGGCCTCCACCGTGCCGTCGTCGCGGTTGCGCACCCAGCCGGCCACGCCCTGCTCGGTGGCGACACGACGGCAGGACTCACGGAACCACACCCCCTGCACCAGGCCGTGCACCACCACGCGAACCCGAATCATGACGGTCAGTCTGCTGCGTTCTTCGGTCACCGCCGCGCCACTTCTGGCGCTGATTCGTCCCGGAATCCGACATGAATCAGCGCCAGAAGCGATTCGGGAACAGATCGCGCCCAGAAGCCAGACCGTGTCGCGTCAACACACAGCACGCGGCGGACGTCGCGCCGACTCGCGTACGCTCGGGCCATGCGCGTCGGACTGCTCATCTTCCCCACCGACAAGGGCATCCAGCCCGTCGAACTCGGCAAGGAGGCCGAAGCCCGCGGCTTCGACAGCCTGTGGTTCCCCGAGCACTCACACATCCCGGTCAGCCGCCGCACGCCGTGGGGCGGCCGTGAGGGCGCCCCGCCGCTCCCCGAGGAGTACTGGCGCACGCACGATCAGTTCATCGCACTCGCCGCCATCGCCGGCGCGACCTCCACCATCAAGCTGGCCACCGGCATCACGCTCGTCGCCCAGCGCGACCCGATCTGGCTGGCGAAGGAGGTCGCCTCGCTCGACGTCATCTCGGGTGGCCGATTCCTGCTCGGCGTGGGTTACGGCTGGAACCACGAGGAGATGGAGAGCCACGGCACGCCCATCCACGTGCGTCGCAAGCTGGTGCGCGAGAAGATCCTCGCGATGAAGGAACTGTGGACCCAGGACGAAGCCGAGTTCCACGGCGAGTACGTGCACTTCGAGAAGAGCTGGAGCTGGCCGAAGCCCGTGCAGCGGCCGCACCCACCCATCGTCATCGGCGCCTCGCCCACGCCCCTGCACTTCCGGCACATCATCGAGTACGGCGACGTGTGGATGCCCATCGAGGGCCGCTTCCCCATCGACGACAAGTGGGTGGAGCTGCAGCAGGCTGCCGCAGATGCCGGCCGGGACCCCGCCACGCTGCAACTGGGTGTGTTCGGCGCGAAGCCCGACGCGGCACACCTGCACCATCTGCGCGAGCTCGGCGCGTCGTTCGTGGCCCTCGGCCTGCCGGCACTCGATCGCGACGCCGCCTACGCAGCGATGGACCGCTACGCCCCGTTGGTGGCGGAGTTCAACGGCTGACGTTTCGCGAGCACATCGACGCACGACCCGTCGCGCTCGCTCTATGGTGCCGATCGTGAGTCCCACCGTTCGCCGTCGACTCCAGAGTGTCCCTGCGCTCTACCTGGGCGCGGTGCTGCTGGTGCTGCTGCTCCCGATGTGGGTGATCGGCTCGGCCCTGTTCGACGTGGTCCGCGGCCGGTTCCGCCTGCCCACCACCCGGCTGCTCGCGTTCGCGCTGCTGTGGTCGTGGTTGGAGGTCGCCGGTGTGAGCGCCGCATTCGTGCTGTGGCTCGGCCGCCGCACCCACGACGAAGCGGTCCACTACCGCCTGCAGCGTTGGTGGGCGGCTCGCCTGATGGACGCGCTCCGGGTCACCACCGGGGTGCGCATCGAGGCTGCTGACGCCGCCGCGCTGTCGCCGGGCCCGGCCATCATGCTGTGCCGCCATGCCAGCCTGGCCGACTCGCTGGTGAGCGCATGGGTGGTCACCTCGGGCGCCCGCATGAATCCGCGGTACGTCCTCAAGCGCGAACTGCTCTTCGATCCGTGCCTCGACATCGTGGGCAACCGTCTGCCGAATCACTTCCTCGACCGTGAGGCCACCGACTCCACCGTGGAACTCGACGCACTGCGCACGCTGAGCGCCGGGCTGCAGGCCGACCAGATCGCGATCATCTTCCCCGAGGGCACCCGAGCGGCGCCGAAGAAGCGCGACCGGGCGATGCAGAAGATCCGCGAGAAGGATGCCGCACGCGCCGACCGCCTCGCCGCGCTGCAGCACTTGTTGCCGCCGCGGCCCGCCGGTTCGGCCGCACTGCTCGACGGTTGCCCGCAGGCCGACGTGGTGGTCGCGTGGCACGTCGGATTCGACGGACTCGACACCTTCGGCGGCATTCTTCGCCACCTCGCCCGCACGCCCGCGCCGGTGCAGTTCCAGGCGCGGCGCGTGCCGCGAGCCGAAGTACCGTCGGGCGACGAGTTCACCCGCTGGCTCGACGATCAATGGGTGCAGGCCGACCGGGCCGTGCACCTCCTCCTCCATCCCGAAGGGACCGCATGAGCGCCGTCACCACCGCCCTCGCCACCGCAGGGCTCACCATCCTCGTGCTGATGCTCGGCACCTGGCTGCTGAGCCTGGCGCTGAAGAACGCCTCCATCGTCGACATCGTGTGGGGCTTCGGCTTCGTGTGCGTGGCATGGGCGGTCCGTCTTCGGGTGGACGAGGGGCTCGCTGCCCGACAGAACCTGCTGGTGCTGATGACCACGGTCTGGGGCCTGCGCCTCGCCGGCTACCTGTTCTGGCGCAACCACGGCAAGGGCGAGGACTACCGCTACAAGGCGATGCGCAAGCACTGGGGACCCCGCTTCCCCATCATCAGCCTCGGCACGGTGTTCGGCCTCCAGGGCGTGCTGATGTTCATCGTGTCGCTGCCGGTGCAGCTGGGCCAGACCCGCGCCACCCCCGACCTCGGTTGGCTGGCGTACGTGGGCATCGCGGTGTGGCTGGTGGGGCTGTTCTTCGAGGTGGTCGGTGATGCGCAGCTCGCTCGCTTCAAGGCCGATGCGGCGAACCAGGGCAAGGTGATGAACCGCGGTCTCTGGAAGTACACCCGCCATCCGAACTACTTCGGCGACGCCTGTGTGTGGTGGGGCATCGCCCTGGTCGCGGCCGAGACCACCGTCGGTAAGTTCGGCCTCATCGGTGCCGTGGTGATGACCATCCTGCTGCGCCGCGTCAGCGGCGTGGTGCTGCTCGAGAAGAGCCTCAGCCGCCGCAAGGAGGGCTACGCCGAGTACGTGGCCCGCACCAGCGCGTTCATCCCTCGCCCGCCCAAGGCGATCTGAGTCAGTCGACGCCGGGGCGACGCTTTCCCTCGTTGGAACCGTCGCCCTTCGCGCCCGGCGGCATCGCCAGCGCGATCTCGTCGGGCGTGGGATCGTGGGGCTCGCGCGCTTCGGGCGGCAGCAATCCCATGATGGCCTTCATGATCTTCTTCGTGTCGGCGTCGGGACTCTTGTACTTCAGCGCCACCGGCTCGCCGATGGTGATGGTGATGGTCGGCGGGTTGACCACGTTGAGCACGTTCGGCACCCGCGCCGAGCGCGGCCACACCTTCTCGGTGCCCCACAGGCCGACCGGGATGACCGGTGCACCGGTCATGGCCGCCAACCGCGCCGCACCCCAGCGCCCTTTCAGCTTCGGGTCGTAGAACGCCCGGCCACGAGGAATGGTGCCCTGCGGCATCAACGCCACCAGGTCGCCGGCTTCGAGCGCATCGGCGGCGGCCTGGAGCGGCGCATCGCTGCCGGTGCCGCGTTCGACGCGGATGCCGCCCATCGCCGTGGCGATCTGACCCACGACGGGGGCGTCGAAGACTTCCTTCTTGCCCAGGAAGCGCACGGTGCGCTCGGTGCGGGCGATGGCCATGCCGATGGCCGCTGGATCGAAGTAGCTGCGGTGGTTGCCGACGATGATGGCCGGCCCCGCGGTGGGGATGTGCTCGATGCCGCGGATGTCGAACTTCGCGTAGGGGAAGAACAGCGGGTGCGTGAGACTGAGCGCGAGCCGCTGGATCTCCATGTTCACCACCGGGATCTTCGCCAGCGACGACACGGGCGCACCGTCGGCACCCTTGCCCCCGGAGAGGTCGAGCGTGGGCCAGCGGCGCGCGGCCGCCATGAGGGCCATGCGCGGGTCGGGGTTCACCACGAACGGGTTGCCGACGGCCGCCAGCAACGGCGTGTCGTACACGCTGTCGCTGTAGGCGAAGCTCTCGGCCAGGTCGATGCCGTGGCGGGTGGCCCATTCGGTGACCGCCGCCAGTTTCCCGGCGCTCCACACGAACGGTCCGTCGAGCGTGCCGTCGTAGGTGCCGTCGGCGTGCACGCCGTAGCGAGTGGCCACCACGTCGTCGAGGCCGAGCAGATCGGCCAGCGGCTTCACCAGGTCGTACGGCGTGGTGGTGGCCAGCACCACCGGGCGACCGGCGGCGCGATGCTCGTCGAACAACGGTGCAGCGAGCGGCTGCACCAGTTCGGCCAGGGCTGCGGCGGCGGCCTCGGCGGCCTGCTGGACGGCCCGACGCGGTCGACCCTTGGCGAGGGTGACGGCCTGACGTGCCAGCGCCATCGAGGGGAGGGTCTCGCCGACCGTGTTGAACACCTTGTAGAGCAGCTGCTCGCCCGGAATGGAGCGGCTCACCAAGCCGGCCTCGCGCATCGCACGGGAGAACACCTCGCCCGACGCGCCGGCCAGCAGCGTGCGGTCGAGATCGAAGAAGGCAGCACCCTTGGCCTGGGAGGTCATGCCCGAGAGCCTAGGCGAAAACGGGAAAGGCCCCGCTTGGGGGAAGCGGGGCCTCTCAACCTGGAACCCGTGGTTGGGGGAACCACATTGATTGGGTTCTTGTCGAGCGGGCCATTGGGGGACAACCCGCTTCGATCAACATGTGAAAGTATGCACGTGAACAAGCGATCTATCAACTTGTTCTCAAAGATAGTCGCTATCGTTTCCAGAGATGGATCTCCGGCAGCTCACCACCCTGGTCGCGATCGCCGACCACGGCTCGTTCTCGGCCGCTGCTCGGGCGCTCTACACGGTGCAGTCCAATGTCAGCAGCCACATCGCCCGACTCGAGAAGGAGCTGGGCGTGGTGCTGGTCGACCGCCAGCGTGGCGGGCTCACCGACGACGGCGTCGTGGTGGTGGAGAAGGCCCGCCGGGTGCTGCACGAACTCGACGACATCACGGCCGAGATGGCCAGCCGCGGCGACGAGGTGCGCGGCGACACTCGCCTCGGGGTGCTCGGCACCACCGCTCGCTGGCTGCTCCCCCAACTGCTCACCCACCTCAGCCGCCAACACCCCGGCGTGCACGTGACGGTGCACGAGGGCAACACCACCAACCTCATCCCGCGTCTCGTGGCACAACAGCTCGACGCCGCCATCGTGCACCTGCCGGTCGACGATCCCGAGGTCTCGGTGGAACCCCTGTTCGCCGAGGACCTCGTGCTGCTGGTGCACAGCAAGCACCACCTGTCGAGCCTCGACCAGGTGCCGTTGGCCGAGTTGGCCAACGAACCACTCATGCTCCCCCCGTTGGGCACGGCGCTGCGCCGGGTGATCGATCGCGCTGCGGGCTCGGTGGGTGTGGAGCTGCAGCCACAGGTCGAGATCGACGGTGTGCGCCTGCTCACGTCGCTCGCGTTCGAGGGCTTCGGCGCCGCCATCGTGCCCGCCACGTCGGTGCCCCGCTGGCTGCGCGGCGACTTCAAGCGTGTCGCGGTGCCCGAGCTGCCCCGCCGCGTGGTCGGGTGGGTGCAGCGTCGCCGACCCACGCCCGGCACGCCCACACGGGCGCTGCAGGCCGTGCTGCGCGACGTGGTGGCCACCCAGGGCGCCAAGCAGCCCGGTGTGTACGTGGGGGCGGAGGCGTTCCCGCTCGGCCGCTCGCTCTAGTCTCTCCCCGATGACCCACGTCGCCCTGCGCAACAAGGTGCCCGGCTCCATCCGGGCCGACGTCCGCGAGTTCGCCGACCGCGACGTCGTGTGGGTGGAGGTCGACGCCTCCGATCGCAAGGGTGCGTTGTCGAGCGACTCCTCCTCGATGCTCGAGCACGCGGCCTCGGAGGCGCTGGCGAGCCACCTTCCGCTGGTGTGCGTGATGCGCTCGAGCGGTGCCGACATCGTCGAGGGGTTCTCCGCGCTCCACGGGTGGGGCCGAGCCGCGAAGGTGCTGGCCGACTGCTCGGGGGTGGTGCCCACCGTGTTCATCGTCGACGGTCCTGCCGTGTCGGGCCCGGCGCTGCTGCTCGGACTGGCCGACCACGTGGTGATGACCGACGCGGCGTACGCGTTCGTGAGCGGCCCCACCATGGTGGCCGAGTTCACGGGCGTGGCCATCGACAACGACGAGCTGGGTGGCGCGGCCAGCCACGCGCGTTACACCGGCGCCGCCACGCTGGTGGCCCCCGACCTGCCCGCTGCCATCGATCTGGCCGGCCAACTGCTGGCCTACTTCCCGTCGCACAATGACGACGAGCCACCGCGCTGGCCCACCGACGACACCATCGATCGCGACACGCCCGAGGCCGGCGACCTGATCCCCGCATCGTCGACGGGCAGCTACGACGTGCGCGCCGTGATCCGAGCACTCGCCGACGACGGCGACCTGCTGGAACTTCGCCCACGCTGGGCCAGCAACGTGGTCACGGCACTCACCACCATCGGCGGCATGCCGGTGGGCGTGGTGGCGAACCAGCCGCTCGCGCTGGCCGGCACACTCGACATCCCCGCATCACAGAAGGCCGCCCGCTTCGTGGCGTGCTGCGATGCGTTCAACCTGCCCATCATCACCCTCGTCGACACACCCGGCTTCTATCCCGGCAAGGACCTCGAGTGGCGCGGCATGATCCGCCACGGCGCACAGCTGGTGTTCGCCTACGGCCGCGCCAGCGTGCCGCGCATCTGCGTCATCCTGCGCAAGAGCTACGGCGGGGCGTACATCGTGATGGACTCGAAGAAGATGGGCAACGACCTGTGCCTCGCCTGGCCGTGGGCCGAACTCGCCGTGATGGGCGCCGGGCAGGCGGCTGCCATCCTCCAGCGCCGGGCCACGCCCGACGAGCGCGCCGCGTTCGAAGCCGACTACACCGAGCGCCTGCTGAACCCGTACATCGCCGCCGAGCGCGGCTACGTCGACGCCGTGATCGAACCGTCGGAGACCCGCCGCATCATCGGCGAGGCGTTGCTCGCGCTGCAGGACAAGCGCGAGCGACTGCAGGCGCGACCGCACGACAACACGCCGCTCTGACACATCGTGCCCTCGGTTGGGTGGGCGTCTCACCTGCACCGCTAGTCTCCTCGGCGGGGACAACAGCCCCGCTCAGCAGTTGTGTCGTCGAAGGGAAGAACATGCCCGACACCATCACCATCACCGACGATCGCACCGGGAAGACCGTCACGGTCCCCATCAACGGCGGGGTGTTCCCGGCGTCGGCGGTGCGAGAGCTCGATCCGTCGCTCTTCATCTACGACCCGGCGTACATGCAGACCGCAGCGTGCAAGAGCTCGATCACGTACCTCGATGGCGATGCCGGCATCCTCCGCTACCGCGGGTACCCGATCGAG
>SXGS01485620.1_pt1 | contig 16076 bp, 11 predicted proteins | sample 3174681 | NCBI WGS metagenome assembly SXGS01 (sample SAMN11356861, study PRJNA531348) | freshwater metagenome | isolation source: freshwater sample F1-80 | place: China: Fuxian Lake, Yuxi | collected 2017-12-25 | reverse complement strand
GCGCAAGCGAGTGCCGAAACCACGCACCAGTCAATCCAGGCTCTCACTCGCTTGCGCTTCGGGCTTGTATTGGTAAATTCCCATCTGCCGCTCGCCTTAGTGCCTCTGGTGCCGCAGCCGCCGCAGCCTAGATGGACAGCGCCACTTTCATTTGCATTGGAAAGAACAATTCGTTGCAGCGAAATCGTTTAACCCGCAGCCGCTAGGCGAGGATTGGGTTGAGTTGTCGAACTTTTTGCAAAGCCAAGCTCAACCCAATCCTCGCCTAGCGGCTGCGGGTTAAACGACGAAATGGCTAGGACCAAAAGCCATACCTTGCACACAAAATGGCGCTGTCCAACTAGCCTGTGGCGGAGTGGTGGACGTTGGGCAGCACATGGAATGTGCCTGATGCGCATTTCTTGATTTCGACCAAATTCGTTGTTTTTTTGCAACTTGTGTGGCGTCCAGTGCGTCCAACCGTTGAGAAAACGCAACATCTTATCGAAGCTGGTTGACCCGTTGCGCGCGCAACTCTTTATTGGATAACAACTTAGGTCAAAACGCCACCGGTGAATAAATTCTTGGTATCGCCTGTGCTTTTCTTCCATGCATCACTCAAACGCGAGCCGAACGGTTCTCAAACGAACTGAGCGGCCTCACCAGCAACTAGCTTTCGCAACAGTGAGGAATGCCATGAAGAAGGGTTTTCGAGGTCGCCGAGCCGCTGATGATCACTTTGAGAACGAATTGGAAGTCGAAGGCGTGGTTGCAGAAATCGATGGTGACGTGCCAGGCAAAATCTACAGCCGGTCGTTGCGGGAAGACGAAGATCTGTCTGAGCTGGATATGAATGGCGACACGATCGACCTCGATTTGTTGGAAGAAGAGGAAGCCGACGAAACCGACGAGTTGGTTGAAAGTACGGACGATCCCGTGCGCATGTACCTGATGCAAATGGGACAGATTCCGTTGCTGACTCGGCAGGAGGAAGTCAGCTCGGCTCGGAACATCGAACGAACTCGAGCCCATTATCGCCACTGGATGCTCGGGACCGACTTTATGTTGCAGGGTGCCACCAAGCTACTTGAGCAAGTGCGCGACGGAAAACTTCGCTTGGATCGTACGATCGAGGTCAGCGTGACCAATGCGACGGAAAAGAAGAGCTTGATGCGCCGGATTGGTCCCAACGTTCATACACTGCGTAATCTGTTGCTGCGCAACCATCACGATTTTTACATTGCCATCAACCGGAAACTGGACAGCCAAACGCGTCGCGACGCTTGGAAGCGACTGATCCGTCGTCGCAATCGAGCTGTGCGTCTGGTCGAAGAAATGAATCTTCGCACCAATCGCTTGGAACCTATCTTCGCGAAACTCGAAGACATTTCCGCTCGCATGATGACCCTGAGAGCGCAGATCGAAGTCGCTCGCGAGTCCGGTTTTGTGGATGGACAATCGCTGGCGCAATTGAAGGAGGAACTGCGATATCTGATGCGAATTACTTACGAGAGCCCCGCAACGCTGAATCGACGAGTACAGCGAGCCGAGATGCATCGCGTGCAATATGATCAAGCCAAACGCGAGCTGTCGGCTGGAAATTTGCGATTGGTCGTGTCCATTGCCAAGAAATATCGCAATCGCGGACTCAGCTTCCTCGATTTGATCCAAGAAGGTAATACCGGTTTGATGCGAGCGGTCGACAAATTCGAATACCAACGGGGTTTCAAGTTCTCGACTTATGCGACGTGGTGGATTCGGCAAGCGATTACGCGAGCCATCGCCGACCAAAGCCGAACGATTCGAGTTCCGGTGCACATGATCGACACGATGAGCAAAGTGCGCCTGGTCACCCGTGAATTGGTGCAAGAATTGGGGCGTGAACCGACGGTCGAGGAAACTGCCGAACGAGCTGGATTGTCAATCGACGATGCTCGCGTCATCGTCAAAATGGCTCGCCAGCCACTGTCGCTGGATCAACCTGTGGGTGATCATGACGATAGTTACTTTGGCGAATTTCTGGAAGATCATCGCGACGATGATCCATTGTACGAAACCAACCACGAGTCGCTGAAGCAGCACATCAACGAAGCGATGCAGACTTTGAACTATCGCGAACGAGAAATCCTGCGACTGCGATACGGGCTTGCCGACGGCTATGCCTATACGCTCGAAGAAGTTGGACGCATTTTCTCAGTGACCCGAGAACGAGTCCGGCAAATCGAAAGCAAAGCCGTCCGCAAATTGCAGCAGCCTTATCGCAACAAAGCACTGATGAGCTTCTTGGATGGTGTCGAGCCAGTGATCGAACAAGCTCAAGAAACCGCCAACTAATGGCAGTCTCGTAACAACGCGGGGAGCTGAGTCTCGAACTAGATTGGAGACTCAGCAAAACGGGGATCGCCTCTCATCTCGTAGCGAAATCCGTCAAGTCTCGTAGCGGAATCCGTCAAGGATTTCGTCGTTCTATCGATTCTCTGAAGGGTTTCGGTGCTAAAATCGAAACTCTTGACGAGTTTATCGTTCTAATCGAAACTCTTGACGAGTTCGGCTACTGGACAGGAGTCGAACTTCCGCAAGTCCACGCTTGCGGCGTATCCAGTCAAAACTCGCTGTTCGTCCTATCGAATTTGCATCCCTCAGCAGGCAATGCGTGAAACTACATGAGACGATTCTGCACCATGAGCCGATTCTCAGTATTTCTGTTTTTCTGCCTTGTAGTCGCTAACTCGATAGTCCTAGCTGGTGATCTGTCTCTGCCGGGCAATCATCCGCTTACTCAGACTCAGGCAGGAGAAGTATTGATATCTGAGCTGCGCTGTGCGGCGTGTCACAGCGGGATCCAACCAGGCTCTGTGCCGGAAAAGACGGCGCCTGATTTGACTACGGTCGGTGCGCGCGTCTCACCCGAATACCTTCGACGATTCCTCGCGTCGCCCACATCGGCCCAACCGAAAACCACGATGCCGGACGTACTGTCGTCGCATCCGGATTTAGAACGCGATCGAATTGCAGAAGCCCTGACGCACTTTCTGGTCGCTATGTCGAAGGCCGTTTTTCCAACTGAGCCACGGGAGTCAAACGATTTTCAGCAGGGGAGCGCTCTGTATCATTCGGTGGGATGTGTGGCTTGCCACGGCCCGAAGGAAGCGCCACCGCAGGTAACGCCACGCAGAGACGAACAGGACGAGGACCAGGACGAAAGACTTGCCGCGAAACGGGCCATCCGGCCAATGTCCATTTCGCTCGAACACGTCGCCGCCAAGTACAGCGTGAAGTCGCTCGGCGAATTTCTGTTCCAGCCGTTGCTGGTCCGAAGTTCTGGACGAATGCCCGACATGAAGTTGACTCCCAAAGAATCCCTTGCCATCGCCGAATATCTGATGGGACCAAAATCTCAAACCGCAAAGGCACTTGTCCCGCAGGAGTCGCTGATCGAGCAAGGAAGAAAGCACTTTCAGGAGCTGAATTGTACAGCGTGCCACTCACTGCCGGGGTTCGCGGCGGCACCCCGGATCGGTTTACTGAAGAATGCGAAACTGACTGGTGGCTGTCTAGCCGCAACCAGCGACCGCAGTCCCCATTTCTCGCTCGAAGACGACCAGCGCACAGCAATCGTCGCGGCGCTTCGTGAGGAGCCCGCCGCCGAAACGGACCACGTTGTTGCAGCAAAATCGTTGACCACATTTCGTTGCATCGCTTGTCACGTTCGCGATGACTTCGGCGGCGTTCACGAAACACACAGCCCATTTTTTACTTCCAGCGAACTGAGGCTGGGAGACGAAGGTCGCATTCCGCCGCCGCTGACGTTGATAGGCGCCAAACTGCAACCGGCATGGATGAAGAAAGTGCTCTTCGATGGCGAAAGTGTTCGTCCGTATATGGCCGCTCGGATGCCGCAATATGGCACGCCCAATCTCCAGCATTTGCCGTCGGTATTCAGTCGCCTCGATTTTCTGAAAAGCCCGGACATGAATATCCCAAGTCCCGAGAATCGTTCTGAGCCTGAGCGCCAACGGGAAAAGTTGCTGCGCGCGGCGGGACGCGAACTACTGGGCGACAAAGGAGTGAATTGTATCACCTGCCACACGTTCAACGGCAAAGCAGCGCCGTTGAATCAGGGAATCGACTTGATGACGAGCTACTCGAGACTCCAGCCGGGGTGGTTCCACAGCTTTCTGCGAAACCCAGGCGCATTTCGGCCGCGGACCGTGATGCCGACGGCCTGGCCTGATGGAACCGCTATGCACAAAACGATTCTCGAAGGTGACACCAACAAGCAGATTGAAGCCATCTGGTATTATCTCTCGCTCGGTACGTCCGCGGCCGATCCTCCCGGCCTACGTCCAGTGAACACGAGATTAGCGATCGAGGAACAGGCCAGCGTACATCGCGGTCGTAGTCAAATTGCGGGCTTTCGCGGTATTGCTGTCGGCCTGCCGAAGGGACTCAGTTATGCGTTCAATGCCGAAACCGGAACACTCTCGGCTATCTGGCAAGGCGAGTTCATTAACGTCAACTGGAGCGGCCAAGGGTCAGGCAACTTTAACCCCGCCAGCGAACCAGTCACATTGGCTCAAGATGTGTCGTTCGCGCGCTTGGCGGATGAAAATACACCCTGGCCACTGCTGCCCACGATGACCAAAGAGGCTCGCACAAATCCAAATCCGCTCTATCCGAAGAATGTTGGCTATCAATTTCGAGGTTACTACTTGGGCGAATCGTCGATTCCCACGTTTATGTATCGCAGTGGCACGATTGAGATCGAAGATCGTTCGACGGTTGCGAGAACTGACGAGCACCGACAGCTCAAGCGCGTTGTGCAACTGGATTCTCCGATGCCGCAAACTGTGTGGTTTCGTGCGCTCACCGGTAACATCGCTCAAGAGTCAACACAAGTCTTCCGCAGTGGCCGACTGCGACTGACAATTCCCCGCATAGAAACGAATCTGAGATCGCTGTCCGACGGACTCACGCAATCCGAGTTGCTATTGCGATTGCAGCTACCCAAGGGCAAGTCTACGCTGGAGTTCCTCTATGAACCACTCAAGTAGTCGTCATCAACGCGACTTGTGTTTACTGGTGCTTAGTATCGCTGGAGAAATGAGTGTCAGGTACCTTTTGCGAGAAACTCGCTCTTCGGGTGCTGCGCACAAAAGGTACCTGACACTTATTTCTCGGCTATTCCTTACTATTACGACGACCCTGGGGGCTCTGCGCGCCGAAGAGGTCGGCCAGCGCTGGGGCACTGAAGAGCGAGAGCGCGAATATTATCCGATCGTTAACATACCCTTGCCTAAAGATACGGTCATCGAGGCCGGGGCCTTCACCGTGCTGCCGGATCAGCGAATCGCCGTTGGAACGCGGCATGGTGAGATCTATGTAATTGACGGAGTCGATGCGGCGAAGCCCATCCCGACGTTTCATAAGTTTGCGATGGGGCTGGACGAAATCTTTGGACTGGTCTGGCATGATAACGCGTTTCGCGTCACCCAAAGCTGCGAATTGACTCGCGTCCGCGATGCCGACGGCGACGGTGTGGCGGATCGCTTCGAGACAATTTCGGATGCCTGGGGATATGCGAATTATCACGAATACGCGTTCGGTTCTAAACTCGATACGGACGGAAACCAATTCGTAGCGCTGGGCCTTTCGGAGTCCTATCACTCCTATGCATTGAACCGTGGCTTCATTATGAAAGTCGCGCCCGACGGAACAGCCAAGGCGCTGGCCAGTGGGCTGCGCAGTCCAGGCGGAATCGGGTTCGATGAACACGGAGCGCTGTTCTATGCCGAAAGTCAAGGTCCGTGGAATTGTTCCTGTAGTCTCAAGGCGGTCTCACCAAGCAGCTTTCACGGTCACCCGGCGAGTTTTGATTGGTATCCGTTTGCTAGCGAGTTGGGACCTGTGCCGGAGTTGCCTAAGTCAGGAACTCGCATTGCAACTGAGAAAAATCGGGTCAAGCAGTTAGTCCCCTACGCCGTCGTATTTCCTTACGTCCGCATGGGGCGATCCATCACGGCGTTCAGCGTGAATCGGACTCACGGGAAATTCGGCCCGTTTGAAAACCAGATGTTTTTGGGAGATTACACGCAATCGATCCTGATGCGTGCCACGACCGAGCAAGTCAACGGTGTCTGGCAAGGAGCGTGTTATCCGTTTCGCGAAGGCCTGTCCACTGGAATTCTCAATGTCGAGTTCACGCCTGGCGGATATTTGTTGTGTGGTGGTACTAATCGCGGTTGGCCGGTTCGCGGGATAAAATCATTCGCGCTCGAACGGCTTCAGTGGAGCGGCAAGATGCCATTCGAGATCAATCGCATTACGATCAAACCCGACGGGTTCAACGTCTCGTTCACTAAACCCGTGGATGATGCCACCGGTCGCTCTCCGGATTCCTATGTAGTTTCCGCGTTTACTCATCCCTACCACGCAGGTTACGGCGGACCGGAAATCGAACAACACCAACCTAGTGTTAAAGCCGTAGTGCTGGCCGATGACGGCCTTTCAGCCAGAATTGTTCTTGCCAAGCTGGACCAAGGATATGTGTACGAGCTGGACCTTGCACGCTTGCGTTCACGCGACCACGAAGAATTGGTGCATCGCCACGCGTTCTACACCGTCAACGAAATTCCCGCGCGATAACGCAGCCCGCTGCATGGCGGAGTTTGTCCAGAATTAGTAAAGTAATGCTGCCGGTAGCAACAAGCGATTTCGCAACTTCCCTCAGATATCCAAAGCAAAGGAAACGTATCATGGGTATTGTTCACACAATGAATCGACGTCAATTTGCGATTGGTGGGGTGGTTGCTGCAGGGGCATTAACGACGATCGTTCCAGGTCGCGTGTTAGGTCTCAACGGCGCCACGGCACCGAGTGAGAAAATCACCTTTGGAATCATCGGTATCGGTCCCCGCTGCACTTACGATGTCAAAGCGATGTTGCCGATGGCCGATGTGCGCTGTGTGGCGATTGCCGATGTGCAAGCGAAACGCCGCGACGCGGGCAAGAAGTTAGTGGACGAGCATTACGGTAACACGGACTGCAAACTGTATCGCGACTTTCGAGAGTTGCTTGATCGCAAAGACATTGATGCTGTTTTGATTGCAACAGGAGATCGTTGGCATGCAGATGCATCAATTCTGGCGGCCAAGGCGGGCAAGGATGTGTACAGCGAAAAGCCTTGTGGGATAACCATCGAACTTTGTCAGCAACTCGCGGATACGATGGCGCGAGAAAAGCGCGTGTTTCAAGCGGGAACGCAACGACGGAGCGTCCCGAATTTTCAGCAAGCGGTCGCATGGGTGCACAGCGGCAAGCTGGGTAAATTAAAAACCATGCACGCCTCTGTTTATTTGCCGACACTCGATAACACGTGGTTGCCCGCGCAGCCTGCCCCGACTCGCGACATGGTTGATTGGAATTTGTGGTTGGGACCGGCTGCGTGGCGACCGTACAATCAACAGTATTGCGATGGGAAGTGGCGAGGCCAGTGGGATTTCGATTCGGGAGCGCGATTGTTGGATTGGGGAGCACACACAGTCGATTTGTGTCAATGGGCGAACAATTCCGATACGACGATGCCTATCGAGTACGAGCCTGCCAGCGACAAGATCATCTGTCGTTATGCGAACGGCGTTGAGCTGATCATCGATTTCCTGAAAACGCCTTTTGGGGATCGCTCGCCTCACTACATAACGCGATTAGGAACCTGCCCGGTTCGGTTCGTCGGCGACGAGGGCTGGGTGGAGACCGGTGACGAGGGTGAGATTGTGGCACAACCAGCAGCGCTATTGAAGGATATCCCTGAAGAAACGAAGCGCGTGCGTGGTTTGGATGTTTCCGCTCATGCACGGAACTTTTTCGATAACATTCGCTCCCGAGGTAAGACAGCGGCAAATGCGGATGTAATGCGTCGATCCCATATCGCTAGTCATGCCGCTGCGATTAGTTGGATATTAGGTCGAAAGCTGACCATCGATCCAGCGAAAGAAGAATTTGTCAACGATACGGAAGCGAATCTATTGCGCGGCCGAGGCGCCCGAGTTTGGGCATAATCGTCCGATTTAGCGAGATTTGTTTAACGCGATTTGTTCTTTTTCTGTTTGACTACGGTTGCGCCACGGCCGGTTAGAACTCCAGTCTTCTCGCAACCGAGTCATTGGCGAGCACTGCTGGTGTTATGTCGGAGGGCGAGATGTCGAAGGCGTAGCCAGGTTGACTATCGCGCAACAGCACCAGCGAATTGAGAATTAAGCCAGCCTCGACTCCTGATTGTGATTTAGCCAGGCAGTCTTTAATGACCGCTTGCGGAGGTTGGGCACCGATCAGTCCGAGAAACTCGGCCGCGCGCGTACGAACCAACAGGTTGTCATCGGAAGCGGCCAGGCTACTAGCTCGTTCAATGAATGCCTCGGCGCGTTTGCCAAATCGACTGCATACAATCAGACCCCAATAGCGATTAGTTGAGTCGGGCGAATCCAAAGCCCGCTGGATACCGCTGCTGGCAGAATCGAATTCAAGCAATTGCAGATCGGCGATATCGACCAGTTCAGCGATCTGAGCTTGCCGCCGTTTTCCAAACTCAACAGGATTTGTAGCGGCCTCTACGACCAACACGCTCTCTGGAAAAAAGCTCAGATCTGGCATCGACTTGACGCGTTGCTGCATGCGTGAGCGCATGTCAGCCAATACATGTGCCAGCGATGGTTCGTGAGCGAGGTTTTTAGTCTCGTGCGGATCTGACTCGACATTGAACAGCATCTCCGGTTCTCGATGTTGAAAAAAAATTCGCTGTGCAGCGTCGAGTTTTGCAGCCGCATTTAGAGAACGCCATTCCTGGTAAGCGAGCATCTGATAGCGATAATTGTTATGCAGACCATCGTAGTTGAACGGTTGGTAGTTGCGGACATACTCGAATTTTCCTTTGCGCAGCGTGCGAACGAGATCATACTTCTCGTCAAATCGGTCAGCGTAACCAAACGCTTCGTCACGCGAGTCAACTTCTGCGGCAGAAACGCCGGCGCCCAGAAAGGCTCGACCGTCGATGCCCTGCGGAGTTGATGCACCCGCCAGTCGCTGTACCGTAGCGCCGAGATCTACGTGGCTGACAAATCCAGTAACTCGCGAACCCAGCGGCCGATCGACCAGATGACGCCAATTGGCGGGAACTCGCACCACCAATGGAATGTGCAATCCGCTTTCGTACGCATATCCTTTGCCGCGAGGTAGAACACCGCCATGATCTGCAAAGTAGAAAATGAAAGTATCTTCCAGCAACCCATCCTCGGCGAGCTGGTTTACTAGCTTGCCAATCTCTTCATCGACCTTGCGAATTTGGTCGCGATACCGTGCGTGCGTGTAGCGAAAAGTAGGCGTATCGGGATGGTACGGCGGCATGACTACAGACTGCGGGTCAGTAAGCGGCGCTTGGGACGCCATGGACGCTGTCGTGAAATGGAGGCTGCTTTCGTGTGTCGTCGTAAAAGTTTGCTTGTGAAAAAACGGTTGGCCGGAACGGCGATTTCGCCAAGTAGCAGACGGCGAGGATTCGTCCCAAGCATCTTTGTCCAGGACCAGGTTGTAATCGGTCTTCGAATTATTGGTCGCATAGTAACCGGCGTCGCGCAAGTATGCCGGGAACATACGGACACCGCTCGGCATTGGAACGGCGACGTTGCGACGATGAAACTGAGTAAAGATTCGTGGGCCGTAGCACCCAGAGATCAGCGCCGAACGCGCCACCGAGCACACGGGTGCCGTGGAAAAAGCAAACTCGAAAAGGAGCCCATGCTTGGTTAGCGATTCAATTGCAGGAGTCTCGGCACCGCCTTTGTGATACAAGTTCAAGTAATGAACTGAATTGTCTTCAGAAATGACCCACAAAATGTTTGGACGATCAGCCGAAATTACGTTGGCGGAACAAACAAAATTACTCGCGAGCAGTCCGAATGCAACGAACAGTTTGTTCATGCTGGGTTTCCTTTGACTGAGACGTGCCTGCCCATAACGGACAATTCTCCGGTGGCGATTGCCTGGATTGTGGCTGGATAAAGGCCGCATTCGAGTTCGAATACTCGCGCTTGCAATGACTGTGGCGTATCGTCGTCCGCGACCGGGCAAGCAGCTTGGGCAATGATGGGACCATGATCGAATTGATTGTCCACAAAATGAACAGTGCAACCGGAGAGCTTGGCGCCATATTCGAGCACGGCTTGGTGGACGCGCAGCCCATAAAATCCTTTACCACAGAACGCGGGAATTAGCGACGGATGTATGTTCACAACGCGATTGCAGTAATCATCCGGAATCAGCAAGTGGTCCAAGTATCCTCCCATAACGACTAAGCTCACACCCAATCGACGGCAAATATCGAAGATCGCATCCCGATGTTCGTCTGGTTTCCGGCCCTTGCGCGAGATGATGTGCGTTTCGATACCCGATTGATCTGCGAACTGAATTCCACGCGCATCGGCGCGACTACTGATAACCGTTCGAAAGTCCACCGACAAATTCCCTTGCCGGTGCACACTCAAAAGGTTGTTCAAGGTTGTCCCGCCTCCTGAGATCAGGACAGCGATCGGTAGCTGCGCCATTTCGGCTACTCCAAAGTACAGTCAAACCCTCAGTATTGCCCTGGGCAAAAAAAGTGAGCCGTCGGCGAGTGGAGCAACGAACAAGGGTGCTTCATTCTGGCGTCGGCGACAGGAATTGCAACCTACTTCGCCAGTGCTGGGCGAGTTTCGCGCTTTGAGAAATGGATCCGTTGCCATTTCGTTCTGTCAACATGTCAAGACTTGCCTGCATATTTTGTTTTGACATCCTTCGGCAGTGGTCGTAAAGACGATCAACCGCTGTATGACCGACTCTGGGGAGCTGGCTTTCTGCCGTCGAAACATCAGGGCGTCAAATTCCGAAATCAAGGTGACGCGGTTTTGTACTTGTCCAACCCGCCCGGTGTGTCGGTTGAATCTCGGCGTGGAACACTAAATCGCATTAGCGCACTGAATGAACAGCATTATCGCGAAATCCGAGATCCTGGGATCCGTGCTCGCATTGCACAGTACGAGATGGCTTTTCGAATGCAGACTAGTGTCCCCGAATTGTTGGACACGTCGAAGGAACCCAAGCACGTTTTGGAAATGTACGGACCCGATGTGACGCGGCAAGGCAGTTATGCGGCCAATTGCCTGCTGGCACGTCGATTAGCGGAACGCGATGTGCGATTTATCCAACTGTTCCATATGGGTTGGGATCACCACTTTGGCTTGCCCGATGCGCTGCGAGGCCAATGCCAGGATACGGATCAAGCAACGGCCGCCTTGATCAACGATCTCGAACAAAGAGGATTGTTGGATGAACGTTGATCGTTTGGGGTGGAGAATTTGGTCGTACGATTTATTCCCAAGGACAATTGACCGAAACCAATTATGGACGCGATCATCACCCGCGATGCTTCACAATTCTACTGGCGGGTGCCGGTGTCAAAAAAGGATTGACCGTTGGCGAAACTGACGAGTACAGCTACAACATCGTGCGCGATCCGGTTCACGTTCACGATTTGAATGCAACCATTTTGCATTTGCTGGGAATTGACCATCTGAAGCTGACCTTTCGCTACCAAGGGCGAGATTTTCGTTTGACCGACATCCACGGAAGTATCGTCAAGAGCGTTTTGGTCTAGATTCGCCGTCGGCCTGTCAGCCAGACCGAACCCAAGCCGGTACAATCTGTCATTAAAACCAACGCGATGCATAGATCAATGTTGAACTGCTAACGTGGGATCAGCTTCCGGCTTGTTGTCAACTGTGCAAGCTGGACGTTGGTCGCACGTTTATCTAAGGAGCTTGTTTGCATGACTGTTTCTGCAGCCGATCTTATTGAGAAGGATGAAGCGCTGGCGATTTTGCCAACCGGTGAGCGCACGCCTGCCATTACTGTGGTTGGTACTCGGGCGATCCGAAAGACATTTGATAGTCTCTGCTTGCAACAAGCGATTAACTCGCGTTTGGCCCCAGGAGTAACCGATTTGGTGCTCAATCCCGATGCACATTGTGGCTATGGTGCACCGGTAGGATGCGTACTTGTGTCGCCGACTCATATTTACCCGGGGCCAGTCGGAGTCGACATCAAATGTTCCATGAGCCTGCTGCAAACTAATATTCCCGCCGAGGCGATCGACGATCGCCGGGTGCGTCGAGCGCTCATCGAAGCGATATGTGAACGGACTCCGACCGGTACCGGAAAAGGACAACGCAGCGCCAAGAAATCCCGACGCGTCGATGAATATCTGGGACGGCAGGTGGCGGTCGAAGGAGCCAGTGCACGCGTGCTCGAGTCGTTGGGTATTCCTACGCATTGGGCGGATCGGTGCGAGGATTCTGCGCACGTTGGTCATGATGGAACGGTTCGTTCGCTTGAGTCCCGGCTCGATCATCTGCGGGAAACAAGTACGCTAATGTCAAAGTTCGCCGAGAAAATGACGCAGCTCGGGTCTTACGGTGGCGGCAACCACTTCGGTGAATGCGAAGTAGTCGAGGTCGCTGAGGATGCTAGTGCCCGCGCGACTGCCAAAGTGTTTGGACTGGACTCGGGCAAGGTGGCGTTTCTATCGCACTGCGGTTCACGTGGATTTGGTCACAATTTGGCCAGCGGCCAATTCAAAGCATTGCAAGGCAAGTTTTCCGCTTGGAATATTCCATTGCCCGGTTCCGACCGTGAATTGGTGTATGCGCCACTTGGTACGATCGAAGCTGACGCCTATTTGGACGATATGGCTTTGGGCGCGAACTTTGCCACCGTCAATCATCTGCTGATCAATGCTTTGGTATTGGAAGCTTTTCAAGAAATCTTGCCGGGAACCGAAGGAGAGTTGGTGTATTTCATCAGCCACAACATCGCGCGACGCGAATTCATCGACAATCGCGAGTGCTGGGTCCATCGCAAAGGCGCGACACGAGCGTTTCCCGCTGGGCATCACGCGTTAAAGACAACGCCGTTCTATGAAACCGGACACCCGATATTGCTGCCGGGAAATCCTCAGGCCGGTTCAGTGGTCATGGTCGCTGCTGACGGAGCAAAGAAGAGTTGCTTTAGCGTGAATCATGGTGCAGGACGTGCGCTAGGTCGCAAGGCGGCCATTCGTCAACTGGATCAACGCTCGATTGACGAGTCGATGGATCAGTCGGACATTCTCAGCAACTGCCGGTTATACCCCAAGGACGAGGCTCCGGCAGCGTACAAGGATTTCAATGAAGTGCTTGCCAGTGTTAAATTGGCCGGCCTCGCAACGGAGGTCGCCCGACTGCGAGCGCGGTTCGTAATTAAAGACGCCAGTAAAGCGGACGACTGAGGACTAATTCCACCACCAGTTGGCGCTCTTGGGGTTAGCACCTGCTCGCGTCGCACCGATGGCTTCGGAGGGCTGGGTGTTTTGACTGACGACTTGCCATGGATTGATTTCTACACCACCGCTGGCGGTTGATACCCATCCGCGGGCTCCGCGAATAAAACTGCAATGGGGTGGAATCGTCTTGGGAGTATGCCACGAACCGGTTTCTAAATTACCTGACAAACCACGGATGACCGACAAATCGCATCCAGCAACTTTATCGAGCTGATGTGCGGCGATAATAGTGGCGACGATATTCATGTCCATGACGTTACGGAGGTCGCCGAAAGCGGCGTTCTGGATACATAGTTCGTCGTACTTCTCAGTAAATAAATCAGCCCATTTCTGCGCGGTGCGATTTGCTTTCCCGGTTCCAGTCCGAACGCCGTCCGACGTGACGAGATCTTCCTCCGTCATGTCTTTGACACCTCGTCCCGACAATTTCCAAGCCAGCGCATCATCGCTGCGGAAAATCGCCTGATAGTCACACGCCAGCCACCATCGTTGCTGTTTATCACTGGCGCCATTGCGTATCATTTCCAAATAACTCGGCAGACCCGGCACTGGGCTTGGATCCAAATTCATGGACAACCGCTTCATGTGGTAATCAGCGGCAACCAAAGTATGTGCCATACGGGACTGAGTTGAGATCGTGGTGAATTTAACCAGTTGAGGACCGAATGCTTCGCGCATCGCTGGTTCAATCGATTGCGGCCTGAACCCTGGGCCAGCAACGACTTTGTCGAGCAATTGCTGAAGCCGTTTTGATCCTTCGGCAGTTGGTTCGATCGATACGGAGATCGGCTGATGCCTTGCCGCATCGACCGTCCGAAACGCCGTCAGCAGATCCTCTAACTGAACGACTGGCCGAAGGCTCTGTTGACCGACCACGCTTGCATCGGCGCGAACTGTCCAGGGTTCGGCTGGTCCTGCGATAACAATGTCCGATTGATCGGGATAAACGAATAAGTACTCGATTCGTTGGAGTCCGGCCAAATAGAGCATGTCTTCCGACAATGGTTTGTTCTCGGAAGTCGACTGCATGATGGCGTCCTGCAATCGCTTGAGCGAAATCATACGCATGGCCGCAGGTTGCCGCAAATCGCCCATCGCTCCAGCGACTCGACCCCGCAGCCCCTTTAACGATTGTTCACGTTCCTGTTGGGTGGCAACTTGGACGACGCCGTCAGCGTCAACCTTCACACCACCCACCGCACCCGTACTGAAACCGAGTCCACCGACATTCTGAGACCAGGAAATGGTGGGGAGTGAACCGATCACAATCGCCAAGGCACACAGAAATGGGCGGCAGAGTGTGGAGGTTTGGTTTACAATACTCTGATCGTTCATTCGCGTGCTCCGGAGTAGATTCGCGCCTGGTTAGGGCGTAGCGATTAAATCGGTTAAAGAGATAACCACTAGGATACTTTGCAGGTGTCGCCATTGCAACAAACTTCCAGCCAGGCTTACCTGGTGATCCGTCACGCAGCGCGGTGGACGGACGTTTTTCGATTGCAGCCGGGCGACAAGATCGCAATTGGTCGTTCATCTGACAACCAAATCGTCATCCGAGACGATCGAGTTAGCAGATTTCACGCCGAAGTCGCCCAAACCACAGGGGGGTGGGGTGTCCGAGATCTGGGATCTCGCAACGGTACCCAAGTCTGTGGTGTCACGATTGATGGCGTGCGCCTGCTCAATGAAGGGGATATGATAGGGGTTGCTGACTGCCTAATGACGTTCGCGATCAATTTGTCGGACGCTTTCGGATCACCTCCAGTTTCATTTTCTTCAAGAAGTTCGTCGCAGATTAGTGGTGAACAAGCCACAGTCGAAATCAACGATGCTCCGTTGATAGTCAATCGCAAGCGGTCGGCCAGGTGGTTGAAAGAATCGCCCAAGTCGCAGCGCGATGAATATTCAGATGCAAGATTCCTTTATAGTTTGATCGCGGACCTCGTTAAATGCACGACCGTCCCTGCGGCGGCGCAGACCGCGCTTGACCGCTTGTTAGACCGCATCGGCGTTTCATCGGGCGGAGTGGTTTTATTCGATCAGCCGGCGGAGCAAGACAGCGAAACGATTCCAACGATGGCGGTCATCGCTGCTCGTCAAGCAAGTGGTCGCGCTTACCATCGTGCCAGTGATTTTCTGGTCGCCACCGTTTTGAAGGAACGCCAAGCTCTGCTGGCTCGCAACGTACGCGAAGATGAAAGCCTGTCGCTGGCGCGCGCATCGGGTCAACGTGAAACGTCCAGTATCATTTGTGCTCCGCTGCGAGATGGCGACGATTTATGTGGCATGCTGCACGTCTATTCGACGCTCCAGGAAGAGATGTTAACTGACGACGATTTGGAATTGGTTATTGGGGTCGCTGATAACCTTGCTCTGACGTTGGCCAGCAAGCAGGCCGAACAAAAATTATCGAGTTCACTCGCTACTAGTTTGCAGCAGATCGATGCATTGCGTCGTGAACTGGGGCAACAAAGCGAGATGGTCGGCGATAGTGTCGAGATCGAGCGCGTTAAACAAAATATCGCTCGAGCGGCTCCCACTGGGGCCACGATTTTGATTCGTGGCGAGAGCGGTGTGGGCAAGGAGCTGGTGGCACGGGCGATTCACTTTTCCAGCAAGCGACGCAGCGGACCGTTGCTGTGCATCAACTGCGCGGCGCTCGCGCCTTCGCTACTGGAAAGCGAAATATTTG
>SXGS01104988.1_pt1 | contig 16079 bp, 16 predicted proteins | sample 3174681 | NCBI WGS metagenome assembly SXGS01 (sample SAMN11356861, study PRJNA531348) | freshwater metagenome | isolation source: freshwater sample F1-80 | place: China: Fuxian Lake, Yuxi | collected 2017-12-25 | reverse complement strand
TTTCGCAGGGCTTCGTCTGCCAGACGCACGGCCTCATCAATGCCGTCCAGGATCGGTTCCGCCGCCAACTCCTGCTGCGCTGCAACGAAATCGGCGATCGTCTCGATGTCGTCCACTGCCAGCAACCGCCCCACGGCGGCAAACGTCGTAATACGGGCGAAGATGCGCTGCCGGCGCTGCGCATTCAGGTGGCGTTCCCGGCAGAGTGCGTGTGCGACTGCGGCGAGATGGCCCGGTAGACCCTCGTAGAGCAGGTCGCAGACTTCCTGTTGGATCGGGACGTCGACCCGAAGCAGGCGCATGTACCGGTCCACCAGGGGTTCAGTGACCGAGAGAGAGCGCTGCGTGCCGTCCGGCAGCAGGATTGGTTTCTTGAGCCCTGCCTGTGTGAGATCGCGCAGTAGTCCCGCGCGTCCCGCCTCGTCGAGCGGACTTTCCGCGAGGAGCGGTGAGATGTGGGCGCGATCTTCCAGCGTAACGGCCACGAGCGGACCGAACACAGTTTCGATCTCATAGTCCTGGAGATGGGTGTCCGGATCGGCAAAGAGCGCGTCCTGGTCCAGCGCTGCGTAGCGCGGGTTTTCGTCCAGTTGCCGCGCTGTTTGCGACGCGATTTCCCGGGGACGAGAGAGTCCGGTAGAGAGAGCCTCGTAGAGTGCAGGATTCATGAGTGTTGGGGGGAGGGATTGACCGTCCCATCCATTCTACCTTGCGCGTGTCCGAGTGAGGCTTCTGAGATTCGGTCGAACCTACTTTCCATCCACTCGCAGCCGGAGTGGTGCCGCTGCGACCTCTACCGGTGGGTCCGACTCGACCCGCACGGTGCAGTAGACGGTTCGGGTCCCGGGTTTCACCCAGGGCTCACAGTAAAGGGTAAAGCGCCGGGATACCTCGCCTTCGGGGATCAGCACGCCGTTCAGACCCACATCCAGGACGCGTACGCCGAACGGCAGATTGCGTACGTCCACCGGAACCCGGCCCGCAAACCCGTTTCTGCGAGTGATAGTCGCCTCGATCTGCGTCTCGGCGCCGGGCCGCAAGATGATCTCAGGGCGTGGGGTACGCACTACGAGGTCCGGCGGCGGCAGTACCGCGACCTGCCCACGGCCGCCCGCCACCGGTACCCGGTGTACGATCTCCTGCTGTTCGATCTGCGCCTGACCTACGACGGTCAGGGGCGGTTTTCCGCGCGAAGTACGTGCATCGTGAGCCGCAGTCAGGAGCAGCAAGGCACTGGCTTCTCCTGACTCAATCGTTGTCGAGGTGGACTCTATGCCGGGGGGCAGGCCGTCCAGGGAAACAGCAATCTCGCCGTCGTAGCCGTCGAGCCGGTCTGCCGTCACTTCCACGGCGACGCGCGCCCCCGCGGGCACATTCGGATGCTCCGGGTTCAGCGTGAGCCGGAAGTCCGGCCGCGGAGCGCGGAGGGTCAGACGATAAGTGTGACGAGAACTGCCTTCCCCGCGCACATCCGCCAGGCGCACCACATACTCTCCGTCGGCGGGCGGGGTGAAGGTCAGCCGGGAATCTCTCCCGTACTGCGGCCCACCATCGTCGTTCCGATAGTGGAGACGGAAGACCGGCATCCCGTTGGGCGGGAACTGCCGGCCCGGCGGGTGCACCTGCACCTTGTAGACCGGTGTGTTGAGCGCATGACCGCTCGGCGTTGTCTCGAGTAAGCCCAGGCGTTGACCGCGGACCGCGCGGAACCGCACGTCGTCATCGGGACCGCGCGGCAGTGCTGTAATCTGAAGCACCTCACCGCGCACGTAGACCAGGTCGTGAATGTTGAGATCGTTCCACACCAGGAGGCGGAGTGCCGGAGTCGCCGAGTCGCGGTCGTTGAGCGTAGTCGCGGTTTCCGCCAGGCACCGCAGGGTGGCGCGTTCGATTCGCCCACCGGTCCGGTCCAGAACCTCGATCACGGAGTCGAGGGGGCTGCCGAGCCGCCGGGCGTTCACCTCGATCACGACCGGTTGCCCCTTTCGGGCCGGGAAGCGGTAACAGTCGGCCACTCCCGGCGCCGTCAATCGCCCGTTGACCGTGACCGGGAACTGCACCGCGTGCGCAGTGGCAGTGTCCGCGTGGCTCCCCGCACCCTCCACGATTTCCGGCTCCAGGCCGCGCGCGATCGTCACAGGGCGGAGAAGGGTTCCTCGTGTTGTCTCGCGCACCGTGGATGCCTGGTCTGTATCCGATCCCGGAACAGTGACCTCCACGCCCGTTCCGAGATTCGGCCCGGTCAGGACCACCTTACCGCCCTGAGGACCAACCCCGAGCGGAAAGACTTCGGCTGCGACAGGGACCGCAGCAACGTTCAGGCGGTACGAGACATCTCCGCCCGCTTGATTCTCCAGATCGTGCACGCGAACCAGGAACTGCCCGCTCGATGCGACGCGAAACGTGAGAAGCGCATCGGGAGTACCATCCATCCCCGCGGTTTCCGCCAGCACGCGGCCATTTTCATCGTGGAGAGTCAGCACGGAGCCGAGTTTGGAACGGATCTGGCTGGCCACGACTTCGCACACCAGGTCCTGTCCCGCTTCGGCGCGGAAGCGATAACCGTCGCGATCCCCCGGAAGCGCGATGGCGCCGACGCCCGTAAACGGGAGGGACACGGGTGTGGCAGTTTCCAGGCGGTCGTTTGGTTCCCGTTCCAGGGCCTCGGGCCAGGCGCTCACTGCGAATGTCACGGCGCCGGTGGCGCCGTCCGGTGTGTGCAGGTAGACCCGATGGATTCCGGGAACTGAATCGGTGCCGATCCTTGCCCGAACGCGCACCTGGTTCCGCCCGGCCCCGGGCAGGATGTCACCCCGCACCGCTGGATCACTAAATACAGCCTCGGTAGCCCCCGCAAGACTCCCGCCGTCGAGAGTAAAGATCACCTCGCCCCCGCGCGTCGCTCCGGCCGGCGTAATGCTCCGCAGCGCGGCCGGCGCCAATGTCGGTCCCTGCCCGCGGGCAGGTCCAACCACGCCTGTGACGATGAGAACTGAATACAGGACGAAGCGTGACACGATTTGCATGGCAATCCCCTCGGAGTGATTCGCTGCGCTGGCGCGTCTGTCCTTTCTCAGCATCGGGCGGCCCCATCTCGCCTTGCCGCAGCAGCCGGCAGGTCCCTCTCCAGGGCAGCCACGATACGGCTGCGGAGCCGGTAACCCATCGGTTGACGGTCTCCGCAGCATTCCCCGAACGGCGCGCAACCGTGCCTGACGCGACTATGCCGGCACGCCGTACCCGAGCTCCGACTCTCCGCGCGGTAGGTCGAAACAAGCGTCGGTAGCGCCCACGGTGGCCACTACGCAGAACGGCAGCCAGCCGGCGGCGCGGTCACCCGCAATCGCCCGCTCCAGGCTGGCCGGATCCAGCCGGTAGGTACGGTCGGTAGCGATCTTCCGCACCGCCTGCTGCCCGATTCCGAGGGTGATGGCTGCTTTTTCGATGGAGAAGTGGGCCTGCTCCGATGCGTACGCCCGAAGGCGTGGCACCTCCGGCCGGCCAGCTAAAACCCTCTTGCCGGACCCGCAAGCCCGGGATCCTCTCGTGCGCCGCCGCCATTGCGACCAGGCTGGAGACCGACGCCGAATCGGTCAACACACCGTGGTAGGCGTTGGGCAGGCCCAGCATCTGCCGAAGCCAGCCCAGGACCACTTCCTCCAGCTCCGTCGCCGCCGGAGACGTTTTCCACAGCTTGCCGTTCACGTTCAGCGCAGCGCTCAGCCCGTATTTCGCGGTTCGCAACATCTGACCCGTTCGGGCCACAATGTGGGGCCAGAATAGCAAACTATGTCATCGAACTATTGGTCGACACCTGAGGAACACCAAGTGAAATCAGCCGCTGGAGCTTGTTTTCTGTAACCATGACCACAGAAAATTGTTGAGTTAGTTACGGTTATGTTGAACCACGAAATACGGGCTCAGGAGCTCGCCCAGGATTCCCGGTCCGGAGCCGGCAATCGAGAAGTAGCCGAAAAAGCCGGGATGGTTCCAGTGGGTGATCCCGGGCAGGATGATGCGCTGAGAGTACGCCAGGATCTCATCCATGCGCTCTGGTAACTCCGGCGGCCCGGCCGGGAGTTGCGCTGCGATCTCCCCGGGCCGGGTGCGCGCGAGCACGGGGTAGCGCTCCGGGTGCGCCAGGTACTCCGTGATCCAATCGATGGCCGCGTAACTGCTACGGCGGAATTCGGTCAGGTTCATTTCGCCCAGGGGGCCGGTGCGTCGAGCATCTCACTTCTCCTATCGAAGGTCGGCCCGGTCGGCAGCGGGCTGGGACAGGTTGCCGGGCGCCGGAAAGTGGTGTCTGAACGTAAACGCTTCGCGCGTGGGGCCTCGCCGAAGCAACTCCAACCGTCCCTTCCCCTCCTCGACGGTGGGCAGCCGCCCGGCGGGCGCCCACCAGAGGACGAGGTACGGGGGCTCAAGCTCCTCGAACCACTCGCGCCGCCGCGCCATGATGCCGGCATGGCCCGTGGTATAGCTGAAGCGGTAGAGCGCTTCGATCGACTCCCAAACTGAAAGCGTGACCAGGATGCGCGCGTCAGCGTACGGGCGGATGGCGGTCGAGTCACCATCTTCGGTCTGGAGCCGCCAGACGAATCCGGGGCTGCCGTCGGCCAGCGCGTTGATCGGCTTGAGCGCCGCCACGAAGCCGGCCATGTCCGGGTGGTCAAGAGGCGCCCGGATTCGGGCGATGTTGAACTGGTTGAGGTGGTAAACGGTCTCGTTCATTCGGCGCTCCATCGTCGCTGTTCCGCGCCCCGGCGTCGACCGAGAGATCCCCGGCCGGCGCCGGAACGGCGGGGTTCATTCCCAACGCCAGCAGGAGATGCCGGCTTCCAATACCGCCGATTTCGCGTCCACCTCGAAGTGGTCGCGCAGCCCGGTGACGAGTCCCTCCCGCACGGCTTCCGCGGTCCCTGCGGGCAGGTCGGCCAGAACCTCGGCCACCAGGAATACCCGGGACGTGACCGGCGAGATCTTGGCGCGTTCGGACTGGCGCCAGACGAAGTGGCGGGTGATCAACTCGGTCGCGTCGGCGTAGGCGACCTCGCCAGCATACGTGCAGTCGGGCTCCAGCTCGCCCAGTGCAGTAAACCGCTCCCCGACAGCGGTGGGACGCAGCCACAGATCGCCGCCGGCCAGGGCGTCGATGTCCCAGCCACCCGCGGGGACCAGGTAGGCGAGCGAGATGCTGTTGTAGTAGTCGACTAGCGGGTTGATCGGAGCCATCCGGTTCCCGGCCAGCGTCCGGCGGCACAGCGCCTCGACCGAGCTCGGGAACTTCTTGCCCGAAACCCCGAGGCGCTGGAAAGCCCGGCGCCAGGCGTCGATGGACGGGTGGCTCTGAGCGTTCGGGTAAGCCCATCCCGCCCGGATGCGCTCCTGCGTCTCGGCGAGCAGGCGCTCCAAGCCGGGGTTCGCGGCCCGGTTGTCAATGCCGGTGGTCGCGGCAACGACGAGCCGCATCCCCGGGAACAGGGTCCAGATCGTGTCGTGGATACGAAATGACATAGTTACCTCCGGTTACAAACGGAAACGCAGTCCGTGGTCAGGGCAGAAGTGGAAAGGACGGAAAGCAGCCTCTCCCCTTCCGCCAGGGTCTCTTCCGATCTGCCGAAGCAGAGGCGCGCCCAGCCGTGCCCGGTGTGCGGGTCCTCCTGATAGAAGGCCCCGCCGGGCGCGGCGGCCACGCCGGCACGCTCCATCAGAAAGCTGGCGAAGTCCCCGGCGCAAACGGAGCCGAGCGCGCCGGGCGCGGCCATGACGTACCAGCCCCCTTCGGGGGCCGGACAGAACATGCCCAGGCCCCGGAGTAGACGGAGAAGCCGTTCCCGGCGCGCCGCAAACATGCACTTCAGGCGCTCATAGAAGGCGACCGGCAGGCGGAGCGCCGCCGCCCCAGCCGCCTGCAGCGGAACGGCCGCGCCGCCACTGACAGCCTCCTGAATGCACCGGATCGTCCTGGTGGCCGCGGGGGGTGCGAGTACATAGCCCAGCCGCCAGCCCGGCACCCCGTATGTCTTCGAGAGGCTGCTGATGACGGCGGTCCGGTTCCGGATCCCGTGCAGTTCGATCGGCGACATGTGAGTCCGCCCTCCGAAGACGAATTCCTCGTAGATCTCGTCGCTGATGATCCAGCAGCCGTGTCGCTCGCACAATGCCGCGATGCGCTCCAGGTCCGGGCGTCCGAAGACCTTACCGGTCGGGTTGTGCGGCGTGTTGAGAATCAGGGCGCGCGTGCGGGGGCCGAACGCGGCGACAAGCTCGTCCTCGTCGAATTCCCAGGAGCCCGCTTCCGCCTGTGGCGGCCAGAGGCGGACGAACCGGGGAACGCCGCCGCAGTGCAACACAGCGGGCGGGTAGCTCTCGTAACCTGGTTGGAAGAGAACCACCTCGCCGCCCGGCTCCAGGACCGCTCTAAGGACTAGCGCCAGGCCTTCGGTGGCGCCGCAGGTGATCGTCACCTCCGTCTCCGGCTCTATCTGGATCTTCCGGAAGCGCTCCACCTTCGCGGCGGCCGCCGCGCGGAACTCCGGGAGGCCGCACGGATCGCCGTAAATATGGGAGCAGTTGCGGACCGCTTCGGCCGCCGCGCGGAGCACTTCCGGGTTGGGGGGATAGTCGGGGGCTCCCAGACAGAAGTCAACGGCTCCGCGCTTCCGAGCGAGGCGGGAGACGGCGTCGATCATGGAACAGCCCCGGCTGGGGTGGGGCTTGCCACCGCCATCCAACCGGATCCCCGTTAGGATAGGGGTGGGTGTGACGGCGATCATGCCCCGCCTCCCGCCCCGAAGAGCTTCCGAACGTCGTGATCGTGGTCAACGGGACGGTTGTCCCAGTCCCACCCTCCGCCGACCGCCAGATTGGCCCCGGATATGTAACTCGCGGGCGGGGATACCAGGAAGGCCACCGCTGCGGCGACTTCCTCCGAGCGCCCGAGGCGCCCCATCGGCACGCGTTTCTCCATCCAAACTTTCTGGGTCGGAGGCAGGTGCCCGTTATCGATCAGCCCGGGGGATACAGTGTTCACGGTGATCCCATAGGGTGCCTGCTCCGCCGCCAGGCTGCGGGTCAACACCAGCACGCCTGTCTTGGCGACCGCGTAGGCGGCGATGTTCGGGGCGCCTCGGACGATTTCCACCGGGCTGAGGCCCAGGTTGACGATCCGCCCGAAGCCACCTGCCCGCATCGCCGGCAGAGCAGCTCGGGTGAGATAGAAAACGCTGCTCAAGTTGCTATTGAGGATCCGCTCCCACTCGGTGGGTTCCATAGCGTCCAGTGGCTTGAAGTGAAAGTCGCCGACGTTGTTGACCAGGATGTCCAGGCGGCCCATCCGCTCGATCACGGACGCTACCAATGGTTCGGCGGCGGCGGCTTCGGTGACGTCCGCTTGAAAGGATTCGGCGCGGCGGCCCAGGGCACGGATTTGCGCCACGGCGTCCGCCGCCGCGGTCTCCGCCGCCCGGACATTGACCGCCACGTCAGCGCCGTCCGCCGCCAGCGCCAGGGCGATCGCCCTCCCGATGCCCCGGGAGGCACCGGTCACGAGCGCGACGCGGCCCGCCAGGGTCCTCGTCCGCACCGGATCTGATACCTGCTCTGCGTCGTGATGCTCGTGCTCCACATCCACGGCCAACTCCGCGAAGTAGCGGATCTCCCGCGGGGCCGCGCAGTAATTGCGGTTGAACTCCGCCAGCAACGGCTCCTCCCGCGCCGCCAACTCCTCGTGCAACACACGGCTGCGCCACGGGTAGAGCATCACCACCTCTCCCGAGGGCCCGGTGCTCTGGAGGAACCGGGCGTGCCCGCACCAGCCGGGATGCTCATGCGCCGCCGGGCCGACCAGGTCGTCCAGTTCCTGCATCACGTCCTGTGCCCGGCCGTCGTATCCAGAGCGCAAATGCCACACTTCCTGCACGATCACCATGGGTCTTCCTCCGCGCCCGGTAGGCTAGGAATCGGGGCTGGCGGCCCGGGCCTCTCCGCCGCCCCGGAAATGCCCGCACCCGCATCTGTGCGGGCACGGGCGAGTGGGGCTATCCGGATTTCGCCCCGGCGTCGTCCCACGGGGTCACCTGCGGATCGGGGAGCAAAGAGCCATCCTGTTCATGCTGGCTGCCCTGCGCTTCGTTCCGGAACGCGGCGATCCAGGCGCTGACGGCGCGAGTTGCGACCTCAAGCGCGGTCACGCCGCCTTGTCTCATAGCGAACTGGAACCGGAAGTCCCCCATCGATCTGTTCATGTTCTTGATGTCCTGAATGAAGGCGCCACGAGCCACCGAGGTGGCTCGTAGTCGATGCTATGCAGCGAGGGCCACGGGCTCTTCGACCACCAGTTCGGTGATCGTTTGGTGGAGGAGCGAGTCGCCGGCCGCCATCCAACTCCAGTGCCTGTAACTGATTCCCGGCCAGAGGTGCCGGTAGACCATGTCCAGGACAGAGATGAGCGTGGCCGCGAGTTCCTGCGGAGTGACCTCCGCTCGCACGACCCCGAAGTAGGCGTCGTACGCCACCTGGGCGTCGGCGCCGCGAATGACTTCCCGGATGTAGGTCGCCTTGTCGAATCCCTCCGTGGCGTTCTGCGCCAACTCCCCGAGCATTCGCTGCACTTCGTCGTCGAGCAGGGATGTGGCACCCCTCCCAAGGAAACGCGCCACGATTGCGTGATGCTCCTTTAGCCATGTGGCCATCGCCTGGTTCATCGCGCTGTTTGCCGCCACCAGGGCCGGCGGAATCCGGTGCCGCTGGGCGGCAGAGACGAGGAACCCGGCAGCGTTCAGAGCCTCCTTGACTTCTTGGTAAGCGATCATCATCGCGATGTGGTCCGGAGCCGACTTCGCGCTGAAATCAGGCCGACACCGGACCATGGAAGGGCGGATAAAGTCCGCATACAGCGAGGCAGAAAAGCGTGCAGAGGTGACCATCGCGCCCACGCTTCCGTGGATGAGGGTGCTCATCCGGTTCATCCACCGGATCGCGTCGCCCAGCGCACCAGCCCTGATGGCCGTTGCCGCCCGCTGAGCGGTGTATGCTCCCCCCGCCCAGTAGAAAAACAGGAGGTGGTGGCCAACGAGCCACTGGACCGCTGCCGCATGTTCTTCGTCCGTGGTCGGTTCGAGATACGGCGACTCAAAGATGCGGCGCCGGATCGGGGCGCCACGGACACCCCCGCGCCCATTGAACTGGCAGGTCGCGGGGACTAGCCGTCCGGCGGGCGGTAGCGCGATGCGATGGACGCGAAAGTCGGGGTCATTCATTCCAGGTCGTCCTCCGATGCGTTCTCCCCTGGCCCGAGCGCCGAGGGGATCCTGTCCACCATAACCCATCAGGCTCGGCGCGTCAAGAGTTCGGCACAATTAGCATTGTCTTACGTTGCTTTATATGCTTTACAGTGCGTGCTGCACTTAGAGTGGACGGAGGCGGCCCGGGCGGAGTGGCAGCGGTGCGCTGTCGAGAATCGGCATTCGCTCCGCGAGACGTTGCGGCTGGACATGCTCCGCCGCCTCGCGGCTGCGCAGCCCGTGGAGGCCACTGCCACCCACCTGGACGTCCGCCCCAAGTGCGTGCGCCGCTGCGTGCTCCACTCTCAAGCCCACGGCTTGGCCGGTCTGCGCGACAAACCGCGCGCGGGGTGCCCCCGCACCCTTACCGCCGCCCATCTGGACGCCGTCCGGGACCTCGTGGCCCAAGGGGCCGCACCTGGACCGCAGCGCAACTCGCCGACTGGTTGGCCACACAACACGACGTGCGCATTTCGGCCGCCCAACTCGCCGCCCGCCTGAGGGATGCCGACTGCGCCTATCAGCGCGCCGTGTCTTCCCTGGCCTATCGCCAGGACGCCGCTGCGGTCGCGGTGAGTGCCGAGGAACCGGCCGCCCTAGAAAAAGGAGGGACGCTGGCGAGTGCGACGTGGCGTATCTGGGCGAGGCCGGCAGCTTGCTGACACTGCCCACCCGGGAAAGTTGGGCGGTGCGTGGCTCGCCGTTGGCGGTGTCTGCGGTGGCGCCGCAGGGGCGACGGGTGAACGTATTGGAGGCCTATGTCAGTCACGGTCCGGCCCCCGGCACCTGGCTCACCGCAACTGCGGTGCGGTTTCCGCTCGCTGCGCACCGCACCGCGACGGAAATGCATACCTGTGTGTCCGCCGGCTAGGCGGCTCGCACCCACGCCTCCCGCCGCCGCCCCAGAGACCGTGGGGGCTCCCGAGCGGCACCCCCCCCCCCACGCCGACGCTGGCTGCGGGGTGGACGGCGTTGCCGGCGGCGCAGGCGGCCACGGCGGTGGCCGCGGAGGTGGTGGTCGGGGCCCAGTGCGTGACGGCCGGGTCTGCCGACGCGTCGGCCGGGGCGGAAGTGGTGGTGGCGACGGAGGAGGCCTTGGAGGCGATCAAGCAGACGGTGCGGCGGGTGGAGTTGGCCCAGGCGGCGCAGCGCCATGGCGTGGGGTGGTGGGTGTGCTTTCCGGAAACTATGGCCGGTCCAATTCCGGAAAGGACAGTGGGACTTCGGAGTCTGTGCGGCACAGGTGTTGCTGGCGTTCCTCGACCAGCTGGCGGGACGGCCTCGGGACGCCCCGGAGGACTGGCGGCGGGAGCGGCCGCTGTGGGTGGTGCTGGACAACTACAGCGTGCATCACTGCCGGGCCGGGCGGGTGGCTCGAGTGGCACTGGAGGCGCCAACATCCAGTTCGATTATTTACCGCCGTACAGTCTGAAGTTGAATCGGATCGAGGGGGTGTGGCGGACCGTGAAGTATACGGACCTCACGCGGCGGAGCTACGACGACTTGGGCGAGCATCAGGCCGGCGTGCAGGACGCCTTACGGAGCCGGGCCGAGATCATTCGCGAGAACCACGCCTCCAAAATGTCCCAGAACTTGCCCGCTGACCCTTAGGGTGCCAGCTATTTCGGGCCGCGCTCATTTGAGCCGTATTGGGGCCAAGCCAGCTGGTCTTCCGGGGGCGGCTACCCGCGGCCGACCGTGTCGCACCCCGAATCCTGGAGTTCTGCCAGCGTCCCCAGTAACTTGACGAGCGCGCGTTGCTGCCGGGTAAAGCTGTCGCTCACTTCCCACTCCTCCAGAGACCGCCCGGCCTTCTCGATCGGACGCGTGACGGCACCGTGCGAGACGCCTACCATGACGAGGTCCCCGACCGTCAACGCCTCGTCCAAGTCGTGGGTAACAAAGACCGAGGTCACCTTCCCGAAGACGCTGTTCCGGTAGAATCGTTGAAGCTGACGTCGGGTGATGGTGTCGAGGGCGCCGAACGGCTCATCAAGCAGCAGCACCTGGGGGCGGTTGGCGAGCGCTGTTGCGAGCGCCAACCGCTGTCGTTGCCCCCCCGAGAGCGTCCCAGCCGCCTGCGCTGCCGCCGAGGCCAGCCCGAACTGGCAGAGTAGGTACCATGCTTGGCGGCTGGCATCCTGCCCGCAAAGCGCGCGGATCCGGTTTCCGAACACGACGTTGTCCCAAACTGTCAGATGCTCGAACACCGGTGCGTCCTGCAATACTATGCCGAGCCACGGCCCAGGGGCAGTGACCGGGTCGAATCCCAGCCGTACCTCTCCGGAGACCTGGAACGGCCCTCCCCGAAAACACCCCAGCGCACGGATCAGGGTGCTCTTCCCACACCCACTCGGACCTACCACGGTCAGCGTCTGCCCTGCAGGGACGGTGAAGGACACGTCCCGGAGCACGGTGCGTCCGTCATAGCCTGCCGCGAGGTCGCTCACCGCGAACGGACGGGCACCATCCCAATCCCCATCAGCCTCCGAAGGATGGAGGCGTACTTGTCTGACAAGTTTGGCGACCTGCCTCTTCCGGAAGGCAAATGGCATCAGGGTGGCAAGTCGCCAACTTTGGACGAAGAGCTGGTCGAGCACAATACCTGTCGCGGCAAAGACGAGGATGGATGCCATCATGAGGTCGTCGCGCCCCTCGCCAAGCGACCGAAACAGGCGATATCCCAGACCCTCACTCCACCACTTACCAGATGAACGTTCGTACACACCGGCCATCTCGGCGACTGCGATGACGACCCAGCCGAGACTCACTGCTCCCCGCAGCGCCGCGTAAATCCCTTCACAGCAGTATGGTAGCAGGATTTGCAGGAGCCAGGTTCTCCAGTCGGCACCGAGACTCTGGGCGCGCCACTTCAAGGACTCCGGCAGTCCCGCAGCCGTGTGATGCACGATCAGCCAGGAGATACCAGTAGTGGCCCAGGCGACTAGAAACTGTTTGCCTTCTTCCGCTACCCCGAAGATCCGCACGACCAGCGGGACCAAGCTGATGAAGGGAATCGCCCGGCAGAGCAACAAGAACCCTTCCAATGCGGTTCGCACTGCATAGACTCGTCCCGTTAGGAGGCCGAGCAGCACACCGGCAGTCCCTCCGATACACCACCCGATCCACCAGCGCGCCACCGAGACTTGGAAGTCGTGCAGGAGCGTCCCATCCTGCGCGAGTGCTGACAGGCCTGCCCAGATCTTCCCGAGTCCCGGCAACCCGTACGCCCTCGCGAGCCCTTCAATGCAGAGCACAAGCAGGAGCATGCCCAGAACGTACCTCGCTGCGGGCGCCTCCACCCGCCCGAGGAGGCCCATCGCCTGCCGAAGCCGCTCATTCACGGACACGGCCAGGGTCGATCGACTTGAGGAGAGAATCGTCAACAAACGGCGTAAGGTCCACAGGAACCTGGGTATCGGGCCGGCGCTCCCGGAGCCACACAAGTTCCTCTGCCATCCAGTTCTTGAGGCGCGGGGCGTCTGCCTGGACGTGAAACTCGGTCGTTGCGAAAAAGTCATCCAGATCGCCGGGCTGGAGCCGGAGCCACTTTTCCAGAGCCTCTTGAGCCTCCTTCGGATGGTCGTGGATGTACAGTTCTGCTTTGATAAGGGCGCGGAGCACGCGGACAAGCGCATCTCGATTCCGATTCAGCTTCTCTTGTGTCGTCACGATGTTGAAAGCGAGCGTGTGCAGCGAGGGATCGACGAGAACCCGCAATTCGCCCCGTGATTGCGCGCTACTCCCGTCAGTCTTGGCTTGGCGGACGGTCTGGACCACGAACGGATCCCAGAGGACAGCGGCATCCAGGTCACCGCGCAGGAGAAGTCCCTGAAGGTCCGCAGGGCGTCCGTTGACCAGCGTAACGTCCTTGGATGTCAGCCTGCCCTTCCTCAGCAGCCTAGACAGGTAGATGTCGCCGTTGGTATTCAGTGTCACGCCGATACGCTTGCCCTTGAGCGTTTGGGCATCGTGCGTGATCCCGGTTCTGGCGAAGGTGACCAGTTTCGTTTGACGGTTCGAAGACAGCGTTGTCGCGAGGATCACCGGGTGGTCCCCGGCTCCGATCATCGTGATCACCGGTGTGATTGCGATGGCACCCGCGCCAACGCCGGACCCAGCGCTGGCTTTCAACGCGGTCACTACATCCGGTCCTGCCGGAACGGAAAACACGGAGTACTGCAGCCCCTCCTGGGCAAAGTAGCCGTTGGCTCCGGCGATTTCACTCACCGCGCTGTAGATGATCGGAATCTGCGCAAACGTGAACCGGATTGGCTGTGAAACCCCCGGGCCAGAAGGGCGAGGCTTGCAGCCGTAAAGGCAAGTAACGGCGATTATGGCTAGGATCAGGTGGATGCTGCCCACCCACGCGACGAGATGCCTCCTCCGAAATGCGCGGCGGTTCATCGATTTGTTCCTCATCTCCTCTTAGATGCCCGAACCGAACACCCAGTGACTCCTACGTGTTCGCGTTGCTAGAAACCGAGCATACTGGCTACAATCTTGCACAACCACTCAGGCCGCATTTCGCGGCTCGCAACATATTACCCGTTCGTGCCACAATGTCGGGCCAGAACAGCAAGCGATATGATCAAACCATCAGTGTAACACCAGAGGAAGACCCTGTGAAATCGGCCGCAGGAGCCTGTTTTCTGTAACTGTGACCACAGAAAAATGCTGAGTTGGCTGCGGCCATGTTGAACCGCGGAATTCGAGCGCAGCCAGTTCGAGTAATCAGCGCACTTCGCCCCCTCGGGGACTGAGCGCGGCGCCGTAACCCGTCAGCAGGTCCGCGTGTCGCACACATATGTGCAGGTAGGGTCGAAGTTCCTTTAGCTCAGCCTCGACGTACGCACGGAACGCCCGACCCCTCTCGCTCGCCTCGTCATAGGGTTCGTTCCGGCGCACCATGCTCCACAGCGGCTCGATTACGCGCACCACATTCCGCTCCATGATGGCTGTATCAGTACGCGCCGCCTCTAACTCCAGTAGCGCCTGGTCGAGACCGCGGTAGAGGATACGACACACATCGGGCTCATTTCGTTCCACCTCGCACCGCGTGAACACCACAGCGCTCTCCCGGAATTCCGTATTAAGGTGGTAGATGTCCTCCCTGAACCCGCGATTGCGGTCAAATTGAGGCTGGCCGCCATTGTGAAGCTCACAGAAGGGGGTGCTCAACTCAATGAAGCGGCGTTCTGGCCCTAGCGGCGGGCAGAGATCTGTAAACAAGAAGGGGATCGGCGGCCAAGTTGCGATCAGACTCGCATCGTCGATCCACTCCAGGGGCGCGGTCAGGTCAAGTTCCGTCGCTCTCGCGCAAAGGCCGCGAAGTTCACTCTCCAACCCCGTAGTCTTGGCGAGCCAATGGATGAAGCTCGGCACGGCAGTCTGATTGTTGAGGTAGAGCCTGCCGCCTTGGGAATGGACGTGGCGCACGATGTCTGCGAACGTGGGTAAGGGATGGTGCTGCTGCGCCGCTTCACTCCGCACCGCGTCGTACACATCTTTCGCCACGAGAATCCGGATCTGCGACGACAGGCCCAACCGTATCAACGGTGAGATTACCGCGGAGTGGGGGGCCAGAAGGCTCTCGTACGCGATGCCAAAATGTGTATAGCCTTGTTGCGCGACCCGTTGGACGATCAATCCCCCCGTCAGGGGCTCGCGCCTGCCGTTTTCCCAAGCGACGTTGAGGCGAATATCGGGCCGGGTTGGGTCGAGGAAGAAGCCTGCCTCGCGAGCGATGATAGCGACGGCTGCGAAGAGTACGCTCGGCACCTCAAAGGTGTACTTGTTTCGCGCAGCCTCTGCTTGCTCGTGCCAAATTCCCTGCAGGTCAAGCAGTTCTTCGGGCCGCAATCCGAGACTCCGCCACGATTTGAGGATCCTGACTCTCGTGTCTTCCCCGAAGGGACGCTCTCCAGAGAGAATGCGGAACAGGTGGGAAGAATCGATTTCAAGCATCCGCGCAACATCGGGGCGCTTCATGTTCTCGCGATAGATCGCGAGTTTCACCAACTCAACGGCACGGGTATTGCGATTTCGCTCTAGGTCGGTCAATGTGGTATCCACAGTGCTTCGGTGCGGACGAAATGGGGAGCTCAGCACATTATCTCCCGAGGGGGTCACGGGATGCAATCGGAAACCGTGCGCAGCAGTGTCATTCTTGCGAGAGAATTCAAAATGGCACTCGGAGGCCAGTTGAAGGGTCTCATTCGGACCCAATACCCGATTCCGGTGATTTGGCAACGATCGTCCGACCTCACAAGAAGCGAGTTCCCCAGTATCCGCCGAGTGGCTTCGTGGAGGCGCTGGCAATCCGTTGGGATCAGCAGCTGAATCGGCTGATGGCGCTGCAGGATCTGGCAGGAGTCGCCAACACCTGCCGGTCACGGAGTCAGACGACTTGGACGAAGGTGCTGCGTCTTCACCGCGAGGAGGCATGGCCGCGGCAGGAGGCAGTGGGCAACGAGCGAGGGAAGGCGCTCGCCTGGGAACATTTCCGACTGCTTCCAGTCTCCGAGCGAAACGGAGACGTCCGTGTACATACGCCACGAACCGCAAATACCAGTGTGCCGGCGCGCGGGTCATCAGCGTTCGGAAGCAGTTGTTTGTGACGACGGGCCGATGCCCTCGAATTAGGAGGTAAGGGCCCGCTCAAGAATAAAGGAGTCGATTCAGTTTAGCTGCAATTCCCACTAAGTTGGATACTATGTAAACTTACAGCCAGAATTGGCCCGAGTTCCGGGAAAATGCATCGGAATCGGCCCCTTTGACCTCAATGGTGAC
>SXGS01267344.1_pt1 | contig 16080 bp, 13 predicted proteins | sample 3174681 | NCBI WGS metagenome assembly SXGS01 (sample SAMN11356861, study PRJNA531348) | freshwater metagenome | isolation source: freshwater sample F1-80 | place: China: Fuxian Lake, Yuxi | collected 2017-12-25 | reverse complement strand
GGCATCCGCGCCGTGCCGGTCGCCGAGGCAATGATGGCCTGCGTTCTGGCAGACGCCAAGCTGCGCCATAGGGGCCAGACGGGGCGCTGACTCCAAAGACCATCTGCCTAAAGACAAAAACCCCCGACGCGTTCTGCGCCGGGGGTTTTCGATTCAGGGAAGCAGGGGAAGCTTAGAAGCGGACCACTGCGCCAACCGAGAAGACGTCCGCGTCAGAATCGTCGCCTTCATATTTCGTGAAGTCGCCGCGGAAGCCGAAACGTTCGGTGGCGAAGTATTTCGCGCCGACGCCGTAAGCGACGCCGTCGAAATCACCCGAGGCCGAGCCAACGCCGGGGGCGCTGACGCTCAGTTCCGAGGTGGCATAGCCAACGCGGCCGAACATGTGGAACTTGTCGGAAACCGGAGCCCGCACGACGCCGAAAGCGCCGATGGAGTGGTCGAGTTCGACCGTACCCAGACCAACATCATCATCCTTGATACCAATGGATGCCTCACCCTCGACACCCAGATTGCGGGTGAAGAAGTAAGAGCCGCGGCCGGTGAGGGCGCCAACATCAGCAGAGCCGACGTCAACGTTCGAGTAGCCAACGCTCAATTCGGCATCACCCTGAGCAAAAGAGGCCGGTGCGGCCGTGAGGGCAATGGCGAGGGAAGCAAGTGCGATTTTCATTATACGCTATCTCCATAATCTGCGCTGAGCGCATGGCGGAAATAGCAACGGAAACTCAGTATGCCACCTTTCCTTGCAGTCATCTTGAAGCAAAGCAGGCGCAGTGTGTTTGAAAAACCACGCTAAATGACGGATACTTAATGTTGGTGTCAGGGATGTGGCTTTCGCCAGCCTGTTACCTTCGTAAGAAAGGCAAGTCTGCCACACTCCTTAACGAATCCTGCCTGCATCAATGCCCCGTCAAGGTCCCAACCGAGATAGTCCTTATAGTAGGGCTCGTGGAAACCATGGGGGAAATATTCGAGCAGGCCGTCCAGCGCCGGCCGGTCTGCGAACTGCAGGCTGTCGGCCAGGACGAACAGGCCGCCTGGTTTCAGCACACGGAAGACTTCCGACAGAACGAGTGGGCGCACGCGCGCGGGAAGTTCGTGAAAGAGGTAAATCGAAACAGCCATGTCGAAACTTGCGTTTTCCACAGGCATCGCCTCGGCCATGTCCTGAATGATATCGACAGACCGCCACTTGGCCAGCCGCGCCCGGGCGGCCTCGGTGTAGGAGGGGGAAAGGTCAAGGCCCGTGACGTTCAGCCGGGGCCAGACCTCCAGAACCTTTTCCAGGAACCGGCCATTGCCGCAGGCCACGTCCATGAGGCTGACCTGCCGCTGGTCGCGGCCTTTCATCTCCCGCGCAATTTCGGCAAGCGCGGCGCGGCGCATGGCGTCGGCTGTACCTGAAAACAGCGCCTCAACCTGGGTGTCGTAAAGCTCGGCGCTCTCATCGGTGAACCAGCCGCCAGACTGGTAGTGGAAATTCTGCAAGTAATAGTCCGGATAGCGGTTGGCGTTGCGTTTGAGGAAATCGCCTTCCTCGTCGAACTGCCGCTGGATTTCCTCGCCGTCCCGCGAGAGCCGCCGGCGGTCAACTTCCCGCACATCCTCCTGAAAGGCGCGGGCCGCTTTCAGCGTACCGGGTAGCCGCGCGAGGCCAAGTTCGCTCGGCGCCGGATAAAGGCCTGCCTCTATATTGGCGCGGTCCTGAAGGAAGAGCTCGAAATAGGCACGGCGAAGCTCGGCCATGTCGGGCCGTCCCCGGCTGGGCTCGAAAGCCGGTTCGCCGGGCCTGTTGAACCCTTCTGCACGGCTGCGGGCAGCCTGCATCTGGGCTGTATACCAGGCCGAGCGCAGGCCCTGGCCTGCCACATAGCGGGCCCGTCCGGCAGTTTTCGCAGCGATCTTGCGCCATCCCATAGACTGAATATGTGCCTGCCTGCCCCGCGCGTCCAGTTGCCTTCAAGCCTTCAGGTCCTGTTCAGCTTGAACCGGCGACAGTAGGCTCAACACTGGCGGCCTATGGCCCCGAAAAAGGAGTGCGGTGATGATGAAGATGGCCCTTCTCGCCTGCGGCGTCAGCCTGCTGGCGGTGTCTCTGCCCGGCGAAGCGCATGCGCAGTATGGCGGCGGATACGGGTACGACCCCTATCCTGCGCCTGCCCGCAATGTGCAATGCGAGCGGCAGAAGTCGTCTGATGGTACAGGCGGCGCCATCCTGGGCGCGGTGGTCGGCGGCCTGATCGGCGGCGCCATCGGCAACAATATCGACAATGACCGCTATTATACTGAATACCGCCGCCGCGGTCCGCCGCGCACCTATAAGGAAAGCCGGTCGAATTCCGGCCAGGTTGCCGTTGGCGCAACCCTTGGCGCGCTCGTCGGCGGCATGGCCGGCAGCGATATCGGCAAGAAGTCCAGCGGTGACTGCCAGGTGGCCTATGCGCCCGTCGGCAATTATTCGTCGGTCCCCTATGGCTCGATCCCGCAATCGACCCAGGGCCTTTATGGCGGGGCCGAGGTGATGCGCGGGGCGCCCAATTCCTATCCCCAGCCTGCGCCGCAGCCTTATCCGGCCGCAAGCTATCCTTCCTCATATCCGGCACCAGCGCCTGCGCCGTCCTATCCGCCACCGAGTGGCTACGGATATGGCCAGGGCCAGCCTGCGGGCAATCAGGCCGGCAATCAGGGTTGTCAGGTGATCCACCGCGAAACGCGAATGCCCGACGGCCAGGTGATGCGCGACCCGGTCACAGCCTGCTGGAATGAGCGGGCTCGGGAGTGGAAGGTTCAGGATGGCTGGCAGGAAGAAGAGCTTTACGGCTACTGAGACAGGCTGACGCGCGGCGACAATCAGAGTTGCCCGCTGGTGGAAGGTGATGTTCAGTCCACGAAAATGCGGATCTGAACGGAGTATTTCCATGCGCCTTTCCCTTATATCTGCCGCCGGGCTTGCGGCCCTTGCTCTGGCGGCCTGCGCGCCGGCTGGTGAGACGCCTGCTGCCGAAGTGCCCGCCGAACCTGTAGCGGAAGCTCACGATCGGATGCACGGCGATGATGCAGGCATGGCTGGTGACGAAACAGTCGACCGGGGCGCCATTGAAGGCACGCTCACGCTACTTGAAGGCACGGTCCTGGTGCCGCCGGCCGGGCGCGATGTAACCGCCGGATTTGGCACTTTCGCTGCCGGGGAACGGGCGGTCGCGATCATTGGCGCAGAAGCAAGCTTCGCGCAGGCGGTTGAGCTGCACACGCATGAAATGAGCGATGATGGCAAGATGGCGATGCGCAAGGTGGACTCCTTCGCCGTGCCGGCCAATGGTGACCGCGCACTGGTGCGCGGGGGCGACCACATGATGTTCTTCGGTGTTCAGCCTGACAGCCTTGTGCCGGGATCAACCCTGACCGTCACCATCCGTGCCCAGCTTGAAGACGGCACAACGGAAGACGTCTACGTTCCGCTGATGGTTGCTGCGCGCGAATAGGGCGCCCGTGTCCTCAGCCTGCAGAGCTTGAAGCGAGGAACAGATATTCCCGGTTGCCGTCTCCGCCCTCTATCGGGCTGGAGATAGGCGCTGCAGCTTCCCATCCGTGCGCCGACAGAAACACCGGGAAGTCGGCGAGGGCCCTGTCAACTGCTTCCTGATTGGTGACAATCCCTCCCTTGCCGACATTCTCCGGCCCGACCTCGAACTGCGGCTTGAACAGTGCGATCAGGACAGCGCCGGGCGCGGCGAGGGAAAGCGGCACGGCCAGGACCTTGTGGAGCGAGACAAAGCTCAGGTCACAGACAATGATCTGCGGATCAGCGGCCAGATGGGCGCGCGTCAGGTCCCGGGCATTCAGGCCCTCGATGGCTGTTACGCGGGGGTCAGAGGCAATGCGCGGATGAAGCTGGCCATGGCCGACATCGATCGCGGTTACGCCCGACGCGCCCGCCTGCAGCAGGACATCGGTAAACCCGCCGGTGGACGCGCCAAGGTCAAGGCAGGCCTTTCCCGCGACTTCCACTCCGAACACCTCAAGCGCGTGGGCAAGCTTCAGCCCGCCGCGGGAGACGTAAGGGTGGGCAGCCTCGGCCTCGATCACCGCAGCCGCGAGGATCATCTCTGACGGTTTGCGGATCACCTGCCCGTCTGCCTTGACGCGGCCGGCGGCAATGGCGGCCTGCGCCCCGGCGCGGCTTTCAAAATGCCCGCGGGCGACAAGCACCTTGTCGGCGCGGTCGCGGTCGGGAGGCTCGGAAGGCGGCATCTGCGAAGTCTCCTTGCCGGGTTTGGGGCGCGCGCCCTTCCATAGACCAGCTGACGGCGTCAGGGCCAGCGGCGCTTTCAGAGGCTCTTGCGCAAGCAGGGCTTGCCCGCCACGATGCCGCTGCCAACGCCATCCCTGGCCTGAGTCCCGGAGAGTTTCAGATGACCCGACTTACCCGCCGCGCCGCCCTTGCCGGAGGCGCCGCCACGGTTGCCCTCGCCGCCTGCAGCCCGAAAGCGTCCCGCCCGGCAGAGACGGTGGAAACGGCTGCTGTGCTCCCGGGATTTCGCGACGGGGTCGCCATCGCCGCCGCGATTGCCTCAGGCGAGACAACCGCGCTGGCCGAAGTGGAAGCGGCGATTGCGCGGGCCCGCGCAGTGGAAGGGCAGATCAACGGGATCGTGTCCGAGACCTTTGAACTCGCGCGCTCGGATGCGGGCGGTGTGCTCTCCGGCCCGTTCGCTGGCGTGCCGAGCTTCATCAAGGACCTGATCGACTGGCGCGGCGCCCCGACCCTCAAGGGCAGCCGGGGCCTTGCCGGGCATGTTGCCACGGCTGACGGTGTCTTCGCTGCAAAGTGGCGCGGCGCAGGCATCGTCTCGCTTGGGAAATCCGCTACGCCCGAAGCCGGGCTGATCTCCTCGACCGAGCCACTGTCAAACGGGCCAACCCGCAATCCGTGGGATGTCAGCCGCATCCCCGGCGGCTCATCGGGCGGGGCTGCGGCGCTTGTGGCGGCCGGTGTGGTGCCGTTCGCGCATGCCAGCGACGGGGGCGGATCGATCCGCATACCCGCCTCCACCTGCGGCCTCTTTGGTATGAAGCCCTCGCGCGACCGGCTGCCCTATAGCGAAGACGGCTCCGTACCCCCGCCGCTGCAGATTTCGGTGAACCATGCCGTGACCGTCAGTGTACGCGATTCCATCGCGCTATTCCGCGCGGCCGAGGCGGTAAGCGGCGACTATCCGCCACTCGGCGAAATCCAGCCGCTGACGCGGCGCCTGCGGATCGGCTTTGCGCCCGAGCCTATTGGCGGAACCGCGCTGCATCCCGACACAAGGGCAGCCATCGAAGACGTCGCCCAGCTGTGCCGGGATCTTGGCCACACCGTCATCGACTACACGATCCCGATGGACGGGCCGAAATTCACAGACGCGTTCATCACCTATTGGGCCGCGGGCGCAGCCGACTTTGCACGGCAGGTCAGCGCGTATTCCGGAAAGCCCATCAGCCCGGAAATTGTCGAGCCATGGACACTGGGCCTTGCCGGGCTCGCTGCAGACCGCATGGCAGACCTTCCCGGTATCGTCGGATACCTGCTCGCCTTCGAGGAGGAGTATCACGCCTTCTTCAATGATCTGGACATTCTCCTGACCCCAGTGACCGGCAGCCCGGCCGTGCCCGTTGGTGAGCAGGCGCCGGATGGAGATTTCGACGCCGTGATGGACAGCGTGCTCAGCTTTGTGGCCTACACCTCGCCCATGAACGTTGCCGGGGCAGCCTCCATGAGCGTTCCGCTGAGCTGGTCGCCCGCAGGCCTGCCGATCGGGGCGATGTTCTCCGGACGGCGAGGTGACGACGCCCTGCTGTTCGAGCTGGCGCTGGAGCTGGAGGCCGCCCGCCCCTGGGTGGGCCGCAAGCCGCCTGTCACGGCGCTGTAATATTCGCAAGAATTAATCAAGCAGAACAAGCAATTAACCAAAGTGTTCCGGTCCTTTGCCGGGTGGAAAGAGGTCGCGTGCTAGAAATCTTTTAGCACCGATCCTGACTCTTGCGTCAGGATGACCTATTTTACCGCCTTCCTCCCAGGAAAGACCTCAACGTGAACCGTTCCGTACTGATCGCAGCAATCATCCTGGCGATCATCGTCGCCTACTTCGGTGTCCGCAGCGCCATGCGCGGCAGCATCAGCACGGAGCAGTCCGTTGCAGAGGCGTCCACACGGCCCGATACGCCCCAGGCACTGGTCGTGGAAGCGACAAGCCAGCTGCACATGGTCCGCATTTCCGCAAAAGGCCAGACCGCGCCGGACAAGTCCGTGACCCTCAAGTCCGGCACATCGGGCACGGTCGTTTCCACGCCGGTCCGTGAAGGCACATTCGTGAAGGCCGGAACGCTGCTTTGCGGACTGGACGTTGAATCGCGCAGCGCCCGCGTGAAGGAAGCAGAAGCGGCCCGCGACGCGGCGCGGATCGACTTTGAAGCTGCAGTTACTCTGGCCGAGAAGGGCCTGACCCCCGCCAATCGTGAAGCATCGGCCAAGGCAAGCCTCGACGCCGCCGAAGCGGCCGTGAACTCGGCAAAGGTGGAGCTGGGACGCACGCAGATCCGGGCGCCGTTTGACGGCGTCTTCGAGCGCAGGATGGCCGAGGCGGGCGATTACCTTTCCCCCGGCGGCGCCTGCGGTCTTCTGGTGGACATGACGCCGGTGATCGTCGCTGCCGAAGTGACCGAAGCACAGGCCGGCCTCATCAAGACGGGGATGGCAGGCGAAGCCGTTCTCGCAGACGGGCGCAAATTCCCCGCCAAGCTGCGCTTTGTTGCGCGCACGGCCAATGAACAGACCCGGACCTTCCCCATGGAAGCCGAACTGGAAACCGGCGATGAGATTGTGGCGGCGGGGGTCACCGCCTCCCTGACCATTCCTGCCGGAGAGGTTCAGGCCACCCTCATCAAACCCTCGCTGCTGACGCTTTCCGACAGCGGACAACTCGGCGTGCGCCATGTGCTCGAGGACGACACGGTCGCCTTCGCGCAGGTGAACGTGATCGACGAAACGCCTCAGGGCGCCTGGGTGACGGGTCTTCCCGAACGCATCCTGCTGATCTCAATGGGTCAGGACTATCTGAATGACGGCGTGAAGATCCAGCCGGTTCTGGCCGAGGGAGCCCGCTAATGACCGGCGTCATTGACTGGGCCATCGGCCGGGCCAGGATGATCCTCACCATCCTGGTCTGTGTGCTGATTGCCGGAACGATCACTTACATAAACATGCCTAAGGAAGCGGACCCGGATATTCCGATCCCCTTCGTGGCGATCACCGTTCCACTGGCCGGCGTGACGCCAGAAGATGCCGAGCGCCTGCTGGTCCGCCCCATCGAACAGGAAATCCAGTCGCTTGAGGGCCTCAAGACCTTCAACTCGTACGGCACCGAAGGCGCCGCGCAGCTGGTGCTGGAATTCGAGATCGACGCCGATATCAATCAGGCCGTCCTGGACGTCAAAGACAAGGTGGACATGGCCAAGCGCTATTTCCCCGAAGACGCGCGTGAGCCGATCGTCACCGAATTCAATGCTGCGCAGTTCCCGGTGCTGGTCGTCAACCTTTATGGTGACGCGCCCGAGCGCGGCCTGGCCCGCATCGCCGAAAACCTGAAAGACCGGCTGGAAAGCAACGGCACCATCCTCGAGGCGCGCGTTCTGGGCAAACGGGAAGAGCTGCTGGAGATCGTCGTCGATCCGGTGAAGCTGGAAACCTACAATATCTCCTATCAGGAAATCATGTCGGTGGTTTCGGCCAACAACCGGTTGGTGGCTGCCGGCTCCATCGAGACGGGCCAGGGCAGTTTCGCGGTCAAGGTGCCCGGCATCATCCGTACTGGCGCCGATGCGCTCGCGCTGCCGGTCAAACGCACCGAGAACGCCGTGATCACGCTGGGCGATGTCGCCGAAGTGCGCCGCACGTTCAAGGACCCCACAAGCTTTGCGACCTTTAACGGCGAAAACGCCCTGCTGATCGAAGTGGTCAAGCGTAGCGGCGCCAACATTCTCGACACGGCCAATTTCGTGCGCGAAGCCATCGCCATCGAGCAGGAATCCTGGCCGCCGACGATTGAAGCCGTGGTCACTTCTGACACGTCCGAAATGATCGGCACGCAGCTCGGCCAGCTTCAGAGCTCGATCATGACGGCCATCGTGCTGGTGATGATCATCGTTGTGGCCGCGCTCGGTGTGCGGTCTGCCGCGCTCGTCGGCATCTCCATTCCTGCCACCTTCGTGATGGCGTTCCTTTTCCTTGGCGCATTTGGATACACCATTAACATGATGGTGATGTTTGGCCTCGTCATCGCCGTTGGTATTCTCGTGGACGGCGGCATCATCGTTACCGAATATGCCGACCGGAAAATGGCCGAAGGCCTGCCGCGCAAGGAAGCCTATGCAATGGCCGGCAAGCGCATGTTCTGGCCGGTCGTCAGCTCTGCCCTCACCACCCTTGCTGCATTTGTGCCGTTCCTCTTCTGGAACTCGATGCCCGGCAAGTTCATGGCCTACCTGCCGATCACGTTGATCTTTGTTCTGACGGCGTCGCTCATCTCGGCCCTGATCTTCCTTCCTGTTCTGGGTTCGGTGTTCGGTGCCCGTCCAGGCGGCACGGACGAGGACCTCGCCGCGCTGGCGGCGGATGCTGATCCGCGCAAAGCCAAGGGATGGCTTGGCGCTTATGTCGGCATCGTCAGCCAGACCATCAAACGCCCGCTGATCACCTCCGGGATCGCGTTCGGCGCCGTGTTCCTGATCTTCACCTGGTTTGGATCCGAGCAGCACAAATCTGAACTGTTCCTCGATATTGAGCCAGAGCAAGCCTATGTCTTCGTGCAGGCACAAGGCGCCTTGTCGGCCGCCGAGCAATCAGCGCTAGTCAAGCGCGCTGAAGCGGCAATCGCCGGTCTTGACGGCATCACCGCCCTCTCGACCCGTTCGGGCACCTCCAGTGGCGGCGTCAACATGGACGCCTCAGGTGGCATGCCCGCCGACACGATCGGCCAGATCCTGATGGATCTCAAGACAACCGCCGACGGTCCCTACAATGGCCGCGAGACGCTTGAAGTTGTCCGTGAACGGCTCTCCAACGTGCCTGCCCTTCGCTTCCAGATCAGCGCGCGCGAGCAAGGCCCGCCGGGCGGCAAGGATATCCAGGTCGCGCTGCTGGGTTTTGACAATGGTGAACTCTATCAGGCGGCCGACATGATCCGCGGATGGCTGGAAGCGCGGGATGATGTGCGCGAGATTGACGATTCCCGGCCCCTGCCCGGCGTTGAATATCAGTTGACCGTAGACCGCGCGGAAGCCGGCAAGTTCGGCGTGGATGTTGCCCAGGTCGGCGCCGCCGTGCAGCTGGTCACCAACGGCATTCTCGTGGGCCGCTACCGGCCCGACGACTCCAATGACGAACTGGATATCCGCGTTCGCTTCCCGGAAGATGACCGTTCGGCCTCCGCCATCGACAGCCTGCGGATCACAACGCCGCAAGGCAATGTGCCCCTTTCCCTGTTTGTCGACCGGGAACCTGCCCCGCGCGTTAGCACGATTGAGCGGCGAGACGGCAAGCGTGTCCTCTCGGTGCGCGCCAACGCGATGGAACAGGGCGCCGGCGCCGCCATCGTGGCAGAACTCAAGGAATGGATTGCCCAGCAGGACATGCCGGCCGGCGTGGAAGTGCGCTTTGAAGGCGCGGACGAAGATACTGCCGATGCGGCCGCCTTCTTCGGCGGCGCCGCTGCAGCGGCCCTCTTCATGATGGCCGTGATCCTCCTGTGGCAGTACAACAATTTCTGGCAGGTCATCCTGACACTGACGGCCGTGATCATCTCCACGGCAGGCGTTCTTGTCGGTATCAACCTTGTCCTGCCCTATGTCAGCATCCTAATGATCGGCACGGGCATCGTTGCGCTCGCGGGTATCGTCGTGAACAACAATATTGTTCTCATCGACACATATAACCGCCTGTTGTCTGATGGGCGCGCGCCGGAAGATGCCGCCCTGGCGACAGCAGCCCAGCGTATTCGCCCGATCCTACTCACCACGGGAACGACGGTATGCGGGCTGTTGCCGATGGTGCTTCAGGCGACGGTGGTCTTCTCGCAAGGCGCGATCAATTTCGGCGGATCAACGGCTGAATGGTGGGTCCAGCTGGCGACGGCCGTCGTCTTCGGCCTCGCCTTCTCGACCATCATGATCCTGCTGGTGACGCCGACCTGGCTGCTAGTGCCCTACCGGATGAAGCGCCGCGCGCGCAAAGTCGCTGACTGGCTGAAGCCCTACATGCTCAAGCTCATCGGCTGGCTCCGCGCCCGCAAAGGTGGGGATCGCACGCCGCCGCCCTCGGGCAGCGTTGCAGCCAATGAGGACGGAAAACCGGTCAGGGAAGTTCTTCCTGCCGCCGAATAGGCGCCGGTTCACTCAGCGGGGCGGATCCGGTAGACCACGGTTGCCGTCATGACGGCGCCGGATTTGCCGCTGGCCGATCCGCTGGTGAACAGGATGGTGCGGGTCTTGCGGTCCACGCGCGGGGTGTAGGTCAGGGCCTCGGGCGTTTCGGCGGTCGCCGAGAGATCAAGCGTCACCGACACCAGATCAAGCGCATCGGGCGCGCACTGGGCTTCGGCATCAGCGCGGATCGCCTGCATCAGCCGCACGGCAATCGCTTCGTCCGCGCGCAGGCTTTCGGATGTGGTCATGGCTTGCCCTCGTCAGTTCTGACGTGGGGCTCTAGCGGGCTTGGCCTGAAATGAAAAGACAGGCCGTCGCGTCAGAATGTGTGCCTCAGGCAGCGCGCGCAGCAGCGGCGGTGTCTGCCTCGCCATCATGGGCGATCAGGGCGCCGAGCAGGCCTAGGCCTTCGATACCGTAGGTTTCCTGCATCCAGGCGCCAATTGAAGGCAGGATGCGGCCTGTGGTTTCATGGTCAATACCGGCATTCCGCAGGGCGCCGAACATGTGCTCGACAACGTGGCGGCGGCCACCGGGGGTCAATTCGATGAGACGGGCGATGTCACCCGTCGGCGCGCCGATTTCCGAGCCTGCGCGTGCGGCGAGCGCCCGTGTGCCGGGAACCGTACGGAAAACAACAGCGGCCAGCGGCGCGCCCTGGCGGTCAGCGCCATTGAGCAGAATGCCAAGCGCCTGTTTTGCAAGGGGTTCCGCGAGGCCGTTGGCTTTAGCGATGTGCGCTATCAGATCAATCATCATTGGCAAAGGCACTCCTAGGGTCCAACGGCCTCGTGGAAGCCCCACTAAACGCCAGCGTGGTTTCTGATTTCTGAATCAGGTGAATCTTTTTGGGCCACCCATCAAGAAAGAGATTAAGCGGTGTTAGGCGGGGGTAAACAAATGCCGGCCGTTTGTTTACCTCTTGCCCGCAATGGAGGGGCAAGAATGCTCAAGATCGGTATCCTGGGCGCCGCGAAAATCGCGCCCAAAGCCTTGATCCCGCAGGTGAAACGGCGGAGCGACTGCACCATCGTGGTGGTCGCCGCCAGGGATGGTGAGAAGGCCCGCGCCTATGCCGCCCGGCATGGCATTCCGGAAGTTGTGGATAGCTATGAAGCGCTCATCGCGCATCCCGGCATCGACCTCATCTACAACGCCCTGCCCCCGAACCGTCACGCAGACCTCTCGATTGCCGCGCTCGAGGCCGGCAAGCATGTGCTCTGCGAGAAGCCCTTTGCGATGAACGCCTCAGAAGCGCGCGCCATGGCCGGCGCGGCGGCGCGGACCGGCAAACACCTGCTCGAAGCCTTCCACTACCGCTTTCATCCGATGTTTCTCGACATCCTCGAGAAGGTCCGTGGCGGCGCCATCGGAAAGCTCTGCGCCATGAAGGCGGAATTTTCCGTGATGATCCCCTATTCGGCAGATGAGCTTCGCCACAGGCCCGACCTTGGCGGGGGCGCGCTCATGGACCTTGGCTGTTACCCGTTGCATTGGCTGCGTTCGATTGCCGGTAGCGAACCGGAACTTGTCTCCGCCCATATCGAAGAGGGAACACCCGGTATCGACCTGGTAACGGAGGCCGAGCTGGCGTTCCCGGGTGGCATTCCCGGGCGCATCCGGACGTCCATGAAGCCGGGGCAGAAGACACGCGCCTTTATCGCCCTCAAGGGCAGCGAAGGCGTCCTGCGGGCCATGAACCCGCTACACCCGAGCAAGGGCAACTCGATCTCCATCCAGCGTGGTGACAGTGTCGAACGCTACACCGTGGACGGAGAAACAACCTATGACTATCAGCTCGCCCATATGATCGACGTGATCGCCAGGCGCGCGGCTCCGCTCACAGGCGGAGAAGACGCCGTCGCCAACATGGCGATGATTGATGCGATTTATGAAGCAGGCGGACTGAAGCCGCGCGGAACCTGATCAGGCGGTTTCCTGCGCCAGCTCGATCCACTCTTCCACTTCGTCCTCTTCCAGCGTCTCGCCGGGCCGCAGGACGCGGCTGCCTTCGGACGTCTGCAGGAACACCATCGCCAGTTCGAAGATCGTGCCAGCCGAGGCGTTCGCCAGATCGTCACGAGACGATATGCCTGCGCCCACCAGCAACTGAACGTCATGCACCCGCAGCCCGGGCACTTCGATCATCAGGGTCGCCTGCATCTGCCACGTCTCAATCGCGTCGACGGTAATGTGGCGCACGGCAATCAGCTCGGCCGTTTCATCGGGATCACAGATGATCAGGTCACCAACTGTCTCGATGCCTGCCTTGGCGAGATGCACGGCCGTCTTCGGCCCGATGGAAGGCGCATCGACCACGGGGGACTCGAATGTGAGCGCATTGGCATGATGGCGGGTTGAGACCGGCGCGATGATGGCGGGCGGCGCCTCGTCCTCCTCCTCGTCCTCAACATCACTGTCGGCATCTGCTTCGATCTCGTCTTCCTCATCTTCATAGTCTTCGTCGTCCACCTCGGCATCATCAGCCTCAGCTTCGTATTCTTCTTCGGCATCTAGATCGGCGGCGTCGACCTCTTCGCCATCTTCCTCTTCGTCGAGCTCCTCATCAGCGGAGTCTTCTACCTCATCATCGAGGTCTTCTTCCGAGGCGTCATCTTCGAATTCCTCCGCCTCGTCGTCCTCAAGCGCGGCATCCTCTTCCAGGAGTTCGGCTTCCTCGGCATCTGCCCCGGCAATGATCTTTTCATCATCGGCATCAGGGGCTTCGTCCGCGCCCTTCAGGATCGTCTGAATCGCGTCATCGCGCTTCGTGCCGATCGGCGCTGCCGGCTCGGCGTTCAGCTCCTTGATCGAGATCCGGCGCACTTCCTTTGCGTGCATCTCGCGGATCAGCTTGTCGTCCTCCGGCAGGGTACGGATAACCTTTCCAGTCTTCTGGTATTCCTTGTACATCTTCTCGACCTGGCGGCGGTCGCCCATGTCTTCCAGCTTCGCCGTGATCCAGCGCAAGGGAATGTCGAGCGTTTCGATATAGCCCTGCAAGGTGAGGTTCACCTTGGGCGGGGAGACTGCCGCCTCCTCGATCGCCCGCGACATGATCGCCGCAAATCCGGCGGTGGCATAGGCGACCAGCTCCACGATCGCGGACCGCATCGTCTCGTCGAGCCCGGCTGGCGGATCGGCAACGCCTGCGTCGATGTCGTAATGGTCAATGAAAACATTGTAGTAGGCGTGAGAGCGCTGCGCCCCTTCGCGGACCATGTCAGAGACAAAGCCGAGGCCGGCGGGGATTTTGACGTCCGGATAGCCCTGCTCGGCAATCCGCGCGTCTATCTCCGGCCGGGACTTGGCGATGCTCCATTCCACGGCGCGGTGGATAACGCCTTCGGCCTCGGTCTGGCCGGTATGGAAAGGCTGGATCGGGTCAGCATAATAATGGCTGAGCACGCCCAGCGCCCAGGCAGCTTCACTCCAGCGCTTGCGGCGAAGCAGGTCGACCGCAACGGCGTACCATTCGGCCGCCTTGGCCCGCGCGCCGCCCCATTCGCCCTCGCCCACATGCAGGACATGGTTCTTGAAGTCCTTGAAGGTGTCGTCGGGCGCCTTGGCGCCCTTCAGAAGGTGCTCATGGTGCACCAGCATCAGCGATTTCCAGCCTTCCGCCTCCTCTCCCTCAAGCAGGGACAGCGCATCAAATGCGATGAAATGGTGGGTTGAGCGGCAGCGATGCGCGCGGATAACGCGTTCAAGCAGGGTCATGGTCTCATCCTGAGAGCAAATCAGGAGACCAGTGGTGGCCCGAAATAGTGAATGTGCTGTTAACCTAATATTCCGCTAGACGCTTGGCAGGGGCCATTTGCCCATGATAACTGCGCCCATCGCAACAGGCGCTGAGCGCGGCCGTCCTCCACTCATCCGGAGGGGCAACCGCGGCGCAGGAGGTTCCTGTGCGCGGGGCATGTGTCACCAAGGCCCCACTCCCAGGACCGTTTCAGCCGGGAGTGCCCCTCATGAAGACCATTATCGAACCTTTCCGCATCAAATCGGTCGAGCCGATCCGCATGACCACCCGCGCCGAGCGCGAAGCGCTTCTGGCCAAGGCTGGCCACAATCTCTTCAAGCTGCATTCTGATGACGTGATCATCGACCTTCTGACCGACAGCGGCACTTCCGCCATGAGCGCGGCCCAATGGGGCGCCGTGATGACAGGCGATGAAAGCTATGCCGGCGCGCCGAGTTTCTACCGCTTTGAAGCGGCGGTGAAAGACCTGATGGACTTCACCCACATCATCCCCGCCCACCAGGGCCGGGCCGCCGAACACCTCCTCTTCTCCCTGATCGCTAAGAAGGGCGACCTCATCCCCTCCAACACCCATTTCGACACGACGCGCGGGAACATCGAGGCGATGGGCGCGCAGGCTCTGGACATTCCGATTGCCGAAGGCCGCGTGCCCTCGCTCGACCATCCGTTCAAAGGCAATATGGACCTCGCCGCGCTGGAGCGTGTGCTGACCGAAGAGGGCGACCGCATCCCGGCCGTGATGATGACCATCACCAACAATGCCGGCGGCGGCCAGCCCGTCAGCCTCGCCAACATTCACGGCGCCGCGGCGCTCGCAAGGAAGTTCGGCAAGGCCTTCTATATCGATGGCTGCCGGTTTGCCGAGAATGCCTGGTTCATCAAGCTGCGTGAAGAGGGCCAGAAGGACCGCTCGATCAAGGACATCGTGCGCGACTGTTTTTCTGTTGCCGATGGCATGACGATGAGCGCCAAGAAGGATGCCTTCGCCAATATCGGCGGCTGGCTGGCGCTGAACGACGACGCCCTGGCCGAGCGGGCCCGCACCCTGCTGATCCAGACCGAAGGCTTCCCCACCTATGGCGGCCTGGCCGGGCGCGACCTTGACGCCATCGCGCAAGGCCTGAAGGAGATCATCGACGAGGATTACCTGCGCTACCGGGTACGGAGCAATTCCTATATCACCGAGCGGCTCGATGCGATGGGGATCCCCGTCGTGAAGCCTGCAGGCGGCCATGCCGTGTTCATTGATGCGCGCGCCTTCCTGGCCCACATTCCGCCGCTGGAATATCCCGGCCAGGCGCTCACCTGCGCGATGTATGAAACCGGCGGCATCCGCGCCTGCGAAATCGGCACCGTCATGTTCGGCCGCAAGCCCGACGGCACCGAAGCCCCCGCCGCCATGGACCTCGTCCGCCTCGCCATGCCCCGCCGCGTCTACACGCAGAGCCATGCGGACTATGTGGTCGAAGTGCTCGAAGAAGTGGCCGCCACGAAGGACAAGCTACGCGGCCTGCGCATCGTAAAAGAACCCCCGATGATGCGCCACTTCACGGCGGAATTTGCGAGGCTTTAAAAAAAATGCCGGGCTGAAGGGCCCGGCATTTTCCTTTTTGGTTTGAAAGCCAGCTACCGAACCGCAAAATCCGTTGGCTCGGCGCTTTTGCCCTTGGCGTCGACTTCGCCCTTGGGCTGGCCGTGTTTGCCGGGACCCATGAAGCCGAACATGTGGCCGGCGACTTTGCGGATCTGGAGACGTTCAGCCACATCCGGCAGGCGCTGGGGGACGCGAAGCGCCCTCTCTTCTATCTTGCGATTCCTCCGAGTGCGTTTCCTATCACCGTCGAGCACCTCCT
>SXGS01323466.1_pt1 | contig 16081 bp, 14 predicted proteins | sample 3174681 | NCBI WGS metagenome assembly SXGS01 (sample SAMN11356861, study PRJNA531348) | freshwater metagenome | isolation source: freshwater sample F1-80 | place: China: Fuxian Lake, Yuxi | collected 2017-12-25 | reverse complement strand
TCCGACGGCTCACCACACGCCTGCTCACCGCGAATGCCTGGGACGACTTGCTGGCGGCGTCATAGGCTGTCGGGGACAGTGCGCTCCGAACAGCCGTCGTAGCACCGGACTGCGTGGGAGGCGCGCGGCGTTCGGTCTGTTCCGGGCCCGTGCGGCGCCCTCCGCTTCGACTACGGAATGAGGCCGTGGGTGCGCATCCATTCCAGATAGGTTCTCGCGCAGGCGTCCAGGTTCGCCAGTTCCCCGCCGCCGCGCACGGGAGAGCAGATTTCGTAGGTGGCGATGCCGTCGAAGCCGCCGTCGCGGAGACCCAGGAAGAACGCGGCGTAGTCAATGAACCCGGCGCCGAACGGAACGGCCCGCACCCAGTCCGGCAGGACGCGCTCGTAGTTCACCAACTCCGGGCGGTAGCGGTGTCGGGGCACGCGGATGTAGTCGGCGTTGGTGGTCAGCACGGTGTGCGGCGCGGCGGCGCGGGCCGCCTGGTAGAGTTCCTCGCCGCGCAGCGCCGGGGACCAGGCGTCAAAGCCCAGCTTGCAGTTCGGGCGGTCAATCTCCGACAGCAGATCCAGCAGCGCTTCGGTGTGCAGGCCCACATCATGGTGGTTCTGGATGGCGATCGTCACGCCGTGCGGGGCGGCGCGATCGGCCATCTCGCGCACCGTGCCGACCACCCGCAGCCATTGTGCCTGCAGGTCCAGCCCCTCCACCTCGTAGGCGGTGAAGATCCGGATGATGCGCGCGCCTACCGCGGCCGCAATCCGGGCGAGTCCCTCGACATAGGCGATCTGGAACTCGACCGCCGGCACCTCGCACGCCACGGTGGGCCACGGCGCCAGGTGCGTGTACGCCGCCAGCACATCCACGCGCACAGCGGCCGCTGCCAGCGCCGAGTTGACCGCCGCGAGCCGCTCCGGCGTGGCGTCCAGCGGCGAGAGATGCGGACGCTTGCCCGCAATCATCACCGAGCCATACCCGAGTTGCCCTGCGCGCGCGATGAACTCCAGCAACTCGATGGAGGACTGGCCCCAGAAGCCGGCGTAGGAGACGGAGAAAAGCGATGGGGTCATCCCGGTTCCCTCACGAGGGGCGTCGCAGCGGTTGTGGCTATTGCTGCTTCGTTCAGGAGGCGGGGTGAGATTTCCTGCCGCCGTCTGGGGGATGAAGGTACGGCAGGCGAGCCGCACGAACCCCGCCCTGAAAGGGCAGTCCAGTCCAGCCCGGGGCATCGCCCTGGGAAGTACGGCAGGCGACTGCATGGTCTGCCCATCGGATTGGGGGCACCAGTAATGTGGGTGCGGAGATCGCCGCCGGGGACATTTCAGCCCACCGCGGGCGTCTGTCGTGGGTCCCCCAGATGAACATCGTATTTGGCGGATCCTGCCTCACCTGTGCGATCGGGGGGACGATCCCTGGAGCATTCGACGTTGCAGGCGGCAATCAGGCGTATGTGGGGTTTGACCAGGTAGCCGCAATTCACGGAATTCAGCGGGCAGCCAGCGCGTTCTGGTCCAAGCTTGCCGTTGGCGAACCTGCTGAGGACGCGAGAGGTGCGGCGCACGCTGTATACATCAACAACCAGGGAATGTTCCCAAGCAACGTAGTGCTGCGGGGGGACCCCGCAGCAACGCTGCACCGGCTGTACCAGCGACCGGCGGGGGCCGATTGGTACTCGGATGTCGAAAGGTAGGCTGGACATGAAACGACTCTACCGACCCGTCGCGCTTCTTCTGTCGCTGGCGGTTTCGTGTGCCGCGCAGCAGGCGGACCCGAACGCCACGAGGGAAGTGCTTCCGCCGCTGGTGATAGCGCGCGCTGTGCGGCGCGCGCAGGTCTTCGCCCGCGCCATCGGCAAGCCGGTGGAAGGGCCTCCTGCACCACGCGATCCTCGGTCGCGCAGAACACTCGAGGATCAATGTGAGTTCGGCTGGGATATCCCTGATGCATCCGGTGCAAATTCCACTCACCAGACTCGCACCGTGGGCGTGGGCCCAAGGACTGGATGGGTGGTCCGCTTTACCGACTACGGAGGCTATGTGAATGTGCGGAAGAAGCGGAAGGAGGGTCAGGCGATTCGTGTAACACGGTCCCAGGCGGAAGCGACAATGCGCAGCGTCGTGCGACACGCGGGCGTGCGGCCGGGCGATTGGAGGATCTCGCGTGCGGAACTGCGCGAGACTCGGGAGGATCCGGATTGGGCTATATGGATGAACCACTACACTCACGGTCTTCCGGTGGAACCCGATCGCATGTATGCGAGCATTGATCCCTATTCGGGGGGGCTCATCGCCTATTTGGCCGACGATGCGCCGCTCGCCGAGCTACTCCAGGCTCCGGGGGAGGTAGCGATCCCGGAGGCAGAGGCGCGGGCGGCTGCGGTGCAGGTGTGGACGCAGGGGAAAACGGTACAGGCCCTGGAGGTCCGGACCCTGTACAGCCCCCTGTGGTGGGCTCCGGTCAGCCGGCAAGTAACGGTGTGCCGGCGCGCCTACAGGTACGGCGTGCTGTTCGAGAGGGCGGAGGAGCCGGGAAGGAAACTGGGCGGCGAGGTGGTGCTGGATGCCATCACCGGCGAGGTCTGGCGCGTGGAACTGATCGGCAGCGTGGGCGGACCCGGGTCCGGGGCGCCGCAGTACCAACCCAGCGTGTGCATCCATACCTGCGGCCTGCTGCTGCAACGGCCCGAGACGGCCGGACTGGGCCGCGCCGTGGCGGCCGGGCGAGAGACGAAGCTCACCGGGGCCCCCGCCGGCGGCCGGCGGCGCACCGAGACTGTGGGTCCGGCCGCGATCCCGTTTGTGTGGGACGAGCCGGGGAAGTTGCTGGCGTGGCAGAACGGCGCCGACGGCTGGCACGGCGTGCGGTTGGAAGGGGACGAACCGGGCCGCCTCACGAAATGGTGGGACGAACGGGCGAAGGAGCAAGCCGCACGGGAGCAATAGCGAGGAATGCGCCTCCCGGGGAGCCACCTGCCGGTCCAGGACGCGAGCCGGTCGTGACTCGCGTCCTCCTGGACGAGAGTAGGGGTGGCGACCTCGGGGTGTCTCTTCAATGGGAGGGGCGGCAACTCCGGCGGACTTACTGCCCGGTGTCCGGGCGGAGAGGTTGATCACGGACAAGACGGATTGCCACACGATCACCCGCCAAAGCGGACCGTAGCCCCGTCGCTGTGACCGAGCCGTAACACGTTTGCGGCTCGGTCCCGTCTAATGGATGTCTCGCCTCCGGACGCGTGGTGGCGGTAACAGCGATGGGAGGGTTCTATCCATGGGAACGTGTAAGATGCAGGTGAGCGCTGGCTCGCTCATGTGGCATCTGTTCTGCCTACTGGCGGTGTGTCAGCCTGCGGTCGGGGATTTGCCAGCCCCGGCTGCGCGCTATCCCACGGGCGGCGCCCTCAGTATCGTACCGGCGCGGGGGGAAGCGTTGGGAACGTACCTGTCGCGTGCCGGAGGGACCTACGGAAGCCAGCTTGGCGCGGCGCGCGCGGTGGAAAGCCAGCGGGTGATCGTGTGCGGAGCACCCATTTCCCTCAGCCGCTTCGCCCAGGCGATGGTAGAGCTTCTGCACGCCCCACCGGATGGCGCAGTACTGTGGGTACGGACGGCTGGTGAGCACGCCTGGCGTCTGGAAGAAAACCTGCGACGGCGCCGGATCCGGGCCGCACTTGCGGACGAAGCGGACCAGCGATTTCGGGAGGGCATCGCCAGGGAGTTGGGCTGGCTGAAGGATCACGCGTCGGGAACCCTCGCCGCCACCACGGACGCACGCCGCCGCATCAGCATCCTGTTTCGCATGTTGTCGGCTGGTTTGGTTTCTACGCTGAGCGAGTCCCGGCTTGAGCGCTTTCTGATCGGAGACCCCATTGTGTGGCGCATTGGGGCGCTTCCTGAGCCAGTGCGCAGCCATGCGTTCGAGTGGCTGGAGTTGAGCAGCGGGTGGGGACGGGCCGCGGGCCGTGATCGCCTGCACCAGTCCAGCTTCGTGGTGGTGCGGGAACGACATCCGTCCAGCACGAGCAGTGGGGCTGTGCTGAGTATCGTGTCTCCGGAAAACTCTGTTCGGCGTCGAACCACCATCCTGCGGGGTATCGGACGTGGAAGCTCGCCGGCTCGTGCCCCCTCCCTGGGGATCGAACGCAAGGTCACAGTACGGCTGGATGGCCCTGGAGGGAAGCCGGGTGAGCGAATGCGCCTGCCCTTTGCGGACCTGCTCGAACAGGTGGCGCAGCAGGGTCAGTTGACGGTGATCGCGGACGGCTACCTGCGACCGCCGGTCCGCTGTGACCGGGGCTTCACCTGGAAACAACAACCGCTGGATCAAGTGCTGGACGCCATCACTCGACCGTGGCGCTGTCAGTGGCGCTTCCTGGACAACAAGAAAGATGTAGTGCTCATTCGAGCGGACCATTGGTGGCTGGAGGATGCGGCAGATGTCCCGGAAGCGACCGTGCAAGTGGTGCGCGAGCGCCTCGGGCCCGGACTCATGCCTACACTGGACAATCTGACGCTGCTGGCTCGCCTGCGCGACGCACAGGTCTGGAAGCTCATCGAGAGCGGCGCCTGCCCTGCTGCCTCGGGTCTCCTGTACGATGGACTCTATGACGGCGGCGGGGCGATCAGTCTGCTCCGTCTGTTTGCGGAGTTGCCGCCTCTGCAGCGACAGCAGGTGCAGTCCGCTGCCGGTCTACCCCTGCAAGCGATCAATCCCCGCCTCCTGCACACTGTGCTTAGCCCCACACTACTGAGTTGGGCCGGGGCAGTGGATCCGAACGATCAGGCACAATTGCGCTTCAGGATTGGGCAGCCACTCGGCACAGAGCCGCAAGCCTACCCTGCGGGGGCGCTGGAGTTCTCCCTGCGCCATCCCGATCGATTCCGCACGCAATACGCCGTTCAGGTAGGGGACAGCCCGGTCGTGGCTGAGAGAATCTCCATTCCGCTTCCCTGAGAGCCACGCTTGCGAAATGCCGGGTTCCCGACCCGGAGGTCGCCGGCCGCGGCGGGCGCCATACTCTGAACAGGCACAATCCAGTGCCGTCAGGCATGCTCCGGGGAGGTCTTCCGGAAGGGGCCGCGCTGCGGTTGACGACGGCGCCTGCGTTGCAGTACAACGGTACCAGTCATGAGTACCCACTTCCCCAGGCGCGATTTTCTCAAGTCGGCGGGCGCCGCTACCGTGTCGGCGCTAGCGGCCGGGGCCCCGCGGGCGCTGCCGGCGGCGCCCAATGTACCGGTGGTGCGCCGCGAGGCCACGGCCGACACCGTGATCGTCCTCTGGATGGCGGGGGGGATGGCGCATACGGAGACCTTTGATCCCAAGCGCTTCACGCCGTATGCCGGCGGCACTCCCTCCGACCGGGTGCTCAGCACGTTTCCGAGCGTGCCGACCGCGGTGGATGGGGTCCGTCTGTCCCAGGGACTGGAGCAGGTGGGCGCGGTGCTCGACCGGGGCACGCTCATTCGCACCTATACGGGTCCGGACCTCGGGTTCATCCTGCACTCCCGGCACCAGTTCTACTGGCACACGGGCTACGCGCCGCCGCAGACAGTGGCGTGCCCGCACCTCGGGGCGGTCATCGCCCGCACCTTGGGGCCGCGCAATCCGGCGGTGCCGGCGTTCATCAACATCGGGCAGCGGCTGGATGTGGGCGAAGGCGAGGAGCTGAAGGCCTTCACCACCGCCGGGTTCCTCGGCAGCGAGCACGGGCCGTTCAACATCCCGTTCCCGGAACAGGCGCTGGAAGCGGTGCGTCCGCCGAAGGGGATGAGCCCCGGGCGCTTCGAGAACCGGGACCGTTTCTACCGAAAGTTGGTCGCCGGCAGTCCCATCCGCCGCTACGGGAGCGACTACCAGCAGCAGTCCCTGCTGCGCTCGCTCGACAACGCCTACCGGTTGCTGAGCTCGCCCGCGGCAAAGGCATTCGATCTGGCGCTGGAGCCCCGGGAATCCTACCAGACCTACAACACGGGTCGCTTCGGCCTCGGCTGCCTGCTGGCGCGGCGCCTGGTGGAAGCGGGGGCGCGCTACATTGAGGTCACCACGGAGTACGTGCCGTTCTTCGGCTGGGACACGCACGACAGCGGGCACGAACGTCTGGTCGAGATGAAGCGGCAGATTGATGCGCCCATCGCCCGCCTGGTGCGCGACCTGGAAACGCGCGGTCTGCTGGACCGCACGCTCATCGTGCTGGCCAGCGAGTTCAGCCGGGACATGATGACGGAGGGCAAGCCGGCGAACAAGGTCCGGGATCAGGTGCAGGTGCCGGATGTGATGACCGAGCCCAAGCACTACGGGATGCACCGCCATTTCACCGATGCGGGTTCCGTGCTCCTGTTCGGCGGCGGGGTCCGGCGCGGGCACGTCTATGGACGGACGGCCGACGAGCGCCCCTGCAAGACACTGGAGAACCCCGTGGGGATCGAAGACCTGCACGCCACGATCTACCACACCCTCGGTATCTCCCCGCGTCTCGCGTACGAAATCGAGCAGCGTCCGTTCTACGTGACCCGAGATGGCCTCGGGAAGCCGCTCACCGGGGTGCTGAAGACGTGAGGCGGGGCGGCGGCGCACCGGCCCGAGTTGGCCGCGACCCGCGCTCCAGGCGCCTGCCTGGCCCAGGAGGCGAGAAGCCGGGCATCCTGCGCCTCACGCTGCGCTCGAGGCTGGAGCGTCATGAGGACCACCCATGAGCGACACAGTGTCCACATCACCTCTGCCGGTCCGCGTCGGGATTGCCGGTTCAGGAAACTGGACCCGGCGCCGGATCCTCCCGCGCCTTCAGGCCATTCCGGGCGTCACCCTGACGGCGGTCACCAACCGCACGCGGGCGTCCTCCGAACGCGCCGCAGGCGAATTCGGCATCCCGCGGATTGAGCCGCACTGGCGGGCGCTGGTGGAGGCGCCCGATGTGGATGCGGTGTACGTGGGGGGCTGGCCGCATCTGCATCACCCGGTCACGCTCGCGGCGCTGGCGGCCGGCAAGCATGTGCTGGTGGAAGCGCACATGGCCAGCTCCGCGGCCGAAGCGCGAGAGATGCTGGCTGCGTCACGGGCCCGTCCGGACCTGACGGCACAGGTGGTCACCGTCGGTCGCCTGGTGCGGGCCGAGCGGACAGTCCGGCGTCTGCTCCATGAAGGGTACCTCGGAGACCTGTACTCGGTCGAACTCACGGTCCGCGAGGGGTTTGCCGATCGGGAGCGCCCCTGGCCCCGGCGCATGCAGCGCGAGCTTTCCGGGCAGAACGCGCTCTACACGGGAGTCTGGTACGAGGAGTTGATGCGCTGGGTCGGTGAGGCCCGTGCCGTGTCGGCGCTGGGAGAGACCTACGTGCGCTGGCGACCGGACGAAGCGGGGCGCCTCGCCCCTGCCACGATGCCGGACCATCTCGGCGTCCTCTGCCGGTTCGCTTGCGGCGCGCAGGGGCACATGCTGTTCACCGCAGTGAGCGGCCCCGCCGGTCCCCACGAGGTACGCCTCTCCGGCAGCGAGGGGACACTGCTCTTCAACCAGTCCTCGCAGATCCTGACCGGTGCCCGCCGCGGCGATGCGGCGTTGACGGAAATCCGCATCCCGCCCGAGGAAGCAACCGGTTGGAACGTGACCGAGGAATGGATAGCAGCAATCCGCGGCGAGCGCCCGGTGGGGTATACAACGTTTGCCGACGCCACACGGGCGCATGAGTTTTCGGACGCCATCGAGCGCAGTCTCACTTCCGGACGGCTGGAAGCAGTGCGGACGGTGTAGCAGTCTTACTCAGTGAGGACGGGCCCAGGCGGGTACCAGGTTGCCTCTTGGACGGGCCCGCCGGCCCCGGACCACGGGTTAAAACCACGCGCTATGATGTGAAGTCCACCTTCGTGGACTGGGTCCGCGGGGGCGCGAGGGGGGCGCATCTGTGGCCGCTGGGTCCCCGGGCGCAAACCGCACCAGCCGAGAAGGAGTTTGCCGGATGACCGAGGCACTCCTCCCGGGCGTCGGGTAGACGCCGGGCAATCGCCGAAGGCCGCCCGCACCCCGCGCGCGGCCCCCACGGGCCTGGTGTTCACCCACTGCCGGCAACCGGTATTAACCGGTTTTCCTCGGCAGCAGCATCGTGGTTTTACGCCGGTGCGGGCTGGCGGGGGAGCGCGGCGTGGAGGGGGAACACGGCACACTATCAGCGGCTCGGTGTTTTCACCCGCACGCGTTCTCGGATTTCCCCCTATTACACCCGGGTGGTGGCATGCCCTCCTGGGACGGGCTCGTAGCAGAGGGCGGACGAGGCTAGCGCCTCGGACTCCGGCGAAATTTGCAAGGCGGCGCGATAATCCCTGGGGCGGCTCGGCGCGTCGCGCTCCCACACCTCCTCCGGACCCAGCGCCCCACCGCGACGGCACCGCGGGAGCCCCTCCGGCTCGAGTGTCCCACCTCGCGATGCGTGCCTGCAGGGAAGTTCGCCGACGAGACCGGCACATCTGCGGTAGCGTCACCGATGGCTGCGCCCGCAACATCCGGTTTTTGGCCGTCCCTCCCAGGATAGTTTATTCTGCCGGGTTCCCTCACTGGGGACAGGCCCCGGCGGGTACGGCGCAATTCACGCACTCCGCGTCCGACGCTCTTCCGGTCGCCGAGATTCCCCGTGCGCAAGGCGGGCACGGATCCGGACGCTTCCACGTTTGGACGGCGACCGCTCGTGCCGCCGTACAGTGAGGAGGCGCCGGACCTCGTTTCCGGCGCCTCCTCCCGTGCAGTGTGCCGCGAGCGCCGCTAGCGGGGCACCGTCACGTTGAGCGTGCCGTTCAACGGCTTCCGATCTTCATCCACGCCGTCGGCGTCGAGCCGGTACAGCCCGGCACGGAGAGTGTCCGGCAGCCGCACTCGGCCGGTGAAGCGGCGACTGTCGTCGCTTGCCTCCCAGGTGGCCGGGAGCGGAAAGCCGTTCGAGGCGGTGACCCGTGGCGCGCGGCGCAGGGGGCGATCCGCGACGATCACGATCGTCACACGCTCGCCGGCACGGGCGCCGGCCGGCGTGACGGTGAGCCGCAACCTTCCGGCATCCGCAGTGGCGCCGCCGCCGGCTCCATCACGGTCCACTCGCATGGTGGCGCCCGCCCGCGTTTCGACGCCCTCCTTATCGGTCGCTTCAACGACGATGCGGAAGTCACCCGGGCGGAGGTCGTCCGGCACCCGGAAGCGCGACCGGAAGGTCTGATCCGAGCCGTCTACGGCCTCGAACTCGAGCAACTGCGGTGAGTTTGTGAACCGGCCGGCCGGGGGCTGGCGCAGGGCGCGATTGGAGCGTGCGATGATCGTCACCCGTTCGCCGGGGCGCACGACGTCCGGATCAAGGGCGATCGTGAAGTTCCACTGGCGGTCGCCGCCGTTTGTCGCGGCGGCGGCGCGGTCCACCTTGAGGACGGCCTCGTCCCGCACCGCAACGCCGTTCGCATCGTTGCCTTCCACCTCGACCCTGTAGCTGCCGTTCCGGGCATCCTCGGGGATGCGGAACCGCGATACATATCGTCCAGGGGCTTCGGTCTCAAACTCGAGCGGCACGAGCGATCCACTCACGCTCCCCGTGGGAGCCCGGCGCAGCGCCCTGTCTGCGCGGGCGGAAATCGTGATCCGATCTCCGGGGCGCGCAACTTCGGGACTGACCGTCACGGCAAGGCCCGATCCCTGGGTGCGTCCTACGGCGGCATTTTGATCAATCTGGAGAGTAGCGCGCTCCCGGAGCACGGTCCCGTCCGGCTGGCGGGCCTCGATCTGGACGCGATAGCTGCCGTTCCGCGTAGTGTTCGGCACGCGGATGCGGGCGATGAACCGGCTGCCCCCCTTGTAGTCCTCGTCTCGATTGAAGGCCAGCGGCTGGTCGAAACCATCCACCATGCCTACGGGCAAGCCGCGAATACGCCTGGTAGAGAGGACTTCGATGCGGATGACGGCAGCCGGGCGTGCGACTTCCGGATCAATGCGCACCGTGAGGTCATCGGACCCGCGGGGCTCCACGCGACGGGCGCCCGCCGTCCCGACGCGCAGCACGGTCTGGACCCGCTGGAGGCGATTGGCAATGGTGCGCACGTCCAGGTCCACCGAGTAGTCGCCGGGCTTCAATCCGGCGGGCAGCTCCACCTGCGCGGTCGCCACACGCCGGGTCGTGTTCACCGAAAAGTCGAGCGGTGCGTCCACTCCGCGGATCTTACCCGTGACTTCGCGCATAGGCTGGAAGTACTGCACCGTGATCGTCACGGAATTGCCGGGCGCCACCACTTCGGGTTCGAAGCGCACTACCGGCTTCAGGGCGTCGGACCCCTGGGCGACAGCGGTCCGATGGATGGCTGACAGCGCCAGCAGGAGCACAAGTGCCCCCAGGCCGCTGGACCACCTGCGGTCCCAGTGAAGGTTCATAGCCGTTCCCTTTCCTATTTGCAGGGCGCTGTCGCGGGAGAGCAAACCATGCGAAAGACCGCGATGCATCTGTCCGGTGACAGCGTGGCGCGTGCCTCGTCGGGTCTTGATACCCGGCGTCACGCACATTCCAGGAAAGAGACAGGTGGGCGACACTCAGGTTCCCACTGATTCCTGGAGGAGCTCTGACGTGTCCCCAGTTTCTCCAGATTATTGTTGGACGGAGGACCTTTCGGTTCCTCCCTGCCTCCCGGCAATGAATCGCGGCTGCCAGGTCCGCAGGGCGTCGGCCTGCACCAGGATCGGGTCCGGGCGCCCGGTTGCTTCCAGACGGCGGGCGATGTGGGCGTCGCGGGCCGCCTGCAGGCGATGCACTACCTCCGGCGCGTCGAGGGCCCGGTTCCGGCATTCCCCGGGATCGCTGGGCAGGTGGTAGAGCTCCAGCGCGGGCTTCCCGTAAATGTCGGGCTCCAGTGCCTCGATGAGCTTCCATTCGCCGGTACGCCAGCCCCGCTTGCGCATCCACGTGCACTCGGTGAGGTACAGCGCCTCCCGGAGCGGCGCCGTCTGACCTCCGAACCAGGGCTGCAGGGCGGTCCCCGCCAGGCCGATTGCCCGGTCGGGCAGGCCCAGGGCTTGCAGCACCGTTGGGGCGAGATCCAGGACAGACGTCATGGGCGCAATGCGCGCGCCGGCGTGCTGTGCGCCCGGAAGCCGCAGGAGAGCCGGGACCAACACGTTCGTGTCGTACAGACCGTGGTGGTCGAACCAGCACCCGTGGTCGTCCAGTTCCTCGCCGTGATCCGCCTGCACGATGATCAGAGTATCGTCCAGCAGATTCCATTGCGCCAGCGCGTGGAAAACCCGAGCCATACATGCATCACCATAGGCGATGCTGGCGTCGTACTGCGCCTTGACGTACTCGATGTCCCGCACGCCGTCCAGCCACTCCCGGAAGTAGTTGGCGAACCAGGGAGAATTCCAGACCGGATCCATGCTGGTCGCGCCCGGGCTGCGCTCATCTCCGGCGTAGTACATCCGGTCGAAGGGCGGCGGCGGCAGGTACGGAGTGTGCGGATCCCAATAGTGTAGGAAGAGGAAGAACGGGCGCGGGTCCTGCACTGCTTCGCGCAGGAGTGTCAGGCCGCGCGCGGTCACCTCCTCTCCGTTGCGCCAGGGCAGCGAGCCGTCGTGGTTCCAGCGCGGATACGGGTCATAGCGCTCGAACGCCGGTTGGATCCAGCGCCCGATGTTGTCCACGGCGCCGGTAAACCATCCGGCGTCCCGGAGGAGGGAGGGCAGCAGCGGGACGCCGGGATCCAGTTCCTGGAGACCACCCTGCGCCACGATCTGGTGGTCGAAGACATCGCGTCCTGAGAAAAACGTCGTGTGCGCGGGCTGCGTGGGGATGTGGGGGCTCACCATCTGGTCGAGCACCACGCAATCGCGAGCGAAACGGTCCAGATGCGGGGCCGGACGGCGCCGCGCGCCGTAGCAGCTCAGGCGGTCACGGCGCAGACAGTCAACGACGATCCAGAGAACATTCATGCGCAGGCGACGGGATCCTATCCCAGCACTTCCGGGTTCACACAGTTCGGGGGACGCCGGCCGCGAAGCACCGCCGTCAGGTTCTCGGCAGCGACGCGAGTCATGGCCGTGCGGGCGCCGACGCTGGCGCTGCCGATGTGCGGCGTAACGTAGATGCCGGGAGCGTGCAGGATCGGGTCATCCGGGGAGGGAGGCTCCGGGTCGGTCACGTCGAGACCGGCGCCGGCGATGCGCCCGTCGCGTACTGCCGCCAGCAGCGCCGCCTGATCCACGAGTCCGCCTCGCCCGGTGTTGACCACAATGGCGGTGCGTTTCATCCGGGCCAGCGCCGGCCCATTCAGGATGTGGCGGGTTTCCGGCTTCAGGGCGACATGCAGGCTGAGGAAATCCACCTCCGCCAGCATGTCTTCCAGAGAACGATATTCACAGGGGAGCGCGAACTCCGCCTCGGGCTTGCGGCTGCGCGAGTGGTACAGCACGCGCATGCCGAAGGCCCGCCCACGTCGGGCCACCGCAGATCCGATCCGTCCCAGGCCGAGGATGCCCAGGGTAGCCCCGGAGACCTCCTGACCCCACATCAGCCCCTGGGCCCACTGCCAGCGATCTTCCCGGGCTGCCGATTGCCCTTCGCCGAATCGCCGCGCGGCGGCGATGAGTAGTCCGAAGGCGACATCGGCGGTGGACTCCACCAATACGTCCGGGGTGTTGGTAACGGGGATGCGGCGTGCGGTCGCTGCCCCCACATCCACATTGTCGTAACCGACTCCGAAGTTGGCGACGATGCGGAGCGAAGGACCGGCCGTATCCAGCACTTCAGCGTCTACCCGGGCGCCGTTCACCGGCAGCAGCCCGGCAAGCCCGGGTACTCCCGCAAGCATTTCGTCCGGCAGGGCCTTTTCCGGCGCCGGCCGCATCGTAACATCCGCGAGTTCACGCAGGCCGGGAAGCGCCGCCTCCGCCACGGGGCCGGTGATCCATACACGCGGTTTCATACTGTGCGAACGCTCCCCCACTCCGACGTGCGGCTCAATAGGTCCAGTTGCTCTCTTTGGCCAGGGCCAGGATGCCGAGCACGCATTCCGGGCTCGGGCGGCCGCGCGGGCCACTGGAGATCCAGTAGCACGACATCTCACCCCGGGCGTCAACCAGGTAGACCGAAGACGCCATGTAGTACATGTAGTCGTCGCGCAGCTTGTGATGCGGTTCGTACACATCCAGCAGCTCTCCGACCGAACCGTCCTCATCAATGAGAATGCGCGGGCGAATCTTGAACTGTTCCCGGAAGGCGCGATGCTCTTCGCGCCCGCCGCGGACCATGAAGACCAGTTCGGTATTCATGGAGTTGAGGATGTGCATGAACGTAGACCACAGGGCGAACTCGCCCCGAGTGGTATGTCAGAACTCGCCCCGGCAGGTATGGATGACGATCATCTTGCCGCGGTAGTCGGCGGATCGCCACTCCTCGCCGTCGGTATCCTTCAGCACGATGTCTATCGGCTGGCCATTCTTCAGATTGGTCATCGTTGGTCTTTCTGTTTCGGGCGCTACGCCTGTTCCCGTGGTTCCGGCACGGAAGGCCGGAACACCAGGTAACAGCTCGCACACTTGAGATAGGCGCGCGGCGGCGCCCCCACGATTTGCAGAGTGCCGCAGCACTCCGGGCAAAAGTCGCGTTCCGTCAGTTCCAGCGCCATCTGCTCCCCGCGGATCAGCGCCTCCGTCTGAATTCTCACGGCTCCGCCTCACCGGGGAGCGCGGGCACTGAGAGCGGGTTCTCGGCGAAGCAGTGCTCCTGAACCGGTCGCCCGCCGATCAGGTGTTCCTGGATGATTTCCTCGCACACGGCCGGCGTCACGGTGCGGTACCAGGTCCCCTCGGGATAGACGACGGCGGTCGGTCCCTGGCAGCAGATACGCAGGCAGGCGACCTTGGACCGATACACCGGTCCGTTTACCAGACCCAGTTCCTTCAGGCGGGCTTTGAGATACTCCCACGTCTCCAGACCCTGTTCGGAAGAACAGCAGTCCGGCCCCACGCAGAGCAGCAGGTGGCGCCGATACTCGCCGATGTGCAGTGCAGTCGCGACGCGGCGCGCGTCGGTTTCCTTCACCTTCTCGCTCAATCCGGCCATGTCAGCGGGTCAGCTCCCAGGCGAGATGGGACAGTTCGGGCGCGATGATCCGGTCCATCGCCAGTTTCACCGCGTTGGAACTACCCGGCATGCTGAAGATCAGCCGGTGGCGGTAGACCCCCGCTACCGCCCGACTCAGGATGGCGGCGGGACCGATCTCGTCAAAACTCAGCATCCGAAAGATCTCTCCGAAGCCGGGCAACGTCTTCTCGAGCTTCCGGGTGAGGGCATCGTACGTGGTATCGCGCGGAGCGATGCCTGTCCCCCCATTGGTGAGGATCACCCGGGCCTCGGTTTCGTCAATGATCTGATCTATCAGCGCGGCGATCTGATCCGGCTCGTCACGCACGATCCGGTAGAACACCACGGTATGGCCGCGCGCCTCCAATCGCTCCCGGATGGCGGCGCCGCTGGTGTCCGTTTCCGGAGTACGCGTATCGCTCACCGTGAGGAGTGCGCAGGCCACCGGGCCCTTCTCCGCGGCGGTTTCTCGATGCTGCTGAGTAGATTCGCTGGCCATACTCGGTAGTGCGACGGATGGGTAGATGCAGGCGTGGGACGCTCGGGAATTATAACCGGTCTGTGCGGCAGAGGGGTTGCTCGCAGCGGGCCTCCGGGCCTCCGCGGGATCGGCACGGTTTCATGCCTCGTGATCCCCCACCGCCCACGCCCTATGGAACGAGAAGTCGGCTGCCACTATGTCGGGTTATGCGGTGCACCAAACGGAGTATCCAGCCGATGGAGCGGAACAAGGCACGGGCCAAGTGGCATCTTGTATTCTATGTGCTGGCGATGTTCGACGTCGCCGTTGTCCTGCTCGGCCTGCTGTTGAACCATCAGATTGTAGATACGTTTGATGCATCGGTGGTCGCGAGTGATCGCTGGGATCGGAGCCTCAGCGAGTACCTGGAATTGGGCTATCTCGCCACTGCGGCCAACGCCCCCGGCAATGACGTATTCGCCACCGGAGACCTGGCTGGCGAAGGCCGGCGGCTGGCGACTGCGGTAGGGCGTTTCAACAACCAGCTCACGCGCGTCCGTTCCGGCAACCTGCAGCACAGCGACACCACGGTCCAGGGCGCGTTGAATTCCAGCCTCGATCGCGCCGGCAAGGCCATGGAGGCGATGTCGAACGACGCGCAGGCGATCTTTGGGCACCTGCGAGCACAAGACCGGTATGCCGCCGGGGTCCGCATGGCGGCGATGGATCGTCACTATGGTCGAGTGACCAGTGCCCTCCGCGATCTGCACCAGGCAGTGGGGCGGATGCGGGCCGGACGCATTCGCGAGCAGCAGGCGGCCGTGGTTCGCCTGCGCGACCTGGAGTACCTGCTTTCCTGCGCCGTGCTGGTGATGGTGACGGGCGCCGTCGTGTACGGGCGCAAGATCCAGGTGCAAATCGAGACGAATGAGCACGAGCGGGAATCCTTTGTGCGGCGCCTCCAGGACGCAGAAGTGAAGCTGCGCGCGGCACACGCGGAGCTGGAAACGAAAGTCGAAGAGCGCACCGCGGAGCTGGCGCAGGCGAATGCAGCGCTTCTGGATGAGGTCGGGGAGCGAGTGCGGGCCCAGCAGGCGCTCCAGGGATACGCGGTGAAGCTCGAGCGCAGCAATCGCGAACTCCAGGACTTTGCCAACGTCGCCTCGCACGACCTTCAGGAGCCCCTGCGGAAAGTCCAGGCCTTTGGCGATCGTCTGGTGAGCCGCCACTCCGGTGCGCTGAACGACGAAGCCCGGAGCTATGTCGAGCGGATGATGAAGGCCACCAGCCGAATGCAGACGCTCATCAATGACCTGCTCAGCTTCTCACGGGTCAGCACTCGCGCCAGGCCGTTTCAGCCGGTGGATCTGAACGTGATTACGCGGGAGGTGCTGAGGGAACCGCGCAGAATTAATCCTCCCGTCAGGCGGGGACCACTCCCGGGATGGTCACGAACCACTTCCCCAGTGCCGGGAGACGCTCGATCTGCGTTTCCAGGGCGGCCATCTCGGGTGCGAGGAGCCGCACGCCG
>SXGS01286996.1_pt1 | contig 16085 bp, 13 predicted proteins | sample 3174681 | NCBI WGS metagenome assembly SXGS01 (sample SAMN11356861, study PRJNA531348) | freshwater metagenome | isolation source: freshwater sample F1-80 | place: China: Fuxian Lake, Yuxi | collected 2017-12-25 | reverse complement strand
GGGAAGTCGTGTTCATCTCCGCCGGAGATGTGTGGACCGCGCCGACCGCTGGAGGGGAGGCGCGGCTGCTGGTGTCGCACCCGGCAGTGGAGGCCCGGCCATTCTTCTCTCCGGACGGATCACAACTGGCGTTCACCTCGACGCGTACCGGCAATGGGGACCTGTACCTGTTGACCCTCGCCACGGGGCAACTAGTCCGCCTGACCCATGCGGACGCAGCGGAACAGCTCAGCGGTTGGTCGGCAGACGGCGCATGGCTCTACTTCTCGTCCGGCGGCCAGGATGTGGGGGCCATGCCGGACATCTACCGCATCCGAACAACCGGGGGCACACCCATTCCGGTAGCGGCGGACCGGTTCACGAGTGAGTTCTTCGGCACACCCGCGCCGGACGGGAGCACTGTCGCGATTTCGGCGCGCGGGATCGCCTACAACCAGTGGTGGCGGCGCGGTCACAGCCACATTGATGAGGCGGAACTCTGGCTCTGCCGACCCGGATCCCCACCCACCTATACCCGGATTACGCCGGAGCAGCCACTCGCAACGGGCGCGCGCGAAGTCTGGCCGATGTGGGCGCCGGATGGGAAGTCGCTCTACTATGTGTCTGACGCGGGCGGGGTCGAAAATATCTGGCGCTGCATTCCCGGAGGCAAACCAGAGGCGATCACCCGGTTTCGTGAGGGGAGGGTGCTCTGGCCCGCGCTGGCGCGAGACGGACGGACCCTCGTCTTCGAGCGTGACTTCGGCATCTGGAAACTGGATACCGGCAGTGGCCAGACGGCGCCCATTCCCCTGACCCGACGGGGGACCGGAGCACTCCCGATCACGGAACCCCTGTCGCTCACCACCGGCTTCCGCGACCTGGCCGTGTCGCCGGACGGAAAGAAGCTGGCGCTGGTCGCCCGCGGTGAGATCTTCGCCGCCCCGGTCGCCGACGGAGGCGATGCGGTACGGATCACGCACACTCCGGCGCCGGAGATGCGGCCGGTGTGGGCACCCGACAGCCGCCGGCTGGTGTATCTGTCCGAGCGAGACGGCGGGCGGCGCCTGTTCCTTTACGATTTCGCCGGCCGCGCGGAGACGCAACTCACTCACAGTGAGCAGGATGACGCGGCGCCGGTATTCTCGCCGGATGGAAAGCAGTTAGCATTCCAGCGGGGCGGGCGGGAACTACGCGTGATGGATCTGGAGACCAAACAGGAACGGAGGCTGGCCGCGGCTTTTTTCGACCGTCCTCCCTTCGCGCCGGAGCGCGGGCTCGTCTGGTCACCGAGTGGGACGTGGCTGGCGGCGCTCGCAGTAGGCACAAAGGGGTTCAAAAACCCGATCCTGATCCGGGCTGATGGGAGTGACGGGGAAACACACCCGGCGGGGTTCCTACCCAACGTGTTCGGAAACAGTCTGTCGTGGAGCCCGGACGGGAGGTTTCTGCTCTACGATTCGGGCCAGCGGACCGAAAACTGGCGTCTGAGCCGGGTGGACCTGGTCCCCCGCCCGCCCCGATTTCGGGAAGAGCAGTTCCGGGAACTCTTTCAGGAGAAACCCGTCGCTGCACCCGTGCCGGCATTGGTGGGGGCGACCGTGCCGGAGCGGGTGGACATGCCGGGCCTGCGCGAACGCCAGAGCGTGCTGCCGCTCGGGATGGACGTGGACTTCCACGCCATCGCCCCCAACGGCAAGACGCTGGTCTTCCTGGCGAATGTGGCCGGGCAGCAAAACCTGTACACCTACTCCCTGGACGAACTGTCGCGCGAACCTGCCGTGGCGCGCCAGTTGACCTCCACCGCCGGGCGCAAGACCGAAGTCCAGTTTGCGGCTGATGGACGCGAGGTCTATTTTCTGGAAGGCGGACGGGTGCAGGTCGCGAATGTGGACTCGCGGGCCATCCGGAGCATCGGGATCACGGCGGAACTGGACGTGGTCTTCGACCGCGAGAAGCAGGAAGTGTTCCGCCAGGCGTGGACGGTGCTGCGAGACTTTTTCTATGACGAGCAGTTCCACGGGGTGGATTGGTCCCGCGTCCGCGAGCGATATGCGCCCTACGCGGCCGGCGCCCAGACGCCCGAGGAACTCCGGCGCCTCCTGAGCCTGATGGTGGGTGAGTTGGATGCCTCACACCTGGGGGTTTCCGGACCCGGGTTTGCCGCACCCCAGACCGGTTGTCTGGGCCTGCGCTTCGATCCGGAAGAGCTGATCCGCTCCGGGCGTTTGCGGGTGGCGGAGGTGATTCCGTTCGGGCCGGCAGCACTCGGAGGGGAGCTGCACGCAGGGGATTTCCTGCTTGGAGTGAATGGGGAGGCGCTCGCACCGCGCACGAACCTGGATGCGCTGCTCCAACGACGCATCGGCCGGCGCACGGAACTGACGGTCGCAACATCTCCCGGAGGCGAGCAGAGGCGGACGGTCGTGGTGCAACCCATTTCCGGGGCGGCGGAGCGCGAGTTGCTGTACAGGCAATGGGTAGAGCAGCGGAGGGAACTGGTGCGCCAGGCAAGCGGGGGCCGCCTGGGGTATGTCCACATGCCGGACATGGGCCAGGCGTCTCTCGAAAAGCTGTATCTGGACCTGGATGCGCAGAACCAGTCGTGCGAAGCCGTCGTCGTGGACGTGCGGCACAACCAGGGCGGGTTCGTCAATGCCTACGCCCTGGATGTGCTGGCCCGGCGGCCCTACCTGACGTTCCGGGAGCGCGGTTTCCCCCCGGCGCCCGCCCGCACAGCACTCGGTCAACGGGCGCTGGAACTCCCCACAGTGCTGCTCACGAACCAGCACTCGCTCTCGGACGCCGAAGACTTTGCCGAGGGCTATCGCGTTCAGAAACTGGGCAAGGTGGTGGGGGAGCCGACGGCTGGGTGGATCATCTACACATCCAGTGTGACACTGCTGGATGGAACCACTTTGCGGGTACCGTTTATTGAAGTCCGTGGGGCCGATGGGCGCGTGATGGAGCGCAATCCGCGACCGGTGGACGTGCCCGTCCGGCGACCGGTCGGGGAAAGTTATTCTGGGAAGGACCGCCAACTGGCGGAAGGGGTTCGAGTACTTCTCCGCCAACTTGAAGAGGGGAAACGTTGACCCAGGGCGCCGAAATGTCCGGAATTTGGATGGCCGGAAGAGAAAGGGACACGATGTCAGACCAATCGCTACGGGTGTTGATCGCCGATGACGACACCGACATCCGCCGGATCGTCCGCATCACCCTGGAGCGCGCCGGATTCGCCGTCGCCGAAGCTCACGATGGGGCGGAAGCCATCGCCAGGGTAAATGAGATAGCGCCGCCGAGCCTGGTGATGCTCGATTGCATGATGCCGGGCGCACTGGGCCTGGATGTGCTTCGCCATATCCGCTCTCTCCCTGCCTGGAATGAGGTGCCCGTCATCATGCTCACTTCACTCGAGTCGGATGAGAATGTGCGCCTCTGCCTCGACGCGGGAGCAACGGACTATTTCCTCAAGCCGTTTCAGCCGAATCTGATTCTGCTGCGGATTCGCCGGATTCTTGCGAAAGAAACGAAAGTATGAGCGGGAAGCGACTTCTGGCTGTGCTGCTGGTCCTGGCGGCGGCGGCGTGGTTGCCGGTAGCGGCCCAGGACCGCCAACCCGATCCCAAAGCGATGGCGCTCATGCGGGACGTCTACGCGCACCGCGAAACCTGGGATGCGGATTTCCCCGGCTTTGAAGCGCGGGCGACCATTTTTCATCGCGATCGGGAGTATCGGGGGAGTGTGCGGGTCGGGCCGGATTACGCGGTCACAACCACGCTGAAGGAACTGGAGCCCGAACGCTGGCTGCGCGAGACGCTGGCCTCGATCGTAGGGCATCGGCGGGCCACCCGTTTCGAGACCGGCGACGGTCGCTACCCGCTCTCGCTGGGTCCGGAAGATGGACATCCGGCCGGTCGGCTGGTGCTGCTGCACGATGCGACGCAGAGTTCCTATCGGGTGCGTGACGGCGAGATCCGGCAGGTGAACCGTGCCGCCGGCCGTCGGCTGCGATTCACCATTGACGTGCTGGAGACACAGCCGGGTGAGACGGGACGCCGGTTGCCGCGGGTTTTCACCGTATCCTACTTTGAAGGTGACGGGGGCCGTTTGCAAAAGACGGAGACCTGCCGGGAGACCTACCGCAAGGTGGGTGCGTACCACCTTCCCGAGAGTCGGCACCAGGCCATCGCTGAGGATGGAGGCGCCTGGTCGGCAGGGTTTCGCCTGGAAGCACACCACCTGCTCCGATAGGTTGTAGAAGGCCTATCGAAGCCGCACCACCGGTTCGTCCACACGGAGCGGCTGCTTGCGCACCAGGTCTTCTACCGTAGTGGAAAGCCAGCGGTCTTCGTTGACGGAATAGGTGACGCGGAGACGGGCGCTTGAGCCCTGACCCTTAGGGGTGAGCGGAAGCGGCGCATCCGCGGGATTCAACTCGCAGACCATCGCCTTCTCCTCCGGCGTTTTGGGCGCCCAATAGCGGTTGCCGTTGGCGCGCGTCTCCCAGGCCACCGGCGCCTGTCCCAGCCGACCGATTTCGGACACGCTAAAGCGGACTCCTTCCATTCCGTGGAAGTCTGCATAGTAGCGCACGGTGAAATCGTGCGCCGTCGGGTAGCGGGTTCGCCGGGGCACGAGCAGTTCATATTCTACGGAATGGGTGTGTTCGGTCTGCACCGCCAGCGCGTAGTCGTGGTACACGAAGTCCTCAATCGGCGCGCCGCTGGCATAGCGCGCCGCACCGAGCGCTACGGAGGTGAAGACGTACGCCAATTCGTGGCGCACGACCGCACGCGGGAAGAAATCATCTATGACCGCGGGCACCCCGGGGAGCAGGGTGGAGCCGCCGACCATCAAGACTTCATCCACGTTGACGTTCGCAGTGGGTTCTTCCTCTAGCTGGCGGCGGATGTCGGTCAACGCAATACGGATCTGCTCATACAGGCCGCGGCGCGTGAGGACCTCAATGAACTCAGGACGCGTCAGCGTGGCTCGCAGGGCGTCTTCGTGAAACTCCGCGGTGGGGGAAGTGCTCAGCCCTTCCTTCACTCGAATGGCCTCCCAGAGCAGATGCCGGGGCCATTCGCCGTTATCTGGGCGCATCCGGGGGAACAGGTGGTCCAGGATCCAGTTGTCCACATCATTCCCGCCCAAACGGACCATGTGCTTCGCCAGGACGTCTGCTTTCCCGGTGAGGGCGGTCTGAGGCCCCAGGCGAAGCACGGCGAGATTCAGCGTGCCTCCGCCAAAGTCCACGACGAGGAGCGTCTCGTCGCGGGCCACGTTGACGCCGTAGCCGAGCGCCGCTGCGACCGGCTCGTCCAGCGAACGGAACCGCCGGATCCCGAGCCGGCGGACCGCTGATTGTAGTTCGGCACGGTATTGCTCAAAGTAACCGACCGGAGCTGGAATCGTAAGGTCTACAACCTTCGTCTTGAACTCGCGCCGAAGTGCCGCCAATAGCTCTCGCAAGAACAGATAGGTGACCTCACGCACCGGCAACTGGCGGCCATCAGGCAGGCGCACCGCCGGGCGATGAGGTTCAGCGGCCAGGAGCGGTTTGAAACTCTGCGCAAATGCGGGGGAGCGTCCGTCGAAATTGCGGCTCAAGGCCGGTTGGCCGATCAATGCGCGGCGTTGCGTGCGAAAGAAGGTCCACCATGGGCCGCGCTCCTCGTACACATGCACCGCGCTCGGAATGAGGGGAAACTGCTCCACCGGCAGTGTGCGCCCCAGATCGGCGACGTGGACGGCGCGCACACTGCCGTGTTCTTCACTTGCGACCACGGTGTTGGTCGTCCCCAGGTCAATCGCCCAGTGCCCTTCCGTGGCCATACCCGGTTTCGCTGTCCTCGTGAATTGGTGCAGTGTCTTGTTGTCGGGAAGAGTTTAGCGCGGGGAACCGGGCGCGTCCATCCAATCTCGCGGACACGACATGGGAGGAGACAATTCTGCGTGCCTCGAATACACTAATCCTAGAGACGTTTGCGCTGCGTCAGTCACACCGGGCCACCGTCAGCATGTTCTCTACCGGAGGCACCAAATGCGTCGAAAACTGGGGTTCACTCTCATCGAACTCCTCGTCGTCATTGCTATCATCGCCATTCTTGCTGCCATCCTGTTCCCGGTGTTCGCACGGGCTCGCGAGGCGGCCCGGAAAACCACGTGCGTCTCCAACCTGGGCCAACTCGGGAAGGGGTTGACGATGTACGTGCAGGATTACGATGAGCTCTATCCGATCTCCAATCAGGAAGCAGATCGGATGCCGCGCCAACAGCCCCATATCTGGCAGAACTCTGCCGGACGATACCCTCACCTCGCGGATGTCGTCGCGCCGTACGTTAAGAATGAGGGCCTCTTCAAGTGCCCGACGATGGGTAAGGAGGTCCAGCGGGCTGCGCCCAACAACTGGGTTGTGGCCGACCGCGGGGGTTCGTACGGGTACCGCTGCTTTTGCGGGTTCGGCCGGGCCAGCAACGTCCCCCTGGAGCAGCCTGCCGCCGGCGCCGATCTGGTCGGCTTCCTCCAGTTGGGCTACTGCCGGGTCATTCCCGGATTGGTCACCACTACATCGGTCGGATGGACCGCGTGCGGCGCCAGTCTCGCTAGTCTGAACCAGCCCACGATGATTTCCTCGTCTTCTGCAATACCTTCGGCGCCCACGCCGGCGAGACCGATGCCGCCGTCACCGGGGGGACGCGCGTCGGGGGCACTCCCGTCGTCTACATGGACGGCCACGCCAAGTTCCTGCCGATCGACGTCGGCGGCTTCATCAAGTTCATCTGCAATCCGCTCACCAACTGACTCCGGTAATCCCACCGGAGCGCCCGGAGACAACCCGTGATCAAACGCCGCGGTTTCACGCTCATTGAGTTGCTCGTCGTCATCGCGATTATCGCCATACTCGCTGCCATCCTGTTCCCAGTCTTCGCGCAGGCCCGGGAGTCGGCGCGGAAGTCCGGCTGCCTGAGCAACACGAAGCAGATCGGTTCCGCCGTGCAGATGTACCTGCAGGACTACGATGAACACTTCTGCATCAATCTCTACCCGACCGTCCTGCCGCAGGTGTTCAGCTTTTACGATGCCCACCTGCCGTACATTAAGAACACGGGAGTCCTGACCTGCCCGAGTGAGCCGCAGTCGCAAAATTGGGGTACGCTGTTCCAGCAGTGCGGCCTCCCCTTCCGTTCCGCGGGTGCCTTCACCTTCTTCAGCTATAACGGCAACTACTGCATGTTTAATGGGGGCGTGACCAACCCGATCGTGGATCGGCGGCCGGTGCGGCACTATGCCACGCTGCCGTTCCCAGCGGACCAGACGGTCTTCTTCGACGGCAAGCTGGACTGTCGGTTCAACAGTCCGATCTACGATACCGGCGTCAACATTCCGGGCAGCGCGGGCATCAAGCCGCCCCGCCACAGCGAGGGCGTGAACGTGACGTTTGCCGATGGACACTCCAAGTTCCAGAAGGCCCGGCGTCTGCCCGATGGCCGGTGGGTGGTAGCGGGGGGCCCGTACGACGGACGCGATTCCCTGTGGGGTCTCGTCGGCGACACCGGGCGCTATGCGGGCTGCCCGTAGGCATCCCGTCTGATCACGATAGCCAACGATACGGTGGGGGAGCAGGGCTCGCGTTCCCCCACCACTCTTGAGGAGCGACGATGCCCATCCATCCGGTGCTCTACGCTCTTATCTGTGTGGCGGCGCCCGTGCTGTGGGGCTGCCTGGTTGCCCATTGGTTCGAGCGTGTGGAGGCCCGGCTGGCTCGGCGGCGCACAGTTCGGGCGGAGCAGGCCGAGCTGCGGCCCCGGGATCGCGGGATCATCGAGTATTACATCTGAGCTTCTCCCACTGACCGGCCGTTGCTGCCTCTAGATCGGCTGATCCCATGGTAGCGCTGCTGCTTTTCCTGGGGGCCGGGGTCGGGTTTCTCTCCGGGCTGTTCGGCGTTGGGGGAGGTTTCCTGCTCACTCCACTGCTGCATCTGGCCCTCGGAGTCCCCTATCCAATAGCGGTCGGGAGCGGCGCCTGCCAGATGGTGGGAGCGGCCGCGTCGGCCTACCGGAGGTACCAGCGCCTCGACGTGGGGGAACCCCGAGTGGGCTGGATCATGCTCGGAGGATCGCTGCTGGGAGCCTATCTGGGAGCAGCGGCGTTGCAGCGTCTCGTCGCGCTGGGCGTCTGGGAGTGGCGGGGAGTCACGCTGCCTGCGGTAAAGTGGGTGCTCCAGCCCTCATTTGTGCTGGTGTTGCTCTGGATTGCCGGGGTAATGGCAGCCGATGTCCGTCGTGCTCGGGACTCCACCATGGAGGAACCACATCCAGCGCAGTCCGGCCCGCTGGCCCGGCTGCACGCACCCCCGTTCGTAGATCTGCCTCGGGTGGGATTGCAACGTGTCTCCATCCCCGTGCTCGCCTACCTGGGGTTGGGATTGGGCTTTCTGTCCGGACTGTTCGGAATCGGCGGCGGCATTCTGCTCATGCCGGCCCTGCTCTATGGGTTCGGCTTTTCCGTTCGACAGGCAGCCGCGACCGGTATTCTGCCCCTGGGGCTCTCTGTGGCCGCGGCAACCTTTCAGCACGCACTGGCCGGCAACGTGGACCTGGCGCTGGCCCTGCCGCTCCTCGTGGGATCCAGTGTCGGGGCACAATTCGGCGCACTGGCGGCCCGGCGATTCCCGGGCCGCCTCTTGCGTATCTGGTTTGCCTGGCTGCTGCTCGGCGCCGCGCTGGCGCTCGGCGCCGACCTGCTGCGCGCTCTGGCTGCGCAACCCACGTCAGATCAGCGGATTGTTCACCCGATCGTCTCCCGGCGCCATGCCCAGGGCCCAGACGATCCCACCTTTCAGGTGCTCAAGGTAGAGCGGGTTCTCATATACGTCTTCCCGATGCCCCAATGACGTGTAGAACATCCGCCCCTTTCCGTACCGCTTCGTCCAGGCAACCGGAAAATCCCCGGTTTCGTCGCGCTGCGGGTGCTTCTTCATCGTGAGGAGCACATGCACCCGGGAGCGTTCCCAGTTCTTGAACTCGTAGATCTCGTCGAAGATTTCAAACGAGGCTCCGATGTGTGCACAGGCGGGGTGCCGCACGCTTTGATTGTAGATAGTCACCTTGCGCTGCGGCCCGTGGGTCTGGAACTCGCCACCCACCAGCGTGAGATACGCACCGTCCCCGTGGAAGGTATCGCCGGCGCTGTGGACGCCTGCATAGGCCCCACCCGCCTCCATCCAGTCGTAGAAGGCCTTCTTGCCTTCCGGGGTGAAATTCAGGTTCCCGGTGGTGTTCGCGAAAAACACCAGGTGGATCCCCTTCAGACGATCCGCCGTGACGGCCTGGGCCACTTCTTCGGGAGTTCCCGCCTCGCCGACTACCTCCCACTTGCCCGTGTGATTACCCAGGACCTGCACAGTCTGGGCCGCCACGGGAATCGAGCTGTGTCGAAAGCCCGCCGCCTGGGTGATGACCAGAACTCTTTTCTTGCCCCCCCCCTGCGCCAGCGCCTCACCCGCGGTGATCCCCAGACATCCCCCGAGCAGCGCCCGGTTGAACTCGCGTCGTTGCATCGTATTGGTCTCCTCCGGAAGCCTCATCCTCACACTGATCCTCGAACTCGAATCGCACTCATCCCCGAATCTTTCTCACCCGCAGCACCCGGCGGACGGTTCAGACGCTTCCGTGGCTGTGGGGAACACTCGATCGGCGTCTGCGGACGAGTTCCGGGGCGAGTTCGAGGAGAACTCCGGTTTCGAGTTCGAGGGTAGGGGCCGTGATGCCTCCTCGCATCCATTGTGGATGAGATTGAGATTCCGAACCGCCGGGCAAACCGACCGACATCATCAATAGAGAGGGGCGCAGGTGTCAGCGCCCTGTACGGTGAGGGAGCGAAGACGGCGCGTGTTGTCCGGAACCTACATCTATGGGATGGATCGCAAGGGCCGGGTGGTGATGCCGGCGCAGTTCCGACAGCAGTTGGGGGCGCCGTTTGTCCTCACGCGGGCGCCGGGACAGTGTTTGCTGGCCCTGTCGCAACAACAGTGGGAGGTGCTCGCGCATCGCTACGAGCACAGTGTCCTCTTCCGCGGTTACTATCTGTCGGCTGCAGTCGAGTGTCCCGTGGATGTGACCACGGGGCGGTTTCTGATCCCGCTGGTGCTGCGCGACTACGCGGAACTGCGGCCGATGGACGAGGTCGCCATTACCGGCACGGGCCGCGCCGTCCAGGTGGCGCGGCGCTCGCGGTGGGAGAAATATCTCGAGGCGGGGGAGTTCCCGAGTCTCGGGCAACTGGACGTGGACCTGGAAGTGCCCCGGCCGGTAGAAACGGAGCCGTACCAGCAGGAAGTCGGTCGTCCGCTGGGATTGCCCATCGTCCGCTGCCGCGGGCGGATGCACAGCCGGGCCGTGCGGCGGCTGGCGACCACCATTTTGGAATTACTGGAGGAGCAACCGCCGGTGATCATCGTAGACGTGCGGGAGACCGGCGATACGGCCCCGGCGCTCAGCATGGTGCATACGATGACCCAGCAGCGCCGGGTCGAACAACGGGTACCGCTCTGGGTGGTCCACGAGAACGCCCTCCCGACTGACGAGGGAGTGACCTTCTTCCGGAATCTGGAAGAAGTACTCTGGAGCCTTGACCGGATTGCGGGATCGCGGTTCCGCCGGAGGCCCCAGGAAGTTACCGATGACGACGGTCGAGAGAGGTAGGAGGAGGATAGCCCCGCCGGTACGAAGCTATGACCATTCACCGGAGCGACGCCCTTTGGAACGAGGCAGCAGACCATGATTCGCAAACTGATCCCGTGGGTGATGGCGGCAACCGTAGCCGCGTCCGCGGTCGTTCTGTCAGTGGCGCGGCCGGCGGGCGCCCAGATTGCCGCTTTCCCACTCTTCTTTGATGGTGAAGCGGATGGGAAAGATCTGACCGACTCGGACGCCGACTTCGCCACGATGGGGGCGCGCACAGTGACCTTGTTTGCCGGCCTGTTCCTGGAAAACGATGCACTGGCGACAGTACTCGCCGGCAAGGGAACGCCACGCGATGGTCGGTTCCGGCGCCTGTCCTTGAAGAGCGTCTTCGGGAACCGCGTTTCAGCGACCACGACCGGGCAGGTCAGTGTGGGCGAGGGGATTGTGGGAGGGGAGTATTCGGCACGCGGGTTCCTGGTCGGCGAATACTTTGCGGCGGCGTTCGAGCAGGACGAAGCATCCAATGCCAAGTTTCAGGGCAGTTGGGCTTCCGATCCGGACGTCACCGACGACCGTTTCACCCTCAGCATCCGGCGAAACTCATTCACCCTCAGGGGCACGAGCGCTGACTTCGGGAGGTTCGAGTATACCGGCATCTGGTCGGCGCTATTCAATCCCGATGCGGGGGTGAAGGCGCGCCGCGTCAAAGCGCGGGGGCTCCCCGACTTCGACACGCAGATCGGGTTGGTGTCGTCGAAAGTACGAGTTCCGCGCGGGGTGCAGCCGTTCGACGCGGTGAACTTGCCGGACTCGCTCTTCGCCTTCATTGACCCTAAGACCGGTGAGATGGTGATCTTCCTCGGCATTGACGCAGAGAGCGGCGACTCGATCTTGACCGGCCTGGTCCAGAACTAGCCCATCCGGATCCGAAAGCACCAGCGCGAGGTAGGGGCACTCCCATCGCCTCGCGTTGTTCACGTACCATCACACACTCCTGGTTCGCTTCTCCGTGGACCGGGCCTCACCCCAAAAACCTCATGCACTCACGCCGAAAAGTCCTACTCGCAGCCACGGCCGCGGGGCTGGTGGTCGCACTCGCCACGCTCTCGCCGTTCCACTCCGCCCAGGCGGGTGCTTCCCCCTTCCCCACGTTTCATCTGGGAGGCACTGACGACCCCAACCTCGCCGATTCCCGGGCCGATTTTGCGATCGTCGGCCGATCCATTTATGCAGGCTTTCTGCTGGATGGGGGCAGCCAGTTCACAACCGTGTCCGGCCGGGGGACGCTGAACTCAACCGGTTTCAACCGGCTCCCGATAAAGAGTGTTTTCGGTATCCGGACCACCGGCTCCGTATCCGGGACTGCGGATCAGGGCAACATCATAGGAACTTACAGCGTACGCGGCTTTGCACCCGCGGGCTTCGCGTCCTCGCTCATCGCCCGCCTCCCGGGACTGGACGGCCTCGGGGGAACCTATCGGTCCGCTCCTGGCTCAACTACAGACAACGTCGTGATGACCCTGCGCGGCAACACGATCAACCTTGCCGGCCAAATCAACCGGTTTGGACGCACCATGTTCCGGACCACCGGTTTCTGGAGCGCGTTCAACAATCTGGATCCGGAGAATTTCCCCGGATTCGTCGCCCAGATTGGGGTGGTAGCCACCAAGGTAACGGTGCCGCGCGGGGTGATGTCGAACGCTCCCGTAAACCTGCCGCAGCCGCTCTTTGCCGCGATTGACCCCGGCAACGTGCGCCACATTCAAGTACTGTTGGGAACGGACGCCCAGGGGAACTTCGTCGTCGTGGACCTGTTCCGCGACTAGGTACTGCGGCTGACCCTGCCGCCGGGACGGCCCTCCTTCGGGTGGCATTCTTGAGATTGCGAATGACCTGCCACCCGGACAGTACTGCGGGAGGGCGGCCCGGCGGTATCACACGGCCCGTGTCCGGTCGATTCACCCCGGCGCGCCGCGATGCTGGTTCGGGATCGGAGGTATCCGGCACGTCCTCGGGTGCAGGCGCCGGGCGCGGCGGCGAGGCCGGTCCAGTGGTGTCCCCTGCGGCGGGGGCCCGGTTCCAGACTGGTTGCCCCATCCATGCATATAATGGGTATGGAAGTGCGGAGCATGCGATCCTCAACCCCTCTCTTACTGATACTGGTGGCGGCCCCAGCCTGCGGAAGCGCGTCCGCCGCCCCGTTGCTCGACGAACCGGCGCGGTCGGCCTCGACAGGGTCGCCATTGCGCCACCGTCAGGCATTTCGGGTTCCCTACCGTGCGGTGGTTTTTTCGCTCGACTCCGGAGAAGTCCGGCGTTGGAGCGAGCGAGTGCTTCTGGACGGCAGGCTACTGGTCGAGGGGCGAGACTATTCCATAGACTACGAGCGTGCTGAGTTACGGCTCCGGGCGCCACTGGAAGCAGATGTCTTGCTCGAAATCCTGTATGAGCCTGCCGTGTCCGTCACGCCGATGGACCTGCAGCCGACCGCGGCGCCCCGGGGCAGCACCCTGCGCCGGCTGGCCGCGCTCCACGGGCTGGTTCCGACTCTGCCGGCGCTGCGGGGCGGGGTGATCAGTCCGGCCGTGCGGGTGCCTTCGTTGAAGGACCAGTTGCAGAGCGGTCTCCGGCTGTCTGAGTACCGCGATGACGTCCGGCAGGGGAAGACAGGACAGGGAGCCGTCTCCTATCGCCGGGCCGATGCGCTCGATCCGCGCCTGGATGCCGCCGGGCGCGAGGAATTCGCGACGCGCCTGGACCTGCAGTCGGCGCCCGGCAGTCGCTTTCGTTTGAACCAGACCGTCGCACGCGAGAGTCTGCTCGCCCAGGGCTACCGCGAGCAGGAACAACGGCTACTACAATTTGACCGTACCTTTGGGCGGTCGGCAGCTTCCCTGCTCTGGGAGCAGAATCGCTATGCCGGACCAGATCTCGCGTATGAACGGGATCGGGTCGGGCTCGGGCTGACGCACGCGCTCGGACGGCGCACGAGCGCCGAGGGATCCGTTTCGCTGGAGAATTCCCTCTATCGCGGGCGTGAGACGAGCGGCCTCTTCACTCTCCGGCAGCTCTTCGGGTCCACCGCCGATGCGCAGGTAAGCCTCCAACAACGTGCTTCTGAACTTTCCGGCAACACGCTGGAGACCGGTGTCACCCTCTCGGCCCGACCTCGCCCCGGCAGTGAGGTACAGGTCGGGTTCCGGCAATCCGACTCCGAACGCTACGGACGCTATCAACGCCTTTCGGCGGATGCACAGGCCCAACTGCATTCCCGGGTCCAGGTCACCGGCGAGGTGGCTCAACGCAGCGTGCAGGGAGGAACCGGCGTCCTCTCCTATGGCTTCGGCGTCGCGGCCCGGCCTACCGGGCGCTCATTGGTAGAAGCCACCCAGCAGGAAAGTCTCGCTGCCGACCAGGCGCGTGAACGGAACCGGCTCGTGCGGTTCACGGCCGACCCCTCGGCAGCTCTTAAAGTACAACTCGGCTTCCAAGAAGGGGTACAACACGAGGCCGGGAGTTCGGGCGGGCTCACCCGAAACGCACTCTGGAACGTCCAGGCCGGTGGGCGACGCTATGTGAAGGTGGACGGGTACTCCGGGGTCGTGCAACGCCCCGGAGAGGTGACCTTTCTGGACTCGCTGTACCGCCTGGAGGTAAAGCCCGCGGGGGCATTTGCGCTTTCCACCAGCCTGAGACAGGTGGATCTCGGTGCAACCGATCGGTCGCTGCTCGGGCTGGGAACCACGGTCAGCCTGCGCCGGGGTGTGGATCTCACCGCAGCCTACAGGCAGCCGCAAGGTCTGGTCTCCGGGTCCACACCCTCCTCCGGGCATGAAGTCCGCCTGAAGCTGGCGCCCGTCGCGGGCATTCGCTTTTTCGGCGGCTACAATGTCCGCCCGGAAGACACCCGGGGGGCACTCCTGGACGAGGAGCAGCAAACTGTGGGTGCTGAGACTCGTTTGGGCAGCCTGTCGGTAATCGGGTCACTCACCAATCTCGATCGGCCGACGCTGGTGGCAGCCGAACAACGCTGGGATCTGCTGGCCACCCTTTCTTTGGGCGAAAGCACACGCCTCTTCGGCGGCATTCGTTCCCGAGAAGGGGGGACGGCCGATCGAGTGTTCGGACGCTCCTATCGCTTCGGTGTCTCGCAGGGCATCGGCTCCTCCCTCTTCCTGATGCTGGAAGGGGAACTTGGCTACGCCTTCGATGGAACCGGGGCCCGTTCCCTTGATCCGGACAACACCCGTGCTCAGGCGCGCTTCGGGGTCCGTTTCTAACCCAAAAGCCCATCCGGGCGGATCATCAGCTCGGGTCCAGCCAAAAGAAAAGCGCCTGGCGCCCGGTGGTATCGTAGCCTGCGCGGGTGGCGCGCCGGTGGCTGAAGAAAAGCTCGGCCTGGCAGGCCGTGCAAAGCGGGAGCCCAGTGATGTTTTCCTCGTTCACGCCCGCGCGGCCGAGGCGGGCGTGAAGGGCCGCCCGCAGGTCCAGTTGAACGCGATCGCCTTCGCCGGGGCGGGTGAAGCCCCCGAACCGGTGTGCTACTTCCGGACCGACTTCGTAGCAGCAGGGGCCGATTGCTGGACCGGCCCAGACGTGGAGGTCTGCCGCCTCAGAACCCCAGGTTTGAGCCATCAGCGTGAACGTGGCTTCAACAATGCCGTCGGCCAGACCCCGCCAGCCCGCGTGGATGACGGCGCCGGCGCGGCGAACCGGGTCGGCGACCGCAATGGGTAGACAATCAGCGACCAGCACCACCAGCGGAAGGCGGGTAGCGGCGGTAATCAGCGCATCGGTGCCGTCCAGGGCGCGCTCGGGCTGCTCCCAACGAGTGCCGGCGTGAAGTTCACCCACGGCCTGAACACGCGTCCCGTGCACCTGGTCGGGGACGACCGGCTCACGTAACTTTCGGCCGAGAGCAGCCGCGACTTTACGGCGATTGAGACGCACCCGTTCGCCCACATCACCGACATGGGCCCCCAGGTTCAAAGTATCGTACGGCGGCTGGGAGAGCCCCCCCGCGCGGGTCGTCATCACCAGGTGGCCGATCCCTGCAAGAGGCTCGAGCGGGGCAAAAAACGTCAGCGGGCCGGCTTCGACTCGCCGATTGCCGTGTAGGGGGTCCATGTTCACACCCTTGCCGGGGCAAACACTGGTGTTGCCCGGGACAGTCACGGGGGTGCCTACCGGGAGCGACCACGGAGAGTCGCATACCGGGGGCAAGTGCGGGGGTTGTCGTCCAGGGCAACCCCGGGGGGTTGTCGTCTAGGGCAACCACGGGGGGTTGCCCCTACGCCTTGGGGGCGATCATTTCCTCGGGGCGCACCACCTCGTCGAACTTCTCGCCGGTCAGCAACCCGAGTGCCAGGACCGCTTCTCGCAATGTAGTCCCTTCCTGATGCGCCTTCTTCG
>SXGS01759691.1_pt1 | contig 16089 bp, 12 predicted proteins | sample 3174681 | NCBI WGS metagenome assembly SXGS01 (sample SAMN11356861, study PRJNA531348) | freshwater metagenome | isolation source: freshwater sample F1-80 | place: China: Fuxian Lake, Yuxi | collected 2017-12-25 | reverse complement strand
CGGCATGATCGACGAGCCGGTGGAAAAAGCGTCGTCGAGGGTCACGAAGGAGAATTCCTTGGTCGCCCAGAGAATGACTTCCTCGCTGATCCGGGACAAGTCCACCCCGATCATCGCGCAGATCCAGGAGAACTCGGCGAAGACATCGCGTGCTGCGGTGCCGTCGATCGAGTTCCAGGCCGCGGAATCGAAGCCCAGTTCGTCGGCGACCGCGTTCGGGTCCAGGCCCAGCGAAGAACCGGCCAGCGCCCCGGAGCCGTAGGGCGACACCGCAGCCCGCCGGTCCCAGTCCTGCAACCGCTGCACGTCTCGCAGCAATGCCCAGGCGTGCGCCATCAGGTGATGGCTCAACAACACCGGTTGCGCGTGCTGCAGATGCGTCCGGCCCGGCATCGCCACGCCATGGTGGGCGGTGGCCTGCGCTAGCAGGGCGTCTACCGTGCCGAGCACGCCCCGGGCGATCAGCCGCGCGTGGTCGCGCAGGAACATCCGGCCCAAGGTGGCGATCTGGTCGTTCCGGGAGCGCCCGGCGCGCAGTTTGCCGCCGAGTTCCGGCCCGGCGATCTCGATCAGCCCGCGCTCCAGCGCCCCGTGCACGTCCTCATCGGATTCCGCCGCGACGAAGGCTCCGGAAGCCACGTCGGCGTCGAGCCGGTCCAAAGCCGCGAGCATGCCGTCGAGCTCGACGCCGGTCAGCAAGCCAGCGCGCCCCAACACCCGGGCGTGCGCCCGCGATCCGGCCAAATCGTAACGCGCCAACCGCCAGTCGAAATGCGTCGACTTGCTCAGCGCGGCGAGCGCATCCGCCGGAGCACCCGCAAACCGGGCACCCCACAGCGTCCCCGGACGCCCCCCGTTTTCGCTTCGCTCAATCGGGGACCCCTGCGTCCGTGGTCCCACCTCGTTCGTGGCGTTGCTCATGCCCCGGCTACCCGCTCGTCCCGGCTGGACGCGGTCTTCGCGGACATGCCCCAGAGTTCGATGAAGCCCTTGGCCTGCGACTGGTCGAACGTGTCGCCGGTGTCGTAGGTGGCCAAGTTGAAGTCGTACAGGCCGGTCTCGGTGCGCCGTCCGTTGACTGCGGCCACGCCCGCGTGCAGCACCACCCGGATGTCCCCGGAGACGTACTTCTGCGTGTCCTCGATGAAGACGTCGAGCGAACGCTTGAGCGGGGAGAACCACTGGCCGTCGTAGACCAGCTCGGACCAGCGCTGGCCGACCGTCGCCTTGAACCGGGCTTGTTCCCGCTCGATGGTGACGTCTTCCAGGTGCTTGTGCGCGGTGATCAGAGTCATCGCGCCGGGAGCTTCGTAGATTTCGCGGCTCTTGATGCCCACCAAGCGGTCTTCGACAACGTCGATCCGGCCGACCCCCTGGGCACCTGCCCGGCGGTTCAGTTCCTGGATGATCTGCAACGGAGAGAGTTGCACGCCGTCGAGCGCCACCGGCACGCCGGCTTGGAACGAGATCACGACTTCGTCCGGGGCCGGCGGGAATTCCGGCGTCGCGGTGTAGTCGTAGATGTCCTTCGTGGGGGCATTCCAGATGTCTTCGAGGTATCCGGTTTCCACCGCGCGGCCCCAGACGTTCTGGTCGATCGAGTAGGGGTTCTTCTTGGTGGTTTCGATCGGCAGGTTGTTCCGCTCGGCGTAATCGATCGCCTTGTCCCGGGTCAGTGCCAAGTCGCGGACCGGCGCAATGCACTTCAGGTCCGGGCCGAGGGTTTGGATGCCGACCTCGAAGCGCACCTGGTCGTTGCCCTTTCCGGTGCAGCCGTGCGCCACCGTGGTCGCGCCGAACTCGCGGGCCGCCTTGACCAGGTGTTTGACGATCACCGGGCGCGAAATCGCGGAAACCAGCGGGTAGTGACCCTGGTAGAGCGCGTTCGCTTTCAGGGTGGGCATGCAGTATTCGTCGGCGAACTCGTCCCGGGCGTCGGCCACATAGGCTTCCACCGCGCCGCAGCCGAGCGCACGCTGCCGAACGGTCTCCAGCGACTCGCCGCCCTGGCCGACGTCGACCGCCACCGCGATCACTTCGGCGCCGGTGGCCTCACCGATCCAGCCGATGGCCACGGAGGTGTCGAGGCCGCCCGAGTAGGCGAGCACGATGCGATCAGTCATGGAAACTCCTTAAGAACGTTGAACTTGGAACAGTAAATTGCGGCGTAATCATTTTGCAGATGCATCTTCAGCCTATGGATACACTTTCGACCGCATAATCACCATCGGAATGTTGCAGATGCATCTTCGGTGGTTAAGCGCCGGGGTCCTGCGCGAACTGCAGAAATCTTTCGGCCACCGCTGCCCCGCCCAACGGGTCGCGGCTGATCAGTAACACCGTATCGTCCCCGGCGATGGTGCCCAACACTTCGGGCAGCACCGAGTGGTCGATCGCCATGGCGAGGAAATTCGCCGCGCCGGGCGGGGTGCGCAGCACCACGAGATTCGCCGAAGCTTCCGCGGTCACCAGAAGTTCCGCGCAGAGCCGGGTCAGCCTGGCGTCCAAGTACTCTTTGGACACCGCGGCGTGCGGGGTGCGGTCGACTCCGGCCTGCGGCACCGCATACACCAAACCGCCCTCGGCCCGGACCCGGACGGCGCCCAACTCGACCAGATCGCGGGAAAGCGTCGCCTGGGTGACTTGCACGCCGTCGTCGGCCAACAACGCGGCCAACTCGGCCTGCGAGCGCACCGGCTGCGCGGTCAACAGGGCCGAAATCCGCGCCTGCCGGGCCGTTTTGGTCGCCGGAATCAGCGGAATCGACTGGGTCGTGGGCGCCGTATCGTGCGCCGCGCTCATGATCGTTCCACCAGCCAGGCCATCAGGGCCTTCTGCGCGTGCAGCCGGTTCTCCGCTTCATCCCAGACCCCGGACTGCGGCCCGTCGATCACCTCGGCAGAGATCTCGTACCCCCGGTAGGCCGGCAGGCAATGCAGGACGATGGCGTCCGGTGCGGCCAGGGCCAGGGCTGCCGAGTCGAGCGCATACGGCCGGAAGACCTCGGCCCGGGCCGCTTTCTCGCTCTCCTTGCCCATGGAGACCCAGGTGTCGGTGGCGAGCACATCGGCGCCGGACAGCGCCTCCAGCGGATCCGCGACGAAGCGCACCGATCCCCCGGTCTCGCCGGCCCGCACCCGTGCCGCATTCAGCACCGCCGGATCCGAGTGGAACCCCGGCGGGGCCGCGATCCGCACGTGCATCCCCGCGGTGGCCCCGGCCAACAGGTAGGAATGCGCCATATTGTTCGAACCGTCGCCCAAGTAGGCCAGGCTCAGTCCTTGCAACTCGCCCTTGTGCTCCCGGATGGTCAGCAGATCCGCCAGCAACTGGCAGGGGTGGTAGTCGTCGGAGAGCGCGTTGATCACCGGGACCTTGGAGTTCGCGGCCATTTCCTCGAGTCCGGACTGGGCGAAGGTCCGCCAGACGATGGTCGAGACCATCCGTTCCAGGACTTTGGCGGTATCCGCGATGGACTCTTTGTGCCCCAATTGCGATTCGCCGCTGCCGATGATCAGCGCGGTCCCGCCCATCTCCGAGATGCCCGTGGCGAACGAGACCCGGGTCCGGGTGGAGGTCTTGTCGAAAATCACCGCCACGGTCTTGCGTCCGGCCCCTTCACCGGCGAACGGCTGGCGCAGAAACGGGCTGCGCTTGAGCTGCAACGCCAAATCGAGCACCTCGCTCTGCTCTGCTTGGGTCAAATCCGTGTCGACGAGGAAATGCCTGGTCACGATGCCGCTCCTTTGGCTGTGTGGTTGGCTGATGCGATCAACTCGGGCAGGGCGGCCAAGAAGTGTTCGGCCTGGGCCCGGCTCAGGATCAGCGGCGGTGCCAAACGGATCGTGGCCGGCGCCGGGCTGTTCACGATGAAGCCCGCAGCCAGTCCGGCCTGAACCAGGGCGGCGGCCACCGGGGCGTCCAGATCGAAACCGATCAACAACCCGCTGCCGCGCACCTCGGCGACTCCGGCGGTCCCGGCCAGCGCCTCGCGCAGCGCGGCGCCGAGGGAACGGACCGCGCCGAGCAAACCGGTCGACTCGATGGTGTGCAGCGTGGCCAGGGCCGCCGCCGTGGCGACCGGATTGCCGCCGAAGGTGCTGCCGTGCGCGCCGGCGCCGAGCAGTCCGGAGACCTCTGCGCCGATGCCGACCAGGGCACCGATCGGGAATCCGCTGCCCAGCCCCTTGGCCAGCGTGATCGCGTCCGGCAGGTCCGCAGGTTTGAAACCCGCGCCGAAGATTTCCGGATAGGCCAGCCAGTTGCCGGTCCGGCCGATTCCGGTCTGGACTTCGTCCACGATCAGCAAGGCGCCGGCTTTCCGGGTCAATTCCCGGGCGGCCCGCAGGTAGCCCGGGGGCAGTGGCCGCACCCCGATTTCGCCTTGGATCGGTTCCAGGAACAGGGCGGCCACATCCCGGTCCGCCAGGGCGGATTCCAACGCCGTCAGATCGCCGAAGGGCAAGTGTTCGACGCCGGCCGGAAGCGGCTCGAAAGGCTTCCGGTAGGCTTCCTTCGCGGTCAGCGCGAGCGCCCCCATGGTCCGCCCGTGGAACGCGCCCTCGAGGGCCAGGATTCGCGGTTTGCCCTGGCTGTTGCCGTGCGCCCGGGCCAATTTGAAAGCTGCCTCATTGGCCTCGGCGCCGGAGTTCGCGAAGAACACCGTGGAACCGCCCGGTGCTTGCACCAGCTCCAGGAGCTTTTCGGCGAGCGCGACCTGGGTGGGGCTGGTGAAGAAATTCGAGACGTGGCCCAACGTGGCCAGCTGGCTCGAGATCACCGAGGTCACGAAGGGGTGCGCGTGGCCGAGCGCATTGACCGCGATGCCGCCCAGCAGGTCGAGGTACTCCTTGCCGTCGGCGTCCCAGACCAAGGCTCCGGCGCCGCGGACCAGAACCCGCTGCGGTGTGCCGAAGACCCCCATCAACGACTTCTGGTAGCGCTCCAGCCATTGCGGACCGGAAAATTCATGGACCAAATCGGAGACGTCCGGTCCGACCAAGGCTTGCTGCGCTATGGCATTGGTGACAGTCGCGTTCATGCTTGCCTTTCCGGCAGCGGGTCCTGCTCCGCTGCAAAGATCTGCGTGCCGTTCCCGGCCGCAGTGAATATTTCCAACAACATCGAGTGCGGGCTCCGCCCGTCGACCACCGAAGCGCTCTGCACCCCGCCTTCGACCGCTTTGAGGCAGGCCTGCATCTTGGGGATCATCCCGGAGGCCAAACCCGGCAACAGCTCGCCGAGCTCGGCCACGCTGAGCGCGCTGATCAGGGAATCCTTGTCCGGCCAGTTCCGGTACAGGCCCTCGACGTCGGTCAGGATCACCAGTCGGGAGGCCTGCAGTGCCACCGCGAGTTCGGCCGCTGCGGTATCGGCATTGACGTTGAGCACGCTGGAGGCAACGCCGATCTCCGGCGCGATCGTGGAGATCACCGGGATCCGGCCGGCGTCGAGCAGATCCAGGATCGACCCCGGATTGACCCCCACCACTTCGCCGACCTGGCCCAAGTCGACCGGCTGCCCGTCCACCACGGTGCCGGTGCGCACCGCTTGCAGCAATGCCCCGTCTTCACCGGAAAGCCCGACGGCGTACGGGCCGTGGGCGTTGATCAGGCCGACCAGCTCGCGGCCCACCTGCCCGGTGAGCACCATCCGGACCACCTCCATCGCCTCCGGGGTGGTCACTCGCAGCCCGCCCTTGAACTCGGACTCGATGCCGAGTTTGCCGAGCATCGCGTTGATCTGCGGGCCGCCGCCGTGCACTACTACCGGACGGATTCCGACATGGTGCAAAAACACCATGTCCTCGGCGAAAGCCCGCTGCAGTTCCTCGGAGAGCATGGCATTGCCGCCGTACTTGACCACCACCACGGTTCCGGCGAAACGTTGGATCCAGGGCAGCGCCTCGATCAGGATCCCGGCTTTGTCCCGGGCTTGTTCCTGTTGTTCCGAATGCTGATCGCTCATGATGAATAGGCGCTGTTCTCGTGGACGTAGTCATGGGTGAGGTCATTGGTCCAGATCGTGGCCTCGGCGCTTCCGGCGTTCAGATCGATGTCCACGGCCACCTCGCGCGGACTCAGGTCGACCAGGTCCCGGGAATCGCCGATCCCGCCGTTCCGGCAGATCTGCACCCCGTTGATCGAAACATTGAGCTGGTCCGGGTGGAAAGCCGCCTGGCTTTCCGGCACCGTGCCGACCGCGGAAAGCACCCGGCCCCAGTTCGGATCATTGCCGAAGATCGCGGTCTTGAACAGATTCGACCGGGCCACCGCCTTGGCGACCGCTACCGCCTCGGTTTCGGAAGCCGCGTTGAAAACGCGGATCGCGATGTCATGGCTGGCGCCTTCGGCATCCCGGATCAGTGCTTGCGCCAACGATTGGCAGGCGCTGGTCAATTGGGTTTGGAAGTCCGCCGGATCCGGGCGCACCCCGCTGGCCCCGGAGGCGAGCAGGATCACCGTGTCGTTGGTCGACATGCAGCCGTCCGAATCGGCCCGGTCGAAGCTGAGCCGGCAGGCTTCGCGCAACGCGGCGTCGAGCTCGGCGGCGGTCAGTTCGGCATCGGTGGTCAGCACCACGAGCATCGTGGCCAGCGCCGGGGCCAGCATGCCGGCGCCTTTGGCCATGCCGCCCACCTGCCAACCGGCCTCGGACCGATGGGCCACTTCTTTGCGCACCGTGTCGGTGGTCATGATGGCTTGGGCCGCCTCCGGACCGCCGTCGGCCGCCAACCGGCCGAAGGCCGCTTCGAGCCCGGGCAGGAGCTTGTCCATCGGCAGTTGCTCGCCGATCAACCCGGTGGAGCAGACCAGCACGTCGGCCGCGGAAACCCCCAACAATCCCGCGGCCAGTTCCGCGGTGGCGTGGGTGTTCTGGAAACCCAGCGCCCCGGTGCAGGCATTTGCTCCGCCGGAGTTGAGCACCACGGCGTCCGCTCGGCCGTCGCCGATCACCTGCCTCGACCAGTAGACCGGCGCCGCGGCGACCCGGTTGCTGGTGAAGACCGCTGCCGCGTTTTTCAACGGCCCGTCATTCACCACCAAAGCGACGTCCGGCTTTCCGGTGCTTTTCAACCCGGCGGCGACTCCGGCGGCCCGGAAGCCTTTCGGCGAGGTAACGCTCACGGTGCCACTCCTTGTTGTGCCAAGCCCAGGGTTTCGGTCAGGCCCAGGGCGATGTTCATCGACTGCACGGCACCGCCCGCGGTGCCTTTGGTCAGGTTGTCGATCACCGAGCAGACCACCACTCGGCCGGTCCGGGCGTCGAAAGCGACTTGGAGCGCGGCGTAATTCGAGCCGAGCACGGACTTGGTGCTGGGCCATTGCCCGGGCGGGAGCACCCGGACGAACTCTTCATGCTCATAGGCGTCGACCCAGATCTGCCGGATCTCCTCCGCCGAAGCGGTTTTCACCAGCTGCGGGGCGAGCTTCGCGGTCGCGGTGGTCAGGATGCCGCGGCTCATCGGGGCCAGCGTCGGTGTGAAGGAGACCGTGACCGGCTCGCCCGCAGCCAGGCTCAGGCCCTGTTCGATCTCCGGCGTGTGCCGGTGCCCGCCGCCCACGCCGTACGGGCTCATCGAGCCAATCACTTCGGAACCGAGCAAATGCGGCTTCGCGGCTTTTCCGGCGCCGGAGGTTCCGGAGGCGGAGATGATCACCACGTCCTCGGGCAACAATGCCCCGGCGGCGAACCCCGGGGCCAGCGCCAGCAATGCACTGGTCGGGTAGCAACCGGGCACCGCGATCCGTTTGCTCCCGACGAGCTTCGCGCGCTGCCGGCTCCCGTCACCCAGCGGAAGTTCCGGCAGGCCGTAAGGCCAGGATCCGGCGTGCGCCGACTGGTAGAACTCCTGCCAGGCCGCCGGGTCGTCCAGCCGGTGGTCCGCACCGGCGTCGATCACCAAGGTTTCGGCGGGCAACTGCGCCGCAATTTCCGCGGAGGCCCCGTGCGGCAAGGCCAGGAAGACCACGTCGTGGCCGGCCAGGTTTTCCACCGACGTCTCTTCGAGCAGCCGGTCCTCCAACCGGTACAAATGCGGTTGCAACTCGCCTAGTCTGGAACCGGCATTGCGGTTCGCGGTGATTGCACCGATCTGGACTTCGGGGTGGTTCGCCAGCAGCCGCAACACCTCGCCGCCGGCGTAGCCGCTCGCACCGGAGACGGCAACTGAAATCGTCATGGCCCTAGCTTAGCTGCAAATATACATAGGTGTAAATATTTATGCAGAAGTATTCGTTCCACACCGTGTGGACCCTGCCGGCGAGCCCCGAACGCTGCTGGCATGAGCTCGTGGCATTGCGCAGCTGGCAGCTCTGGTGGCCGGCCTTCCAGCCGGAGCAGCCGGCCGGGTCCGGCCCGGCCAGACCCGGCGACCAGATCGCACTCCGGGTGCGCAGCCCACTCGGTTACCGGCTCCGGCTGCGGCTGGAAATCACCGGCGTCGTCCCGATGCGCCGGCTCGACGTCGCCGGCAGCGGTGATCTGGCCGGCGTGGGGCGCGCTGATTTCGAAGCGGCCGGCAGCATCGGGCAGCCGAGTACCGTGCTCCGCATCGATTGGACCGTGGCGACCACCAAGGCCTGGATGAACGCCTTGGCCCCGGTTGCCGCTCCGGCATTCGCCTGGGCGCACGGCAAGGTCATGGCCGACGGCGAACGGCGGTTCCGCAGGCATCTGGACCGAACCGGCTGACCCGGCGCGTCCAGCCAAATCCGGGCTCCGGCAGTGTTCACCGGAATGTCACCGGAAACGCCTACGATGGGATCCGAAGCACATTCGATAGAGGAGTCCCGCCATGAAAGCCATCGTCGCCGCAGCCAACGGGGGCCCCGAGGTTCTGGAAATCGCCGAGGTCGAAACCCCGCAACCAGGGCCGGGCCAGTTGCTCGTCGAGGTCGCCGCAGTCGGCGTCAACTACATCGAGACCTACCAACGCGAAGGCATCTATCCCACGGTGCTCCCGTTCACGCCGGGTGCTGAATCTTCGGGGACCGTGGTTGCGCTCGGTGCCGGCGTCACCGAATTCGCCGTCGGCGACCGGGTGGCATCCGCGGAAGGCTCGCAGTCCTACGCCGAGTTCACGCTGATCGATGCGGACAAGGCCTTGCGTGTGCCGGACGGCCTCGATGCGGCGACTGCGGCGGCGCTGCCGCTGCAAGGCATCACCGCGCACTACCTGGTCAACTCGACGTTCCCGGTCCAATCCGGCCAAACGGTTCTGGTGCACGCCGGAGCCGGCGGCGTCGGGCTGCTGATCATCCAAATGCTCAAAGCCAAAGGCGCCACCGTGATCACCACGGTATCCACCGATGAAAAGGCCGCTTTGGCCAGCGAAGCGGGCGCCGACCACGTGCTGCGTTATCCGGGATTCGCGGCGGCCGTGCGCGAACTCACCGCCGGCCGCGGCGTCGATGTGGTGTTCGACGGCGTCGGCAAGGACACCTTCGACGGCTCACTGGATTCGCTCAAAGTCCGCGGCACCTTGGTGCTCTACGGGGCCGCTTCCGGGCCGGTTCCGCCGTTCGACATCCAACGGCTCAATCGCGGCGGGTCGCTTTTCCTCACCCGGCCCACCATGGCGGCCTATTTGCTCGACGCCGATGAGCGCCGCTGGCGCGCCGCGGAGGTTTTCGACGCGGTGGCCGATGGCTCGCTTTCAGTCCGGATCGGTGCCAGCTACCCGCTCGCGGATGCTGCGCAAGCCCATCGTGATCTGCAGGGACGGAAAACTACCGGCAAGGTGCTGCTGAAACCATGAACGTCTATGCCCCTCAGCTGCCCGGTTCCGCAGCAACCCCGCCGGAACGGACGCTGATCGACATCCTCAACTCGACCGCGGCGGCTTTCCCTGACGCTTCCGCACTCGACGACGGCGAGCGCTCGCTGAGCTACGCCGAGTTGCTGCGCGAGGTCAAAGGCTACGCCAAAACGCTGCACCTGGCGGGCTTGGGCGCCGGCGACAAAGTCGGCGTGCGGATACCGTCCGGCACCGCCGAACTGTACATCGCGATCCTTTCGGTCTTGATGATCGGCGCCGCCTACGTCCCAGTCGATGCCGACGATCCGGACGAACGCGCCAAGCTGGTGTTCAGCGAAGCCAAGGTCGCCGGGGTGCTGCACGCCGGCGAAATCGTGGTCGGCAAGGATCGCCCGACGCCGTTTCCGGCTCCGCGGACGCCCTCGCCCGACGACGACTCCTGGATCATCTTCACGTCCGGCTCCACCGGGACGCCGAAAGGCGTCGCGGTCAGCCACCGGTCGGCAGCAGCCTTCGTCGACGCCGAGGCCCGGCTTTTCCTGCAAGCCGAACCGATCGGCAGCAACGACCGGGTGCTGGCCGGCCTTTCCGTGGCGTTCGACGCCTCCTGCGAAGAGATGTGGCTCGCCTGGCGGCACGGCGCGTGCCTGGTGCCGGCGCCCCGTTCCCTGGTGCGCACCGGCATGGACTTGGGGCCGTGGTTGATCTCGCACGGCATCACGGTGGTCTCCACGGTTCCCACGCTGGCTGCGCTCTGGCCCGCCGAAGCTTTGGAAAACGTCCGGCTGCTGATTTTCGGCGGCGAGGCCTGCCCGCCCGAGCTGGCCGATCGGTTGGCGGTGGAAGACCGTGAAGTCTGGAACACCTACGGCCCCACCGAGGCCACCGTGGTGGCCTGCGCCGCCTTGATGGGCGGCCATAGCGGCCCGGAAGGCAACCCGGTGCGCATCGGCTTGCCCCTGGACGGTTGGGACCTGGCCGTCGTCGATGCCGCCGGGCTGCCGGTCGCGGAAGGCGAGATCGGCGAGCTGATCATCGGCGGCGTCGGCCTGGCCCGTTATCTGGACCCGGCCAAGGACGCGGAAAAGTATGCGCCGATGCCCGCCTTCGGCTGGCCGCGCGCCTATCGCAGCGGTGACTTGGTCCGCTTCGAATCCGCCGGCCTGATCTTCATGGGCCGGGCCGACGAGCAGGTGAAACTGGGCGGCCGGCGGATCGAGCTCGGCGAAATCGATGCCGCCTTGCAAGGGCTGCCGGGCGTCGCCGGGGCAGCTGCCGCGGTGAAGACCACCGGGGCCGGAAACCAGATCCTGGTCGGATACCTGGTGCTGGAACCGGACGCGGCGAGTGAGCTCGCCGAGTTCCGCCGCCTGCTCGGCGCCGAGCTGCCGGCCCCGCTGATCCCGATGCTGACCGTGGCCGAAACCCTGCCGACCAAAACCAGCGGCAAAGTCGACCGGAACGCACTGCCCTGGCCGTTGCCCAGCAGCGGCAGCGGCGAGGAAGTCGTCGACTTGGAGCTCGAACCGGACGCGCAGTGGATCCTGGACCGTTGGAATTCGGTGCTGGGCGGATCCGCGGTGAATTTGGATGCCGACTTCTTCGCGCAAGGCGGCGGTTCGCTGGCCGCCGCGCAGCTGGTGTCCGCACTGCGGGTCCGCTACCCCACGATCACCGTGGCGAACATCTACGCGCATCCCAGGATCGGCGCCCTGGTCGACCTGGCCCGGCAATCCGTGCCGGACTACGAGCACGCCGCGCCCGCCGTGGTCCGGGAAGTCCGCCGCACGGCACGGAAGTCCCAGGTCTTCCAGACCCTGATGGGCATCCCGCTGCACATTCTGGTCGGCATGCGGTGGCTGACCTACCTGATGATCTTCAACAACCTGATCGCCGTGCTGAACGGGACCGAAGGCTCCGGAGCCTGGCACATCCCCACGGTCAGCTGGTGGTGGGTGCTGGCCTGCTGGGCGGTTTTCGTCAGCCCTTGGGGCCGGATGTCGATTTCGGTGCTGGCTGCCCGGATCTTGCTCCGCGACGTGGAACCGGGCGTTTACCCGCGCAGCGGCCGGGTGCATCTGCGGCTCTGGCTCGCGGAACAGATCGCCGATCTGGCCCAGGCGGTTTCACTGGCCAGCGCACCCTGGGTGACCCATTACGCCAGAGCCCTGGGCGCGAAGATCGGCAAGGACGTGAGCTTGCACTCGGTGCCGCCGGTCACCGGCTTCCTCAGCTTGGGCGAAGGCGCCTCGATCGAGCCCGAAGTGGACCTCTCCGGCTGGTGGATCGACGGCGACAATGTGCATATCGGAACCATTTCGGTCGGAGCCGATGCCACGGTCGGCGCGCGAAGCACCTTGATGCCCGGAACCCGGATCGGCAAAGGCGCCCAGATTGCCGCCGGCTCCGCGGTCTTGGGCAAAGTCCGCGCGGGCCAGCAGTATTCCGGCTCGCCGGCGCAACGCGTCGGCAAAGCCCGGCCGGACTGGCCCGTGGCACCGCAACGCAGCAACCGGTTGTGGTTGGCCATTTACGCTTCCGCTTCGACGGTCCTGGCGATGATCCCGTTCCTGGCCGCTGCGGTCGCCGGATACTGCGGACTGGCCCTGGCCGCCGCGCTGTGGGACTCGCCCGCCGGCGTGGATGTGCCGGCAATTCCTTCGTTGGAGCACCTTTATTGGCAGGCGCTGATCTCGGTGCCGCTGATGACCTTGATCTGGTTCGTGCTGCTGATGGCTCTGGTCCTCGGCACCGTGCGGCTGCTCAGCCTGGGCCTGCGTGCGGGTTTCCATCCGGTGCGCAGCCGGATCGGTTGGCAGGTCTGGGCCACCGAACGGGTGCTCGACCTGGCCCGGGACCTGCTCTTCCCGATCTACGCTTCGCTGTTCACCCCGGTCTGGCTGAGGTTGCTCGGCGCCAAAATCGGCAAGAATGTGGAAGCCTCCACGGTCCTCCTGCTGCCCTCGATGACCACGGTCGGCGATGGCGCCTTCCTGGCCGACGACACCATGGTCGCCTCCTATGAACTGGGCGGCGGCTTCGTGCACATCGCCCCGGCGAAAATCGGCAAACGCGCTTTCCTGGGCAATTCCGGGATGACCGCGGCCGGCCGTTCGGTGCCCAAGAATTCCCTGGTTGCAGTGCTGTCCGCAACCCCGGCGAAAGCCAAGGCCGGCACGTCCTGGCTGGGCTCGCCACCGGTCCGCTTGCGCCGGGTGGCGCAGAGTTCCGATGCCTCACGCACCTTCGAACCGCCGCGGAAACTCAAAATCGCCAGAGCCCTCTGGGAAGTCTGCCGCTTCGTGCCGGCCATGTTGACCGTCGCGATCGCGGTCAGCGTACTCGCGGTGTTCTCCTGGTTGGCCGGGCACACCGGCTATTTCGTCGCGGCGCTGCTCAGCGGAGTCGTGGTGATGCTTGCCGGTGCGGTCGCCGCCGGCAGCGCCGTCATCGCGAAATGGCTCCTGGTCGGCCGGATCAGGGTGGGCGAGCACCCGCTCTGGAGCTCCTTCATCTGGCGGAACGAAGTGGTGGACACCTTCATCGAGCTGGTTGCTGCGCCGTGGTTCGCCAGGGCGGCCAGCGGCACCCCCGCCTTGGTCTGGTGGCTGCGTGCGCTCGGCGCGAAAATCGGCCACGGCGCCTGGTGCGAGTCCTATTGGTTGCCGGAAGCCGATCTGGTCACCCTGGGCGAAAGCGCCACGGTCAACCGCGGTTGCGTAGTGCAGACTCACCTGTTCCACGACCGGATCATGGCGCTGGACACGGTTACCCTGGAAGACGGGGCGACCATGGGCCCGCACGGAGTCATCCTCCCGGCGGCCCGGATTGCCCGCGGTGGCACCGTGGGGCCGGCGTCCTTGGTGATGCGCGGGGAAACTGTTCCGGCAGGCAGCTACTGGATCGGCAACCCGGTCAGCCCCTGGAAAGGGCCGGCAGCGCAGCGGCCGGCCGCGCATTCGACGATCAACGAACCGAGTTCATGAGCATTAGCAGCGAAAACAACGTCTTGGATCCGTACACTCCGGGCCACGGCACCGATGATTACCGGGTGCAGCATTACGATTTGGACTTGGACTGCCGACTGGCCAGCAACCGGTTGATCGGCAAAGCCGGCATCGAGGCCGTCGCGCAAACGAAACTGAAGTCGATCATGCTCAACCTGGAGGGTTTGCGCGCCGGGAAGATCGCGGTGAAGTCCGGCGGCAAAAACCTCCGGGTGGCCAAATACGCGCAACGCCAAGGCCAGTTGTTGATCAGCCTGGCCGAGCCGCTGGCGAAGGACCGCGCGTTCCACGTCGAGGTCCGTTACGAAGGAAACCCCACACCCTCGATGGGGCTCTGGGGCGATGTCGGTTGGGAGGAGCTCGCGGACGGCGTGCTGGTCGCCGGCCAGCCCACCGGTGCCCCCACCTGGTTCCCGTGCAATGACCATCCGAGCCAAAAAGCCAGTTTCCGGATCTCGGTGAGCACCGATGCGAACTACCGTCCGGTGTGCAACGGCACGCTGATCGCGCACAGCAGCAAATCGAGCCGGGAAACCTGGGTCTACGACCAGCCGGAACCGATGGCGAGCTATTTGGCCACCGTGCAGATCGGCCGCTATCAGCTGTTCCCCTTGGCCGAGCTGCCCCGGGGCACGCACCGCGCGCAGACCGGCCTGGTCCCGCTCTCCGTCGCCGCTCCGGCAGCACTCGCCGCACGCGCCGCCGCCGGGCTGGCCCAGCAACGCGCCATGATGGACACCTTCGAATTCTGCTTCGGCAGCTATCCGTTCCGCGGCTACACCGTGGTAGTCACCGACGACGAGTTGGACATCCCTTTGGAAGCCCAATCGGTGTCGATCATCGGGAGCAACCATTTGGCGCCCGGTTGGGAGTCGCAGCGGCTGATTGCACACGAACTCTCGCACCAGTGGTTCGGCAACTCCCTGACGCTGCTCAGCTGGCAGGACATCTGGCTGCACGAAGGCTTCGCCTGTTATGCGGAATGGATCTGGTCCGAGGCCTCCGGCGCCGCCGATGCGCGCAGCCGCGCCGAGGCCGCGCACCGGAAACTTTCCGGCGAGGCCCAGGACCTGCTGATCGGCCGGCCCGGGCCCGCGGACATGTTCGACGACCGGGTCTACAAACGCGGCGCCTTGGCGGTGCACGCACTGCGGATCGCGCTCGGCGACGCGGCGTTCTTCGCCCTGCTCCGGGAATGGACCGGGAGGTTTGCCCACGGCTCGGTGTGCACCGCGGACTTCTTCGCCTTGGTTGAGGAGCTGAACCCGGGATTTTCGGCCGCCGGATTGCTGGACCCGTGGTTGTACCGGAGCGAGTTGCCGGCAATGCCCTGAGCCGGCGCGCCCGAAACCGGCCTGCGGCGCCTAACCGGACTGCACGGCTTGCGCCGCGACAAAGCCTTCGGGCAGGCCGATCAGCTGGTTCGGGATGTCCACGATGCCCGCGGCCGCTGAGTCGATTCCGCTGATTCGGCCCTGCAGGCCGCTGCCTTCGGCTTTCGACCAGGCTTCCTTGCGGGACCAGATCCGGGCCCGCCTGGGCAGGCTTTCGGCTTCCGGCAAAGCTGCCAAATCCTGCCGCTCCGCAGCGCTGAGCACCAGTTCGTCGAAGCCCTCGAAGCCGACTGACGCGATCCATTCCAGATCCACCCCGAGCCGGCTTCCGGGCGCTGCGGCGGCACCCAGCAACAACCAGCCGCGACGGCTGGAGCTGCTCAAGGAGATCGGCAACGCTTCGCCCTGAACCGCGAAGCCGGGCCGGCCGTGGTCCAGCTCCGGGCCGGTGCCGTGTTCCGGGCAGCTGTACCGCGGCGCCAATCCGGCCGGGTCCAGGTCGAGCAGCGCGGCCGCGAAAATCCGCACGGCGGTCCGCCGTGCGATGAAGTCGCGGCGCAGTTCCGCGGTGGCGAAGCGCTCGGCCCGGACCGTTTCGGGGCCGTTGAGCCAGGCCGGCTCCGGTGTCACGCCGGCTAGTTGCACGGCTTGCAGGGCCACGCCGTCGAACCTCACCGGTTCACCGGTCATTAATCGGTGGTTCACTCCCCCACTCTATGGTCGGGACATGGTCGAAATGAAGCTCGCGCTGCCCGGATTCAGTGTTTTGGACGCCGACGACGACGATCCGGTGTTGATCGGCCCGGACGGCGTGGCGGTGGACACCTGGCGCGAAGGCTATCCCTACGACACCCGGCTGTCCCGTGAAGTCTACGAAATGGACAAGCGTCTGCTGCAGATCGAACTGTTGAAATTGCAGAATTGGGTCAAGGACACCGGACGGCGCATCGTGCTGCTCTTCGAAGGCCGGGACGCCGCCGGCAAGGGG
>SXGS01110619.1_pt1 | contig 16093 bp, 8 predicted proteins | sample 3174681 | NCBI WGS metagenome assembly SXGS01 (sample SAMN11356861, study PRJNA531348) | freshwater metagenome | isolation source: freshwater sample F1-80 | place: China: Fuxian Lake, Yuxi | collected 2017-12-25 | reverse complement strand
GATTTACAGTCTGCCCCCGTTGGCCACTTGGGTATCCTACCAACAAATCTATTTCGAAACCCTGACAACGAAACCTTCACCACCGCATTGGGTCGTTGTATCCCGGATTCTTAACCCGGAGAACAACAGCGCCAGGCAAGCCGTGACCGGTCAAGTCCAGCGTAAAACCAGTGGAAAACAACAAATCCCGTCTCTCATAGGACGGGAAATGACGTTCCTTCCCAAGGGTCCCGAATCTGCTTCAAACTCTCGGCAGCGGGACATATTTCGCAAGGGCCAAGGTCGAGGGCAAGATTATTCGGCAGAGTCTTTAGACAGACCGTCTGGACGACCGCCAAACTTCGGCTGGTCGATTTCCTCAAGAAACAACAGGAAGCCGCTGCGGCACCCGATCAGTATCCCACCTTCGCCGAGGCCGTTGATGCGTTCAGCCAATCGCTCGGACAGGACACCGGCGTGAAGGCGACGAAACGTCATGCCCTTATCGGAGTCGTTCCTCCCAAAATCCAGGCTGTCGGCTTCCGTGTGCCACCGCGACTACCCAGACGTAATCGCTGCCGTTGGCGCAGAGTAATGAAAACGGGAAATGCTTGAACCGAAACTTCTGCAAGCTTTCAAACCCTCGCACGGAGCCGAAGTCCCTTACGACCCTCCGGCATTACATTTTTTCGAGGGCTAGAAACGCATCAACGCCCTTGGCGCTCCCGGATTCGATGGCATACAGGCGACGCTTGATTTCCTGTTGGAAAACAGGGTCCAGTCCTTCCGTTTCTTCCGTCTCGTGGATGGTCGCGATGAGACGCTCGTGGAGAGCGACCATCTCCTTCACGGGGAGCTCGCGAATCGACCGCTCCAGTTGTTGGGTGATGGCTGTAATGCTTCCATGATATCGTCCAATGGGTGTCCGTGTCAAAAATATGAAAAAACTAAGGAAACACAGGTTCCGTGGCCTCTTGGTTTTTCACCGATTGACCGGTCGGTGAGATCGACGACGTTGAAGAATTGCTTCCGCCATCCCCAGCACGATTTGTGCGGGTTGGCGGAGCGGGTCTCCCGTCCAGCCCAACACCGCCGCTCGCAATTTGAGTTCCGACTCCAGGTCGTCAAACTCCCTATCAGTAAGCTGGTTCTGCCCTAATCCTTGCCACAGATCGGACCCACCAACTCCGCCCTGGGATGCAGGCTATTGTCCAGGCAGATGTTCTCCAGCAATGCCAAAATCAACTTTTCCATTGAGGTCTGAAGATTCTCTCTAATAAACAAACGTCTCGCGTGTCATAATGGCAGACATGGCACACTTGCCGGGGATTCCCGGGGCCAATGTGAATGCGGAACTCAATCAAAGATAGAATGCCCGATCAGGCATGAACCGCGAGCTTTCAGCGCGAAGTGAAGAGCCTGGAGTCGAGTCTATCGAAACGTTGTTCCAAGCTTTGGAGTCCCCGCTGCTCGGCTACGCCGGGCGCCTGTTGCGCGGCCCGGACGAGGCCCAGGACGTCGTCCAAGAAGCTTTTTTACGGCTGCACCGGCAGTTCAACGAAATTCATGACCGCCGAAACTGGCTTTACCGCACCGTGCATAATCTCTCGATGAATCATCTGCGACGCGAGCGAAAGATCGTTTCCCTGCCTCAGGCAGGATCTGGGGACGGTGGCGGCCCTGGCGGCATGGAGGATGTGGTGGATCTCCGGCTCCTTCCTGACGAGGAAACGGCGCGCGTCGAGGGGTTGGATGTCGTTCGGAGCCGATTGCAGAGTTTGGACACGCGAAGTCGAGACCTGATCCGGCTGAAATTTCAAGAAGGGCTGTCCTACAAGCAAATCAGCGAGCGCACGGGGCTCACGGTGAGCCACGTGGGCTATCTGCTTCACCACGCGCTCAAGTCCCTCGCCACAGAGGTTGCGAAAGCAGGACTTATCCCATGACATGAACACGGATCACGACAACCCTGTTCCGCCGGACCAAGAAGCCCGGATAACCTCTCTGTTGCTGGGTGAGTTGACTCCAGCCGAAGCCGCCGCGTTGTCAACGGATCTCCAAGCCAATCCCGATCTCGCGCTGCTCCACGAGCGCCTTCGCCAGACGCTGGCGCTCGTCTCTGAAGCCGTCGCCGCCTCGCCCGCTCCGCAGCACACCGCGGCACGAGTTTCCCAATTCTCCAAATCTCGACGGGAGGTGCTGCTTCGAGTCCTCAAGTCGGAACCCACTCCGGTTAAGAAAGTCAAAGATAGTTCGCGCGATGGCGGCGTGCCTTGGTTTCGAATAGCCGCGCTCATCGCGGTGCTGGGAATCGCGGCGGCCCTGAGCATCCCTAACTTCGTGAAAGCGCGGCTCACCTTACCGCGTTCCTCAACCATCGAAGTGGCTTCTGACAAGTCGGTCGATTTCGCCGAAACTTTGCCCGCGCCGCCCCCCGCCTGGATGGCCGAGCGCGCGGAAACGGACCGGTTAGCCATCTCTCAGGCTCCCGTTCAAAGCCAGGCAAACGGCGCGCGCGCGCGTTCAGCCAAGGACGATTCTATTGCGGATGGCGACAGTTACGCCGGGGTGTATCTCCCCGCGTCGCCAGGCGCAGAGCCACCGGCTGCAAACACCCGGCCCCAGGTTCCCGCAAGTGCGAATTTCGGCGAGTCCAAGCTCGCGCTCCAGCCCTCCGAAACGCCAGAGGAAGCCAGGGCAGATTCACAGGAGCTGGAAAGATTGACTCGGCCTCTCCGGACGGAGTCCCTCGCTGATAATCTGTCGGAAGGGAAAGAGAACCTCAGTCGAGGCGCCCTCGTGGATCCCCAGGCGAGTCCCACGCCAAAAACCTTCAAGGGACAGGCGGATCTGCCCGCCTCAAATCAAACGCCCCCTCGCCCCGCGGAGCCGCCTGTGTCAAAAAGCGCAGCTCCCGCCATGATGGCACGATACGGTTTGGCGGCTCGGAGCGCGACTGCTGTAGATAAAGAGAGCCAGACACTAGGGGAGTCCTTGGACACTCCGTCGCGTTCACCGGAATCAGGTGAACCACTTTCGAATCGCCGGCGGTTCGGGGCGGACGCGACCTCGATGAAGCGGGCGCCGGCGCCTACCGGGCCAGCTAAGCTGGCGGATGCCGCCGTCAAAGCCGGGGCCAAGCCAAGGCTTGATGTCCCGGTTCCCGATTCGCGCGACCAATCAGCGCTGGCGCTAAGTCTGCCTCGCGGAGAGAGTCAGCAATCTCTCTCTCTCGGACGCGGGCTGTTCCGGAAGGAGGAAGAGACTCGGTCAATGGTCACGGCTGGGACGGCAGCGGGAAAGGGTGTTGCCGACAAGGCCCCGCAAATGGGTGGCTTCGCGGGAGGCCGGGTGCTGGGCGAAGCGGCACGGCCGAGCGCCGTGTTTTTCGGGAGGGAGCCCGTGGCCAAACCTGAATCCGCGTCGCAGGCGCCTGTCGCGCCCAGCCAAGCGCCGAAGGCGGAATTCAGTTCGAATTTCTTCTTCAAGAACGACGCCGCTTCCCCGGAAACGGCTTCCGCCACGACAGCGCTGGCAGAGGAACCGCTCGAGGCGAAGCTTGAATCCTTCGGAGTTCAAGCCGGGCGCCAGGCAGGCCGCGAAAAGGCTGAAGGCAAGTTCGATGCTAAACTCTCTGAGGGGGAACTGGTGTCCGAAAGGATCGCCGAATCGATTCCCTCGATCGCACTCGAGGAAAAAAAGAAAGCGCCTAGTCTAGGCTTGGCTAAGAGGCCCGAGGTTCAATTCTCGGATCTCGAGCATAAATCGCAACCTCCCGTAGGCGCGCCCACCGTGGCTCCAGCTCCCGTGCCCCAACCGGAGCAAATCACCCAGGAGAATTCGATTTCCACTTTTTCCTTAAACGTCAGCGATGTGTCCTTCAAGCTGGCCGCCGCCAGCCTGGCATCTGGAACAATGCCGTCGCCGGGGACTATCCGGAGCGAGGAGTTCATCAACGCGTTTGATTATCGAGATCCCCAGCCATCTCCCGGCTCGCCGATTGCGTTTGCCTGGGATCGGGCACGATATGCGTTTGGGCATAACCAGGATCTGCTGCGATTCTCGTTAAAAACCGCGGCATCGGGAAGAGAGCCTGGCCGTCCCTGCAACCTGGTCATTCTGCTCGACAATTCCGGTTCCATGGAGCGGTCCGACCGCGTTGGCATCATTCGGGAAATCCTCGTCGCTCTAGGCTCGAAGCTGGGTCCCCAAGACCGGGTGAGCGTGGTGGCCTTCGCGCGGACCTCGCGCTTGTGGGTGGATGGACTGTTAGGGTCGCAATCCGCGGAAGTGTTGCGGAGAATCGGAGAGCTGATTCCGGAGGGAGGAACGAATCTCGAGGAAGCGCTGCGTCTCGGCTATGAAACCGCGCTCCGTCATTTCATGAATCACGGAATGAACCGGGTGGTTTTACTGACGGACGGCGCGGCGAATCTCGGCGAAACAAACCCGGAAGCCCTTCAATCGCTGGTGGAAACCCATCGGAAGCGGGGAGTGGCCTTGGATTGCTTCGGCATTGGTTGGGAGGGGTATAACGATTTGTTGCTGGAGCGGTTATCCCGGAACGGCGACGGCCGTTATGGCTTCGTGAATTCCGTCGAGGAAGCCTCGACCAGTTTCGTGAATCAATTAGCGGGAGCTTTGAATGTGGCGGCGGCCGACGTCAAGGTGCAGGTGGAGTTCAATCCACTGCGAGTGCCCGTGTGGCGCCAAATTGGGTATGCCACACACCAGCTCAAGAAAGAACAATTTCGGGACAACACAGTCGACGCGGCCGAAATCGCCGCTGCGGAGGCCGGGAACGCGCTGTATGTCGTGAGGATCGACCCGCAAGGGCAGGGACCGATTGGGGTTGTTCGAGCTCGATTCCGCGAGCCGTCCACGGGGATTTATCGAGAGCTGGAATGGTCGGTTCCCTACGCTGGAGGGGCAGCCGGCATCGAGATGGCAAGTCCCGCCATGCGCCTGGCCGGAACGTCCGCCCTGTTCGCCGAGTGGCTTGCGGCGAGCCCTTACGCCGCGGAAGTGACGCTCGGCACGCTTCAGAGCTGGGTTCGAGGCGTGCCCGATTCGTTCTCCCCGGACCCGAGGCCGCGGCAACTCGAAACCATGCTTCGCCAGGCCCGATCTCTCTCCGGCAAATGACTCCGCCGCCGCTCTGCTTTTTCTTTTTGAATCCATCGACTTATGCAAAGGCCTGACTCCCATCTCCGCGCGGCGCTTTTCCTCCTGTTGTTCGGAGGCGGTTGGTTCCCCGCCATCGGGGCCGAACCTGCGGTTCAAGCCGACATCAAGAACGCGGCCATTGAAGGCAAATTCGACGGCGAGAAAGGACGAATAGTGATCCAAGCGGAGTTTGGAAGCGCCGGCGATCCGCGCGACCGGTCTCTCCACACGGCCTCCATCCTTCATGCAATCCGCGCCTCGAGAGATGGTTTGCGGCACGAGGCCGTGGTGAATGTGGAAGTCCTGCACGGGACCCCCCGTGAACTCTTGCTCCCGTTGTCGGGCGAAGGCGCCATCCTTCGCGTCACCAGCGAGGTCCTGGAAGACTGGAGCATCCGCCAATCTTCGACCAATTCACGATCTCTCGTGTTGCGACTGAAAAAATCGGACAAGCCTTTGACTTCGTTCGCTTGCAGAATTCATGCCGAAACGCCGTGCAAATCCCTCCCAGCCTCCACGACCTCCTTGCTGTTCACCACGGAGCCGCCCGCGCTCACGACGGGGCTTGTCAGGATTGAATTCGACCCGGACTTGGATGTACAGCCGACTGGAACAAAGGGGCTCTTTACCGTCACCCCTTCGGAGCTCTCCACTGACTTCCCGAGAATCTCCAAGAGCCCGGGCGAAGATTCGCTTGCTTTTCGGTACCAAGGAGCGGGCGGGGTGCTCCCTTTGAAGATCGGATTTGCCGACCCCGAAGGCCGTCGGGTCGTGCTGGGGGATTTCAAGATGGTTGGAAGGCTTTCCGAAGATCAAGCGGCTTTCACGATGACAGCGGTGGCTCGGGTCAAGAATCCAGGGGGAGGAAGGCTGGAGCTGTTGAGGGGAACCGCGCTGACGGAGTTCGCGCCGACCTCGGATTGGAGGATCCGCGTGGTGGACGGCAAATTCGTGGGGGAATTCGATCGGGCGGGGGAATTCCCGATCCGCCTCCAATTCCAGGCCGCGGTGAGACTGACGAATGGGTGGAGTGAAGCGCGCTTTGGAGTGGCCACCAGCGCCTTGCAACCCATGGTTTTGGAAGGATTGAAGGCGGATTCCCAAGTGCGACTGGACGGCGCGGCGCGGCCAGAGAGGACGGGCGACCATTTTGCCACTCATTTACCCTCAAATGGCGAAGTGCGACTCGCTTGGAAGGAGGGAAAACCGGAAGCGGAAGGAAGATTGTTCTATGCGGTTGAAGCTCTCACCCAACTGACCGTCAGCCCTGGCCTTCTGCGGCAATCCGCGCTGATGGAGCTCAAGATCCTGCAGGGTGAACTGGGGCAGTTCGTCGTGGTGATTCGCGGTCCAGGAGAGGTCGTGCGGGTCCAAGGCCCCAAGGTGCTCGCGTGGAGCGTGGAGAAGGGCGCCGGCACTGCCGAGCGGCGACTGGTGGTCCAGTTTAACGAGGCGCAGAAGGAAGGCTGCGGGGTGCTGGTGCAGTTGCAGCAGCCTTTGGGAGCCTTTCCTCAATCGTTCGACGCGGCGGTGCTGATGCCGGAATCGGCCACACGGTTCGGAGGTTATGTGCGCGTGGTCAACGAGGGCGCGGTGAGGCTCGAAGTTCTTTCCTCGAGCGGATTGTCACAAATATCTCCCGGCCAAATCCCTCAAACCGACGCCACTCAAGCACTGATGCCTCCCCAATCCAGCCAGACCTTCGCCTACAAATTCTCCAGGGCAGACTTTCAACTTAGGGTGCAGGCGGACAATATTTTGCCCGAGGTGGGCGTCTCGGCGTTGTTGATCTACCAACTGACCGAAAGCGAGCTGGGGATCGACGCGGATCTGGAATTGGATATTCGCGAAGCCCCGTTGCGGGACGTGGCGCTGCGAGTGCCCAAAGGATTCAGCGTGGCCCGGCTTCATGCGGTCGGACTGGCTGATTACACCCTCGTCGACGCCCCGGATTCCCAGGAAGCGCTGCTCCGGATGACGTATTCGAGCCCTTTGACGGGCCGTCATCTCGTCACCCTGCGCCTTGAGAGAAACCGCCCTTCGACTGAAACGCGATGGGTGCTGCCCCGCGTCGAACTCCTGAAATCCAAAACGGTTCGAGGGCATGTGGGAGTGATCGCCGACGCTGGCTTTCGGCTGGCGCCCGTTCTGACTCAGGGCTTGACGGAGATCGCCCCCGCTTTTTTCCCGAAGAAGCTGCCGGGAATCCAAGCCGCGTTTCGGATGAACGATCCCGCCTGGCAAGCCACGATGAACATCGAACGTCTTGCGCAGTCGATTCAGGCCGATGTCTTTCATTTGTTCTCGGTGGGCGAAGGCGTCGCCTACGGCAGCAGCGTGATGAACTACGGCATCACGGGGGCTCCCATTGTGGTCTTCAGAGTGGAGGTCTCGCCAGAATACTTTAACGTGGAGTTCACGGGGAAAAATATCAGAAACTGGCAGAAGACAGAAGGAGGCTACACGGTGCATCTGCACACCCCGGTGTCCGGGAGCTACACTCTTCTGGCCACATACGAAAGGCCCTTCAAGCCGCAAGGCGAAGACCTGGCGTTCACGGGCGCGCGCCCGCTGGATGCCACCCAGGAGCAAGGGCACACCGTGGTCATCAGCACCTATCAGTTCCAGGTGCAGCCAACTCAAGTGTCCCCCTCCTTGACGGTCCTCGAGCCCGGCGAAGTGCCCGCCGAACACCGATTGCTGTTTGATGCCCCGATTCTCGCGGCTTACCGTTACAGCGCGCGTCCCATCAGCCTCCAATTAAAGCTCCAGCCGATGGCCTTGAGCGAGACTCTCGGACAAGTCGTGGACCGAGCCTCGCTCACGACGCGGATCTCGGGTCAAGGCCAAGTCGTGACCGAGGCTCGCTATCTGGTTCGAAACAAAGGGGGATCCAGTCTGAGAACCACGATTCCAGGAGACGGAGAACTCTGGTCCGTGCTCGTCAATGGCCAAGTGGTCGTGCCCGTCCGGCATCAGCAGGCCCATCTGATTCCGCTGCCACAGCATGCCGATCCCAACACGGTGAACGACGTGCGGATTAAGTTCGCCTCCAAAGCCGTGTCCTCCAAACGCCTGACCACTCGTTCCCCGGCGATTGCCGCCCCAGTCCTTCTGGCTCATTGGAAGATCGAATCTGAGCCTGGCCAACGGGCAACGTACCTGGGCGGCACCGTCAGACCCAGTGGTCCCCTCCGTGACGATTCCGGATTCGGACAATTGCGCCGACTGTTCACAGGTGAATCGGCTCGCGGCGCGCGCCTCGGAGTGCTTTCGGCGTTCGCCTGGCTGCTGGCCGCGGGGGTAGGCTTGCGCGTAGCTTGCGCGGGAGCGGCGCATCGGTTGGGGGTGCGCCACGCCATGGGAGGCCTGGTGGCTGCCGCTGGTTTCACCGGTTTTGCCGTCTCTCTCCTTTGGCTCCAAACGCAGGCCGTGTCCTTGAGTCAACCGATTCCACACTCCTTGGACCTGGTGGCTCCAGTGCAACTGGCCGATACTTCCATGAGCGTCGAGGTGGGCTTGACGGGGTTGGCTCAAACCTTCTGGTCCATCGCGCTGCGGTGGTGGCCGCTATGTCTGGCATTGGCCGCCTGGGCGGGTGGGTGGATCGCCTCTGGATCCTGGTTTTCCAAGGTGAGCACGGTTGTGGGTTGGTTGATCGTGGCCTGGGCGGCGCTGAGGTTGCCTCATGGAGCGGCCTATTTCTTCCCGGTCAGCCTGGCGTTCGCGGCGATCCACATTCTAGCTCCGAGCGTCCGTGAATGGTGGCGCGTCCCACGGCAGAGTTCGAACGGGGATGGGGACGCCCCGGCCATCGCCGCCACAGCGGCCTTGTTGATAGGAATGGGGACGAGCTCAGGAATGGCTCAAACCATCGCTTCACCTCCCCCGGCGGCGTCGATGCACGGTGTCGCGGATTCGGTGTTACAGGAAATCAAAGTGGAGGACGATTTTGCGCTGGGTGTCGTGAAAATAAGGTGGAATGCGATCAAAGGGCAGGTGCTCCCTTTTCTCAACCAGCCAGCGGTGTTGACGCGAGTGGAACGGACCGCCGAAATCGGCCGGGTGATCCAGATCCAAGAGGGAAGAGAGCGCTCTCACGCGCTGATCGCGGAACGAAGCGGCTTGATCGAGTTTGAAGCCCGGTATCAAGCCCAGGTGCGCTCCGTGGATGGCGAAAGGGGCTTCACCGTCCCCACACGCTCCGCCCTGGTGAACCGCGTGGTTCTCTTGCTTGCGGGTCTGGAAGTGGAGGTCGCGTCCCCGCAAGCGGTTTCCATTGCGCTCGACGACAAGGCGGCTCCAGGATCCACCACGGCCACGCTGGTGCTCGCGCCCCTGCCGAACGCCTGGATTGGGTGGCGGCCCAGGAGCCGGGACACAAGACGCGAGAAGTCGGTGTTCTACGCCGAGTGGGTTCAGTCTTACATACCCGCCGCGGGCGTGGTTGAAGGGCTCCACGCGGCTCAGATCCGACCTGCTCAAGGACAAATCGAGGAGCTTGTTTTCGACGTTCCCTCGAATGCGACCATCACCGATGTCAACGCCCCGGGTCTCTCCACTTGGCGCTTTGATCCAGACACGCGCCGGCTGCGGACCGCCTTCAATCCCGCGCACTCGAGAGCGTTCACCGTGGAGATCAAATCCCAGATCACGACGGGCGCTCTGCCATTCGAGCAAACCGCGGGCATCCTCGGCGCTGCGGGCTCGGCGGGGCAGGTCGGCTTTGTGGGGGTGGCAACAGGCAACGAGGTCCTGCTGGAGTCATTGGATGCCGAGGAAGCCACGCCCATCAACCTGGAGGATTTCCCCACAGCCGTCCTGGAGCCGCTCAAATCGCGGATCGGCGGACTCGGTATCCGGCGCGCATTCCGGTATTCAGGGCCGCAGGTGTCTCTGAAGTTGAAGGCTTCGCAGGTTGAGCCAGACGTCCGGGTGGAATCCAACCAAACCCTTTCGCTGGGGGAAGATCGTGTGTTGCTGGCGGTCGCGTTAAACGTGGAAATCACGAGGGCGGGAGTTTTCAAACTGAGCTTTCTCATGCCTCCCGGGATGGATGTGGAATCGGCGAGCGGTGGCTCGATGACACATTGGACTGACCTTAAGTCCGAGGAAGGGCGCGTCATTACTTTGCATTTGAAAGGTCGAACCGAGGGCAAGCACGCCTTCTCCATCAGTCTGACGGGTCCGGGCGTGCGCTCCGCCAAGGATTGGGCGGCGCCCCGGGTGGTTCTGAGGGAATCCACGAAGCAGAGGGGCCAGCTCCTGTTGATTCCCGAGCAAGGGCTTCGCCCCCAGGTTGGCGTGAGGGAAGGCGTGACTCAATTGGATCCCTTGAAGAGCGGGGTGAGGCAGAAAGGAGTGTTGTTGTTCGGACTTCTCCAAACGCAATGGCGCCTCAGCTTTGACATCGAACAGGTGGACCCTTGGATCCAGGTATCGAGCTTGCAGCATGTCGACGCGGGGGAGGCTCAACTGAAGGTCCTTGTGAACCTCTCCTACGAAATCGAGAACACCGGTGTCAAGAATCTCCGTGTTAGGTTGCCGTCGAATGCCGAGGCGGTTCGGTTCAAGGGGGCTCAAGTTTCGGATTTCAAGGCTTCCGACGCGGTAGGAGCGCAAGAAACCCGTGATTGGGAGGTGAAACTCGAGAGGCGCGTGATTGGAAAGTATTTCCTGCAGCTCGCTTATTCGCTTCCCTTGGCCGATCAGGCCGCCCAGGCATTGGTCGCCGGGGTTCAGGCGTTGGATGTCACGATTCAGCGTGGCTTTCTGACCCTAGTGTCGGGAGGGCGGAGGCAGCTGCAATTAGGAACCCCTCCACAATCCCTGCAAGCGACGGATTGGCAGGTCATCCCAAGGGCGATCCAATTGGATTTGAACATCGCTTCTTCAGACTTCGCTTTCCGAGCGGTGGAAAGCGATTATAGGCTCCCTTTGCGGCTCCAGCTTCACCAGGCAGCCCGCCTGCTTCAAGCCCGAGTGAACCGGCTGGATCTCACATCTGTCATCGCCGATAACGGCATGATGCTCACTCAAGTCAGGATGCTGATTGCGCCCGGGGAAAAGCGGCTCCTTCCCGTGACGCTGCCTTCTGGCTCCAAGTTCTGGTTCGCGTATGTGAATCAAACCGCGGCCTGGTTGTGGAGAGATAGGGAGCGGATTCTGATTCCCCTGGAACAGCCGGGAAAAGGGGAGGAGAACACAGTGGTGGAGTTCTTCTACTCGAGCCCGGCGGGCGCGGGGGCGAGCCGTTCCCTGGATTTGACCCTGAACGCGCCGAAATTCGACCTGCCGCTTGAGAACATAGCCTGGAGGCTCTTCTTGGACGCAAAATGGAAAGTCGCCAAGAGCAGTGGCACCATGCGCCTCGAGGAGTCCATGCCAGGCGCTGGGCAGACTCCTCCCATCGATTTGGATGTGTATGTTCAAAGCGAGGCGCAGAATCAACAGAACAAGACCAAGGAGGCGGAAGGGTTTTTGAATTTCGGAAATGGGGTCTTATCCAATGGCGATCCTCAAGCCGCTCGGCGCGCGTTCAAGAACGCCTATGAATTATCGCAGCACGACAACGCTTTCAACGAAGACGCCCGCGTGCAATTGCAAAACCTGAAGATGCAGCAGGCCCTGGTGGGCCTCAACGTGAGGCAGGCGAAGGTCGTGGGAGAATCCACCTCGCTGACGGGGGCCTCGCGTGGGACGCGGGATGGCCAGGAGGCGATCGTGTACACGCAGCAGGAGGCCAAGCAATTGATCGAGAGGAATTCCGCCGAGGACAACACTCTTCAGATGCGTTTGGTGGAACGTCTCATTCAACAGCAAGACGCGGCGGTGGCGAATCCCGCGGGCATTCGGGCCTCCATCCCCGAGCACGGCCAGACCCTCCACTTCGTTCGCTCCCTCGAAGTCAACACATCAGCGGATCTCAACATCAAGCTTCGAGCCTTCTCCGAACGCCCCTCGAGCGCCGCCGCGAAAGTCATGCTCTTTGGCATCCTCCCCCTCATCGTCTTGCTGCCGGCGCTGCATCGGCGCTTGCGTGGCGCGGAGGATGCCAACTGAATCAGGCGAGGCCGCCACACGGCCCGCTGGCCGCGAAAACGCAAGAAACTTTCGTGCGGCCGGATTCATGCTTAAAACGGCAGGTGAACCTCGTGATCCACAAGCGGCGACCCGGGCTCCGCGATCAGAGGGAACGGAGCCGAGGCCGTTTGCCCCCGTCCCTTGACTTGATCCTAGGGCTTGGTTACGGTCGCGCCATGAATCGTTGGCTCACGATCGCCGCCCTGGCGGCGATCGGACTCATGTTGTGTTCCGTCGATTGTCCGGCGCCGCTCATTTATCGCGCTGGCGAAGGGTGGTCGTACGAATCCTACGGCGCGGAAAAATGGCGGCGAACCCGCGCCAAAGACCAGTTGGAAGTCGCCCAAGCGGCTTTCGACAAGAAGCAGTATTCGCAGGCTGCGAGATCGGCGCGCCGCACAGTCAAGGTTTGGCCTTTGTCCGACTACGCGCCCCAAGCCCAATACCTTCTCGGCCGATCCTATGAAGCCAAGGGCATGGATGAACGCGCGTTCAAGGAGTATCAAAAGCTCATCCAAAAATATCCCAAGATAGACAATTATCCCGAGGTGTTGCAGCGCCAGTTCGAGATTTCGAACCGGTTTCTCGCGGGGCAATGGTTCAAACTTTGGGGATACATCCCGTTTTTCCCTTCCATGGAACGGACTTGTCAGATGTACGAAAAGCTGATCAAGAACGGACCTTACAGCGCGGTGGCTTCCCAAGCCCATTTGAATATTGGCACCGCCCGGGAGAAACAGCGGGAATATTTGCAGGCCGTGAAGGCCTACGAGAGGGCGGCGGATCGTTACCATGACCAGCCGACCGTCGCCGCGGACGCTCTCTACCGCGCCGGTTTGGCCTATAACAAGCAGGCTAAAACCGCCGAGTATGACCAGAGCGTCTCCGGGTTGGCCATCAACACTTTCGGGGATTTCGCCGCGCTGCATCCCAATGATCCACGCGTTCCAGATGCCCAAACCATCGTTTCTTCACTCAAGACGGAGCAAGCCCGGGGCAACTTTGAGATCGCCAAGTATTACGCCAAGAAAAGGCGGCTCGACGCGGCCTTGATCTACTACAACGAAGTAATCATCAAGGATCCTAACTCCTCCTACGCCCAAGAAGCCAAGAAACGCCTCGAGGACATCAAGCAGCGGAAAGCCGCCCGTGAAAAGGCCGCCGCAGGCAATAAGAAATAGCGAGCGGAGATGCCCCCTCCCTTATCCAGCAACCCGCTGATGCGCCGACTGCTGTTGGCGTCGACCCTATGCGTGGCGGCGTTCCTGGCAGGCGGCTGCGCGGGCTATAAACTGGGCCCCACGAATAACGAGGTGGCAGGGTCCCGTTCCGTGGAATTCAAGCCGTTCCAAAACCAGACCCAAGAACCGCGCCTCGCCGAAGCTCTGGCCGGGTCGCTTCGAAGGCATCTCCAGCGCGATGGCACCTTCGTCCTCGACACGCGTGGGGGCGGCGATGTGCTGGTCACAGGAACACTGACTCGTTACAGCCGGGAGGCGCTCTCGTTCCAGCCTCGCGACATCCTCACGGTTCGAGATTTTCGGCTCACCCTCGCGGCGCGAGTGAAGGCCGTGGACCGCCAAAGCGGCCGAACCCTGCTCGATCGCGAGATCACGGGCCGCACCACGATGCGCATTGGCGCCGATCAAACCAGCGCGGAACGTCAGGCGCTTCCTTTGCTCGCCGAGGATCTCGGGCGCAACATCGTGTCCGTGATGAGCGAAGGCAGCTGGTGATCCTCGGGAGCGAGGAGCCACAACACGCCCCCCGCGGCGGTTGATCGAATACGGCCCGGCGGAGGTTCATCCTTCGCCGTGCAAACGGCCGATGGCAAAGGCGGCTTCACTCAAAATCCTGCCATTAAGGATCAGACCTCAGAAAAGAAGGGGATTCATTGCCGACAAATCGCTTTCCATTTCCTTGAAATCCTCACTGCAACCAGCTCCCTCGCCCCATCCGATGGGGAGAGGGGAGCGAATGAGTGACCGGCGAGTTGACAAAACCCTTCGGAAAACACTCTCATAACAGTAACTTATGCGAATCGTTGTGTTTGGCGGCGGCTATGTGGGGTGCGTCACGGCGGCCTGCCTGGCTAAGATGGGCCACGACGTCACCATCATCGACGTCGTTCCGTCCAAAGTAGAAGCCGTGCGGACCGGGCACAGCCCGATTCTAGAGACTGGTCTTGACGAGCTCATTAGGGAAGGAGTGGCCGCCGGCAGGCTTCATGCGTCGTTGGCGGAGGAGGAGGGAGAGCGAAGGCTGGTCGAGGCGAACATGGCGGTGATTTGCATCGGGACGCCCAGCCGACCCAACGGCGTGATGGATACCCGCGCCCTGACGCGCGTGTTCGAATCGATCGCGGCGGGGGTGGAGGAGCGCAAGGAGCCCTTGACGGTGGTCGTACGTTCCACAGCGCTGGCGCCGATTTTGCGACAAATACTGGCGGAAGCCGAGCCTCGGGAAAGCGTGGAAAAACTTCGATTGGTGATGAATCCCGAACTATTGAGGGAAACCACCGCCATCTCGGATTTCTTCAACCCGCCGATGCTCGTCGTTGGAGGCGACGATCCCCACGCCGTGGATCACGCGATGAGTTTGTATGAGGGCATTCAAGCCCCGCGATTCAAAGTGGGCTTGGAAACGGCCTCCATGTTGAAGTACAGCTGCAACGCTTTTCACGCGCTGAAAATTGCCTTCGCCAACGAAATCGACACGCTGGCATCGCTGATAGGGGCCGACGGCAAGGAGGTCATGAACTTGTTGATCCAGGACAAAGTGCTCAATATTTCACCAGCGTATCTCCGGCCAGGCTTTGCCTTCGGTGGATCGTGCCTGCCTAAAGACCTGAGAGCTCTGGAGGCCTTGGCCCGGGCGAATCACCAGCCGGTGCCTTTGTTGTCTTCAGTGCTCCCGAGCAACGCCCAACGCATCGACCAAGCATTCCAGTTGCTGCTCTCCGGACAGGCGAGGCGCTTGGCCTTCATCGGACTCAGCTTCAAGAAAGGGAGTGATGACCTGCGAGAGAGTCCTTACGTCGAGCTGGCTGAGAGGCTGCTCGGCAAGGGGTTCGACCTCCAGATTTACGATTCCGACCTCGACCCCGAGCGATTGGTGGGGGCGAACATGGCGCACGCGATGGAGAAGCTGCCGCACCTCGCGCGCATCCTCGTCGGCTCGCCGGAGCAGGCATGCGCTGCGGCGGAGGCAGTCGTGGTGTGCAAGCGGCTGCTTGAGCCGGATTTTTTGAAGACCCTCTCATCCAGGGGAGTGTTGATCCACGACGTGGAACGAATGGCGAGCGAGGCCAGGCCGGAGAGCCTGCTACCGAAGCGTCCCGCGAGGGCGCCTGAGAAGGCGGCCCATGGATAACGAAAAGACGCGGCGATTTGATGAAATCCTGGTTCTGACGCAATATTACTGGCCAGAACCCGGCGCTCCACAGATCCGCCTGCGGAATCTGGCTCGGGAACTGCGGCATTTGGGCATCAAAGTGCGCGTTCTCACGGGAATGCCCAATTATCCTTTGGGCCGCATCTTTGAAGCTTATCGAGGCCAATGGCATTCGCGAGAAATGGTGGACGACGTTCCCGTCGAGAGGGTGTGGCTTTACGCCGCAGCCGGCCGCGGCTCGGTCAAGAGGATTCTGAACTATCTCTCCTTCACGGGTGTGTGACGCCAAAGTAACCAAATGCAACGAAACCAACGCTTGAGGCATTTCGGTTGTTGCTAATTGTATCATTATGGATACAATGTGACGCATGCCAACCCCGCTGAACTCTCTACTCCAAAAGCGCAGTCACATTCTCAAAGACATGGAAGCCATCGACAGCCTTCGCCGCGGGACGCTCAGCAAACAATTCTT
>SXGS01285829.1_pt1 | contig 16094 bp, 14 predicted proteins | sample 3174681 | NCBI WGS metagenome assembly SXGS01 (sample SAMN11356861, study PRJNA531348) | freshwater metagenome | isolation source: freshwater sample F1-80 | place: China: Fuxian Lake, Yuxi | collected 2017-12-25 | reverse complement strand
GTGATCGTGATCGTGATCGTGAGTGTGGATGTGAGAATTGTCCATCTTGGGTCTGTCGCTAACCGGGCGTGGGTTCCAGCCAGTGCTCGTAGATCTCGACATCTACCGTATCGGTGGCCGAACCCCCGTAGTCCGGCCAGACGTCAGATTGAGCAAAACGCACCCGGTAAAGGCGAACGCGGGGAAGGCCGGGTCGCCCGTACGCACGCTCTTCGGGGTTTGGAAACACGTCGAGCACGCGCTCCACCACGCCCTGCTTTCCACGCACAAACCAGGGAGTGCGCACATGCCCGGGAGGCCAGGCGAGCCGTACACACACCGCCTGGCCGGGTTGAAACCGATCTGCGGGCACGGTCACGGCACCTGTTCCCCGCCGGCGGCTTCCAATGCGGCGAGTTTGCGCCCCAATTCGTCCACAGAAATCACTCCCTTGCGGACCAGAGTGTTCGCAATCGAAGCGATCCATCGTTCGTAGTAGGTGAGCCGACGGTAATCGGCTTCGCCGAGCGTCTCAATGCCGGAGCGGAGTTCGTCCACCGTCATCACCTCGTGCTCCGGGTTGGACAGAAGCATCAGCAGGGCGTGGACGCGTTTCTCCCAGAGGACGGGCTCGTGTTCCTCTCGCTCGACCAGCCCGCCGGGCAGTCCGCCGATGTCGTGAAAAGCGCGCATCCTCTTCTCCGCCTAACCCAGCACAATCGGTTCCACATCCAGCGCCTCGGCGGCGGCAATCAGTTCGGCGGTCCAATCGCCGATGATTGCATGGATGTGGTTGCTGCTGTAGCTCTGGGCCAGATCCTGCACCGAGCAGTCAAACTTCGCGAAAGCGTGGGGCCACTCCCAGGTGGTCATCTTCGCGAGTCGCTCGTTCTCCTCCCGCCCGAAGCTGACGAAACTTCCGGTCAGGATGTGCAGGCGATACTGGCCGCTTTTCCGGGTAAAGCGGGCGAACGTGACCCTCTCAGCCGGGTCACTGAAGAACTGCACTGAAGCACCGGGCGCGCGGAAATAGAAGTCCAGGGCAGGATGCAGTTCTACTTCCTTCCAGTTCTTGCGAAAGTCGCCACTGTACTTGCTGAGCCACGGGGCGTGTTGGCCCGAGTTCGTCAGGTCGTAGACCCCGAGATCCTCATGATAGTGGCGCAGGTCGGCAAAGAGGACGGGGGTGCCGCTCAGCTCGTGCAGCAACTGCATGGAGAGCCCGCCGTTGCTGTCGCACTCCGTAGCGCAGACAACAACCTTCTTCTCCTCCTCTTCCCAGTCGGCAGTATCGTTGAGGATCGCCTCGGGAACATCCATGATGCAGTACTCTTCCCACTCGGTCCAATCGAGCTGCCCGGTGAGGCCGCAAAAGTCAATCCCCTCCAGTTTGCAGAAGTCCTTGGTGGCAAGGTAGAGCCGCACCTGCCGGGCGAGCGTGCCATCGAGTCCGTCGGTCAGGCGTCCGTGTTGCCAGTGGATCTTTCCGCAGTGCGCCTTCAGCCACTCAAGGCCCGCCTGGACCCGATCGTCGCTGATGCGCCTCATTCGGGAATAGAGATCCAGCGCACTCCGGTGGAACACACTGACCCCAAACTGCTCCATCCACTGGCTCTGGTCAATGTGCCCGGTGTACATCCCCATCGAGGGACCATCGAACTCCCCATAGCGCTGCCCTCGCAGGCGCTCCGCAGCCTCGCGCCCGCGTTCCCGCTTGCTCGGGTTGTGTCGCCGGAGAAAGGTCCGGATCTCCTCCTGGACTTTCGGGTCGGCCACGTCCCCCAGGATGCGACCAAAGGGGCGACTGATCTCATCCATCGTCCCGGCGGAAGCAAAGAAGGCCACCCAGCCGGGGTAACCGGGGTTGATGTTTCCCAGAAACAGGATGGGGACTTCGGTGAATTCGGCCGCCTGCGCCGTAAAGTCGGGGTAGGACCAGACGCAGAAGTTGAAGACCACCACATCGCAGTCCGCATCCATCAGCGCCGTCGCCTCCGACCGGGCTGTGGCATAGTTCCAGATCACCTCGGTCGCCTCGACCACCTCGTGGCCCTCACTTCGGAGCCATGCCGCGGCGCGGGATTGGAACCCGAGACATTCGTCCCAGATCAGCCGCGCGACCCGCTCGCGACCGTCGGTGAAAGTGCAGATCCCAATCTTCATGCAGTCCCTCTTCTCTGAAGTTCCTGTGGCTCCTGGGGTCGGAGCGGAAGGCGCCCTTCCAGAGATTCTCCATCGCCGGCAATTGCTCCTACAACAATGGCAAGCGATTGGTGCTCGACGAACGGCACGGCCAAACAGACCGCGCCGGGTGTCCGCCGGCGCAGCAAACAACGGTCTCCCTCCACGCAGCGGAGCCAGGCGTGCAGACAAGCGGTCCCGGCGGCGAGTGCTCCCACGTAGCCGAGCCACGCCGGCCGCCACCCGGGCGTAGGAAGTAGTCTTTCCACCGCATGTGCCCAAAACACGCCGGAGGCGTTCTGGGCACAGCAAGCGACCCACCATCGCTCGAGCCGCCCCTGTGGCGGAGCCCTGCCAAAGTGCCCATCCTGTGTCCGAATGCCGCGCCGGCGGGACGAGAACCGGATCCGGAGTCTCCGCGTTCCGCTTCGGAGATCCGCGGGAATAGCTCGACACGCTCCGAAACGGAGTTCGCAAACTCAATGACACGCGTGCTTGTGGCCCCGGACCGGATCGGTGGATCTCGAAGCAAGATGAGGCCACCAACTGGGTTTCGAGGTTCGAGTCCGGCGGACGACTCAGTCGAACTCGAACCTCGAAACCCCTGTGGCTGACTGTCTGGTGCGGCTGGTTCGCGTGCCTGAAGTGAGTGATTCTCGGGCGGGCGGGCTTCCCGCGCCCCGTTGTTCGGGTGCTTCCGGAAGCCATCCACTACTTCGGCGCCGTGAAGCCGATGTGGGATCGGACTTCCGATCCACAGCTCGGTTGGATTTGCGGTGGATGTGGAACCCGGTGCAGGGTGCAGCGGTTGACGTATGCACAGGCCGGAAGGAGGAACGTGCGCTCCTCCTTTCGACGCACCGCACGTCAGGCCCCGCAGGAACCATCCCGCCGGGGACCTGGGCGTCTCGCCCGCTACCGGCACCGGGCGATCTCACTCGCTGCCGACCGCCGGGGAGACTCTGCCCCCAAGACACGCCGCCCACGCAGGATTCCGAACTGGGCGCCCGGCGCGAGTGCCTCAGGGACGGCAACCGCACTGGATCGGGTCCGCATCGGGTCCCAACGTGGATTGGAGCACGCGGAACAGGTCGTTCTCCGTCACCGCGCTCGAGTCCACGCCTTCCAAACCGACCAGTTCCTGGATGCGCCCGATTCCGTTCGTGCGGCGGCCCGGGCGCAGCGCGGCTGCGAGGCGACTCACGCCCGGCACTGCATCCAGCAGCCAAACCTGATCCTCGTCGGCCCGTTCCCGGCGAAGCAGCGTCAGGCTCCCACCTCCGCGTAACTCGAGCGTCAACTGATCGCCGTCCAGTTCGCTCCACTTCACACTCTGTCCCCGCACAGCCGTGTAACGAATGAGCGCGTCCCCACCGGCGCGATGGTTATTGTCCCCGTCCAGGGGCGTGCCGTCGAATGCGACCAGGCCCGCGGCGCCGCTGCGAACCCGCAGTTGCAGCGTGCGCAGGTTGTGCAGGGGGAGCGGAGTCTGAAAGAAGAGCCGGACCTGGTGGAACTCGTCGTCATAATCGGCCTGGGCGAAACGCGGAGCGGGGGGCGCCGCGCCGGTGAATCGAGCGTTGAGCGAATAGCTGCTGAGGTTCACAACCCGATCAACCAGCATGTGTTCGTTGAACCGGAGCACCATGCCCGTCAATCCGGCAGCCGGTCCCAGGATCCCGCTGACCTGGATGTGCGGAGGGGTATCTACCCCGGCGTTTGCGACCCGAGGGTACAGGATAACGCAGGCTGCGGCGCAGACCGCTCCGAGCAGGCAACGGTAAATGAGACGTCGGTGCATGAGCCTGTTGTTTCACCGGCAGCGGGCGGTGCGCCCGCGTTCGCAGAATGAGCGGGAACGCCCCCGTTCCCAGCATGAAGCGATGCCACAGACTTCCCCAGATCCTTCCGCGAATCCTCCGAACCGGATAAGCCGACCGCGCCCGGCCCCCCAACCACCATCTCTCGTAGGAACAGTGAGCCGGAGTCTCATACTTCCGTCGCAATTGGACGCCGTCCTCCCGAATTGGCCCATCCCTTGCAACATCCACTTTACGTCAGGTATGTGAAGCACTCACGGCGGATGAAGCAATACACCAGGTGCGTCCGGGGCCCGCCGGTGGTGCCTCTTGGTAGGTGAACTGTGTCGAGGAGGAAGTGATGAGCATGGAACAGACAGCAGGACAGCGCAGGTGGCTCCCGTTGGGACGATTGTTCCAGCGTCCTGCGGCAAGCGCAGTCTCGGAACCGGAGCGGAACCATGATGTAGCGCGCCTCGCGGAGACCGTAGTGCGGGGCCGCGATCGAGATATTCAGTTTCAGGCGCTCCGGCGATTGGGGCAACTCTGCACGCTGGATGCAGTGGACGCGTTGTGCGAGGTCTGGGCGGACAGTCGCCATCCGGCCCTCGGCTCACTCCTGCGGCAAAAGAACTGGGCGGCGTCTGCGGCGGCACAGACACTCACCCGGGTGTTGACCCTCCTGAATGCGGGACGCCTCTCCGAAATCGATGCCGGGAACGCAGATCTTGCGGGCGCCCTCCTCGTGGCCGCCGACGACCGGGATCCCGTGCTGGCAGCCCGTGCCCGCATCGCGTTCAGCCATCTGCGTTCGGCAGCCATACGCAATGAGGTGTGGCGGCTCGCCCTGTGGGAAGGTCATGCCCGGGGAGAAGAAGCGCTGCTCCGGGCCGGTGTGGCGCCCTGTACTGGAGAACTCCAGGCGCTCCGATTCTACCTGCACGGTTCGCTGACCCAATACCAGCAACTGGACCCACAGGGCACAGTCTTGCGATCCTGGCACCAGCGGAGTCCGGAGCCGCTGCGGCGGCGACTGGCTGAGGCCGGCCGCAAGCACCGCCACACGGTTTGGGCCGACTACCTGCTCACACTGAACCCGGAAGAGGTGCGCCTCGAGGAATGGGACGGTCTGGCTGAAGTACTTGCCTTCCACGAGCGCTGGACGGATCTGTTTGCGACGGCTCTGCGGGGTCCCGCGCACTGGGGCGCATCCGTGCTGAACCAACTGCACGAGGTCGGCTGGCGGCCCGAAGGGGCCGCTGAGCGTGCACGGTTCGGACGCCTGAGCGCGTTGGCCCGGAAGTGCGTAGGAACCCCGGGCGCCGGGTCGGAGTGGCTGCCCACGCTCGCCCGCCCGCTTCCGGCGCCCAAACAGTCCGCGGTTGCCGGCGCGGCCGTGGTCGCCGGCGGTACTGCACTGGCGATCGCCGCAGGGAAGTCGGTCGTGTTCTACCGGCTTTCGGACGGTGGCGAACTGCGCGTTCTGGACACCGCAGGAGCCGAAATCTCCCACTTCGTCACCTCACCGGACGGTGCGCGTGCGGTGGCCGCAGGAGAAGGGGGCCTGCTGTGGGTCTGGGACCTGGCGACCGGGGAGGCGCTGCAAGTGCTGACGGGGCCGGCCGATGTCCCCGCGGCAATCTGCTTCACACAGGATGGCCAGCACGTGGCAACGGCCTATGCGCACAATCCGGCCATCCACCTGTGGGATCTCCGGGAGGACACAGGCGCGGTGCTCCTGCAGGGTCACTCGGCACCGGTGCAGCATCTGGCGGTGACCGCCGATCCGGGGCTCATGGTCAGCACCGATGCAGCCGGGACGGTGGGGGTATGGCACCTGGGGGATGCCACACCCGTGGGTTGGATCCGGGAAACGCCGCGGGGCGTCGGGCCCGGGTATCTCGGCAAGAGCGGTCTCATTGTGCGCCTGGGCGAGGATGGAGTGGTCCGGGCGTGGGACCTGTCTACGGAAGAGTGTGTACTGTACCTCACCGGAGCGGACGGACAGCCGCTGAAGCACATGGTCGTAGCCGAAGATGGGTACGCTGTAGCCGGCGGCGACGACGACGGCGTGCTCCACATGTGGCGCCTTCCGGATGGGGAACTGATTCACACCCTGTGGGCACACAGTGGGGCGATCGTGATGGTTGACATTCGGGAGGACCGGCTGGTCACCGGCGGCCTGGATGGGTGTATCCGTCTCTGGAGCCGTGCGGACGGAGCGCTCCTGAGCTGCCTCGGCGGACACCGCGGAGCGGAGTTCCTGGTGACGGCCCACCGAGACAGCGAGACATGGGTCACCGGCGACGGGACGGGCTGCTTCCAGGTCTGGCACTCCCGCCTCGCTGCACTTCTGGCCACCCCACTCGGGTGCGTCGGGGTGGAGCAACTGGACGAAGCCCGCGCCCTGCTCTGCGGGGTGGCGCCCGACGGAGCGGCTTCTTCCTGGCTGGAACTGCTCCTCGCCACGGCCGACCCCCAGGGCCCGGAGGGTTTCCCGATCAGCAGCGACCCTCGGCGTGCAGACGAAGGAGTGCGACCGGCGTGTTCAGTCACCCTATTGATGGAGGCGCTCGATGCCGATCTGCAGGGTACGACTGCTTCGCCGGACGGTCCCACCGCTTCGGTCTCGCGCAGAACGGCCGCCCTTCGCTCCGCCTCGACAGCGGCACACGACGCCCGGTGCAGCACGAGTTCACCATCTCGGGAGGGGGAACGATCACCCTCCGCCACTCGTGTTTCGTTTCCGGCGACGGCGGCCGCAGGCGGTGTGCGGGATGCCCGCGGTCCCGGGATGAGTGAGCGGGAGGTCGGCGTTCCCAGGATGAGCCGTGGGGCTAACTTGCTGCCGGGCAGCGGGCGGGACGCCGGGTCCCCGGGGCGAACGGGTGGGACGCCGGGGTTTTCGAAATGAGTCAGAAGCAGTCGAGAGAGTGCGCGGGAGCGAGTGTCGAACCCGGTCCTGCCAGCGGGAAACACGCTCCCCAGGGCGGCAAACCGACCCTGCCCGAGTCGTGGGGAGAGACGGGTACGCTTGCAGCAAAGGCAGCCGCCTGGAATCGATGGACGTAGGACACACGTGTTGGAAGCAGTGCGGACAGTTCAGAGCGCGCCGGACTCCTGCTCACTCGCAGCCACGGATGAGCAGGAGTGGGGGGAAACCCGAATTGCCGGCGCCCTACAGGCGGGGCAACTGGACGAAGTCCTGGGGCTCGGACCCGGGGGGGCGGCCGGCTTGTTGGCGGCCTGCGAGTCGGACGAGACCATTGTCGCGTCCCGCGCCCGCATTGCGCTTGCACGCGTAGCACAGCCCCGCATGCGGGACGAAGTCTGCCGTCTCGCCCTCTACGGCGATTACCCGAAAGCCTACGAGACGATCCGCAAGGCCAACCTGACGCCTGCCGATCCGGATCTGGCCATCCTGCACTACTTTGCAGGAGGGAACATCGAACGGTACCTGCCGCTGGACCGTGGTGGGCAGCGCCTCCGGGGATATTACGAGACCGCCACCCCTCCGCTGCGACGCAAGATGGCAGACGCAGCCCGGCAACATGGCCTGCTGTCCTGGGTTTCCATGGTAATTGAAGGATCCCTGGCAAGTCTGGAGCACGCGGAGTGGGAGGCGCTGGGCGAAATCCTCGGGGGTGTCGGCCGCTGGGAGGAGTTGTGGCAGGCGCTGCAGCAGGCGCCCGCTGTGTGGTGTGCCCCCACCCTTCTGTGTCTCGCACGGGAGGGGTACACGCCTTCGGCGCCAGGGGAAAAGGAATCGTTCGAGCATCTGCTCTCCCTTGCACGCGAATGTGGCCGCTGGGAAGACGCCGTGCGCGACTGGATTCCGCGCGAAGCCACGACTTCCCGAACTGCAGAAGGCGCCGTGGTAGATGCACTGGTGATCGGGAGCGGCGACCAGTTGCTGCTGGCCGGCGGACATTCCGTGACGGTGCTCCACCTGCCCGGGGCGGGGGCCGAAACGGTGCGGGTCCTCTCCAGCCGGCCCTACCGGATCCATAGCTTCACGGTGTCGCCGGATGGGCGCCAGGCAGCGGCCGGCGTTGCTTCCGGTGGAATCCAGATCTGGCGTCTGAGTGACGGCGCCACGCGTGCGCCGATGGATGGCCTGGCGGTGCCGGCCCGGCATCTGTGCTACAGCCCCGATTCTCGCCGCCTCGCTGCCGCGGCGCCCCACGATACCACGGTTTATCTGTGGCGGCTGGACGGCGAAGAACTCCCGCTGCTCCTCTCGGGCCACTCGACGGAAGTCGTGGCTCTCGCGCCCTGGCAGGAAGCCGGCGCGTTGGTGAGTGTAGATGATCAGGGCTGGATCTGCCTCTGGAACTTCGACAACGGAGCTCTGATCGCGCGCCTGAAGGGGGCGGGAGAAAACGTGGCGGGGCTCGCGGTGGGCAGCGACGGCCTGCTCGCAGCCGGCGGGGCCGACGGAATGGTGCGTCTCATCAGCTTGCCGGATGGGGAGGATGCCGGCGTGCTGCGGGGCCACACGGCGCCGGTGACTTCCGTCGCCATCTCGCCGGATGGCACAGTATTGGTCAGCGGCGACGAAAGCGGAGTGCTGCGCTTCTGGAGCCTGCCGGAAGGCGAAGCGCAGCAGGTCTTCCGGGGCCACGCCGGGCGAGTGCGCCGGCTCCAGGCGCCCTCCGGCGGCGAGTTTCTCCTCAGCGCCGATGCCGAGGGCATCGTTCGCTTCTGGAGCTTCCTGGACGGAGCCCCATTTGCCACGCTGGATCGGCGGGCAGCCGCTGCCGAGACCGCCGCCGAAACGGAAACGAATACCGCTTCCGACGCCGGGGCGGAATGGACGGAACGGTTCGCCCGCATCGTCCGCACACCGGTGGACGCGCTCCCGTCGGACGATGTGGACTACGCCATGGAGCAACTGGGAGAGATTCCCACCGAAAGTAGCGCGCGCCCCTGGCTCGAGTTGCTGGTGGCACTCTTCCTGCAGCGGCAACTCTGCCCCGCCGATCTGCTTCTGCCGCTTCCGGACGACCTCCTGGCGCATTCAGATCTCGGCGACGACGACTTTCTCGGGTTGGGAAGTTGGTCGGCTCCGCCCGGAGCAGAAGCGCTGCCGCAGCCGGTTTCGGCACCCGGCATGGCGGCATGGGGCGCTCTTGCCGCGGGCACGACAGGCGATAGCACGAGCGGCGAGTTGAACGCCGCCTCATCTCCGGCCGCCCAGTCGCGGGCAGCGGCCGCGGAAACGTGGCGCCCTGCCAGAGTAGTTCGCGCCGAGCACGAACGCATGTCCCAGACGGCGGCCGCCGGGAGCGACCAGGCTGCGGCGGACACCGAGCGTACCGGGCCGGAGGCCGCACCACAACCCATTGAGGCCTCGATGCTTGCGGCACTGGGAAGCGGGACCGAACAGAATCACCCTCCCGCCGCGGTTTGGTCGCCGCGGGCGACTACGGCGTCCGAACCGATGCCGACGATTACCGCGCCTGCTGCCGATATCCGGCTCCGTCCGCGCTTTCGCCCCAAACTGGCCATGCCCCGCCCCGGCGCACCAAGCGCGGTGTAGGGACCGGGCGCTGCTGCGCGCCGGCGAAGGATGCCGGGAACCCACACTGACCTTTGCGCAATTGCACAGGGGTCTGCCCCTGCTCACCGCGCGACAATGTCGGTGTCACGAGCGGAGGGAGAAGGCAATGGCAAACGTGCTGGGTGTGATGTGGACCGTAGTGGGGTGGATTCTTACCCAGGTCGGAGCGATGCTCCTCATGGGGTTACTCTTTCCCAACCCCGTGCGCCGGGCGGAACGCCGGATACTCGAACGACCGGGACGCAGCTTCGCAACGGGCCTTGTGTTTTGGGTCTTTTCCGCGTTTCTGACCATTTCCCTGCTCCAGGCGAAAGCCGCGCCCGCGCAAATCCTCGGCTGGCTGTGCGCCGGACCCATGCTCGCCTGTTCCATCTTCGGCGGCGCCGCGCTTGCCCGGCTGGCGGGAAGCCGCATCCGTGAGGAGGCGCCGGCCGCGCCGCGCCTGCTCTGCGTAATGGGGGGCGCCTTCTGTGTGACGCTGGCGGGGCTGCTCCCGGTCATCGGCTGGTTCGTGATTCTGCCCCTGAGCGGGTTCACTGCAATCGGCGCGGGGCTGTGGGCTCTGGCGCCCGGCCGACATCGCACTCTGATCTCCGAGGGTCCGGATTCCGGTCCTGACCCCGCCGCGACCATCATCGGAATTCCGCTCCCGGAGCCCGGGGCCGCGGGCGTCCGCCCTGCTTCCGCCGCACGCGGCAACTGGGATGGCGACGCCCGTCTCCAGAATTGAGGTGGCTCGCGATGGAGTACACTCGCAAGGACTTCCTCCTGGCGGCCGGCGCCACTGCAAGCGTCGTGGCGCTGCCGGGCTGTTCGTCGCTGGTGACGCGGGTGGCGGCGCCGGCAGTCCCTGCCCGGCTCTCTGAGGTAGAGGTGGCGCCGGACCTGCGCCGGGCTCTCAACCGGATCGCCTTCGGTCCGCGTCCGGAAGACCTGACCCGTGTCCAGGAGATCGGGCTCGACGCCTACGTGGAAGAGCAACTGGCCCCGGAACGGCTCGACGAGGGCGTCGGCTGCCGGCTCCGTCTCGGCCTCCTCGACACCCTCGACCTGGATGCGGACGATGCGAAAGACTGGGAAACGTCCAACTACCCCGAAGTGGGGCGCGGCGTGGCGGCAACGGACCTGCAGAGAGCGTGCGTGATTCGGGCGGTGTACAGCCCCCGACAACTCTATGAAGTGATGGTGGACTTCTGGACCAACCACTTCAACGTAAGCCAGCTCAAGGCGGAGTGCTCCTGGCTCAAGACGGTGGACGACCGGGTGATCCGCCGGCATGCGATGGGACGATTCCGCGATCTGCTGGGTGCGTCGGCCCATTCCGCGGCGATGCTGTTCTATCTGGACAACGCCAAGAATCGAAAACGGGACGAGGACGGGGGCGCAGAGCCGAACGAGAACTATGCTCGGGAACTGCTGGAGCTGCACACTCTGGGCGTGCACGGCGGGTACACTCTCAAGGACATCCAGGAAGTGGCCCGCTGCTTCACCGGATGGAGCTACAAGGCAGGGTTCCAGTGGCGCCCGGGAGACTTCGCCTTTCACGCCGACCAGCACGACGATGGCCCCAAAGTAGTACTGGGAGTGCCGATCCCCGGCGGACAGGGACTGCGCGACGGCGAGCAGGTACTCGACGTGATCGCCCGGCATCCCAGCACCGCTCGCTTCCTGGCCCGCAAACTCGTGCGCCGTTTCATCACGGACGATCCGGAACCCGCTCTGGTCGAGCGCATCGCCGGGGTATTTCGTCGCACCGACGGCGACATCCGCCAGACGCTCGCAGCACTGCTGCACGCGCCCGAATTCCGTCAGGGCACGGTGCGGAAACTCAAGCGGCCGCTTGAATACGTTGTTTCGGCGCTCCGGATCACGAGCGCGAACACGGACGCCGGCGGGGTGCTCAACCATCTGGAGCGGATGGGCCAGCTTCCGTACAAGTGGCCGATGCCGGACGGTTACCCGGACCGGGCCACTCCCTGGCTTTCCGGCCTGCTCTGGCGGTGGAACTTCGCCCTGGACCTGGTTGAGGGGCGGGTAGAGGGGACCGCCGTGCCGCTCGAGGAGATCACAAAGGCAGCAGGCGATGACCCGAAGACCGCCCTGCAGCGTCTGGCGCACCTGGTAACGGGGACTCGCCTCCCGGAACCGATCGCGACGCAGATGGCCGCGTCGGCGCAGACGTCCGCGAGCGCAGGCACGATCACCGCCGCGGCGGTGAGTCAGTGGCTGGCGCTACTGCTATCGGTACCGGGATTCCAGCGGCGATAGCGACGGCTGATGTGGGTGGGACGGATGAGCAACCCGCCCCTCAAGGGAACACGACACCAATGGCAGGCCATACCAGCATACCGGGACAGGACCGCAGGCGGCGCCGTCAGGGAATCCTGCGGGCATCGGGGTTGCAATCGGTACACGTTGCGCCGGAAACCGGGCCGCGCGGGGACGTGCTCGTGCTGGTCTTCCTGCGGGGTGGGATGGACGGCCTGCATGTTGTACCGGCCCACGGCGATCCCCATTTCCGCCCCAACCGGCCGACTCTGGCGCCGCCCGAACCGGGCCGCCCCGGTGGGGTCGTGGATCTGGACGGCCACTTCGGGCTGCACCCCGACCTGGCCCCCCTGAGCGAACTCTTCGCAGCGAAGGAACTGGCGCTGGTGCATGCATCCGGCAGCCCGGACCGCACGCTTTCCCACTTTGAAGCGATGCAGACCGCCGAGCGCGGCGTCTCTGACGGGGAGAGTGTGGCAACCGGCTGGCTGGCTCGCCACCTGAACTCCGCCCCCTCCCGCTCCGACTCCCCGATGCGTGCGGTGGCCATCTCCGACACGCTCCCCAAGTCGTTGGAAGGCGCCCTGGGAGCGCTGGCGGTGAATTCCATCGCCGAATACCGGCTCCGCGTACCGGACCACTGGGGGACCGGCTTCACCTCGCTGCTCACGCAACTCTACGGTGGCGGGGACGACTCCCTCGCTGCGGCAGGACGCAACACGCTCCGCCTGGCGCACCGGCTGGAGTCGCTTGTGGCGTCGGCATACCAGCCTGCCGGAGGCGCCACGTACCCCGGCGGCGCGGTCGGGGACGGCCTCAAGGAGGTGGCGCGGCTCATCAAAGCAGACGTCGGCCTGGAGATAGCACAGGTGGATCTGGGAGGTTGGGACGCACATGCTGTGCAATCCGCCCTGGTGGCGCCGTTGATGGAACAATTGGGACGCGGTCTGCGCGCCTTCCACGCCGACCTGGGAGATCGGATGCGGACGGTCACCGTGGTGGCGATGTCGGAGTTCGGACGCCGCGTCCAGGAAAACGCCGGGGCGGGCACCGACCACGGACGCGGCACCGTGACCCTGGTGCTGGGCGGAGGGATCCGGGGAGGCCGCGTTTACGGCCGCTGGCCGGGGCTGGCGCCGGCCCAACTGGACACCGACGGCAATCTGCGAGTGACGACCGACTTCCGCGACATCCTGGCGGAGATCGTCGCACAGCGCCTCGGAAACCCACGCCTCTCATCTGTATTTCCGAATCACACCGCCCGGTTCCTCGGCCTCGCCGATCCGTCGTAGGGGCGGCATCCCGTGGTCGCCCCTACGACGGATCAGCGACGGTGGGTGTACAGCGCGGTGGAGAGCGGCCGGATTCGCGCGGAAATTGTTGCGTAGTCCACTCGCCCACACGCAATCAGTGTCCGCCACGTCCGGACTCCGGTGCGTACCGGAATCCCATAATTCCACGCCATTCCAGTCCCAGGAAGAGAATATCTGGACGGCCTCTGTCTCCGCCAGGCTCCTGGACGCCGTCGCCGCGGCGCCCCTGGTTCAGGGCCGCTCTGACATCCCTCTTTGAGACGTTCCTGCCCCGGGACGGACCTGCATGCCTGGGAAGTGCCAAGAACCGCCGTCCCCGATCGCCGACGATCCGAGTGTTCCTGGTCGGGCTGCTGGAAGGTCGGGACGCGGCTGGACCGTTGACGGCGTATGTTCCCCATGCCGGCCGCCCCCGGGGCGCTTCGCTGTCAGGGCGGCCAGGGCACTGGGTCGGCTGCAGAATCCTGCGATCCTGCCTCGATGGGAGTGCTGCTGCATCGGCCCGCGCCCCCCAGCCAAGGTTGGATAGAATCCGAGGGGAGGGAGCACATGTCCATGCTGCAAAAAGCACAACGCACTCGCTATCAGGTGGACCAGGTTTGGCTGGAACGGGCAACGTACGACGACGCGGCGGCGGAGTTGCGTCGGCTGGTGGCGTGCGGTCGCCTCGAAGCCGCCCATCTCCTCGCGGCCCAGTTGTGTGAACGGTGGCCCGAGGACCCGGCGGTACGCCACTGGAATCGGGTCCTACGCCCCGGCACTGCCCGGGTGGTTTGGCGCTCCGCAGAAAGCGATGGTCTGCGGGAGCGGGACTGGCTGCTCGGGCATCGCCACGAATACCCCGGATGCTGGATCGCGGTGTTTGGTGACGAGTTCATTGCGGCAGATCCCGACCGTAGCCGGGTCGAGGAGGCAGTCCGAGCGCGCCGAGGAGATGGCGGGGCGACGTTCTACTTTCAACGAGAACCCACCGAATGACGCTCCGCCACGATTATTCCGGAGCCCAGTACTACCTCTACGAAGCGGATGTCGCAGGGCATACACTGGTCGTTGCGGTTTCCTGTTTCGTGGAGGATTTGCCCAGCCACGAATACGGGTTACTCGACACGGGAAGCGCCGTGTGTGTGCTTCCCTCCGGTCTGATAGCTGCGCTCGGATCTGCACCGGTCCCCGGTGCAGCCGGCGTGGTCCTGGCGTCTCGCTTCGGTAGGTTCGAGGGGTGGATGGACCGATTTCGCCTTACTCTACACGCTCAGGTTGGGGCGCCGCTGGAAATTGATGCCACCTGGTTCGTCTGCCCAGACTGGCCTGGGCCACTCGTGCTGGGCTGGAGGGGCTGCCTGGACCGAATGCGTTTTGCCTTGGACCCGTGGGAGGATGCCTTCTACTTCGGGCCACTATAACACAGGCACTTTCCGGCAACGCCTTGAGGGCTCCTACTCGCAGGGCGCCGATTCCGTCTGGCCGGTGCGGTTGCTTTTCTCCTCCGTCTCGATGACCGCGACGACGCGGCGGGCCGCTTCCGGGGCGATCTCCAGCGGGCTTCCTCCAGGAGGTGGGCGACAATGTTCCCGTAGATTCCTGCCTGATTCCGCGAAAGCTACTCCACGGGCTGCGCATGGCGGCGTGGAACGTCCCCTGATTGGCCAAAGTCCAGGACGTCACGACCTCACACGATGTCGTGCGGTGCGCCATCAGCTGCGAAGTCCGTCACGGCATCACTGTGTCAGGTCACGCGAGTTCGGGGGCGCCAGCGTTCCCGACACAGACGCCGTACAGCCACGGCAAGCGCAAAGCAGCCCTACACGATCCCTGAAAGCTCTTTGAGCGCCGCCTGAAGCCGTTCGCGCGACTGATCGAGTTGCTGCAGGACCCGCTCCTTGCACTGCGTGTCGGATGCATCCAGATTGTTGACGTCTTCGCGGAGTGCGCGGAGGGAGCGCAGCAGGCGTGTCCCCTCCGTGTAGGCTTCGTTCTCAGCGGCCACTGTGGATCCTCCCGGGCGGCGTCGCGGAATCGGCCGCTGATAATCATAGCCACCGGGGGAGAGTACAAGCAGGAGATATCGCGGACACGCACCAACTCTTCCCCAAATTCGGAATTCCATCTGCATGGCAGCACCCCTCCCGTATCGCGATCAGGGCCTGGCGGCGCTGCAGGCCGGCAACCTGGATCAAGCAGCCGACCTGCTGGCGCGTGCGGTCGCGTCCGACGAGCGTGATGCCTCCGCCCTCGCCCTGCTGGGAGTGGTTTTCAGCCGGAAGGGACTGCACCGCCAGGCTTGCCGCGCCCTGCAGATAGCCGTCACCCTGGACCCGCAGCATCCCGGGCTCCGTTTCAATCTCGCCGTAGTCCACGAGTACGCCGGCAACCGAGCCGGGGCGATCGCGGCTTATCGCGACGTGGTGAGGTTGCGGCCTGACCACCCACAGGCACGCGCCCGGCTGGCCGACCTCGGGGTAGCCCTGGGCGACGTGAACCGCGCCCCGGAGGCGCTGGCGCCCTCTCCATTTGAGGTTTCCGCTCCACTACCGCCCTCCCCCTGGTCCAGCCCACGTGCGGATGCGGCCGGGACTGCAGCGGTTGCCGTTCCCCCCGGGCGGGAATCGGTCGGGCCGATGTTCGCCGCGGCCGGCTCAGACACTGAACCGCTGGTGGGAGACTGGGAACTCAGGCTTTCCCCCTCCGACAACCCGTCCCCCTCTACCACACCGGGTGCACCGGCGCCGTGGAATGCCGCCCCACCGGCCGCAGCCGGTGGGGGGCAGTCCCCGGCGGCCGCCTCTGCGCCGGCTCCGTGGCGAGGAGTCCCGGCTGCGGCGGAGGCCCCTCCCGCACCGACGCGGCAGACTCTTAGGGAACCGCGCAGAATTAATCCTCCCGTCAGGCGGGGACCACTCCCGGGATGGTCACGAACCACTTCCCCAGTGCCGGGAGACGCTCGATCTGCGTTTCCAGGGCGGCCATCTCGGGTGCGAGGAGCCGCACGCC
>SXGS01069398.1_pt1 | contig 16094 bp, 17 predicted proteins | sample 3174681 | NCBI WGS metagenome assembly SXGS01 (sample SAMN11356861, study PRJNA531348) | freshwater metagenome | isolation source: freshwater sample F1-80 | place: China: Fuxian Lake, Yuxi | collected 2017-12-25 | reverse complement strand
CTGCGCTCGGGAGGGCGAGTACGCCTGGTGTCGAGGCGTACATGCCGTTTCGAATCGGCTATCACCGCGGATTGGATCAGCTTCGCGGGAATGGTTGGCGGGGGTCGGGTTTCGTGCGTTGGCACCACGAGGGCAACCGTGGTTTCCTCGAGTGCCTGGAAGGTCTCGCGGTCAACGCCAAGATCATCGGCGAGGATGCCGAAGCACTCCGTTGCGAACAATTCCTCATCCAACTCGATCCCCGCGGTAGGAACTGACCGCGTTGCCCGCCCTCGGAGCCGTCCTCGTGGGCGGTACTAGCAGTCGATTCGGGTCCGACAAGTCGCGGGCGGAATTCAACGGCCGTTCGCTGCTGATGCACCAGGCAGAGACCCTGGTTGGAGCGGGCGTGCAGGAGGTGGTGTACGTCGGCGGTGAACCTCGAAGCGAAGTGCCCGCTGCGCTACGACACGTTCCGGACCACCGCGAAGGGACGGCGGCCCGCGACCGGAGCATGTTGCTGGGCATCATCTCGGCGCTGGCCGAGGCAGGACGTCTCGGCTGCGACAAGGCGTGCGTACTCGCGTGCGATGTTCCGCTCGTGCGCAGCGGGACGCTCCTCCGTTTGCTCGACGCTTGCTCGACATCCGACATTGCGGTGGGGTCCTGCGACGGTGACCACTGGTCGATCCTCGCCCTTCGAACCGATTCGTTCGAGCGATTGCTCGCTCGATTCACGTCCGGAGTGCGTGCGGTGTACGAGGCCGTGGAGGAACTCCGAGTCGCGCGAATTCAGCTCGATGGTCTCGAGGCGACCAATGTCAACGACGTCGAGACGCTCCGAAGCATCTCACCCCGATTCGACACACGAAAGTAGGCTCAGCCGCCATGACGGTACGAGAGATTGCGGCAGGTGAACTGCAACAGATCGTCGAACGTGGTGGAGTCGTCGTGGATGTCCGGGAACCCGACGAGTACGACGAGGGACACGTGCCCGGTGCGATTCTGGTGCCGCTCGGCAGCGTGGAGGGGAACAGCGAGATATTTCGGCGACCGGTTCCGGTGTATGTGGTGTGCCGAAGTGGCGCGCGCAGCATGAAAGCGTGCGAGATACTTCTCGACGCGGGGATCTCCAACGTGGTGAACGTCGCCGGGGGAACGATGGGGTACGCAGCCCTCGGAAACCCACTGACCAGCGGCGAGCAACCGTGATATCGCCGCTCGAATGACGATCTCCGAGGAATTCGTCGACGACGACGCCGGGTTACGAGACGTCGTAACGGAGGCGGTCAAGGCGCCGCTCTACGCCTTGGATACCGAGTTCCATCGCGAACGCACGTACTTCCCGCGTCTTGCGTTGGTGCAATTGCAATGGGGTCAAACGAACGTGTTGATCGATCCGCTCGCGGTCGATCCACGCGGTTTGGCCGATCTCCTCACGGGTCCGGGTTTGGCGGTCCTGCATGCGTCGCAGCAGGACCTCGAGGTTCTGAAGTACGCGGTCGGTCGGGTTCCCGCCCGGATGTTCGACACCCAATTGGCGGCCGGCTTCATCGGCTACTCGACGCCATCGTTGGCGGCACTCGCCCAATCGCAACTGAAGGTGACGTTGTCGAAGGGTGACCGCATGACGGATTGGATGCGCAGACCACTCACCGCCAGCCAATGTTCCTACGCTCGCAGCGACGTCGCCCACCTCGAACAGTTGCACGCTCGAATCAGCGAGAAGGTGGACGCCTTGGGTCGTTCGACCTGGGTGGCTGAAGCGTGTGAGGAATTGCGCCTGCGTCCGTGGGGCGAGAGCAATCCAGACGATGCGTGGTTGCGAATCAAGGATGCGCGTTCGTTGAAGGGTGAGTCTCGTGGCGTTGCTCAGGCATTGGCCGCCTGGAGGGAACGTCGCGCGATGTCGACGAACGTCCCACTGCGACGCGTGATGAGCGACATGGCCCTGGTCGGAATCGCTCAGGCCGCACCGAAGTCGACGGAGGATCTCGCCCACGCTCGTGGCGTGGACGAACGGTATTTGTCGGGTTCCGTGGCGCGGGAGATACTCGCCACGGTGAAGGAGGGTCGTGACCGCGTGGTCGAGTTGGAGGGTCAATCACATGATCCGCTGGAGAAGCGATTGCGACCCGCGGTCACGCTCGTGACCGCGTGGATCGGCGAACTTGCACGCACCCACGAGATCGATCCGACGCTGGTGGCAACCAATCGCGACATCGTTGCACTGCTCGCCGGTGGGGAATCGCGATTGTCGAACGGTTGGCGGCGCGATCTGGTCGGACGGGACATCGAACGGTTGCTGAAGGGGGAGTCGGGTCTCTCGTTCGACGGTGACGGTCGACTCAGGCTCATCCCCGCCAAAGATGATTCCGCCGAGTAAACTCTCAGCCAATGTCCATCGCCTAGGCGGATGACCCTCGTGGCTCCGCTAGTACAAACGGAGCCCATCGTGAAAAAGGGACGTCATCGTCGGTTCGAAGAAGCGCGTCGTCTGAAGCAGTCCGGTCCCACCGCCGAGGACCTCGGAATTTCCTCGCAGAAATCGACGAAGAGCGAAGAGGACGAGTTCGCCGAAATCGCGGAGCGATACGGCGTGGTGTTCGACGACGATGGTGAGATTGCCGACAACGACGAGGGGTCGATCTCCTGAACGAACTGATTCGCAACGTTGCCATCGTCGCGCACGTTGACCATGGCAAGACAACGCTGGTCGACGAATTGCTGCGCCAGACCGGTACCTTCGCCGCGCATCAAGCGGTGGTGGAGCGCGTCATGGACAACAACGACCAGGAGCGTGAACGGGGAATCACGATCCTCGCCAAGGCCGCCTCGGTCGAATGGCGCGGCGTCAAGATCAACCTCGTCGACACACCCGGTCCCGCCGACTTCGGCGGTGAGGTTGAGCGCGCACTGGCCCTGGTGGATGGTGTCCTCCTCCTCGTCGACGCTGCCGAGGGACCATTGCCCCAAACGCGTTACGTGCTGTCGAAGGCATTGAATCAGGACCTTCCGGTGGTGTTGGTCATCAACAAGGTCGATCGCAGTGACGCCCGACCAGAGGAGGTGTTGTTGGATGTGGAGCACCTGTTCCTCGATCTCGCACACCACGACCACCACTTGAATTTTCCGGTCGTATCCGCCGTTGCACGAGAAGGACGGGCGATGAAGGGCGTCGGAATGCCGGGTACCGACGCCGACCTGGTGCCGCTGCTCGATGCAATACTCGACACGATTCCGGCACCGGAGGGCGACGCAAACGCTCCGCTCCAAGCCCTGGTAACCAACCTCGACGCAAGCGACTACCTCGGCCGCCTGGCGATCGGACGCGTGCATGCCGGAACCCTGCGCAAGGGTGACACGGTGGCGCTCCTCGGGAAACCCGAAGCCGGTGTGCAACCGATGCTGAAACGCAGGATCTCCAATCTTTCGCAGTTCACGGGCATCGCCCGCAAAGAGGTCGAAACGATTTCGGCGGGGGATTTGTTCATCGTCGCAGGCATCGACGAAGTCGAGGTTGGCGACACCCTCGCAAACGTGGAGTCGGCCACGCCGTTGCCACGCCTCGAAGTGGACGAGCCAGTTCTACGAATGAGTTTCGCGGTGAACTCGTCGCCGTTCTCGGGGCGTGAGGGCACCTACGTTACGAGTCGTCACCTCCACGATCGCCTGCAGAAGGAGATCCTCGGCAACGTGTCGATCAAGCTCTTTCCGACGGATTCACCCGACGTCATCGAGGTGGCCGGTCGCGGTGAACTGCAACTTGCCGTCCTCATCGAGAACATGCGGCGCGAGGGTTACGAGATGCAGGTGAGTCGCCCGGAGGTGATCACGAAGGACGTCGACGGGAAGCGACACGAGCCCTTCGAACGAGGAACCATCGACGTGCCCGACGAATTCGTCGGCGCGGTGACCCAGGCGATCGCACCTCGTCGAGGTCGAATCGTCGACATGCGGCCCGGCGACGCGGGACGAACGATCATGCACTTCTCGGCTCCGTCCCGCGGTCTCATCGGCTTCCGCTCGCTGCTTCTCACGGTCACGCGTGGCACCGCGCTCATCCATCAGAGTTTCGCCGGATTCGAGCCGTGGGCCGGCGACGTGCCGCACCGACTCGGTGGTGCGATGATTGCCGACCGAATCGGTCCGGTGACCGCTTACGCGTTGGACAACCTGCAGATGCGGGGAACCTTGTTCGTCGAGCCCGGTGACGAGGTGTACGAAGGCATGGTGGTGGGTGAGTGTGCCCGAGGCGAGGAGATGGTGGTGAACGCCGTGCGTGCCAAGGAGAAGAACAACATCAGAACCCACAGCCATGACGACGGCGTCAAACTCGCGGCTCCGATCATCCACACGTTGGAGACCGCCATCGAGTGGATCGGCGACGATGAGCTGGTGGAGGTCACCCCGAAGTCGATTCGTATCCGCAAGCGTTGGTTGAATCTCGAGGATCGCCGGCGCGCCAACAAGAAGGGTTGATCACCGATGGGCGATCTCGACGACATCGTCGATCGGTTGCGATCGATCTCGGAGGATTTGTCCGATCGAGCAATCCGCATCCTGAGCGACGCCGCTGCGGCGGGTGAACATCAGCGGCCTGAATCCGAGCGAACCATCACCCAGGCTCGTCGCGCAGTGGAGAAGGCAATCGGCCTGCTGGACCGAATGGATCGCTAAGCCCGCAAATCCATTCCCTTGGCGGCGAGGGCACCGATGAGTTCATCGAAACTCTTCTGGAACGATGACACACCCTCTCGCTCGAGTTGATCTGCCACGGAGACCATGTCGATACCGGTCTCGAGGATTCGTGACCAGGATGCCCGCGCGGACTCAAGGTCCGCATCCACCGTGCGAAACAGGTTGCCGTGATCGTCGAACGCTTCGAGAGTCGCATCGGGCAGGGTATTGACCGTCTCGGGTCCGATGAGTTCGTCAACGTAGAGCGTGTCCCGATACGACGGGTCCTTGGTCGACGTCGATGCCCAAAGCGGTCGTTGCTTCCTCGCCCCGAGTTCGGCGAGTGCATCCCAGCGTGGACCCGTGAACTTGTCCGTGAACATCGCATAGGCGAGTCGAGCCTGCGAGATGGCGGCCGTACCGCGGAGGCTGATTGCGGATCCACCGACGGCGTCGAGACGGCGGTCGACCTCGGTGTCGACGCGGGAGATGAAGAAGCTGCCCACGCTCGCGATGCCCGAGAGATCACGATGTCCGGCCGCAACTCGATCCTCGAGGCCCGCCACGTATGCCTCGAGCACCTCCGCGTATCGATCCAAGCCGAAGATCAACGTCACGTTGACGCTTCGGCCCTCGCCGATCATCGTGCGAATCGGTTCGACGCCGTCTCTGGTCGCCGGAATCTTGATCATGACGTTGAGTCGACCGATCCGTTCGTGCAACGATCGGGCGGCGACGAGGGTGCCGACTGCGTCATGTGCCAAGCCGGGATCGACCTCGACACTGACGTACCCGTCCTCGCCGCGGGAATCCTCGTACACCGACGCAAAGACGTCGAGGGCCGAGTCGATGTCGCGCAACACCAGGTCCCAGTACGCCTCTATGGGTGTGGCACCGTCCCTCGTGACGTTCTCAAATTGACGGTCGTAGTCGGTCGAATGTTGTATCGCCTTTTGGAAGATCGTCGGGTTGCTCGTCAAGCCGCGCACACCCCGATCACGCAGGGCGGCAAGTTGTCCGCTCGTTATCCAACCGCGACGCAAGTTGTCCAGCCACGGACTCTGTCCGTATTCGGAATGGAGACGCCGGAGACGGTTCAGATTCATGCTCCCAGGGTGTCGAGCAAATCCTTGGCCCGCGACACGATGTTGTCCACCGAAATGCCGAGTCGACTGAGCACCACATCGCCCGGGGCGCTCGCACCAAAGCGGTCGATACCGATGGCGTCGTCTGCGAAGGTGCTCCAACCGAACGTGCTACCGGCTTCGACGGAAAGGACGGGAACCCCGATCGGCAGGACGTGCGAGCGGTACGTCGGATCCTGGGCGGCGAAGAGCTCGGGGCATGGCATCGACACGACGCGCACTTCGATTCCGCTCTTTTCCAAGTTCGATGCGGCTTGGACGGCGGTGGCTACTTCCGCGCCGGTGGCCACGATGGTGAGTCGCGGGGACCCCTCGGTGTGGCGAACGATCGCAGCACCACGAACGACTGCTCCACCGTCGGTCACGACGGACGTGTTCTGGCGGGAAAGGATGAGCGCCGTCGGACCGTCGTGGTCGCAGGCTTGTCGCCACGCCTGGACCGTTTCGTTGGCATCGGCCGGACGAACGACCCGCAGGCCAGGGATGATTCTCAACGACGCCAGGTGTTCGACCGGCTGATGGGTGGGTCCATCCTCACCGACCCCGACCGAGTCGTGGGAGAAGATAAAGATCGCCTTGGCATGCGAGATTGCGGCAAGGCGCAGAGCCGGACGCATGTAATCGGCGAACACGAAGAAGGTTCCGACTGCGGGGAGCACTCCTCCGTGCAAGGCCATGCCAACGGCGATGGCGCCCATGGCATGCTCACGGATTCCGTAGTACACCTGACGTCCGTCGGGTGTGTCTGGTGACATCGCCGCCGCACCGGTCAGTTTGGCTCCGGTATTGCCCGTCAAATCTGCACTCCCGACGATCAAATGGGGCACGTCGGCTCGTGAAGCATCGATTGATTTCTGCACCGCCACTCGCGTGGCGACGCTCGTTGCAGGATCAAAGAGCGGTTTCGAACTCGTCCACTCTTCACTTGGACGAGGGTTCCACATCGCTCGCCACTCGTCGTTGGCGGTCTTCGCGGCCGCCAGTTGTTCCTGACTCGCGACCGTTCCACGTGAGCGCGCGTGTGTGCGCACGGCATCAACGACCTGCGCATTCGTCCAGAACGGTTCATCGGGTATACCCATCGCATGCTTGGTGGAAGTCACGTGGGAGGCGGTGAACGGATTCCCGTGCGCCGCCGGGGCGTCGGTGAAGTCCGGCGACGGTGTACCGATGTGCGTCGGAAGGACCAGCAATGTCGGTGATCCGACGTGGTTCGTTGCTGCTCGAAGGGCGTCTTCCAGTCGGTCGAGGTCGTCGGCGATTTCACCGAGGTGCCGAACGTTCCATCCGTAGGCCCGGAAGCGCATCTCGACATCGTCGCTGCAGCTCAGCGCGGTCGAGCCGTCGATGGTCACCTTGTTGTCGTCGAAGATGCACACCAACCGATCGAGCCGTTGATGGCCAGCGAAGGACGCCGCCTCGTGGCTGATGCCCTCCATGAGACAGCCGTCTCCGGCAATGACGAAGGTGTGGTGACCGTGCAGGCGTTCACCGAATCGCGTCCGAAGGTGACGTTCGGCAACCGCCATCCCGACGGCATTGGCAAATCCTTGACCCAATGGTCCGGTGGTGACCTCGACACCGGCGGTATGACCGACCTCGGGGTGTCCCGGTGTGGCCGAACCCCACTGACGAAAATTGCGGAGGTCATCGAGTTCGAGTCCGTACCCGTTGAGGTACAACATCGCGTACTGCAGGATCGATGCGTGCCCGTTGGACAGGATGAACCTGTCGCGACTGCTCCATGTCGGCTGCAGTGGATCATGACGCATGATTCGGCTGTACAGCACGTGCGCCAGTGGCGCCAATGCCATTGCCGTGCCCTGATGTCCACTCTTGGCTGCCAGGGGGGCATCCATTGCCAGGCCGCGAGTAATGGCAATCGCCAGACGGTCTTCTTCCGCCGTCAGTCGATTCACCACGGGAGCGACGATAGTTGGCGAAACCCTGCTCGTCCGTCTACGTCGAGGATGGCGGTTCGGAGCGTTCCGGAGGGAGGGCCGTCAGTGGAACTGCCGTGTAGGACCCGAGTCCGATTCGGCAATGGGCGAGCAGTTGTCCGTAGCGCGTGATCTGCAGTTCGGCACGTACGAGGCGATAGGTGAACTTACCCGGTTCGACCCGAAACGGGCTGACGTTCTGGGCGAGCGGCTTTGCCGTGAGTGGATCATCCTCCGGGTTCGTGAAGACCACTTGCAGAACGCCATCCCCGGAGTGGGTGGGCGGACAGTAGATGACGACGACGAGATGCGGTGCGAGTTCGCACGGCAACGGCTCGGCAATGACCCTGGAAAAATAGACGCCGGTGAGATCCAGTCGCGTGGACGGACCCTCGACTTGGCGCATGGCGAATTCGTCGACGAACAACGCCGCGACGATGTGCATGCGTTGCGAACACTACCGTTGTGACCCGTGGTCGGGAGTCGGACGCTCAGCGAGCACGAATCGAAGCGACTCCTGGCATCGTTCGGTGCCTTGTTTGCCGAGGAGTCGGTGGCTGCTTCCGTCGCGGAAGCGGAACGTGCCGCCGATCGAATTGGTTTTCCGGTCGTCGTGAAATTGGTCGGTGATCGGCTCGCCCACAAGAGCGAGCGGGGTTTGGTGAAACTCGGCCTGACCAACCCCGCGGACGTTCGCGCTGCGTGCGAGTCCTTGCTCGGGGCAGCAACGGCGAACGATGGGCAAGTGGCCCTCCTGGTGGCGCGACAAGTTCGTGGGGCACGCGAGTTGCTCGTGGGGATGGTGCGTGATGCCGTGTTCGGACCAGTGGTGGTGTTGGGCGCCGGCGGCGTCAACGCCGAGGCCGTGGCCGACGTGCAGATGCGCCTGGCACCAGTGACACGCAAGGACGCCGACGACATGCTCGATTCACTCGGCTCAGCGAGGCTCTTCGGCACGTTTCGTGGGATGGCTAATCTCGATCGAACGGCACTCTGGTCGACCATCGATGCGGTGCAACAACTCGCGCTGGCACGAGACGACGTGGCTTCAGTCGACATCAATCCCGTCATCGTGACCTCCGACGGCACACCCCACGCGGTCGACGCCCTCGTGGAGTTCGATTCGCGTGACACGACCGTGAACACGCCGAACGTGCCACGACACCCCGACACGGGTTTCGAGGGGTTGTTCTCGCCGCGGGGAGTCGTCATCGTGGGAGCCTCCACCCATCCCGGCAAATTCGGGTACGTATCGCTGCACAACTTGCTCGCCAACGGCTTCGAGGGGCGGGTTGCTGCAACGAACCTCTCCCGCGAGGTGGTGTTGGACGTGCAGTCCGTCGCATCCATTACCGAACTTCCTGTGGGGGAGTTCGATCTCGCCTTCTTTTGCACACCAGCCAGTGCCAACGAGGGGCTGCTTCGAGAGTGTGCGAGTCGTGGAATCAAGGCTGCATTCATCACGTCGGCGGGCTATGACGAGGCGGACAACGGCGACGCTCAGGACCGACTCGTGCAAACTGCTGCCGAGGCCGGAGTCCTGCTGGCCGGACCCAACGGTCAGGGCATCGTGAGCACGCCGAGCCGATTGTGCGCACAGATCGTCGCCCCGTATCCGCCGTCGGGTTCCATCTCCATCGCCAGTCAGAGCGGAAACTTCGTATCGAGCTTCATGAACCTTGCACGAGCAACCGGTGTCGGCATCGCACGGGCCGTCTCGGCCGGAAATGCAGCCTCCGTCGACGTCGCCGATTACATCGAATGGATGTCGCGCGATCCCGCCACCTCGACGGTGCTCAGCTACATGGAGGGAATCAACGACGGCGTACGACTTCGTCGGTCGCTGGAACTTGCCATCGCGCGAAAGCCCGTGGTGGTGATGAAGGGCGGGTCGTCGGCCGAGGGTGCGCGGGCGGCGTCGAGTCACACCGGAGCGTTGGCTTCCGACGACGCCGTGTTCGATGGATTGTGCCGTCAACTCGGAGTCGTACGGGCACGGGACGTACACGAGGCATTCGACGCCGCCGCCCTCTTTGCCACGTCGCCGCTACCGCGGGGGAATCGCGTGGCGATCCTCACCACCGCCGGCGGTTGGGGTGTGGTGACCGCCGACGCCCTGAGCAATGACGGCGTGCTCGAACTCGCCGAACTACCCACGACGGTCATGGAACAACTCGACGCGCTTCTGCCGGCTCGCTGGTCGCACAACAATCCCGTGGATTGTGCCGGTGGCGAGACCCGGGACACGATTCCACGAGTTCTCGAGGTGCTGGCGGCCAGTGATGCCGTGGACGCGATCGTGTACCTCGGAATCGGAATCCAATCGAACCAGGCTCGATTGATGCGCGAGGGCGGTTTCTATCCCGACCATGGTCTGGCACGCATCGTGGAGTACCACGAGCGTCAGGACGAGCGATTCGCAACGGCGGCACACGAACTCGCCGTCCGAATGTGCAAACCCATCCTCGTTGCGACCGAATTGGCGGAGGCCGACCCCGACAACGCCGGACCGCGAACGGTGCGTTCGCTGGGCGGAATGTGCTTCGCGAGTGGTCCTCGCGCCGTACGGGCACTCGCCCATGCGTACCGATATGCGAAATCGCGGGATCTCGCCGCAACATGATGCAGCACCTTCGGGGACGAATCGTCGAACGCTTTCAACGATTCGACGAGCACGTCGTGTCGGTCGAGGGTCAGCGGGCTGCGGCAAGTCTCGTCGTGGCCGCAGCGCTGCTGTTGATTCCGACCTTTTCGGCGTGGCAAGTGGCGAATGCAGCCGCCGAGGCAAAGGCGCCCCGGGTGGAGTCATCTGCGATCACGCCGCCGACGAAGGAACCGTTGTTCTCCATTCGGCGGATTGCACAAACCGCCGCCTCGGAGGCGCGTATTGCGAACGTGAAGTCGAAGCTCGCGATGCTCGCCGCAGGTCTACCGCAGGATTCATGCCTCATCGTACGAACGGCATCTCGCGTCGTTGCCCAGTATCGACCGAATCGACCACTCGTTCCGGCGAGCAACATGAAGCTGCTCGTTGCAGCCGGTGCACTCGACGCACTCGGCGCCGACTACCGCTTCTCCACCGTCCTCCTGGGCAATCGCGTCGGTGATGTCATCATCGGCAATGTGTGGCTGGTGGGTGGGGGAGATCCCGTACTTTCCACCCGGGCATACCCCGCAACACAGGTGTATCCGACGTTCTCACCGACGTATCTCGACACGCTCGCCGACGAGGTCGTCGCGCTGGGAATCACCAAGATCACCGGTTCGATCGTCGGCGACGAATCGCGTTATGACACCGAGCGGTACGTTCCGACGTGGGGCGATGGAATCCGAGCCATTGAGGCCGGGCCGCTCGGTGCGTTGATGGTCGATGACGGTGTGTTGATCGGCGATCCATTCAAACCGGCGAATCCCGCGGTCGGTGCCGCAACGGCGTTCACCCGATTGCTGCAATCGCGGGGTGTCACCGTGATAGCGGCGCCACGTACTGGGTCCGCCCCCGCGAATGTGGGTGAGATTTCTCGTCTGACGTCGGCTCCGCTCGGAACCCTCCTGGGTGACTTGCTCGCCAACAGTGACAACAACGTTGCCGAGCTGCTGTTGAAGGAGATTGGTCTCGTCGGCCGTCAGCAGCCAACCAGGGTCGCCGGTCTGCAGGTGGTCGCCGAGGTGCTCACGAAGCGCAACATCAGCACCGAAGGCGCCGTGTTCGTGGACGGTTCCGGACTCGCCGAGGGCAATCGGGTGACGTGTGCATTGCTCGCGGATCTCCTCGAGTCGTTCGGCGTGAACGGAGTGCTGGCAACGAACTTGGCAGTCGCTGGAACGACGGGGACGTTGCGGGAACAACTCGACACTCCGCCCGCCAAGGGGCGCGTGATGGCCAAGACCGGCACGCTGCGGAACGTCAAGGCGTTGAGCGGATTCTTCCCGGTCGATGACGGTGCGATGGCGTTCGCGCTCATTCTCAACGGGTCGGGCGTGTCCAACCAAACCGCGTACCAGCCGCAATGGCGTGCACTCATGTCGGCGCTGGGAGCGTTCAGCGCGACGCCGTCGACGAAGGATCTCCTCCCGCGCTGAGATTCGACGCCGATAGACAGAAGGAGTGCAATTCGACCCGGTAGAGACCTACGAATTGGTGCGCGACTACGCGAAACAGGAGACGGTCGAGCCCTTGCGTGGTGCCGGGCGTTGGTTGGCATTCGGGCTCATGGCGTCGTTCTTCTTGTCGGTGGGAATCGTGATCGTGCTCATCGGCATACTTCGACTGACCCAGGATCTCCTCCTCACCGAGTGGTTCCCCGACCAGGCTGATGGTCTGTCTTTCGTTCCCTATCTCGCAACGTTGGCTTCGGGAATCGGTGCTTCCGCTGTCGCGTGGTCACGCGTGCAGGTATTCGAACTCAACAGGGGCAAGTGATGAACGATCGCATCGCAACCCGTCGCCACGACGGTGGTCGGATCACCCGGCAGGACCTGGAGCAACAGTTCCAACATCTCCAGGACGATGTCACGGAGATCTCGGAAACCAAGAAGACATCCATCACGTTGTTGGCCGTGGCGGGCGTCGCTGCAGGTTTGTTCGTGGCGTACCTCCTCGGTCGACGCGGTGGCAGGCGCGGTCGCGGAGTCATCGAGATTCGTCGCTGACCGATGGGACCAACGAGCAATCTCCCGCGAATCGCGGGACGTGTAGTCGGGGGAGCACTCATCGCTCGCACGATGTCGCGTTATCCCATCATCGGTATTGGTCTTGCGTTGTTTCGGTGGTGGAGGCGTCGCCGTCATCGCATCGACCGCACGGCCGTGAGACTGCGCGACGGTGAGACGATCACCATTCGGCAGCGGAGGGCGTAGCAATGTCCTCGGCCTTTGCAGTCGGTGATCGCGTGCTCTTCGTGGATACCAAGGAGCGTCGTTACCTCGTCACCCTCGAAGCGGAGGGTGAGTTCCACAGTCATGCGGGTTTCGTGTCCCACAAGTCGGTGCTCGGCGCGCAGGAGGGTGTGACCGTGGAGTCCACCAAGGGATCCCGCTACGTGGTGCTGCGCCCGACGCTCGAGGATTTCGTACTGGAGATGCCCCGTGGTGCACAGGTCATCTATCCGAAGGATCTCGCACCCATCGTGATGCTCGCCGACATCGGGCCCGGACACCGCGTGTTCGAATCGGGTGTCGGCTCGGGAGCCTTGTCGATGACCATCCTGCGCACGGGCGCTTCGATCGTAGGGTACGAACTACGCGAGGATTTTGCGCAACGAGCCCGCAAGAACGTGGCGTCGTTCCTCGGTGAGGCCGCGGCGTCCCGTTTCGATGTGCACATCAGGGATTCGTACCAGGGAATCGACGTTCCGCGCGAGGGCAAGTTCGACCGTGCCGTATTGGATCTCCCCGAACCGTGGCAAGTCGTTCCACATCTCGGTTCGGTGCTTCATACAGGTGGGGTGGTCGTTGCGTACACGCCGAGCATTACGCAGGCGGTGAAGGTTCGGGACGTGTTGTCCAGACATCGGGGTCAATGGGTGGGCATGCGCACGTTGGAGGTGCTACATCGAACCTGGCACATCGAAGGCGAATCGGTCCGACCCGACCACCGAATGGTGGCGCACACCGGCTTCTTGACGACGGCGCGTTTGTTGACGAGTTCTACGGTTCGATGAAGATGCATTCGCCGGGGCATTCCTCGGCTGATTCGATGACTGCATCGAGATGCTTGTCGGCGAACGTCGCGACACCCTCGGCGCCTTGCGGATTTCCCTTGGCAGTTGCAAAAATCTTGTCGCCTTCCTTCACGTAGGCCAGACCGTCGTCGAGCAGCGCGAACACATCGGGGGCGATCTCTTCACACAGGCCGTCACCCGTGCAGAGATCCTGGTCGATCCACACCTTCATGGCTATTGACGATACACGGGAGCCCGCTAGGTTCAGGTCATGGCCGAGGACAATCTCGCGCGACTTCGTGCACTTGAAGAACGGCTCCTAGAAACCAAGGGTCACTTGGCGACGGCCAAGGCCCAAAACGAGAAACTTTCGTATGCATTGCGCGAAGCGCGGGATCACGTTGCTTCGCTTCGCGACGAGGTGGAGAAACTCACCCAACCACCTTCCGCGTACGGGGTGATTCTTGGCACCAACGACGACGGCACCGTCGACGTCCTGACGAATTCTCGAAAGATGAGGGTGTCGATGCATCCCGACATCGACATCTCGACACTCGAGCGAGGATGCGAGGTCGTACTCAACGAGAGCCTCAATGTGGTGATGCTGCGCGGCGCCGAACGTACGGGCGAGGTGGTCGCGCTCAAGGAAGTGCTGGAGGACGGAGTTCGCGCAATCGTGACCGGTCGCGGGGACGACGACCGAGTCTGCGAACTCGCCGATTCGCTGCGTGGTACCCACTTGCGAGCCGGCGATCTCCTGCGTCTCGAGGTTCGCAGCGGACTGCTGCTGGAGCGACTCGCTCAGCCGGAGGTGGAACACCTGCTCCTCGAGGAGGTTCCCGACATTTCCTACGACGACATCGGCGGACTCGATACGCAGATCGAGGCCATCGCCGATGCCGTCGAGTTGCCCTTCCTGCACGGTGATTTGTTCGCCGAGCACCAGCTCCCGGCTCCCAAGGGAATCCTCCTGTACGGGCCGCCGGGCTGCGGCAAAACCCTCATCGCGAAGGCGGTGGCCAATTCGCTGGCCAAGAAGGTCGCTGGCCGAATCGGAGCCGACAAGGGCCGCAGTTATTTCATCAACATCAAGGGTCCCGAACTACTCAACAAGTACGTCGGAGAGACCGAGCGTCAGATTCGCATGGTGTTCCAGCGCGCGCGGGAAAAGAGCGAGGAAGGCTGGCCGGTCATCGTGTTCTTCGACGAAATGGACTCGATGTTCCGTACGCGCGGTACCGGCATCTCCTCGGACATGGAGTCCACCATCGTGCCGCAATTGTTGGCGGAAATCGACGGCGTGGAGGGGCTCCGAAACGTCATCGTGATCGGGGCAACCAATCGCGAGGATCTCATCGACCCCGCAATCCTGCGTCCCGGACGACTGGACGTGAAGATTCGAATCGATCGTCCCGACGAAGCGGCGGCTCGACAGATTTTCTCGCGCTACCTGACTAGCGAGGTGCCCATCGCGTCGAGTGAAATCGATCGCCACGGCTCGATCGAATCGGCGGTCGCAACGATGATCGAGGCAACGGTCTCGCAGATGTACGTCGCCGACGACTCCAATCGATTCCTCGAGGTTACGTACCAGAACGGCGACCGGGAGATCCTGTACTTCCGTGATTTCGCCTCCGGCGCGATGATCGAGAACATCGTGCGGCGCGCCAAGAAGTTGGCCATCAAGCGCCTGTTGGCCGGGGGAGAGCGTGGCATCGTCCTGCATGATCTGACCTCGTCGATCCGCCAGGAGTTCCGCGAACACGAGGATCTCCCCAACACGACGAACCCCGACGATTGGGCGAAGGTGTCGGGACGCAAGGGCGAGCGAATCGTGTTCATCCGAACGCTCACGCACGACGACGGCGAGACGGGTGGAAAGGCGATCGAACGCACCGCCACCGGTCAATACCTGTAATCGTGGCAATTCCCAAGGTCTGCGGTGTCGAAACCGAGTACGGCATCGTCGTTCGCAATGCCGACCTCAATGCGGTTACCGCAAGTTCTCTGCTCATCAACGCGTTCTTGGGGCGCTCCGAGACGCGAACACCGTGGGATTTCTTCGACGAGCAGCCGGGGAACGATGCACGAGGGCTCCTGCTGGGCGAGATCCGTCCACCCGAGGTGGAGACCCATCTGGTCAACACCGTGCTCACCAACGGCGCCCGTTATTACGTCGATCACGCTCACCCGGAGTGCTCGACACCCGAGTGTCGCACCACACGGGAGGTAGTGCTCTACGACCGAGCGGCCGAGGAGATCATGCGCCAAAGCATGGACAAGGCGAGGGCACTGCTCCCGATCGACGGGGAAGTGGTGGTGTACAAGAACAACAGTGACGGCAAAGGCAACAGTTACGGCTGTCACGAGAATTTCCTCGTCGATCGCGCGGTACCTTTCGGTCGACTCGTCTCGCAGATCACTCCGCACTTCGTAACTCGGCAGGTGTTCGCTGGTGCAGGAAAGGTCGGGTGCGAGTCACCGGGCTCCGTTCCGTCGGACGTCGCCTTTCAATTGAGCCAACGAGCCGATTTCTTCGAGGAAGAGGTGGGATTGGAAACCACCTTGAAGCGACCGATCGTCAATACGCGTGACGAACCGCACTGTGATCCGAGCAAGTATCGCCGTCTGCACGTGATCGTCGGTGATGCCAACATGAGCGAGGTGGCGACCTACCTCAAGGTGGG
>SXGS01340841.1_pt1 | contig 16095 bp, 11 predicted proteins | sample 3174681 | NCBI WGS metagenome assembly SXGS01 (sample SAMN11356861, study PRJNA531348) | freshwater metagenome | isolation source: freshwater sample F1-80 | place: China: Fuxian Lake, Yuxi | collected 2017-12-25 | reverse complement strand
TGCCGGCGCCGTTCTCGCCGACCAGGCCGAACACGCAACCGCGCGGGACATGCAGCGTGACGTCGTCGAGCGCCTGCTTGGAACCGAAACGCCGGGACAGCGACGTGACGCTGACCACGGCTTCCGCGGAGGAAGGAGAGGGGAAATTCATGCGCTGACGGGGGTCATTTTTTCGTTGCGCGCGCGCAGCAGTTCGACGACTTCCTCGAACTCGACCCCGAGCTGGCGCGCCGCGGTGAGCAGGCCATCCGCGCGTTCACACAGGATCTTCTGCCGCTGGGCCTTGCTGACGGACGGCGGGCTGTCGGCGACGAACGTGCCGGTGCCATGGCGTTTGACCACCACGCCCGCGCGTTCGAGTTCGAGGTAGGCACGGGCGACAGTGTTGGGGTTGATGACGAGCTGTTCGGCCAGCGCGCGGATCGGCGGAATCTCCTCACCGGGCGCGAGCCGGCCGGAAGCGACGAGGTACTTCACCTGATTGACGATCTGGAGGTAGATGGGCGCGCCGGAAGAAGGATCGATTTGAATCTGCATGGTTTTCGTCAGTGTATTAACACAATAATACACAAAGTCAAATGACGTTTGTGCCGTGGCTTGGCAAAGAAGCCCCAATACGGTTACTTCGTTATATTGATAAGCAACTCACCAACTGCTGCTGTCGATTCATCCAACCGGCGGCACAAACCAGGAGCAACGTGAGTGGATTCATCGCGAACCGGTCACCCGACCCATCGCAAAGAGGCAATCCGTCTCCGATTCCTTGTCGAGAATGTCGCTCGCATAAGCCGTTCGTTCCCAATGAATTTCGGTCCGTTTGGGTTTTCGGACAGTACGGGATTCGAGGATTTCTTTCTCCACATCGAGAATGGGAAATGTCTAGTCCGTAGTGACAACTTTAAGGCGAGAGATATTCATCGAAAAACGCATATCAACTATCTCAACTCGTATTGGCCATATGTTACGATCCAAAATTGTGGCTGCCTATTCCCAGCCGATCGTGCGGCCTTTGTTCTGTTTCTCGAGCCAGCTCATGAGCGGTTTGAAGTAGTCCTTCATCGCGCGAGTGCTGAGCTCTTCACCGGTCGTCTCGCGCAATAATTGGCGCCAGTCCGCGGTTCCGCCGTGTTCCATCATTTTTCTAAGGAAGGCGCCGACTTCCCGGTTTGCGGCGTAGTTACAATGTTGTGGAGGCTGACGCAGCAGTTTTCGCGCAATGTGGTCGTGGAACTGAAACTTCAACACCGTGGCGATAGCGTAGGAGTAATAATAGCAGGGATTGTCGTTGATATGGGTTTTGGTCGCCGCATCGCAGAATTCTTCGCTTCGAAAAGCTCCGGGCGGTTCGACGCCTTGGAATTTCTTCACATATTCCCACCAACGGGCGTTCCATTGATCGGTCGCCAAATTCTCAGAGTAAACGTCCGCTTCCCAATGTGTCATCGTGCCACTGGCCCAAAACATGAAGGGTACGGAATGTGCCAAGGCGGTGTCGAGCAGCGTGGCCACTTCATCGACTTGGTAGTTGCTATCCAAAACGCCCGCGCTTTGGAGGTACGGAATCTGACTCGCGGCGAGCGAGATCAATTCTCCGATGCCTTCATGAAAGGCTGGATTGGCGCCGATGCGAAGGAGTGGTGGCACTTCGCGACGTGTATAGGAAATAAAATAGTAAGCGTGCCCTAATTCATGGTGAGCGGTATAGAACCACCACGGATTTGATTCGACGCTCATTAGCGAACGGATGTCGTTGTTCAAATCCACATGCCAACAGGAGGCGTGCGAGTTCTTTTTGCGTTGCTCGACCGATGCGACGGGAAATAGATCCGACCGCATCCAAAAGGTATCGGGCAACTTTGGGAATCCGAGTCCGACGTAGAACTGTTCGGCAGTCTTGGTGATTGATTCCGGAGAACGATTGGTGAAGTAACGATCGAGGGAAGCGGCCGCGACGAGACCGCCCCACTCCTGCGACCAACGATTATTGATCCAATGGGCCGGCATGAGTTTCGGTACAGGTTGGTTAAACTTCTTAGCGAGTTCGTGTTTGGCCCAAGTATGAAGCTGGAGATAGAGCGGACGGAGTTCGCTTAAGAATTTGTCGTTCAGCGCGATCATTTCTTCCGCGGTCATCCCATAGCTGGCGACCTGAAGAGCGAAGTAGTCTTTGTGGCCCAACTCCCGTGCGCAATCGTTCCGAAGGCGGCGAAGCTTAACCAATCCCGGTTTGAGGGCGACACCGGTCCGTTTTGAGGCTTCCCATGCGGCCCTTCGTTGTTCGAGATCGGCGGATTGTTGCAGGATCCGATCGAGGTCATTGGCGATGCAGTTGGTCCCCGAGAGTTGGAATTGGAATCCGTTCAGCGCGGACAATTGAGCGGTTTCGGCGGCGATGCGATCTTTGACCAGGATTGGATTCGTCATTGGCCCCTCCGCCGCGTTGAGGAGACAACGTTCGAGCTGCCGCACTTGGAGATCCGTCAGCTCGATTCTTTGCGCGAGGAGATCGCGAGCTTCTTGGATGATGACAGGATTGCCGTTGAAGGCGGCCCGGGCGCGACCGGCCGTCTCCGCCGCGGCGTCGTGTTCCTTTTTGACGTCTGTTGCGGCCTTCCATTGGGCTTCGCTTTCGACATGATAGAGCGCTTGGTAACTGGCATTGACCAACGCCAAAAAACGCTCGGCTCGGTCTCGAATGGCGGTGTCGGCGTGTGAAACCCACGTCGCGCAAATCACCAATACGAACGTCATAAAAAGGAGGCGATTCATGGCGGGCAGAATATTGATGAATCGGCGGGTGGCGACATGGATTTTTAATTTCGCGAGCTTTGACGAAGGGGCAGACCTCAAATTTCCTCGTGATTCGGAGGTTTGCATTGTGCTTTCCGCTTCCCTGAATTCGCCAGGTTTCCTCGGAGGGCCGGAGTCATAGCTTGTGATTTCCAGCAGTTTCAGGGAAGCCCTCAGATTTACGGCTTATGATGATCGACTGGCCTCCCTGAATCTGCGAGAATCAAGACTAACCTCTATTCGGAACCCGTACTGTCCGATAACTCGAACGGGCACATCCGCGCTCCCTCGACTTCGCCATGTTCAACCACAGCGTTTTCTGCCAGTCTCACTGTCAGATCCTGTTCCTATGAAAACGATTCTGTTCCCCGCGCTGCTGCTGCTGCCGACGCTGGCGACCGCTCAACTTGCGCCCACCGCCGCCAACGTGCCTTTTGCTGAACCGGCGCTCGAGCGCCAGGTCCTCGACGTCTACGCTCCCAAGGACGCGAAGAATCTCCCGGTGATGTTCTGGATTCACGGCGGCGGCTGGCAAACCGGCGACAAATCGGAGGTGCAGCTCAAGCCGCGGGTATTGACGGAACGCGGCTTCGTCTTCGTTTCCACCAATTACCGGCTGCTGCCAAACGTGGACATGGCCACTCTCATCCGCGATGTCGCCAAGTCACTCGGTTGGGTGCATCGCCACATCGCCGCGCGCGGGGGCGATCCGCGTCGGATCTTTGTTGGCGGCCATTCCGCAGGCGCCCAACTCGCAGCGTTGATCTGCACGGACGACCGTTACCTCAAAGCCGAAGGTGTGCCCTTCGCCGTCCTGCGCGGCTGCGTGCCGGTGGACGGTGACACCTATGATATTCCGGCGATGATCGAGACCGCCGAGACTCGGCAACGCGCGCACGGAATGCCGATGCCGAAGTTCGGGCACCGGGTAAAGTTTGGTAACGATCCGGAAAAGCACGTGGATTTCTCTGCCGTCACGCACGTGGCGAAGGGTAAGGGGATTCCGCCGTTCCTGATCCTGCATGTGGCCGATCACCCGGACGTCAGCATCCAGGCCCGGCGGCTGGGCGCGGTGTTGCAGGCGGCCGGCATTCCCGCGCGGGTCTTCGGGGCGAAGGAGACCAATCACAGCAAGCTCAACGAAAACCTCGGCCAGCCGGCAGATCCCGCCACCGAGGCGCTCTATCAGTTTTTGGATGGGGTAATGAAGTGACGCCAGTGAAGTGTTGAGTGTTGGGGTCAATTCGCAGCATACAACGCGGGTACTGGGGTGGGGTGGTGTGCCTCGCGAAAGGTCTGGCCGTCCGCGGGGTCCTGCTCGCGGGCGCGACGCACGGGCGGTCGAAAGGCGGCATTGCCAAGCCTCCAAGTCTGCCTTAGAAGAACAGCGTGTACCCACTCGCGGAATCCAAGCACGTCAGGTCTTTTCCACCTCCCAGCGGATTCACCCTGATCGAGCTTTTGGTCGTCATCGCCATTATTGCGATTCTCGCCGGCATGCTTCTGCCTGCGTTGGCTCGGGCAAAAGCGAAGGCGCAACAAATCAAGTGCCTCGGGAATCTCCGGCAGCTCGGCCTGGCAAACTTCATGTATGCGAATGATCACGGCAAAACCATCCCCTACGAGTTCAAGGACCCTCTCTGGCTGAAAACGTTGAGCGAGAATTACGCTCAGGTTGACAGCATCCGTTTGTGTCCGTCCGCGCCTTACAACAAGAAGTATGGCGAACTCGGAACGGCCGTCAGCGCTTGGGTCTGGGGGAACGTGATCAACCCGGCGACGCAGCAGCCCAAATGGTCCGGCAGCTATGCGCTCAATGGCTGGATGTATGCCGGCGACTGGCCCGATGGCATTAACGGGTATCCAAAGACGCGCGATGCGTTTCGCGTGGAGTCCGACATAGCCAACCCTGCGCGCACGCCGGTGTTTATGGACGCTATCACTCCCGACGCGTGGCCGAGAGCTGTGGACCGGCCCGCTCGCGACCTTTTCGCCGGCGACGCGGCGAGCAGCCCGGGCATGTCGCGAATCACCATCGCCAGGCACGGTTCGTCGTCCAGCTCGGTTGCCCGCAAGCATCCTCCAGGGGCGAAGCTGCCCGGAGCGGTCGATTTGGTCTTCGCGGATGGGCATGGAGAACTCGCGCCTTTGGAACTGCTTTGGAAATTCACCTGGCACAAAGATTATCAGGTGCCGGACACGCGGCCAAACTAGGCGGATCACTCCGCGGCATTTCGATCGACTGATCATGAACTCGATCCCGAGAGTCCCGATTCATCCCGTCCCTTTCGGCAAACTCGCCCTCGTGCTGGTCGCAGGCGTTATCGTCCTCGCGCTGATGCCATCCGGGGCGTGTTTGGCTCAATCCGGTGTGGCCCTGTTCGACGGACGAACCTTCGCGGGCTGGGAGGGTGATACGAACCGCACGTGGCGCATCGAGGCGGGCGCGATCACTGCCGGCTCGCCCGATCGAGCGGCGCCGCGAAACGAGTTCCTCGCCACCACGCGCGAGTTCGTCAATTTCGAGCTTCGATTAAAATTCAAGATTGAAGGCAGCGCGGCGTTGAATGCGGGTGTGCAATTTCGCAGTAAACGCATTCCCAACCACCATGAAGTCAGCGGTTATCAGGCCGACATTGGCCCGGGGGTTGACGGCCATCTCTATGACGAAAGCCGGCGCAACCGGATGCTGGCCACGCCGACCAAGAGCGCGGTGGAACGGGCCTTGAGCGCGGTCGGGCCCGATGGCTGGCATGAATATCGGATCAGCGCGATCGACCAGCGCATTCTCCTTTGGTTGAACGGTGTCCACATGATCGAGTACACAGAGACGGATCGATCGGTCGCAAACAGCGGTATGATCGCCCTTCAAATTCACGGGGGGATGAAGGGCACGGTGGCCTATAAAGACATCGTCGTGCACGAATTGCCCTCGGCCCCCGCGGCGGCACGGCTGGGTCCGTTGGACGCCACCCTCGCGCCACCCGGCCCTTTCCCGGCAGGGCGATTCGATCTGGCGACAAACGACGTGGTGGTTTTCACCGGGCAAACGGATCTCGTCCGGCTGCGCCACGCGCCGGCCCTGGAGGCCATGCTGGCGGCGCACTTTGCCGGCGTTCAACCAAGGTTCCGCAACATGGCATGGGAAGGGGACACCGTTTACGAGCAATGGCGGGATTTGAATTTCGGCTCCTGGAACGAACAACTCATGGCTGCCCGCGCCACCGTGATCATCGCCCAATTTGGGCAAATCGAATCCATGGATGGCCGGTCGAAGCTGAACGATTTCATCGCCGCTTATGAGGCGCTCTTGGATCAGTTCGAGAAACGCACGCGTCGCGTGGTCCTGCTCTCGCCGCGCCCGTTCGAGCCCCCGTCGTCCAGCCATATGCCGGATCTCACCGCGAACAATGACACGGTGCGAGCCTACGCCGACGCGGTCCGGCGCTTAGCGGATCGCCGGGGTTTCGTCTTCGTGGATTTGTTCATGCCGTTGGCGGGCGTGAACGAGAAACTGACCGTCAATGGAATGCATCTCACGCCGGAAGCCCACGTCACCCTTGCGGCGCTCATTGCCCGCTCACTCGGGGTGGCCACTCCTGCCTTGATTTCGATGCCTACCTTGAGTGAGGCGATTCGGGAAAAGAACCGGCTGTGGTTTGATCATTGGCGCCCGATGAACTGGTCATTCGCGTATGGCGATCGCACGGAGCAGCTCTTTGGGAAACCGGGCGGCGGGCGGCCGGCCTTGCGCATCGAGTTGGAGGAGTTCCAATCGATCCTGGCGGCGGCGGAGGCCCAGATTCATGAATTGGCCAGCGCTGCTCGCGCGGGGCGCTCGCTCGCTCCGGTGGGGGCCAATCCGGCCGTATCCGGCTTGCGTTCAGAAGTCCGAAGCGCCGAGCCTGCGGCCTCGGATCATTCACCGGAAGCGCAACGGCAATCGTTTACGGTCGCGGAGGGGTTTGCGGTAAACCTGTTCGCATCGGAAGCGGATGGGGTGATCAAGCCGGTGCAGATGCGCTGGGATGATGCTGGCCGCCTTTGGGTTTTGTGCACGCCGACCTATCCCCATATTGAGCCGGGCGCCAAGCCGGGCGATTACCTGCTGGTGTGCGCCGACACGGATGGGGATGGACGTGCCGACCAGTTCACCCGCTTCGCCGAGCATCTGCTGGTCCCGATGGGCCTCGAATTTGGCGATGGGGGCGTGTATCTGGCGGAGGGATCGGAGCTCGTTCATTTGCGCGACACCGATGGTGATGGCAAGGCGGACGTCCGCACGGTGGTGCTTTCGGGTTTCGGGACGGGGGACACGCATCAGATGATCAACGGCCTGGAGCGTGGACCCGGCGGGGAATTGTGGTTTACGCAGGGGCACCATGTTTACTCACGCGTGGAAACGCCCCGGGGCGTTGCGCGTTTGGAGAAAGCCGGCGTCTGGCGCTACCGCCCGCGCCCGGGGCGGCTCGACGGCTTCTTCAATCTTTCGACCGCCGGGTTGAACTGTCAGGGTGTTACCCACGACGACTGGGGGCAGACATTCCATAATTCCGGCGCATACAGCGGGGGTTTTTACACTTCGGCCGGGGCCATTCCCACCTTGCGACCCTTGCGTTACTGGGCGATGGCCGTTCCGGACCGGCGCAATACCGGCGTCGAAATTATCGGCACGAAGCACTTGCCGGATGAATGGCAGGGCTGCGCTGTCTGGGGCGGTTTCATGGGCAATACCGTGCAGCTGCATCGGCTTCAGGACGAAGGTGCCGGCTTTACCGCCGCGGTCTTGCCCGATCTGTTGACGTCGTCCCGCCGGGAATTTCGACCTATCAACGTTCGGATTGGTCCTGATGGGGCAGTTTACGTGTGCGATTGGTACAACCCGGTCATCGGCCATTATCAGGCGAGCTATCGCGACCCCACCCGCGACAAGACTCGCGGCCGCATTTGGCGGATCCGCGCGAAGGACCGGCCGTTAGTCACGCCGCCTCGTTTCGCTGGCCGAACGACCGCCGAGCTATTGGAATTGCTGCGCTCTCCGGAGCGTCTGACGCGTCACAACGTCAAGACACTCCTGTTTGGCCAGCCAACCCCGGCCGTCATGGCCGCCCTCGATGCGTGGGTGGCCGCTCTGGCGCCCGACGATCCTCAGTTTGAACACCTCCTGGTACAGGCCATCGGCCTCTGCGAAGCCCATGAAACCCTCCGTCCGCTCTGGCTGGATCGCCTGTTGCATGCGAACGATTTTCGGGCACGCGCCTACGGGACGCGAGTGATCGGAAACTGGGGAACGCGATTGCCGGATCCATTGGCGCTGCTTCGGAGGCAGATACAAGATCCGCATCTGCGGGTCCGCCTAGAAGCGATTGTGGCTTGCAGTTACATCCCATCCGCCGAAGCCGTGGCGGTCGCAACGCTGGCGCTGGATCGGCAGCGCGATCGTTTCATCGATTATGCCCTCGCCCAGGCCGTCAATGCGCTCGGACCGCTTTGGTATCCCGCCCTGGCCCAAGGCACGCTGTCGCTCGCCGACAAACCGGACCATCTCCGATTCGTCCTCGAATCCGAGCGAACCCAAGAAACCGCCGGATGGGTGCGGCAGCTCGCGGAGCGGCCCGGCCTCGATGCGACGCTGCGGGAACGCATCCTTGCGCTCCTGGCCGCCGTGGGGTCCGGGGCGGATTTACGCTACGCACTCGACGCCGCGCCGCACAGCCCAGCGGTACTTCAGGAATTATTCACCGCGGCGACTGTGCACCATCGCAAGCCCACCGGCGATCTCACGACGCCCGTTCGCCGGCTCATCGCTGAGGCCAGTCTCGGCTTGCGCACCCACGGCCTAGCGCTGGCTGGCGCTTGGGGCATCGCCGAAGCTTCGGACGCCGTCCGCGCGGAACTGTCGCGAAGGGACAACGACGCACCGGTTCTGGTCGCCGCGCTCGGTGCGACACCCGCTCTCTTGGGCCAGGAAACCATCCGGTGGGCTCAGCCCCTGGCTGCGTCCTCCGCTCCGCTCCCGGTGCGAACGGCGGCCATTGCCGCGATGGCCGCCGTAGATTTGGCCGCCGCCGCGCGCACGGTGACCGAGGTTCTCGGCGGCGCGACAGCGGAGGCCGACTTGAATCAACTGCTCGCACCGATTCTAAACCGCAAGGACGGCGCGACGGCGCTCACGCAGGCCTGGCAAGCGAAGGCGCCTGACGCCGATGCCGCCCGTCGTACCCGGCAAGCTTTGAACAACAGCGGGCGAGGCGACGTCGCCCTGATGAACGTGCTTCACCAGGCCATTGGGATTGAAAATGAACGGTCGACTTACGACCCCGCTCTTGTGAAATCGCTCGTGGAAGGATCCATGAGGAAGGGGGATGTGCGGCGGGGACGAACCATCTTCTTGTCGAATCTTGCCAGTTGTGGCGCCTGTCACAAACTCGATGGACAGGGCGGGGAAGCGGGACCCGATCTTACTCTGGTCGGCGCTGGCCGAAGTCCCGAGCTATTGATCGAATCCCTTCTCTGGCCCAGCCGCCAGATCCGCGAGGGTTACATGGCCACGACCATTACGACGAAATCGGGCGAACAATTCACCGGCTACAGAATCCGCGAAACCCCGGACGAATGGCAGCTGCGCGACCCCTCCGCAAATCAAGTTCACCGCATCGCCAAGGCCGATGTGGAGCAAATGAGAGACATCGGCAGCCTGATGCCGGAAGGGCTCACGGCGGGTTTGGCTCGCGATGAACTGCACGATTTAATCCGATTCCTCGCGGAGCAGGGACGGGCCTCCCCGCCCCGATAATCACCGCTGCTTCGGAGGACCGTGCGCCCCCGGTCCGGCAGGACGGGATCGGGTCGATCGCGCCAAAAACGGGGCATTGCCAATGCTCCCGCTTGCTCATAGAACCGTAGAGTGATCCCATCGCAAAGAGGCAATCGTTCCAAGATTCCTTGTCGAGGACGACGTTTGCACAGGACGTTCATTTCCAATTCAATTCGGTCAGTTTGAGATTTCGGACACTAAGCGCTTGACTGAATCCTATTCGCTGGCTTATATACCTCACCCTCAGATTATAACTTATAACTTGGACAGGCCGTCCAGGACACTTTCGTGCCTTGAAGAGTCATCGCTACGTGCGCAGGGCATGAGTGTTGATCGGGGGAGAGATTGCGGGAAAACCGTTTCACCAAGGCGGACTTCATAGTCCATCTCGTAGGTACCACTTATGTGTATACTCAACAAAACCAACTCCCTTCGTTCGACCCACCTCATCACGCAGCTAAAACTCGGCGTGTGCGGCGCCCTGGCGATTCTGACCTCCTCAGTGCTCGTTTCCGAGGCGTCGATCATCACCGCGGTTCGGAGTGCCAACGGTATCACCGTAACCTACGAAGGGACCCTGCAATCCGCCGACAGCGTGACCGGTCCTTGGTCCGATGTCTCGGGAGCGAGCAGTCCCGCGGCCATCCAGCTCTCCGGCCCGGCCAAGTTCTATCGCTCGTTTAGCGCCGCGGGTCCCACGGGTCCCTTGATCTACTCCTATAAATCACTGTTTCGACTCGATGAAGAGTTTAGCACCACTGGCGAAACGCTCGGCAAGGTGATTGAGCTCGGCAACGTCAATTCTGTTGGTTCCGTAACGGGCGTGTCCGACTACGGGAATGGTGAAGGCGCCTGGTTGGTTGACGCCGATGGCAAAGGCAAAGTCCTTTCTCGCCCCGGATTGGCCGTGCCGTCCGGCGGGAACTTCGGCGGAGGCATCAATGGAAAAATCAGTCTCAACAATAGCGGGAACGTCGCCTTTGGCGTTGATGTCGATCGCGGGGAAGGCAATGTCCAGGAGGTGGTCTACTTCCATCGCACCAGCGATGCCTGGTCGTCGATCGCTCGCAAAGGCACGGTGGTCAAAGGCGGCACCATCACAGCGACGCTGAGCTTTGCCACCATTAACGATAATGATGATGTGGTCTTTGCGGCGAATCTTGATAGCGGCGGCTCTGGCGTCTATTGGCACAGCGCGGCCAACAAAACAATCACCCCGATCCTCGAACCCGGCGATACCGTCGGGGGCAAAGCCATCGCCAGTGCCCGCCGGGTCCAAGTCAGCCAAATCGGAAGAATCATCACGTTTGAAGCCCAGATCGTTGATGATGGCAATTTTGGGGCCTATCAATGGAAAGACGGTGTGGTCACAGAACTGATCCCATTTGGCGCGACGGCCCCGGATCAGAAAGGGCAAGCAACGGCTTCCAACTTTGACGACTTGCGTGGGCCCATTGCCAATTCTGGGGGTGACGTTGCCACGCTGGGGCATACCGCGGAGGGATGGGGCGCGTATCTGCGCACCCGCTCGGGCAAGTTGACCCGGGTGGCGGGCCCGGGTGACACCGTAGGTGGCGCCAAGCTCAAACAGGTGGGTAATAGTTACCGCAACGAGGTGCGCATCGGGGAAGATGGTTCTGTCCTGTTCGTCGCCATTTTTGAAAACGATGAACGCGGTGTTTATTTGTGGCATCCGGACGGAAGTTGGACGGAAGCCGCTCGGGTGGGCAAAGATATGCCGAAAATTGGCAAAGTGACGGGCATCGGCTTGGCCATCGGCGGCGATAGCGGCTTCGGCTTGTCCACCGACGGCAAACTCGCGTTTCCGGTAGGCACCGATGATGGCAAGGTGCACTTGATCTTGGCCCGGCCGGCCGCACCGGCGCCCGCGCTCTCGTCCAAGACCTACGCCTACAAGTCACTCTTCCGACTAACAGAACCCTTCAGCACGACTGGCGAAACGCTCGGCAAGGTGATTGAAGTGGGGAATGCCAACAACGCCGGAACGGTCACCGGTGTGTCCGATTACGGGGATGGCGAAGGAGCTTGGCTGGTCGATGCGGACGGAAAAGGCAAGGTGCTTTCCCGTCCTGGTCTCGCGGTGCCTTCGGGCGGAACGTTCGGCGGCGGCATCAACGGGAAAATCAGTCTGAACAATACGGGGAACGCCGCCTTTGGCGTGGATATCGACCGTGGCGAAGGCAATGTCCAGGAAGTTGTCTATTACCACCGCAAGTCCGACACTTGGACCTCGATCGCCCGGAAGGGGACGGTGGTAAAGGGCGGCACCATCACGGCCACCTTGAGTTTCGCCACCATGAATGACGCCGACGACGTCGTCTTTGCGGCAAACTTGGACAGCGGCGGGTCCGGGGTTTATCTCTACGACGCAGCGACCAAGACCATTGTTCCGCTGCTCGAGCCCGGTAATACCGTGGGCGGTAAGAAGGTCGCCAATGCCCGGCGGGTGCAGGTCAGTCAGAACAGCCGCATCATCACGTTCGAGGCGCAACTCGATGGCGACGGTAACTACGGCGCCTACCAGTGGAAAGATGGCACCGTAACGGAATTGATCGCGTTCGGCTCCGCGGCGCCCGATACCACCGGGAAATCGACTGGATTGCCCTTCGGCGAATTGCGCGGCCCGATCGCGAATGCTAGCGGGGATGTCGCCACCTTCGGATTCACCGCCGATGGTTCCGGGGCCTACCTGCGGACCCGCGACGGCAAACTCACTCGCATCGCCGGGGCCGGTGATGTTCTGCCCGGCGGGATGCTGAAGGGAGTTGGCAGCAGCTACCGCAATGACGTCCGCATCGCCGACGATGGTTCAGTCCTGTTCTCCGCCATCTTCGACAACGACGAACGTGGCCTCTTCCTCAAACATCCCAACAGCACCGTCACCGAAGTGGCGCGCGTGGGCAAAGACCTCAAAGGACTCGGCAAGGTGACCGGTATTGGATTGGCCATTGGGGGTGACAGCGGTTTCGGCATCTCCCTGGATGGGAAACTAGCGTTTCCTGTGGGATTTGAGGACGGATCCGTGCACTTAGTCCTGGCCACACCCAACTAATCGACCGAAAGAATGGAGTCGCGGGATACTCTTCGTTTATCATAATTACAGTACGATGGTGACCGAGCGATCCTCGTTGAGGGGGGTGACGTTTGTACCTGCCCAAGCAGTCTCAACCTAGTAATGTCCGAAAACTTGAATGAAGTTGATTTCATGCGGCTTCGCGATAGTAGTCATTGAGCTGGCCATCCAGTCTTGACCGACACTTTATTGGGCCATTTTCTGGAAGTGGGTTGAATTCCGACTGGATGATTTTGTTGTCCAGTGGCCGATGATTTCTATTGGTGTGATCATAAGAAGGGTGTCCGTTGTGACGATGCTCGCGAATTGCAAAAGGCCCTTTCGGCCGATGGGTTTGCCTTTGACAGCGAGACGTTGACGTTGATCGGTAACCGTCCGTCGACGCCGTCTTACGCGGAGGATGGTTGGCGTGGCAGGATGATTGGGTAAAACGACGATTATCTGATTCCGACGCCCCCAAACGACACCGAACCGCCAAGGAGAAAGCCGAGATTTTCCGAGCATACGGACCCAGCGGGCTTTCGCTGCTGGCCTTCGCACGAAAGCAGGGACTGTGCTACGCAAGCCTGTTGCGATGGAGATCCCTGGCGGGCTCAAGAGCCAAGGTTCCCGAGTCGCCTGAGAGCGAATCGGATCCTCGATTCGTCCCCGTGACGATCGAGAGTGAGGTGCTGGGCGGCGACTACGTGCTCAGCTGGACCGGAGGCCGATCCTTGAAGATCCCGTTGCAATTTGAGACCGATTCCTTACGCCGATTGCTGATGGTGTTGGAGGGGTTACGATGATCGGTCTTTTGCCCACGACGACGATCTTCCTGGCTACGGCTCCCACGGATTTGCGCAAAGCGTATGATGGACTTGCCGTGCTGGTGCGCCAAAGCCTGGGGCAAGACCCGCTCAGTGGCAGTCTGTATGTATTCTGTAATCGGCGAAGGGTCGGATCAAGATCCTCTTCTGGGAAGAAGGCGGGTATTGGTTGTGCGCCCGTCGGCTTGAGGAAGGGACATTTCGGTGGCCGCAAAAAGAAGGGGCCTGCGCTCGTTACCGACGGGAGGAACTCTTGCTACTTCTGGGAGGAATCGATCTCAAGCAGACTCAGGAGCGGAACACTGGCCATCGTCGACCAATTTTCGAATGTACCCCGACGCCCCTCGGACTTGGGCGGGCGGCAATCGCACCCGCCCTTGCGTTTCCAACCGATTCAGGGCCAAGTTGGCCGAACTGCTGCAGGGTTCTCCTCGCCGATTGACCCACACAGTCTGTCGGCAGAACATCTCCACCACCTTGCTCCGGACCGGCGCATCCTCCCTCATCGACAACGCCGTCAGCCGATCTAAAACGATCTGGCTCACCCATCGACCCGCAATGCGCACCGCATCCAACACGGCCACCACCTTGAACCTAGGCCAACGCCTTGTCTGGCTGAAATTTTTGCGGGTAAGGAGGAGAGAGGGCTGCCGCACTCCAAAAAACACCGCGCCTTTTGGACTGCGGTGGCCCTCCACCGCTTTTGGGGAATTGCAGGGACGATCGATCTCCAAAATTCCCACAACTCGGAGATGCGCCCCCACCCAAGTCTTTCCCTCTAGTCCGGAAGTTGAGCAACGTTTTCGGGAGTCATGACGAGGTAATTTTGATCGAAATTACTTTGAGGCGTCCCCGCCGCAGTCCCATTCGTCTCGCTCGCCTTTCTCGGAACAATTGCCAGTTGGATCAGTCGGGACTGAACCAACAGCTTATAATAAGGCTCGTAGTTTGCGACGAGGACCAGTTTGGGCTTTTTGCCATTCGGTCGCGCCCCTTCGAGCTCTTCGGGGCTCGCCAGCCCCACAAAGAGCACCAACGCATCAACATCCTTATGCTGACGAATCAGTTTCGATAGTTGCCCGGGCTCCATAAAGATGCCGGTTCTAGACAGGGAAGGCGGAGAGATCGTTACCTTTTCCTCCGCGACGACTTTCAAACCCGTTCTTCCAATCCCCTTTTTGAAGGCCTTGATCTGCACCTCCGTGGTAGGAGCCAGGACCGTGTACTGGCCGAACGAGGCGTCCACCAAGACAATGCGGCCTGAATTGTTGAGCAACCGTGCGGTGGCCAACCCTGCCCCACGGCCAAGCGCCTGGAAAGGGTCTAAGTCAAGCCCTCCTGAGGTCACAGAGCGATAGATAAAAGCCCAGGCCGCTCCGATCAAAACGACCAGTGCGACCGCTTTCCAGTTCAGGTTGAAATTACTGCTCGAACCAGACGTAGCCATACGTACTATTTGTGGGAGGATTGTATTCCCACGGCCCGGTCGACTTGTTGTAATAGATGGGCGTGTAATTCACGTGCCCGTCCACAAAGCATGCATTGCTTTTGGCTTTGTCTGTGCGCGGCTGAAATTTTGTAATCGCGTCATGCCACGTCACCGGACCGTGTGCCGAATAATCCACGACCAAAATGGTGCGCGTCGCCTGTTGAATGCTTCCAAGTTTCTTGCCGCTGATGTTGGGAGCCCAAGGGACGCCATTAAAGATGTAGCTACTGTAATCCTGGAAAGGGTCCCGGAAGGAAGGGGCATTCAATCCAAGCAGCAGGGGGAAACCAATGTCGCCTGGACATCGGAAAATCATGTCATTCGTGGAGGGGTTGTTGGTGTTGTTTAGCCCAACGAACGGTTTGATCAACCGCTTGTACATCACCCAGGGACGCGGGTCGCTAGGCACAGCCGTAATGCCAGGAAGTGTGTCGGCGAAATCCCCGGCATAGAGCATCAACCCAAGCCCGATCTGCCGCAGATTACTGACGCACTTGATCTTTTGAGCCTTCCCTTTTGCCTTGGCCAGAGAGGGGAGCAGCATGGACGCCAGAATGCTGATAATGGCGATGACCACCAGCAATTCAATCAGCGTGAACGCTCGCTGATGGAACGACCGCCACTTGTCACCTAGACAGTTCGAGATCCGTCCTCTTGTGCGACTATTCATAGGAACTCTCCGACTCGCCCTTCAACAAACAGATAGAAGGCTTGTGAGCTTGCTGGATAAGTGACCCGACGTTAATCGATGGTTCTTTGCAACGAATCAGATTTCGACGCTCCGCGAAACCCGAGAATTGGTTTCCCATCTATTGGTGATTGACCCGCATCCTGTGACTGAGTTTTCGGTGAGTCAACGCGAAATTCCTGAGGATCGCGAACGGACCCAACCGCTCGCGGCTTCCGCAGACAACTGATCATGATTCGCTCCAGTGCAGTGCAACCCTGTGGGGACAACAGGTGCGGAGAGCGGGATGAAATCCGAGTGATTCTGACGATTTGAAAACCGTGTTTTGGGCGGTGGATTTTCTTCGAACACTTCGACAGATTTTTTCTTCCTTCTTCCTGGATCTTCTTCACCTGCTGCGGGGTTTTGGAT
>SXGS01042881.1_pt1 | contig 16103 bp, 14 predicted proteins | sample 3174681 | NCBI WGS metagenome assembly SXGS01 (sample SAMN11356861, study PRJNA531348) | freshwater metagenome | isolation source: freshwater sample F1-80 | place: China: Fuxian Lake, Yuxi | collected 2017-12-25 | reverse complement strand
CCCGAGGGCATCACGGGCGTTCTCGGTTTCGCCACCGACAATTCGCTTCTGGTGCAGGGAACGGCGGACGGCATCAATCAGCTCAAGCAGGTCATCCGGCTTCTCGACATCGCGCCTCGGCAGATCTCGATCAAGATTGAGCAGATCGCTGTTTCGAGCACGTTCCTGAAGACGTTCGGACTCGACTTCTTCATCAACCAGAACAACATCAACGTCAACACCAGCCTCGGGGGCTCCTCCGGCGGCTCCATCAACGTTGCCATTCTCGGCGACCAGTGGAGAGCGCAGTTCTCCGCAGCGGTGACCCAGGGTAAGGCGTCTGTTGTGGACTCAGTCATCGTCACCACGATGAACAACGTCCCGGCGAGCGTCATCTCCAGTGTGACGACCTACACGTTCATCCCGCAGACCACACAGGTGCAGGGGTCCGGAGCGCAGACCACGTTTACGCCCTTCCCGGTGAATGCGCCGACCTTCCTCTTCGCCACTCCTCGCTTGAACGCGGACGGCACGATCACCATGTTGATCCCGTTCACGATCACCCGAAACATTGGAGAGTCGGTGGGTCCGGACGGTCAGCGATTGCCGAACCAGACGTTCGTCTCGGTCAACGCGCTTCGACGTGTTCGCAGCGGCCAGACCATCGTTGTCGGCGGTGTCACGAACCGAACCGAGTCCCGAAGTCAGAGCGGGGTGCCCTTCCTGAAGGACCTGCCCCTCGTCGGACCCCTGTTCCGCAGCAAAGTGGAGAGCCGCGACAACAACGAATCGCTGTTCTTCTTCACTCCCACGGTTCTGTCGGAAGCCCAGGCAACCGGCGATCCGGACGCGCAGTAAACCGGACTTGCTCCGGTGTCTCGAGGTCGGACCCGCCAGGGTCCGGCCTCTTTTCTTGTACGATGGACTCCAATAGTTCCGATCTCGAATCTCCCCTCAACGTCGTGTTGGTCGGCTTCATGGGCGTCGGCAAGTCCGCCGTCGGTCGCAGGCTGGCGAGACGGCTGGGCCGGACGTTCATCGACACGGATCGTTGGATCACCGAGACCGCCGGCATGCCGATTCCGGAGATCTTCCGGCAGCACGGCGAGCAGGCGTTTCGAGATCTTGAGTCGAGCGCGGCCCGCGACTGTGCCGCTCAGGGGAGGCTCGTGATCTCCACCGGTGGCGGACTTCTCGGGCGACCCGAAAACCGCCGGGTGTTGGCCCAGAGCGGCATCCTGATCTGTTTGATCGCGACACCGGAAGTCATCCTGCGGCGCACCTACCCTTGGGATGGGCGACCGATGCTCCAGACCGCGCCGAGCCCCCGCGAGGCGGTGGAGAAGCTTCTGGCGGACAGATCCTCGTGGTACAGTGAGGTCGACCTGACCGTCGACACATCCGACCTGACCCCGACCCAGGTGGTCGACCAACTATGCGAACAATTGCCATCCCTCTTCCGGACGCACGCCGCTCGGTCATCCACATCGCCCCCGGACTGATCGACCGCCTCGGCGAATTCATCCGTGGGTCGGGTACATCGGGATCCATCGCACTGGTATACGACTGCAAGCTGGAGGCGCTGGCCCGTCAAGCCACGGCGTCGATCGAGGCGACCGGCACGAGTCCCTCCGTCATCCCCCTTCCCTCAGGTGAAGCCAACAAGACAGTCGCCACGCTCGCGGCGCTCTGGGAAGCGCTCGCGGAAGCCGAGTTGGACCGAGAGTGCACGGTCGTCGCTCTTGGCGGAGGCGTCACAGGGGATGTCGCCGGCTTTGCCGCTGCTACCTATCTGCGCGGAGTCCGGCTGATTCAGGCGCCAACCACCTTGTTGGCCCAGGTAGACGCAAGTGTCGGTGGGAAAACGGCGATCGATCTCATCGCCGGAAAAAACCTTGTGGGCGCCTTTCACCAGCCCGAGGGGGTGTTGATCGATATCGATTCACTCTCCACCCTCCCCCCTGATCAACTTCGTTCGGGAATGGCGGAGGTGGTGAAGTACGGAGTCATCGCGGATCCGGAGTTGTTGGGGTGGTTGGAACGCCACCTTGATCAGGTCCTCGGGCGGGACCCCTCAGCCCTCGAGCACGTCATTGCGCGGTCATGCGAGATCAAGGCAGATGTGGTCGGCAGCGATGAACGGGAGTCCGGCCGGCGCGCGATTCTGAACTACGGCCACACGATCGGACACGCCATTGAAACCGTCGCCGGCTACGGGCACTACACCCACGGCGCTGCCGTATCCATCGGGATGACGGCAGCGGGGGAGCTCTCCCGGGAACTTCTCGGGTTCCCGAAATCATCCCATGAACGGATGGTGGAGTTGCTGCTGCGGATCGGTCTCCCCATCCGCCTCGAGGCGCCGTTGCCGGTGGAGCCACTGCTGAGCGCGATGCGGAAGGACAAAAAGGCTCGGGCCGGCCGTGTTCGGTTTGTACTGGCACGAACGCTGGGTGAGATGGAAGTGCGCCCGATTGAGGAGCCGATGATTCAGGAGGCTCTTCGGGCGATCGGCGCCGCCTCGCCATGAAACTCTTGGTGTATGTTCGGTGGCCCGTGTTGACGTTGGGGGTATGGGAATGCGCGCCAAACGGGTGAGTCGTAAGCCAGTCCAGGCCGGTCGACACGCTGCTCCCACGACCGAGCAGGCGCCTGAGAGCGGTTCATCGCTCTTCGAGATGCTTCCGGGGGTGCTTCTCTCGTCGTGGCTGATCCTCACCCTCTTCGCGTACTGGCGATTGGCCGACCACCCGATGGTCCCCACCACTGCTGCGGTCCCCGGCTTGTCCGAAGCCGACCAGGCATCGCGGGCCCTGCTCGTGCTGATCGGGGTCGCTGCTATAATTGAACACCTTCGACGACGCGCGCTTTCCCGGCGGCCAGCCGACAAATCTGACGCGGAGCGGGAGCCTGAATGAACCTGGAAGGCGCGACGCCCAACGCCACCGATGCAGCGGTAATCCTGAACGGTCGCTATCGGCTGCAGGAACGCATGTCGGACAGCGCCTATTTCCTGCACTTCCGAGCGTACGACGAACAGGATGGCCGCGATGTCGCGGTGCGCGTTTTGAAGCCGGAGTACGCCGCGGACGACGCGTTCATTCAGCGCCTGCTGAGCGGCTCCCTGGCCGCCGCAAAGTTGCGCCATCCGAACATCCTCCAGGTGCTGGATGTTTGGAAAGAACGCGGCACCGTTCTGGCCGCCACCGAATGGGTCCGGGCGACCACGCTGCGGGACCGTCTCAAGCGAACCAGCCTCTTCCCTCCGGCCGTCGGCGCCGACATCGCCACGGGCGTGGCAGCAGCGCTTCACTACCTGCACGAGAGCGACTTTATCCACGGCGCCCTTTCTCCCGAGACCATACAGGTGAGCCACGACGGCCATGTCCGCCTGACCGACATCGGCCTGGGCGGCGCGATCGCAGTGGCGAGTCGGGTGCAAATGGCATTTCTCGGGGAACTGGCCCCCTACCTGGCGCCGGAACGCGCCGGCGGAGGCGCTCCTACCGCAGCGGCGGACCAGTACGCGCTGGGCTGCGTGCTTTACGAAATGATTGCCGGGCGTCCGGCGTTCTCGGGCGAGAATCCGCTCGCTGTCGCGGTACGCCACGTCCAGGATGAGCCCCCAGCTCCCCGCGCGAAGAACCCCAATGTTCCACTGGCGCTCGATAGCCTGGTCCTTCGAACATTGCAGAAGCCGGCGACGGCGCGCTACGAGACCACTTCGAAGCTTTTGGAAGATCTGCAGCGCATCCGGACCGCGCTCCGCCGCGGCGAAACGCCCGAGTCCCCCACCGCAGACCGCCGAACCGGCGCCCTGGAGCAGGATGGAATGCCGCCTCGCACCACGAAACGAATGCCCACGCGGTCAATCGATTCCGAGCCTCCTCGCGCTCGGCGGAGCGCATCCCCTCCCTCCCCGCCTCCACGGGAGGACAGCGGACCCAGTTGGAAGCTGCTTCTGAGCCTGGCGGGCCTGATTCTGCTGCTGCTCGGGGGCTCGTTCGCGGCGGGCGTGCTTCTGACTCGGACCCCCACCGAGATCACGGTCCCCTCCGACCTGATCGGCAAGACTCAAGAAGAGGCCACCGCGGCGCTCCAGAAGTTGGAAATCCTGGTCGAGTCTCGCCGGGAGTTCAATGACACCTTTGGCGAGGGGCAAGTGTTTCGCACCGACCCGCGGGGCGGAATTCAGATTCGTGCCGGCAAGACCGTCACGCTCCTGGTCAGCAAGGGCCCCGAGCCAATCACCGTCCCCAACGTCGTTTCCAAAGACTTCGATCAGGCCAAGCGCGAACTGGAAGCTGCGGGTTTCACCCTGGGCGCCCCGAAGACCGAGTACAACGACTTCATCCTGAAGCGCCAGGTGATCGGTCAGAACCCGCTTGGAGATACACTCGCGAACCGCAAGACGCCGGTCATCCTGACCATCAGCAACGGCCCTGAGCCTACACCCCCCGCCCAACCCGTGGATGTGGAGCCCGCGCCCGAGCCCACAGAACCCGCCCCGGACACGACCACGCTTCCAACGGACCTTTCCGAGGACGAGCGAGAGCAAATCGTGGAGGTCTTGATCCCTCAATCGCGTCGGGGAGATCAGCACGTTCGCATCGATGTGGTCGATGCAGACGGCGCGACTCGCACGGCGGCCGAAGCCACCTACCAGCCTGGGGACACCGTGCGACAGAGCGTCAAGGTTCGCGGGCCGGTCGGCAAGTGCACCATCAAGGTCTTCATCAACGGTCGTCTGCAGCGATCCGAGTCGGTGTGATGATCCGAGTGGCGCCTTCGATCCTTGCGGCGGACTTTACCGCACTCGGCGCGGAAGCCCGCGCCGTGGAGGCCGGCGGCGCCGACTGGCTGCATCTGGACGTCATGGACGGTCAGTTTGTCCCCAATCTAACGTTTGGTCCGCCGATCATCGCGTCACTGCGACGGGCCACGTCACTTCCCTTCGACGTACATCTGATGGTGGAACGCCCCGAGGCGCTCATACCAGCCACAGTGGAGGCCGGAGCGCAGTGGATCACGGTGCACGTGGAGACCTGCCCGCATCTGAACCGCACGTTGAACTGGCTGCGCTCGCTGGGGGTGCATCCCGGGGTCTCCCTCAACCCCGGGACGCCGCTCTCCGCAATTGAAGAGGTCATCCCCTACATCGATCAGGTGCTGGTGATGACGGTCAATCCGGGGTTTGGCGGGCAACGGCTGATCCCCAATGCGGTGGAGAAGGTGCGGCGATGCCGCGAGATGCTCACCACCGCCGGATCCCAGGCCGAACTCTCGGTGGATGGCGGCGTCACAGTGGACACGATCGGCAGTCTCGTGGGAGCGGGAGCCACGGTGGTGGTGGCGGGATCCAGCATTTTCGGGCACTCCTCAGGGCCGGCGGCCGGCATTTCGGAGCTTCGCGCTGCGGCGGGACAACTGCGGTGAAGGCGAGTCCGGCCTGGCTGATTCAGTCGTCCGGCGCCGAGAGGCTGCTGCCGGTTGCTGCGGCGCCGGCGGTGGTCGGGCTCATGTGCGGCCTCACGCTTTATCTCGGATGGGAGTGGAGCAACTATGCACGGGGCAATCGTGCCGGTCTGGCGCCGGTTCAGATCCGTCGGCGGCTAATCGGCGGCCTCCTGCTGCTGACCGACCTGGCCTGGTGGCTCGCGGCCGATGTCTTGATGTCGGGGAGAACGGCGCCCGAGCGGTTGCTCCTCATGCTGCTCGGAATGCTGCCGGTACCGATTGCCATGATGCTCGCCGTTCGAGAGGCGGGTTACGTGGCGCGGCAGTATACTCGCTCCCGTCTCGATCTCGCTCGTAAGATCGTCTCCCGGGACGAGTCCGGAAAGCCTCCGGCATGAATCCGGACGGGCGATGGATGCGGCGCGCGCTCGCCCTCGCAGCGCGCGGGTGGGGTCGGACCCGGCCGAATCCAATGGTGGGCGCCGTGGTGGTTCGGAACGGCCGCTGCGTGGGTGAAGGCTGGCATCCCCGCGCCGGGGAACCGCACGCCGAAGTGTTCGCACTTCGGGCGGCGGGCGACGCGGCGAAGGGCGCGGACCTCTACGTCACACTGGAACCGTGCTGTCACCACGGCCGAACGCCGCCCTGTGTCAATGCGGTGCTCGGGGCCGGCATCCGCCGTGTCTACGCGGCCATGGAGGATCCGTTCCCTCGGGTCGCGGGCGGCGGCTTCATGGCTCTGCGCACGGCCGGAGTGGAGACCCACTGCGGCCTGCTGGAACCGGCGGCACGCAGCCTGAATCGCGCTTACCTCAAGGCGACGACGCGGCGAATGCCCTGGGTGACTCTCAAAATGGCCAGCACCCTGGATGGGAAGATTGCAACCCGCACCGGGGACAGCCGCTGGGTAACGGGACCGGCGGCACGACGACAGGTGCATCGCCTGCGGGATCGGCACGACGCGATACTCACCGGCATCGACACGGTGCTTGCCGACAACCCCCTTCTCACGACGCGCATTCCGAACGGTCGAGATCCCGTTCGAATCATCCTGGATACGCGGGGCCGGATGCCACCAGACTCGGCCATGGTTCAGACGGCTGATGAAGTGGCCACATGGTGGTGTGTCGGCAAGGACCTGGCCCCCCCGGATACCCTGCCCGCTCGGCTCAAGGTGGTACGATGTCCAATGGACGAGCGCAAGGGCCGGGTGGATCTCAACTACGTACTGGCTGAGGTTCTTGAGGCGGGGCTTCATTCGGTGCTCTGCGAGGGCGGCTCGGCAGTGGCCGGCAGCCTGCTGGATGCCGGACTGGTCGACGAAGTGGTCTGGTTTCTGGCGCCGAAATTGTGCGGCGGCACGGAGTCGCTCGCAGCACTGGGGGGAGTCGGTGTCGAACGGATGTCCGCGGCGCATAGACTCCGCGAGGTTCGCGTAAGACAATTCGGGTCCGACTGGATGTTGACCGGCCTGTTGGGGTCGGGGTAAGGCGATATGTTCACGGGAATTGTCGAGGCGGCAGGGACCGTTCAGCGAATAGCGATCAGCGAGGCCGGGGCCCGAGTGGAGATTCGAGCGCCTCGCGTGGCTTCAGAAGTGCGACTGGGAGACAGTGTCGCGGTGAATGGCTGTTGTCTCACCGTCGTCGAGATTACCGAAGGCGCGCTCGGATTCGATGCGGTGCTGGAGACGCTGCGACGCACCAATTTGGGGGATCTCTCAGAGGGCGACCTCGTAAACCTGGAGCGTCCACTGCGAGCCGGGGGCAGCCTGGATGGCCACATTGTTCAGGGCCACGTCGACGGCGTGGGCGTGCTTCACACCCTGCAACCCGAGGGAAACGGCTACCGGCTGGGCTTTAAGTGTGGCATGGAGATCCTTCGCTACATCGTGGAAAAGGGCTCGATCGCCGTGGACGGCATCAGCCTGACGGTTGCAGCACTGGATGATGCGACCGGGACGTTCCAGGTCGCCATCATTCCGCACACATGGACTGTTACGAATCTGTCCCAACGCCGCATCGGCGATCGGGTTAATCTGGAAGTGGACTTGCTGGCCAAGTACGTCGAGCGACTCTTATCCGCTCGGTTGGGATCGGACTGAACGGATGCAGTTTTGTTCTGTTGAAGAAGCCATCGCCGAGATCCGCGCGGGCGGGATGCTCGTCGTGGTGGACAGCGAAGACCGCGAGAACGAGGGCGATCTCGTGATGGCGGCGGAGTTCATCACTCCGGAAGCCATCAACTTCATGGAGACCCACGCCCGGGGCTGGGTCTGTGTGCCTCTGGAAGGCCACCTGCTCGACGCGCTCGAGCTCCCGATGATGGTCGACTCGAACACCGCCCGGCTCGGCACCGCGTTCACAGTCACGGTCGATGCGCGACACGGCACCACCACGGGGATCTCCGCGAAGGAACAGGCTCACACGATCCGAGTCATGCTCGATGAACGCACCCGACCGTCGGACCTGCTGCGGCCGGGCCACGTCCGACCGCTCAGGGCGGCCCGGGGCGGCGTGCTCCTCCGGGCCGGCCACACCGAGGCGGCGGTCGACCTGGCACGCATCGCCGGCCTGAAGCCGGCGGGCATCGTCTGCGAGATCAAGAAAGCCGACGGCGAAATGGCCCGGCTCGGTGACCTCGAAGAGTTCTGCAGCCAACACTCGCTGAAGATCCTGACCATCGCCGATCTCATTGCGTATCGCCGCCGCACGGAACGGTTGGTCATGCGCGAGGCCACCGCCAGACTCCCCACGAGCTTCGGTGAATTCACGGCACACGCGTATGAGACCACGGTCGACCGCAAGCCGTACCTGGCGCTCGTCAAGGGTGAGATCAATCCCGAGGAGCCGGTGCTGGTGCGGGTTCACAGCGGCTGCCTCACCGGCGATATCCTGCACTCGCTCCGCTGCGACTGCGGCGCACAGCTCCACCGAGCCCTTCGACGCATCGAAACCGAGGGGCGGGGGGTGCTGCTCTACCTGCAGGGGCAGGAGGGTCGCGGCATCGGCCTCACCAACAAGATCAAGGCGTACGCGCTGCAGGACGAGGGGCTCGACACCGTGGAGGCCAATCAGCACCTCGGGTTCCCGCCGGATATGCGGGATTACGGGATCGGTTGCCAGATCCTCTACGATCTCGGCGTCCGCCGTATGCGGTTGATGACCAACAACCCGAAGAAACGTTCGGCGCTCCACGGCTACGGGCTCTCCGTGGAAGAAGTCGTGCCGCTCACCGGCGACGTGAATCAGGAAAACCAGCGCTACCTGGAAACCAAACGCGACAAGATGGGGCACCTGCTCCCTCCGGAAATGGGAAGTGGGGGCGACGTCCCCGATGTGCAGAGAGGGAATGAAGACTGATGGCAAACGTGGTGCAGGGACGGCTCACCGCCAGCGGGCTTCGAATTGGAGTGGTGGTGGCTCGCTTTAATGAGCTGATCACCCGGTCGCTGCTCCAGGGCGCCGAGGATGCCTGGGCCCGACACGGCGGCGACTCATCGCGCCTGGATGTCGCCTGGGTGCCAGGCTCCTATGAGATCCCGGTCGTTGCAGCGACGATGATCAAGTCGGGAAGGTACGACGCCGTGGTGACTCTCGGCGCGCTCGTGCGCGGCGCCACGCCGCACTTCGATCACCTTGCTTCCTCCGTAACGGGCGCCCTCCAGGGGCTCGCGGTCTCCAGCGGGGTTCCGGTGATCAACGGCGTGTTAACCACCGACACGCTTGAGCAAGCGATCGAGCGGGCGGGAACCAAAGCGGGCAACAAGGGCTATGACGCCGTCGTTGCCGCCATCGACATGGCCTCGGTCCTGAACCAGCTCAAGACCCGCCGCCCTCCCACCTATGAGGAAGATCCGGTCTAATCGCCCATGCGCCTGAGCTTCATCGGATACGGCAGCATCGCCGCCGCCCACGTCGCCGCCTTCAACGACCTAGGCGGTGTCGAGTTCGACACTGTCGTGGGTCGAAACCCGGAAACTACCCGGGAATTTGCGGAGCGCTGGGGTTTCCGTCGTTGGAGCCTCGACGTAGCGGAGGCGCTCAACGATCCGTGCGATGGCGTGGTCATCACGTCGCCCAGTGACATGCATGCCGAGCAGGCGCTCGCGTGTCTGAATGCGGGCCGCCACGTCCTCGCGGAGATCCCCTGCGCGACGAATGGCGCCGATGCGGAAGCAGTAGCCGATGCCGCCCGCGCCTCCGACCGGGTGGTTCAGGTCGCCCACACTCAGCGCTACGCTCCGGCCCTCATGGAACTGCGGCGGCGCGTGACCTCGGGGGAACTTGCCCCCCACCATCTCGACTACCGCTGGTTCTTCTTGCGGCGAGCAAACGTCAACTGGATGGGCCGGCAGCGGTCGTGGACCGACAATCTGCTGTGGCATCACGGCGGGCACGTGGTGGATGCGGCGCTGTTCAGCCTCGGTGTGGGCGCGGAGAGTTCGGGAACTCCCACGAATATCCGGGCGCAGTTCGGTCCCGCCCACCCGGAACTCGGCATTCCCCTGGACCTCGACCTGCAATTTCGAGTCGAGAACACCCTCGTCTCGGTCGCGATGTCCTACAACAGCCACTGGACCCGGCACGACTACGTGATGGTCGGCGAGCAGGCCACCCTTGAGTTCCGCGAGAACCGCCTCTGGAGCGCCGACGGCCTCGTGTGTGAGCCCGATGCGGGACACAACGCCATTCGCGAGCAGAATCGAGAGTGGCTCGCGGCCATCCGAGAGGGCCGAAAAGCCGCCACACATCCCGACGAGATCATCCCGGCCATGCGAGTCCTCGCCGCCGCGCAGGCAGTGCTCGACGCTGCAGCCTGAATACCTCCGACGCCGGGGATCGATCGCGGCAGGTGACCGGCGTACCCATCGCGAAGGAAAGCCCGGCGGTGGACGTAATGCCGTCACCGTCGGGCGCCGAATGTCCGTTCAGGGAGTCGAAGATGATTCGTATGGGATTGATCGGGTGCGGCGGCAACATGCGGGCGCACCTGCGGCGGTTGGTGACGATCTCCGAGGCGCAGATCGTCGGGATCGTGGAGCCAAGCGCGGAGAATGTCCGCGTCGCACAAGAGACTTTCCCGCAACTCGGGAGCGTGCCGTTTTACAATTCGCACCAGGAACTTCTGCGAGCGCAAAGCCCCGACGCGGTCGAGATCTCCACCCCGCACACGCTTCACTACGAACAGATCCTCGATTCTCTCGCCGCCGGTTGCCATGTGCTCTGCGAAAAGCCGATGACCTGCACCAGCGCTGAAGCTCGCGAGGTGTGCCGTCGGGCGGAAGAGAGCGGCAAAGTGGTGATGGTGAGCTACCAGCGCCATCAGCAGGCGCTCTACCGCTGGATGCGCTCGCAGATCTCCGGGGGCGCTCTCGGCAACCTCCAGCTTCTCACGGCCCAGCAGTATCAAAGCTGGTATGAGGGCCGAATCGCCGGCAAGGGCTGGCGCCACATCGCCCACCTCAGCGGCGGCGGCCAGCTCAACGATTCCGGCAGCCACATGGTCGACATCCTGCTCCATGTCACCAACCTCCGCCCGGTTCGCGTCGCCGCGTTCCAGCAAAACCTTGGGCTCGAAGTGGACGTGAACATGGCCATCAACGTGGAATTCGAGGGCGGCGCCATGGGCAGCATCGCCATCGTGGGCCAGGCGCCCGGCATCGGCGGCCATGTGTACGAAGACGTGACCATCGCCGGAGACCGGGGCGGAATCTATTACCGGACCATGGGCACCGAGGGTGGTCAGCCAATGCTGCAATTCCGGCTCCGCGGCAAGACCGAGCCCGAAGCCGACATCCCCGCACTTCCGTCGGGCAGCGATCCCGACCACGCCTTTATCGACGTGATCCTCGGCCGAGCCGAGAACGAGGCGCCGCCGCTGTGCGGTCTGCGGACCATCCAGCTCAGCGAGGCCGCCTGGCGGAGCGCGGAGAACGGCGGCGTCCCCGTAGCCGTCGAGGAGTAGCGGCGGGCAGAACTCCGCCGGGGAGATCGAGATGGCGTCCACTTTGGGACCCTTCGCACTGTCGCTCAGCCTGGCGTTAACCGCCGCGGCAGTTACCGCTGCCGCGGGTCCCGCACGGGTGCGTCCGCCCCGCATGAAGCACCTCAAGGTCTACCACCAGCCCGGCCGCTTCGGCGGCTGGCCGGCGAATCATGGCATCTGGTCGTGGGGAGACGAGATCCTCGTGGGTTTCGGCGCGGGGTACCACAAGGACCTCGGCAACGAACGGCACAACATCGACCGCGAGCGGCCGGAGCACCACCTGTTGGCACGAAGTCTCGACGGCGGCGAATCCTGGAAGATCGAAGATCCCTCGGTGAATGGCGACCTGATCCCGGTGGGTGAAGCGCTCCACGGCGTGACGCCGCCGGGACAGGTGGAACGACCCTGGACCGACTGCCCCGGCGGCGTCCCCTTCACGCATCCCGACTTCGCCATGACACTGCGTATGACCAACGGCGGCGGTGGACCATCACGCTTCTATTACTCGACCAATCGGGGCCACCGCTGGAGGGGACCCTTCCGTCTGCCCGATCTCGATGGAAGACCGCTGGCGCCTCGGACGGACTACGTCGTCAACGGACCGTCGGGCTGCCATCTCTTTGTCACCGCCTCAAAAGCGGGGGGCGGCGAGGGGCGCGCGGTGGCGGCTCGGACCACCGACGGCGGCAAGTCATGGAAGTTTCTCGGGTGGATGACGCCGGAGCCGGTTGAGGGCTACACCATCATGCCCTCGACGATTCGGCTGGGTCCCAACGAGTTGCTCTCAGCCATTAGACGGCGCACCGCTACCCGGCGAGACCTCGCCCTCTGCCGCTCCACGGACAACGGACGGACATGGGTTGAAGAAGCGTCATCCCCCACCCCCGATCTAGGGGAAGGCAACCCTGCTTCGATGATCCGCCTCACGGACGGCCGGGTCTGCCTCACCTATGGCTACCGAAAGGCGCCGTTCGGGGTGCGGGCCCGAATCTCCAGCGACGGCGGCCGAACGTGGGGAACCGAACTCACGCTGCGAGACGACGCCGGAAACCGCGACGTCGGCTACCCGCGCACCGTGCAGCGGGCCAACGGCGATCTCGTCACGATCTATTACATCTGGGACAAGGAGTCGGCCCCGGAGCGTTACATCGGAGCCACAATCTGGACCGCTCCCCGATAACCCGGGGGAGGGCTTCATCGGAGCTTGCGACGGCAATCGGCCGCAGCAGCAATCGAGGATGGGCGGTGTGGCCCTGCGCTTGCTTGGGTTCCGAGAGATAGGTCATCCAGAGTCCGACCCCGTAGACGATGACCAGAGTCCACGCAGTGGGCTCCAGATATCGGATCGGGTTCTCCGACTTGTTGAGGATGCCGAGAATGACAAGTGCTGTCAGGATTACAGCGAAGAGCCCGCCGGTCAGCAGTCCGCCATCAAGACCCGTCAGAAGCGAACCCGGTCCGTCTGCAAGATCCAGAGCCCACAGAATCGCCATGTTGAAGCAATTGCTGCCGAGCAGGTTGCCCACCACCATGTCATAGCAGCCCGCCCGGGCGGCTGAGATGGAAACAGCGATCTCCGGGAGCGACCTGGTCAGAGCCAGCAGAACCATCCCGGCAAATCCGCCCGAGATGCCCAATTGCCCCGCGATGGCGGCAACAGACGCTGCCAGAAACGGCGCTGTGGCGAAGATGGCGACCGAGGCAAGGGTGAATCCTAGTACTGCTCTTTGCAGAGTGGGGACTGACTTGAGGTGCTCGGAGTGCTCCGCCGCTTCCTCAAACACCGCTTCACCCCGATTGACGTGAAGGAGCCGCATCCCGAAGAAGTACCCGAGCGCGATGGTCTATGGCGCCCAGCCGATTCCAAGTAACGTGCCCCGCAGCGGCGAAAGGCTCCCGAGAATCGCGAGGACCAGCATCGCAATCCCAATCGATGCAACCAGAACCTGATTCGCTCGGACGCGGTTCAGAACTTCGACATCACGGGTGCAGGGATCCGCCAGGCCAATCAGGAGCACGTTTGCCATGCAAGAACCGAAGAGATCGCCCACAGCAAGCGCCCGGTGACCCTGCTTTACAGCCTGCCAATCGGTGCAGAGTTCCGGCAATGAGGTGGCTCCCGCGACCAGGACGGCGCCGATCCAGGCGCTCCCGAGGCCCGACCGCTCGGCAATCGCATCCCCATCCCGGCTAAGCCAGGAGCCGGCAAGCACAATGACTGCCGCGGCTCCTAGAAACACCCACCAGTCATTCAAAAGTACGCCTCATTGTACGAGCCCGCGAGCAGTGGATCCCGTTCTCCCAAAGGTGTTGCAGAGGCGGGTGGACAAAACCCTCTCGGCCCGAGTGCCCGGGGCCACATCACGAGATCAAGAGCCATCCCCCATGCGAAAAAGCAAAGTCAAGGCCAAACTTCGGCGCGGCGAACCCGTGCTGCTCACCACCCTGCATTTCACGGAACCCTCGCTCTATGAGATGACCAGCCTCATGGGGTTCGACGGGGTGTGGATGGACATGGAACACCACGGCTACAGCCTGGAGACCGCCATGACCCTCATGCGCGCCGCGCGGGTGCACACCGCCGACATCATGGTGCGTCCCGCGAAGGGCGAGTTCATGCGGCTGGGACGAATGCTGGAGGCCGGAGCCCAGGGCCTGATGTACCCCCGCTGCGACGATGAGCACGAGGCCCGCGAGCTGGTTTCATGGGCCAAGTTCGCCCCCCTGGGCCGCCGCGGCTTTGACGGCGGCAACCCGGACATGCCGTATTGTACGATGGGCTTCAACGACTACCTCCAGCAGGCCAACGATGAGACGTTTCTTGTGGTGCAGATTGAGAGCGAGGAGGCGCTGGGAAGAGTAGGCGAGATCGCGGCCGTCCCCGGGGTGGATGTGCTCTTCTTCGGTCCCGGCGATTTCTCCATCCTGGCCGGTATCCCCGGACAGTTCGACCATCCGAAGATCACGGAAGCCATGCGAGAGATCAGCCGGGCGGCCGCGGCGGCCGGCAAGAATTGGGGTATGCCCACCGGAACCGTCGCCCGAACCCGCGAGATCATGGACATGGGCGCGCGTTTCATCTGCCATGGCGCAGACCTCATCATGGTGAAGTCGGCGCAAGAGGCCATCCGCAACAACTTTGCGCCGCTCGGATTCACCTTCGATGGAGTAATCTGACGCCGGCGTCTCCCCCACACAACCCGCCGCGTGGCGGAGACGCCGGCGACCGGAGGAAACGGCGTCCCCTCGGGTGAAGGGTCGACTCGCGGCACTGTGATCGCCGCGAGCCACGGATCTATGTCGAGCCCCATCCCGTCCCTCGGATCCCAGCCGGCCGGCCCCCGGCGCGCCGGAAGCCTGAGCACGCGACCGCCGGAACTCACCATTCCGGCGATGTTCTTCCACACCGCGCACCACTTCCAAGACAAGGTGGCGCTGCTTTACAAGGAGGGCGGCAACTGGCTTCCGATCACCTATCACGAGTTTGAAGAACAGGTGACGCACCTGGCGCTGAGCCTGATTCAGCTTGGCGTCAGCCACGGAGATCGGGTCGCGCTGATCTCAGAGAACCGTCCCGAGTGGGCGATCGTGGATCTCGCGGTGGTTTCCATCGGGGCCGTCAACACCCCGCTGTACACCACGCTGCCTCCGGTCCAGGCCGAGTACATCATCGCCGACAGTCAGGCGAGCGTGGTAATCGTCTCGAACGACAAGCAGCTCGCGAAAGTGATGGAAGTCCGTGAGCGGCTGCCGCTCGTGAAGCACATCGTGGTGGTGGATCCGCCCGCGGAGCTTCCGGCCGGGGTCACGCTTTTTTCCGATCTGCTGATGCTCGGCGCCGGACACCCGTTCGCCGAGTTGGACGCCCGCCGCTCCGCGGTGAAACCCTCGGACCTCGCCAGCATCATCTACACCTCCTGCTCCACGGGCGCGCCGAAGGGCGCCATGCTGACGCACGACAACTTCATGTCGAACGCTCAGGCCGCCGCGGAGGCGTGCAGGATCAGCTCCACCGACCTTTTCCTGTCGTTCCTTCCGCTCTCGCACTCCTTCGAGCGCATCGCGGGACACTACTTCCCATTGCTCATGGGCGCCACCATCGCCTACGCGGAGAGCATCTTTACGGTGCAGGGGAATATGGTCGAGATCAAACCGACCATCATGGCCAGCGTTCCCCGGCTCTACGAGAGCATGGAGTCTCGAATCAAGGACCAACTCGCTCGACGCTCAGAAGCCGAACGCAAGAAGGCGGAGAAGGCGTTCGAGATCGGCTGGGAGTACCACAGTCAGCGCATCACCGGCGAGAAGCCGGGCCTGTTCACCCAGTTGAAGTACTGGGTCGTGGACGAAGTCGCGCTGAAGTCCATGAGGGCGCGCATCACGGGTGGTCAGCTTCGCTACTTCATATCCGGTGGCGCGCCGCTGCCCGTTGAGACGGCGAAATTTCTCACTTCGCTCGGCTTGAACATTCTGGAAGGCTACGGCCTCACCGAGACCTCCCCCGTGATCTGCGTCAACACGCCGCAGAAGCGGAAATTGGGCACCGTCGGACCTCCGATCCCGGGGGTGGAAGTGCGGATCGCGGACGACGGGGAGATCCTCTCGCGGGGACCCCACATCATGCAGGGCTACTTCAACCTCCCCGATGCCACCGCACAGGCGATCAACGCGGACGGCTG
>SXGS01336108.1_pt1 | contig 16110 bp, 12 predicted proteins | sample 3174681 | NCBI WGS metagenome assembly SXGS01 (sample SAMN11356861, study PRJNA531348) | freshwater metagenome | isolation source: freshwater sample F1-80 | place: China: Fuxian Lake, Yuxi | collected 2017-12-25 | reverse complement strand
GAAGAGCCGCCTGAGGCGCTCATTGAAGAGGGGCACGAGGGACTTGTAGAACGTGGTGATTTGGGCCTGGGTCATACCCGAATCGAATCACAATCCACAGAGGGTCGTCAGGATTCGGTTGATTGCTGGCGGGCCCTAAGACCGTGCGTCTCCCCGGCGCCCCCCAACGGGTTGCCGGGTTGATGACCCTGCGGGGCGAAATCCTTTGTGCGCTCCATCCGGTACTGGCGGCAGACGCTTCACGAGCAGTCCGGCCGTTCGCAGTGGTGCTGGAGTGCGGTCCCGCCCGAGCGGCATTGCTCGTGGACGCGGTGCTGGACGTTGTCTCATACGGCTCGGCCATGCTGCAAGCCGCTCCCCTGGACAGCCGAATGCCGATCACGGGGGTTCTTCGGTGGTCGGATCGCTTTGTCGCTGTTCTGGATGTCTCCCAACTTTTTCGAGAAGCCGGCGCTGGATCACAACTCCTGCTGCCCACAATTGAGGAGTGACTCATGAAGGTCAAACGTGTCTCGCAGTGGCTGTGGATTCAGTTCTTGATCGTGACCGTCATCTACGGCGCCGTGGCGATCACGTCGTACCAGCAATTCCAGTATGTCAAAGTTCAGGGCGAGCTCTACAGACGGCTCACGGACATCGGCGAGTTGGAAGCGGACATCAATCCTCCCGCGATGGCGGTTACCGAGGCGTACCTGATTGGTCACATCGTGGAAGATGAACGAGATCCGGTTCGGATTCAGGAGCTCATCGCCCGATTAAGGCAGCTCTCGGATCACTTCGATGAGCGTCGAGCTCATTGGGAGACAACAACCTTGAGCCCCGAGTTGAAACAGCTCCTCACCGCTGCCGGATCGGAACGGGCCGACGAATTCTATCAAATGATCCGATCTCGACTGATTCCCGCCCTGGAAGAACGTCGCTTTGAGGATGTCTTCAAGCTCACGGGTGGGCCGATGCTTCGGGCTTACAACGATCAAAAGGGCGCCCTTGCCTCATTGACTCGGGCAGCGGAAACTGAGAGCGCCCGGGTACACGCGGAAGCCGCGGGGGCGGTGGGTGAAGCCAGCCGAAACCTGGCGGTGCTGGGTTTTGTGAATATCGGCATCATGGGGCTCGTCGCGTGGCAGGTGAACACCCGGGTCCGGTCTCGATTGGGAACCGCCGCGGAACAGATCAACCAGGCCACCGTCGAGTTTGCGGCGGCGATTGAAGAGCAAGAGCGGATGGCGAGCCAGCAAGCCGCCGCCGTCGGTGAGACGACCACCACCATGAGTGAGCTCGGCGCCTCCTGTCGCGTCGCCGCAGATCAGGCCACGTCAGCTGCCCGAGTGACGGAGTCCGCGCTTTCGGTCTCGGACGAGGGCGCCGATGCTGTGGGGAAGACGCTCACCGGGATGCAGCACCTGAAGCAGCGGTCCGAGGCGATCGCTCAACAGGTGCTGCGGCTCTCTGAGCATACCGGTCAGATCGGCAGCATCACCGGGCTGGTGGGGGATCTGGCGAACCAGACAAATCTACTTGCGCTCAATGCTGCGGTGGAGGCAGCACGCGCCGGCGAGTACGGTCGAGGGTTTGGGGTCGTCGCCACCGAGATTCGTAAGCTCGCGGACGAGAGCAAGCGGTCGGCGGAGCGCATTGCCTCGCTCGTCGCCGAGATCCAACAGGCGACCAACTCGGTGGTGATGGCCGCCGAACAGGGCTCGAAGAACGTGGATGAGAGCGCCCGCCTTGCAACTCAGTCGGGAGACTCGTTCCATCGACTGACGGACTCGATCGGTTCGGCTTCAGAGAGCGTGCAGCAGATCGCCATGAACTCCCAACAGCAGGCCGCGGCCGTCCGCCAGGTGGTGGACGCGATGACGTCCCTCGATGCCGGAGCGAGGGATGCCGCGGCGGCGGTGAGAAACAGCCGTTCGGGGGTCGAGCGGCTCAAGCGCGCATCCCAGCAACTCGCCGAGCTGATTTAGGGCCGGATCGTGCTGGATAAGGAACTGCTGGAGATATTCGAGGCGGAGTGTTCCGAGCGCCTCACGGCGCTGGGGGATGGTCTGCTTCAGCTCGAAGACGGCCCACACGACCCCAGTACGATCGCGGCGCTCTTTCGAGAGGCGCATAACTTGAAGGGCGCCGCAAATATGGTGGGTCTGCGGGCAGTGGCGCACGTCATGCATGAGTTCGAGGAACTGCTCGGCGGAGCCCGCACGGGGCGCATCGAGTTGCCTCGAACCGGCGTCGCTCACCTGTCTTCCGTGGTGGATGGGGTGCGAGGGTTGGTGGACGAGGCTCGCAGCGGTGTAGCCGAAAGCCGGTCCGCAGAGTCGCTCATCGCGGATGTGAAGTCCGTTATGGCAATCGCGGAAGCGGGCGTCGATGCGCCTCCCGGCACGATTACTCCCGAAGCCGAGGGATCTGAAAGGCCGACAAGTTCGCGATCAGGGAGTTCCGCCGACCTGCTGCGCGAAGCAAAAGAGGAGAGCAGGACTCCCGAGCCGGATGCGAGTAGCCCCGCCAAGGCAGCCGACTTCCGGCTCGAATCGCTCCGTGTAGATCCCCGACGACTGGACTCGCTCCTCACGCTCGCCGGTGAGCTGACTGTTGCACGGGGCCGGGCGGAAGCGAGGCTGCAACTCGTGCGCGTCGTGTTGGATCGCGTCGAGCATATTGCACGGGAACGGCTTCGCGGTACTGCAGGGAGTTGGGGGCCCCGAGCCGACGAGATGCTGGTCGCCGCGCAAGAAGCCGTGACGCTCCTCGCGGATGAACTCTCGGAGGATACCACGCGACTTCGTCAGGTCGTGTCCGATGTGACCACCACGGTTTACGACCTGCGGCTGGTGCCGATTGCCGCGTTGTTCCAGTTTGCTCCACGACTGGTGCGTGACCTCGCCAACCAGCAGGGGAAGCTGGTTCGATTAACCGTTCAAGGCGCTGAGACTGCGGCCGACAAACGCGTGATCGAAGAACTTCGAGATCCGTTGCTGCACCTCATACGGAATGCTGTTGACCATGGCTTGGAACCGCCGGAAGTTCGCGCCGCAGCAGGCAAACCTCCCGAAGGTCAATTGTACTTACGGGCGGGCCAGACGGCGGGTCGGCTTTACCTGGAGATCGAAGACGACGGATTGGGGCTCGATCGAAAGGCGATACGAAGAGCTGCCATAGAGCGTGGACTCATTGGCGTCGCGGAGCTGTCCGACGACGCGCCGGAAGTGGACGGGCTCATCTTTGAGGCGGGACTCTCCACCCGTACTCAGGCCACGGAGATCTCCGGTCGAGGCGTGGGAATGGATGTCGTCCGTGACCGGGTAGCCGCGCTGAAGGGTTCCATCCGGGTCCAATCTAGTCGCGGATCGGGTACTCGGATTCGTCTCGAGCTCCCCATTAGCCTTACGACGGCCCGTGTGTTAATCGTTGTGGCGAACGAGACCACGTTTGGCATTCCGCTAGAGTGGGTACAAGAGTGTTTTGTCGTACGCAGTTCGGACCGGATCTCGGTGGGTGGACACGTCTGCGTGGAGCGATCCGATGTTCCCGTTGCGGTAGACCGGTTGGCCCGGCTCCTGGAGTTGGCGTCGCCTGAACTCACAGGACGGGAAGCTTCGGCGCTTTGCGTTGTTCTCCGCTGGAACGATCGTCGACTCGGAGTGCTGGTGGATCAGATCGTCGACGAGCAGGAAGTCGTGACCAAGCCACTTGCGCCGCCGCTAGGACAGATTGATGCGGTCGAAGGGGCGGCGATTCTCAGGAATGGGGAACTGTGTCTGATCCTCCGTCCTCTCCATCTGTTTCGGATGCACACCACGTCGGCGACATCCATGCCGGTCCGATCTGAAGCCATTCTTGCAGCAACGAATCGCCGCGTACTGCTGGCAGACGACTCGCTCACCACACGGGCTCGGGAGTCTGCAATTCTCTCGGCAGCCGGGTATGACGTGACGCAGGCAATGGACGGCGCAGACGCCCTCTCCAAGTTCATCAAGGGTACCTTCGCAGCGGTGGTTACAGATATCGAGATGCCGAGAATGGATGGGATCACACTGACCGAGCGGATTCGATCAACGCCGGGCAAGTCCGATGTGCCGGTCATTCTTGTGACTACCCTCAACTCCGACGAGGACCGGCTTCGAGGCCTTCGCGCCGGCGCCAGCGCTTACCTGACTAAAGGTGAATTTGACCAGCGGGCGCTGTTGACCGCTCTAGAACAACTGATCTGAGCCATGCGCAGTAACCCCACCCGAGTGCTCATCGTCGACGACTCCCCAACGGCCCTTGCGGTCTTGCGACGGCTGATATCGAGTCAGTCGGACCTTCTCGTGGTTGGGAGCGCATTAGGCGGAGAGGAAGCGCTCCGTACGCTGCCGAGTCTCGCGCCCGACGTCGTCTGCGTGGACTTTGTGATGCCGGGGATGGATGGGCTGGCGCTCGCCCGTGAGATCGTCACTCGATTCCGAGTGCCGGTGCTGATGATGTCCGGCCAGGCGCCCCACGTGACCCAGGACCTTGCAGAGCGCTCCCTTGAAGCCGGCGCCCTCGAGTTCGTCGCGAAGCCACACCTGGACCACTCGTCGGCGGAGAGTGCCGAAGCTCATCGATTCCTGAATCGCATCCGTGTGCTTGCCGGGGTGGTCATTATAGGGAGACGATCTGTTGACCAGCAGACGATCTCACCCCGAGCCGGACCCCGGCTGGTGGTGATCGGAGCATCTGCCGGCGGTCCCCCCGCGCTTCGAGTCGTGCTTTCGGCACTGCCGGCACTGTTTCCCTTGCCGATCCTGACCGCCCAACACATGCTCACGGGATTCGAGGGCGGCTTCCGAGACTGGCTGGACTCGGAAATCGCACTCCCCGTGCTGGTAGCCGAGTCGGGGATGATTCCTGCCGCCGGCCACGTCTATGTGGCGCCGCCGAACTCACACGTGGAGATTGGCGTCGGTATGAGGATTGAAGTGAGCCATCGACGGGACGCGTCAGAACTCTGTCCGAGTGTGGATCGGCTCTTTGCCAGCGCCGCTCGGTCCGTGGGATCGGGCGCTGTAGGTGTGTTGCTGAGCGGAATGGGGAACGATGGCGCCGAGGGGCTAAGTCAACTTAGGGCCGCCGGATCCCGGACCATTGCACAGTCCGAATCTTCGAGCGCCGTGTGGGGAATGCCGGGGGCCGCCGTGGCATCGGGAGCCGTCGAGCAGCAACTAGATCCGGCGTCGATTGGTGGCGAACTGCTTCGATTGGCCGTAGATGGCAGCCGATAGTTTGCCGTGAACATTCTCGGGAACGGGCCGAGGAGAGTGACGAGGTTGTCTTCGGATGCAAGTGTTTGCGTTTGTTCCTCAATCCGTTGCATGAATCCCCGACTGCGGGCACTCATGGTATGGTAAGTCCTGCTGGTGCGGCATCCGACCGGCGAAAGCAAAGCTGAGGCGGAAGCTTTTCAGTCCACCTCGGAGTGACGAGTTCTCGTTGGAGGGCTATTCTGTTGGACGCGCCGGGACTGATCGCATTCGCCCTGGGCGCCATTTGGGTTTGGATCGTTGTTGGGCGCAAGCTGTTCAACGATTGGCCCCCCGTGAGCCATCGAATCATTCGTGAAATGAGCGACGGTATTCTGGTTCTGGATGGCTCAGACCGGGTGCTGGACGCTAACCCCGCGTCGGGTCAGTTGCTGGGTGTCTCCCAGGATCGGTTGATCGGGGCGCGTGCGGATCGCTCCGGCGAGCTGTTCCCCCTTTTGAGCGGCGCTGAACAATCTCCCGTCTCCGACAATCGCTATGATTGCTCGCCCTATCCAGGCTGCACCCTGGATGTCCGCAAGAGCCCGATCCGGGATTCCGACGGATCATCTGTCGGCCAGTTGTATGTCTTCCGAAATGTCTCGGCCGACCGGCGACTCCAGGATGAACTTCAGGCTGCCAACGTCGAGCTCGAAAAGCAGATCGAGCAGATTGCGGCTCTGCAAGCAAAACTGCGCGAAGGCGCCGTTCGGGATCCTTTGACGGGCTTGATGAATCGTCGCTTCTTTGAGGAGTTTCTTGAGCGTGAGATCTCGCGCTGCCATCGAGACGGAATCCCCCTAAGTCTCGTGGTAATAGATCTCGACTTTCTGAAGCAGGTGAATGATCGCTTCGGTCACCCGGTGGGGGATCTCGTTCTGCGGCAGGTGGGCGATGCCCTTCGGGAGAGAACTCGACGGGAAGAGCAGGCGTGCCGGACCGGCGGAGATGAGTTTGTCATTGTACTGCCTCAAGCGGATCGTACCTGCGCCGGAGAACGCGCGGTAGAGTGGCTGCGGGCGATCCATCAGGTGAGTATTCCAGGGCTGCAAGAGTTGCGATTGACCGCAACGGCCGGCGTTTCCACGCTTTCACCGCTGGATGACAGCCGCGTGTCGCTGCTGAGATCGGCGGATGAGGCCCTGTATGAGGCGAAGCGTCGGGGCCGGAACCGTGTTTGTATCGCCCGAGCCAGGCGGACGGATGCGTCGAGTGAAACAGTCACTCGGAGCGTGCGGGTGGTAGAACCATGATCGCCCACGTTCCCGGCCCTTTGGCCTGGGTGCTGTTCTGTCTCGGACTGGGCTGTGTGGTCGGGCTGGCCATCGCTGTCAAGGCGTATCGCCGCCGCACGACCGACGGATTTGCGTTCGCCGGCGCCGGAGTGTCCGTGGCTCTCTGGTGCGGGACTGCCGTTGCGGGGTGGTTGTTCCCGGACACGGCAGTCCGAATTCTGACTTCAAAACTTCAGTACGTCGGCATCTGCGCATTGCCGCCCCTGACTCTCCTGGCCACGTTGTCCTACGTGGCGCCAGAGATTCGGTGGAGGGGTTGGAGTGTGTTTGGGCTGTGGTTCATTCCGTGCCTGACCATTCTGCTCGCCTGGACGAATGAGCTTCACCACCTGATCTGGACACGCATCGACCCGATGGAGGCGGGAGGAGTGACGTGGCTCCGCTACGGCCACGGACCCGTTTTCTATCTCGCGACATCCGCTGCGTATGCGGTGCTCGCCATTTCCTACTTCGCGGCTCATCAAGCTGCCGCCCTGCTGCCCGCGCTCTTCCGCAGCCAGACTCGCTGGATCTGGTTCGGAGTGCTGCCGCCCATTCTCGGAAATGCGCTCTACCTGGGGCATCTGCTCCCCCTGTCCGGCTTTGATCCCACTCCGGTCGGCATGTCGTTCGGCGTTGCGGTGTGGGGGATCACGCTGCTGAGGCACCGTTTGCTCGAGATCTCTCCCCATGCGCGGGGGATGGTGATCGAGAGCATGGAAGATGGAGTACTCGTCCTGGACTCCTCCGGCAGGTTGACCGACATCAATCCGGCGGCGCGCGCCCTACTCGGCCGTTCGGACGCCCAGATGTTGGGACAACCCATCTCACAGGTGCTGCCCAACCTTCACTTCGTGAGCCGAGAGTTCCACCGAGAATCCCGCGCGGATATCCGGGTTCCCGAGAATGGGGATCGTCATCTGGATGTCCGCTGCCTACCGCTGCATGATGGGGGGCGACAATCCGGCAGCCGGCTGCTGGTGCTGAGGGACGTATCGGAGCGACGTCTGGCTGAAGCGGAACTTCGGGAGAAGGGGGAGCAACTCCGCAGTCAGCTCGCGGAGATCGAAGAGCTTCAGTACGAGCTGGAGGAGTTGTCCCTTCGCGATCCACTTACGGGGCTGTACAATCGGCGGTTCTTCGAGGAGCGCTTGGAAGCCGAGTTTGAAAAGGCCCGGCGTGACCAGGCGCCTCTGGGACTGCTAGTGCTCGATGTCGATAAGTTTAAGCAGGTGAATGATCGATTCGGCCACGCGGCGGGCGATAGTTTGCTCGTCTGCATCGGCACGGTGCTCCGCGCCCTCTTCAGGTCAGGCGGGCTCCCGTGTCGCATCGGTGGAGATGAGTTCGCGGTGCTGATGCCGGGCTCAGATCTGCGGAGCGCTCGCCGGAACGCGCTCGAACTGAGTACGGCTCTGCGAGGGATCGGGCCGAACGTATCGGGTTCGGATGCGACAAGCGTGTCGCTCGGAGTCGCGGTGAACGATGCCGCTGTGTCGGGCGCCCCTGAGTTGTTTCGTGCAGCGGATGCCGCGTTGTACGCAAGTAAGGTCGCGGGCGGCGATCGGGTAACCTCGGCCGGTCACGCCACGGCGCGTTCAGGGTGATGAGGAAGATCCCAACGGGGTCGACGGGGAAGGACTGGGCTCATGCGGACGAGATCGCGACGCGGGTTCACTCTGATCGAGCTTCTGGTGGTTGTCGCCATCATTGCCATCCTCGCTGCAATCCTCTTTCCGGTGTTCGCTGAGGCGAGAGAAGCCGCCCGCAAGACGAGCTGCGTTTCCAATCAGAAGCAATTCGGTCAGAGCGTCATGATGTATGTCCAGGACTACGACGAGACCTTTCCCCAGAGCGCCTACTCGCTCAACACCGCATTGGGAATAGTTCAGCCAGGCGCCCGACTCTTCACCGTCTATGACGCCCTTATTCCCTATGTCAAAAACACTGATGTACTGGTATGTCCGTCGCAGCGGCCGGGGATCGACTTCGCCGCCGTCCTGACGGGGATCGGGATGTCCGGACCTCCCGGGTTCAGGTTCGCATCTTACGGTCTAAACTGGGGACTCTTCCAGGATCCTGCGGTCCCGCCGGCACTTTTCAGTGCAGATCCCGTGGTTTCGATGGCTGAACTGACGGAGCCGACGGATACCATCATGTTCTACGACGCGACCTATGTGCGGATCGGCGGGGTCCAGCCGGACCCCACCTGCGCGAGGCCTCCGGGACCCCTGGGATGGGAGAACTTTCCGGGGGATCCAAGGCACGCGGACGGTATCGTGATGAATTTCGCCGATGGCCATGCGAAGTGGCTCAAGCGATCGGCCGCCCTGCCGGGGGTGTCGAGAGGAAACGTTCGGACCTATCGGCTGCCCTGCGATCTCTCCGGGATCCCTGGCGGCGGCGTTCCCGATACCTAGAGATTCGACGCCACCGGTTGAGTTCTTGTCAGCAATATGAACTGGAGCGGTTGGGGGAGATAATATAGGGAGTCATCGGCGCTCATTGTAGAAGCGCCGCGCCGGGATCTTACGTGCCTGAAACGACTCAGCCTTCGAAGACAGCCGCTCCGGAGGCGTCGGCCTCCCCGGGAGCGCGCCGCACGCGAGTCCCACTGAACAAACGGCACTTTCAGAACTGGCTCTGGCTGGCCCTGCTGGTGATCGGGCTCCCCGTCGTCTATCGCCCCGGGCACGGAACGACGCCTGAGGCTCTTCGATGTTGGACCGACTTCCTGGGCGCCGCGCTCCTGGTTGGCGGAGTGCTGATTCGAGTCCTTGCGAGAGGCTGGAAGCGGGAGCAGCAGCGCAAGGAGTTGGTGACCGATGGCCTCTACGGAGTGATCCGACATCCTCTCTATTTGGGAAGCTTTCTGCTGGGGCTGGGTCTTTGCAGCCTGATCGGCGACCTGCCGGTTGCCGCCTGGTTCGCTGTCTGTTTTTGGGTAGGGCACGCGCCGGTTATTCGAGATGAAGAGCGCTTCCTCGTGGGGAGACATGGGGATGCATTCGTCGAATATAAGTCTCGGGTGCCTGCGCTGCTTCCCACTCCGGCCGGGCTGTTCTCCCGCCGCCGAGTTCGCCCGTCGGATCTCAGCGGTGCCATCGCCTCCGAGGCGGATGCGGTGTGCCTTTGGCCGGTGTTGGGAGTGCTCACCAAGGCAGCCGATCAGTGGGCAGCGTTCGGGAGCCTGACACCCCAGATTCTCGCGCTCATTGGAATTGCTGTCGCGCTCGTCAGCCTCTGGGCAGTGCTCAAGCGCCAACTGCGTTCCCCCCGCGTCTAATCCCTCGCATCCCCCTCTGCTCCGCGAGACTCCTGCAGATCGACACAGGAACTGGAGCCGGGCCGCACCCAAGAGTCCTCACGGTTGGCCCGGCCTGACGGACCGTGGGGGTTTGGATGATGGAGAGGCGAGTGTTCTTGTTCGGCGCGGCTTCGGCGCCGGTCTTTACGATGGGATCTCCGGCCGGGGCTGTACCGTCGGAGCGAATCCGGGTGGCGCACATCGGTGTCGGTGGTCGAGCCGGCGCGCTGGTTCGGGCGTGCGCCGCTCTCAAAGACGTGGAGATCGTCACGCTGTGCGATCTCGACAGCCGGCGTGTTCCCGCGGCTGTGTCGGTCGTCGAAGAGAAGCAGGGCCGAACCCCTCAGATCGTTTCCGACTTCCGCCGCGTCATCGACGACAAAAGTATCGACGCGGTGGTCGTGGGTACGCCGGACCACTGGCACGCGCTCCCCACCATCTACGCCTGTCAGGCCGGCAAGGATGTCTACGTGGAGAAGCCGGACGCCCACAACATTGTTGAGGGTCGAACCATGGTTGCTGCCGCGCGCGAGAACAAGCGCATCATTCAGATGGGGACTCAGGCCCGCAGCAGCAGCCGGCTGGCTTCCGCGTTGGCGTACATTCGCACCGGCAAACTCGGCAAGTGCCGGTTCGCCAAAGCCTGGGAGAGCAGCAAACAGGGCTCCATCGGACGGCCCCCCGACTCGGATCCGCCTGCGGGGATCGACTATGACTTCTGGCTCGGATCAGCTCCCAAGCGGCCGTTCAACCCCGTGCGCTTCCACGGCAACTGGCGCTGGTTCTTCGATTACGGCACCGGCGACCTCGGGAATGACGGGGTCCACCGCCTGGACCTGGCTCATGCGGCGCTGAGCGCGGCTTCGGTGGCCGCCGGTGAACCGGCGCTTGGTATGCCGCAGTTCATCTCCGCTTCCGGCGGCAAGTTCTACTTCGACGATGCCCAGGAGTGGCCGGACACGATGCAGGTGACCTATGAGTTTCCCGGCAAGCTGCTGACCTACGAGATGCGGGTCTGGGCCCCGTACAGCTATCTCGGCGAAAGCGAGGGAGCGGTGGTCTATGGGGATCAGGGATCGATCGTGATCGGGAACACCCGCTGGAAGGCATTCGGTCCGAAGGGCGAAGTGGTGGCCGAAGGGTCCGGAGGCGACACGACCACCGAGCACTTCGTGAACTTCTTTGAGTGCATGAGATCTCGAAAGCGTCCGAATGCCGATCTCGAGACCGTCGGACACGTCAGTTCGGTGTTGTGTCACGCCGGCAACATCGCCTGGCGAACGGGTCAGCGCATCCGCCTGGATGCCTCCAATGAGCGTTTCGACAGCCGAGCCGCAAATGATCTAAGGTCGCGGCAGGAGTACCGGAAGCCGTGGACTCTCCCACGGCTTCCGGGAGTTTAGCGGGTCAGTCGGAGTCAGCTTTAGGTCGGCGGCTCCAGGCCCACGGGGTCGTCGACCTGCCTTTCACCGAATGCCACACGATGTCGGTAAGCTCGTCGTCCGGCACGGCGTCTTCGCGGCTGAAGTCGAAGCGGCTGCTGTCGGCGGCGCGATAGGCCATCCTCGAATTGACTTCGGCAATGATGTCGCGGGCGGGTAGGATGGCCCGGTACGGCTCCCGGTTCTCGGGAGTTGGCTGCAGCACGTCGATCCTCGGAGCTATGGCGTCGTACTGTCCCATCGGGGCCATTCCGAGCAGCGAAAGCATGGTCCGCAGCGCCGATGTCGTGTTGTAGAAGCGACTGTCCAGCACGCCGCGCCGTGTGTACGGGCTGATGACGAGGCAGAAGGAGCGGTGAGCGTCCACGTGGTCGTAACCGTTCTGGGCGTCATCCTCGAGCACCACGATCGCGGTTTTCATCCAGTAGGGGGAATTCGACACGAGTTCCACGATCTGACCAAGCGCGTAGTCGTTGTCTGCCACCATGGCGCGGGGCGAGGAGTGTCCGACTGCGGTCCCCTGGGTGTGGTCGCGTGGCAGGCGCACCAGGGTGAGTCGGGGCATGGCGCCGGTCCGAATGAATTCGCGGTACTCTCGGGCCCACTCCTCGAAGCGGCTCCTCGAGCCATTCTTGCCGAAGGAACCGAGCTGCTGGGGTGCGGGACAATTGTAGGTGACCCAGGCATCGCTGTCCGCATAGGCCATATCGAATTGCCGAAAGTCGGTGTCGGTGACTCCCACCAGTTGCTTCTTGGATGGGACATTGTCGCTGCCGAGCGGTTTGCCGTCCGGGTCCTTGCCGGTAGCCGGTCCGCTGCTCGTGAAGAAGCCGTAATTCCTGAGGCTGACGTTCTGGCGGATCGCGTGTTCCCAGATGTATCCCGAAGCCGGACGGTTCACGTCCGGTAGGCCTTCCAGGTCCACGGGTGTACCGCCCACGCGGCCCTCGTAGTCGTAATCTCGCCCGCGCCGACTGTAGCCATAGGGAGCGTTACGGGCGTTGTACTCTGAGATCATCCCGGCCGTGGACCAGTTCCAGCCATCCGCCGAAACCTCTGCATTCACGTAGAAGTTGTCCAGCAGCGCAAACCGCTCGGCGAGGGCATGGTGATTCGGGGTGACGGGGCGGGGGAAGAGACACAGATTGGGCTCGCCATTGCCCCGCGGCAGGTCTCCCAGAACCTGATCGTAGGTTCTGTTCTCTTTCAGGATGTAAATGACGTGCTCAATACCCGGGTTGCCGGTGTCGGCGGACATGCGTGCCGGTTGATCCAGGCCCGCCAGGCGCAGCGACAGTCGGGTCCAGTGGCGAGCAGTCTCCCGGGAGGGGAGTTCCACACGGCTGACCACACCTTCCAGGACATTGAGGATGTAGCGGTCGCGGGAACTCGCCACGCCGCGAGCCGTGCCGACATCGCCGCGCAGATCGGCGCCGACGCCGTTGGGGTTGCGGGGCCGGATCCCCTTCGCGCTGGTCACCAGGAGGTGTGCGCCGGCGGGGGTTACTCGCACGCTCGTCGGGTACCAGCCCGCGGGTATGAGACCCGTGGTGCGGCCGGAATGAACATTGATGACTGCCACCGCGTTCAAGTCGGCCAGGGCGACGTACAGGGTCTTTCCGTCGGCGGAGCTATCCATACCCAGAGGCGTACACCCAGGAAGACGCCCGGCCTCGTCCGGCCTCACGGAGATCCTGCGATCCACTTCCAGCGATGCCACGTCGATCCGAGCCACTTCGTCGGCGCCGGACACAGCGACCCAGACCTTCCGCCGGTCGGGTGTCGCGGAGAGATAGCTCGTCTGGGATCCCACAGGAATGGATCGGAGCACGGTTCCGGAGGACAACTCGACGACCGCAACGACCCCCGCTTCCTCACAAGAGACAAACGCCAGCTCGCTGCCCGTGGGTGAGGGGGCTATCACCACGTCCAGCGGAAACGCCGGCAGCTCCACCCGCCGGGTTCGTGCACGCCGAGAGAGATCCAACAGGGAGAGCGAGCCCTTCAAGCCGCGCTGTCGGTTGGTGGCGTTGTGAACTGCGACCAGCGTCGTACCCGATGGATCCACAGCCAGACCGGCGACGTTGTGGGGAACCGCCGCCACCGGGGAGGGGTCTTCGAGCGGCGCTCCCTGTTCCTTCAGGAGGCCGGTGGCGCCCAGCGTGTAGACTGAAATCGTGTCCTCAGCCCCGCGCGACACGTAAAGTGGTGTTCCTGCTGCCGCGGCCGGACCAAAGGCGAGCCCGAAATACAGGCCGGCCTCCCGGCCCTTCGCCGGCCCCGAGATCTCGCGGCGATCCGTCACCTGGCCATCGGTCACTCGCACGACGGTCAACGCCTGGCGGGATCCGGTGGTGGTGATGGCGAGGTACTTGCCGTCCGGTGAGAGCGCGGTGTTTGCCGGAAAGCTCCCCACGCCGTGATGCTCGCCGATCGGCTCAATCCAGCGTCCCGTCACGAGCCGAGAAGCAGGGCGGTCGTCGGCTTCCACAGACTTCAGCGCGGAGGTGGGGATGGATGCGGCGGCGCCGGCGACTGCCAGTGCGGCTGCCGCAAGGATAGGAAAGCGGTCGGAGCGTTGCACGATCGTACCTGACTTCTGGCGGAGTGAGTGGGCCGGACGAGGACCTCTGATGAAAGACGGAGTCGCTAAACCCAACCAACTCTACCACCGCCGGTTCAACTCCAGGAAAACGTAGAGTGCTCCTCTGCCGCCGAATGTGCCTCTGGCAACGTCGCTTCCCCTCGCCCATCCCGAGTAGAGACTCAAATCTGTGTCTCCGGCCACCCGACGATCAACCCCGAGATCCAACACACAACCGAGGCTGGTTTGACCGCCGCTGGGCTTTCCAGAGTAACCGAAAGAGGGCAGATCCTGAAAGACGCCGCCGCCCGCGTACCAGAGATCCGCAGACTTGGCCAGCCGGAGTTGGTGTGCACCCAAACGAACCGTTGTCCTCCGATCTGGCTGAAGGCGCACTTCAGCGAACTGGTCACTTAGATTGGAAAGGGTGTAGAACGGGAAGCGCGCATGAATTCGGGGAGTCGGCAGAATAGGGAAAAACGTCTCGTGCCGCCCGTCGGCCGGGTTGCCGTCCCCTCCGTAGCGAGACCAGCCGGCGCGCAGCCAGGGTTTCCAGGGAAGGCGCCGCGGCTGGAAGCCCGTCTCGATGGCGAAGGCTCCCGCCGCGTGCGACTGTTGGCCCCAGGCGCCCGTCTGAAACGCGCCCCACGCCAGGAGATCAACTCGCCCGAGAGGAAGGTCTTTCAGGACGGCAGAGTGTGCGCCGAGGGTCTGGATGCTGATCGGTTCTCCGTCGGCAGCTCGTTTGGCAAGCGGTCTGGAGTCGGACTTCAGCACCCGCCCTCGACGATCGGCGTACTGGATAGCGAACGCTCGAGCTTCGCCCTCCAGGCGCTTTCCGTGGATGCGGCGCACGACGCTTCCGTAACCCACTTGAACACTTTCGACGGACCCCATTCCATCCAGATCAAATACGCCCTGTGTGGGCGCTGCGAGGAGAGTAGTGAGTTGTTCTTTTGGGCGGCTTCGGGAGAAGAGCAAGCCGTCGAACGACCGACCACCGTGGGTGAAGCCGAAGGGACCGATGAGTCGCTGGGATAGGCGTTCCCGCTTGAGCCACTGGAGGTCGACATCCCGGGATGAAAGTTCCAGACCGTCACTGAATTCGAACCGACCAACTCCCACTGTCAGATCGCTGCCAACCGCTCGACGGTAGAATCCTTGTTTCAGCCAGGCCCCGATCTCCTGGCCCTGGTTGGCATCTCGATAGTTGGCGCCGTGACCCTGCTGCCCGGCTGGAGCCGGTAGCGTCGCATCTTTAGTTAGGCCCAGAAGAAACGGAGCTCGTAGCTCGAAAAGCCACCCATCCGAAACGTTTTGGCGCTCGGCCCGGAGGCGGAGCGCGAAGCCGCTAAAGGTGTAATGATTCCCCCGCCGAGCGCCGAACCAGTCCCACCGCTCTTCGCGGACCCTAATTGACCCCGATATGCGCCAGGGAGACGAGGAAGCCGTCGGCGCTGCTACAACCTTCGCTGTGGGTTGCGGCAACGCCCAGCCCGAAGCTCGCCGGTCGCGCGAGGCCGCAAGACTCTCGAGGACCGTCCCTAAGCAACAGTCAAAACCCATGGCCCTCGATCCGTTTGAGTCACCGTTCGTGCCACAAACGAGGATACCCGGATGGCGTGCCGAACAAGCAGGCCGTGACCACGGATTCAAACCGTGCCGAGGTGTGTCAACCCATCGGATGGGAGACGGGCTCGGTCGGGGCGCCTACCCCGCCCTGGGATACCACCCAGATCTCGATTTCACCCCAGATTTGAGTCGGGATGCCTGTGCCGGCGATGACATCGGAGAGAGGCCAGATGAGCGCATAGAGCGCCCAAGGAGTCAGTAGCAAGCCAACCAGTCCCATCGCCAGGGAGAACTTGGCCTGACCGGGAGTGAACCACTCCTGCTGGCCCACCGTTACTCGCAGCCCGGGCTCATCGCCGCCGATGCGGGCGATACCGACTGAAACGGAGTGCCGCTTCTCTTCGGGAATGTCTCCCCGAGCGATCTGTACCATCACAGAATCGCCGGAACCGATCTTCTGGGCCTGCAGGTCCTTCTTGGGATCGAAGAACTGGATCAAGTGATCTGCGAGGGCCTCTGCCGACAGGTCGCCGTGGTACTTCCGTTGTTCCATCGTACTTCTCCAAGCGGTGACCCAACAGGGTCCGGGGAGGGGGCGGTCATTCAGGGTCCGACGAGAGTCCGTTGTCGGGCCCTGCTTAGTTAACCGGGTAAAAGTCTCTAG
>SXGS01542106.1_pt1 | contig 16113 bp, 11 predicted proteins | sample 3174681 | NCBI WGS metagenome assembly SXGS01 (sample SAMN11356861, study PRJNA531348) | freshwater metagenome | isolation source: freshwater sample F1-80 | place: China: Fuxian Lake, Yuxi | collected 2017-12-25 | reverse complement strand
CCTCCACCGACTGTGCCTGGACTCGCGCACCCTGCGAGTGCAATGACCGATACCAGTGTGGTGCAGACGCTGAAGCCTGTTCCGTTCATTGCTGAAGCCTATCGCGTTCACAGGGATCGGGGGCGGAACCGCTCTGAGCGCCTGAACTCCACCCCGACCCAACTTGCCCAAGACCGGATGGACTCCATAATGTTCGGGATGGTGTCGGCGACTCGCAAACTCAATCGATGGCTCACCGCGTGTGCCATCGGTGCGTGTTCACCGTGGGTCCTCGGGGGCGCGCTCGCACACAACGCCCACGCCATCCCCGATGGAGCGGTCGTCGCATGTTGGGGCGCGAACGAGCACGGCCAGTCCGGGCATCCACCTGGGTCGGAGTCATGCCTTGATCTCGCGATGGGGGATCGACACACAGTAGCCCTGCGCTCGACGGGCGCAGTCCTCTGCTGGGGCGATGAGTCGTTCGGCCAGACGGTCGTGCCGAGCGACCTCGGTCCCTGCATTGGTGTGGGCGCGGGGTGGGAGCACTCGCTCGCGATCACCCTCACTGGATTCGTGCGCGCGTGGGGGCAGAATGCTCATGGCGAATGCGAAGTGCCGACATCGGTCACGGGTGCGATTGATGCGGCAGGCGGGGCACGGCACTCGCTCGCGGTGCTGTCTGATGGTCGAGTCGTGTGCTGGGGGTCCAACAACTTCGGTCAATCGACCACTCCGCCGACGCTCCCGCCATGCGTGGGAATCGCCGCCGGCCGCGATCACTCGGTCGCACTGACTGCCGACGGTCGCGTCTTTTGTTGGGGCGGCAATCGGACCGCGGTCGCCGGCGCAACCCGAGCGCGCGAGTTTCTCGAATCGGTGCTTTCGGGATCCGACAGCGTCGACATTCTCTGGTGCGGTGACAGCAACACGGGATTCGCTGTGGCGATCGACGATGCAGTGAGCGGTTGGTGCGACGGGATCGCGGCGGCGCTCACCGAACGAGGATTCCGCCAGTACGCGACCCCCCTGCTGCCGATCATGCCAGTGGGAACATCGTTCGGTCGATGGACTTCGTCAGTGCCGATGCCCGAAGGACTCGGATGGACGGCCGCGGGGCCTAGCGAGGCGTTCAATACGAGCGGTCTCGCGAATGCTCCCGCGGAACTCGCCGCGCTCATGACACCCGGTGCGGCGACAGGGACTCCAGCGATCCACCCCACGGGTGTGCCCTTCGACTTCGCATGGGTCCCCGCCCAGACCAACCCGTTCTACAACGGCGGCTCCGGAATCCTTGTCGACGCCAACAGCCCGATGGACGTTCGGGGCGAATTGCACTACCGCGTCCTCCGTTCGCAACTCGCAAGCGGCGCACACGGCTCCTACTACCAAGGATGGCAGTACGAATCGGGTATCGCAGCCTCGCCACCGGCACAGCGGCTCACTGGCGGCGCCCCCACCGAGTGGGTTGCGGACGAATTCACGCTCGGCGCGGATCCAACGCGCCCCCTCGCCGCACTCCGAGCCACATGCGCTGGCGGCTTGTTTGGACAGTCCTTCGGCGTGCGAGGCCCGGTGGGCTTCGCATTGCATTCGATCCGCCGAGATGGGCGCGGCTGGGCGAGCCAACCGCTGAACTATCACGGCGGAGCAACAATGACCGCGGTGGCGCAGGATGTCGCGAACATGCCGATTCAGTCGCGACAGACATGGCTGCGCGAACTCGTCGATCGGCAGGTTGCGAGCGGTGGTTCTGGCCGATTGATCGTCTGGATTCAGGGAGGCGTCAACGCGGATGTCGGGACGCCAGCGAGCTGGGGCGCCGCCGTTGTCACCATCAAGTCGGCAGTCGAGGCCGCGTGGAGCGCGATCGGAGGGTCTCCCGACAACCTCACCTTTGTGGCGATGGTTTCGCATCCTGTCACCGATGGCGATGAAGGGCTCAGCTCGCTCCGTCAGCACGCTCGCATGCTTGCGACAAGCGTTTCCAACCTCACGGTCGTGGATCTCGCGGACCTTGCGATCTCGAACGAGATGCGCAGTCATAGTTGGTACTCCAAGCAGAACCCGATCCACCTCACGGCTTCGGGTTACTCAGGCCTCGGCGGACGCGTTGTCGATGCCTTGCTCGAGCGGATCAGTCCGTGCGCGACGCCCTCCGAGCTCGCACGCCCGAAGAGCTGTGCCTCGGTGTCGGCCACTGCGCTCGGCACGCTCGCGCGGCGTCGTGATGGCACGGTGCAGTACTGGGGATCGCCCAAGGGGGACCTCGCCGTCGTTCCAGCGACGAGCGGCGACTGCGCGCAGATTTGCGGCGGGCTCTGGCACGCGCTCGCGCGCACGGCCGCAGGTGAGATCGTGGCGTGGGGCTCCAACGGCGACTATCAGGCGAGCTCTCCACCCAACATCGGCGCGGCATCGCATCTGGCAGCGGGCGGCGCACACTCGGGCGCGATCGTGGACGGGGTCTTCGAGTGCGTGGGCGACTTCAACCGCGATGGCCACCGGAACGGCACAGACCTCACATTCATCTTGTCCGGATGGAATCGTCCCGACGCGGACTGCAACGGTGACGGGGTGACCGACGGTTTCGACCTCACCTTCCTTATCGCGGGTTGGGGCCCCTGCCCGGGCCCGTAGAAGCGTTCCAAGTGGTCCGAAAAATCTGGGAACGGTTGACCCGCGAAAGGGCAGGGGTACTGTATCTGAATAGTCGGCGATCCCAGACTCGATCCCCACACCCCCACAGGAGCAGCATGACACTTCGATCCCCATCGTGCGCGTGTCTCGCGTCGTGCGTCATCGCGTTGTCGGCCATCGCCGCAGACCGCAACATCGAAGCAGACGCGCACGGCCCGCTGCCGGCACCTGCCATGGCTGAGGCGCCTGAGCCAACGCTGACGGATCGATTTGGACTTTGGTTCGCTCCGCCACCCGTGGTCCTCATGGGGGCGATCGACACGACGCGATACATCCAAGAGGACGAACGCGCCGACAAGGACCTCCCGTTCCGTTTTTCGATCGAGCGCACGCTCGACATATCACTTGCGAGCGGTCAGTGGATTGATGTGCAGGGCGGTCGACTCTGGCGCGCCGACATCAGGATGGACGGCGCCCTCAGCTCGCGACTGCACCTCGTTGGCCTCGCGCTTGCCCCAGGGCAGGAACTCGCGCTCGTCACTCCCGATCTCGAGCAGCAGATGACTGGCGTGCTCTCAGGCAAGGGCGACTTCGGTACCGGAGAGGCCTACAGCATCTGCGGCCCGACCGATCGTGTCCGCATCGAGTGGTTCGTCCCCGCGGGGCAGAAGGTCGATCGACTTCCATTCGAAGAGGCCTCCAACGGCTACGGCTACCGCGATGTCTTTGGCGCGTTCCCGCAACTTGGCGGCACATGCTCGCTGAATCCATCCTGCTATGCCGCATGGGCCAACGAGTCCAACGCGGCCTGCAAGCTCTCGTTCACCAGTGGCGGTGGCGGCTACATCTGCTCAGCGCAACTCATGGCGACGACCGCCGCTGACGAAACCCCCTATGTTTCAACGGCGAATCACTGCATTTCGACAACCGCCGAGGCCAACAGTTGCCAGTTCATCTTCTTCTACCGAGCCAACACATGTACGGGAGCGAACTCGGCGGGGACGACCGTTTCAGCAGCCGATCTGACGGTCTCGTACGCCACAAGCGACTGCACGCTGCTGTTGGTTCGCGGTGCGCTCCCCGCCGGCGTCTGGTGGGCGGGCTGGACGAATGCGAGTCCGGCCACCGGTACGGCATCGACATGCCTCCATCATCCCAGCGGCACGCCGCAGGCGATTTCGTTCGGCACAAAGACGGGCACGAACAACTTCTGCGGCTCAGGGTCTAACTGGGCGCAGCTCTCGTGGACCAACGGCATCACCGAGGGCGGATCCTCCGGCTCGTCGATCTACCGCGACAGCGACCACAAGCTCTACGGCGTCCTCACCTGCGGCGCGAGCGCCTGTTCGAATCCCGGCGGCGACGACGGCTACGGCCGGTGGGATGTCGCCGTCAACAGCGGCGGTTTCGCGACGCCGCTCGCTGCAGGCACCGACGACGCGCGCGAACCCAACGATTCGTGCGCGGCCCCGTTCACGCTCGCCCCAGGCACCTACACCGGCAACATCGTGAAGCGACTCGACGAGGACTGGTACGCGATCTCCGTGGGCGTGGGCACGACCCTGAGCGGCACCTTCACCTACACGCACGGCAACGGCGACATCGACCTGCAACTCTTCAACGCCTGCGGCGGAACCGCCGTCGCACAGTGGGTCGGCAATGTCAACAACGACACGATCTCCTACACGAACCCCGGTCCAGGAACGACGCTCTACCTGCGCGTGTTCCTCGCGTCCGACACTCGCAACGATTACTCGATGACGATCACGGCGACGACCGCACCGCCGGCCAACGACAACTGTGCGGGCGCGACGGCCATTGGCAACGGATCGTTCTCATTCAATACAGATGCAGCCACCACGGCGACACTCAACCTTCCGACTTCGTGCAACGAAGGTGCCGGCGTTGCCCTCAACAAGGATGTCTGGTACCGCTACACCGCCCCGTGCTCGGGCACGGCTCAAGCAAGCACCTGCGGCACGGCGAATTTTGACACGCGGATCGCCGTCTATGGTGGGGCATCGTGCCCAACCTCTACATCCGTGGTCAGCGCGTGCTCCGACAACGCTGCGGGCTGCGCGGGAAGCACGAGCAGGGCGACATGGACGGCGTCTGCTGGATCAACCTGGTACATCCGCGTCGGAGCGCCCGGGTCGACCTCGGGATCCGGCACGCTCACGACATCATGCGCCGTGACCTGCGTCGCTGACCGAAATGGCGACACAATGGTCGACGCGGTCGACCTGGGTCTCATGCTCGGCGGATGGAGCACCGCGGCACACGATCTCAACGGCGACGGCACCACGAATGCGGTGGACCTCGGCACGCTCCTTGGCGCGTGGGGGGCCTGCCCCTGAACGCACTCGCGTCAAACCGCGCCTAGAAGCCGACGGCGTTCTTCGTGCCCTGCTTGGTCACATCGACCACCTTCGTCCAAGCCTCAAGGCCCGTGCGCAGGTTCGTCAATGTGAGCCGAAATGTGTAGGTCGCCTGTCGCACATTGCCGGCTTCCCGTTTCACCTGCGTGATCTTCCCGGTCAATGAGAAGTCCGGATCGACACCTGGTACCGAAGTCTGTCCCTTGAGAAACGCCTCCCGCTTGGCTGCGTCCTGCGCGGTGGCATCTTCGGGATTGTTCCCGTAGGTGGTCACTACGGCGGCCTGTCCGGAGTTCACGAGCTGCTCGCGCATGCGGTATGTCATCTCGCCGACATCGAAGCGGCTGCTCGTGTCGTTGACGATGGTGCCGATCACCAACTGCGCGGGCTTGTTCTTGCCCCCACTGAGCGTGCCCTGCACGAGCAGCGACTCAAGCATCCCGCTGGCGGCCTTGTTGATGTCCTGCATGTCGACATCGTCAATGCTCGTGATCGATTCGGTGCCGCCGGTCTCGATGGGGCGTGCGGGAGTGCCACAGCCCCAAAGGGAAAAAAGCCCTGCGGCGGACATGGTGGCAGCAAGCGAATGGAATGGCTTCATGGAGTTCCTCGTGGGTCAGTCTGAGCGGCGCACCTGCAGGCGAAAGTCGACTCCGTCACGCGAAGGCGCAACCGAACTCAGTGTGGCCATGCCACCAGCCGCGATGGAACATGACTTCCACACCGACATCGGCGACTCGATCACATTGCCCTTCGCGTCAAGCCAATCGATCCTCCATGCGAGATTGCGCTGCCGGAAGTCATCGTTGGCAACATCGATCTGCAGCTGCTCGTAGCCGGTGTCCGAGCGAAACATGCGCAGTTCGCGGCAATGCACGAAGACCTGCATGAGGAGGTCGTTCACCTGCGTCTGCTTGGGATGTGCGGTCGCCGCGGGCGCGTCGCGCGTACTCGTGATGTTCACCGTTCCGCACGCTGGGAGCAGCAGGATCACCGCAAGGACTCCGACGCGAACGACCATCGCCGCAGCGTAGTTCATGGCGACACATTCCTCGGGATGACCCGGCGACGACCCGCCGGGACTGAGACCTTCGGCGTACTGTCGGCGACGGGTGGTGGCTGGATCGTCGTCGCCACGATGGTCGACTCCAGCGGCCCATTCAGGCGCGCGTACTGGACCGCCGGCACCGCGGTGCCCGACGGCAGGTTGACGGCAACAATGTTGTTGCGGAGGGCATCGACCTCGACATCGGCAAGCTCCTGGCCAGCTGCGCTGAGAAGCCGAATCTTGCCATCGGCGGGGGTCGGCATGGACGCGACATCGATCCGTTGCGGCATTGTGTGCCAACAGCGCAAGTCAGCGGCGGTCGAACTCGCTTGGTAGATAAGCCCCACGAGCATCACGATCCCCGCCGCCGTGGCGGCATCCCCGCCGGATCGAGCAGCCCTACTGGCACCCCAAGTCGCTGCCGCCTTGACCGCACTCGTAGCGACTTCCTGCACGATGACCCCAGGGAGACGCAGCCTGTACTCATGCCCGGCGATCTCGTTCATATCGCAGAGCATGACTCCGTTCACATCCGTGTCGCCAGCCAGAACTTTGAATCCGTCCACGCCAGCGAGTCCGGGCTTGAAGACCGGAAACGCCGCCGAGACATAGGGCATCTGCCCGTAGGGAATCGGGATGTCCAACCGAAGCTCCTCGTAGTGCGGCGCGAGTCCGCTCAACAGGAAGACCCATGTGGTTGGCACGGCGTCGCCTCGGCGAGCGGCGTCCAACCGAGCGAGATCCGCGGCAACGACCGGAGCCGCTGCAGGCACCATCGCCACGCAGTTGCGCAAGTCGGTCCGCGCGTTGGCGAGGTCCCCCGCTTCCGTGGAGGTGGCCATGAGGAACACGCCGCGCAGGTATGTGCTGAACGGGTTCGCGAAGTCGGCATAGCCGCGGCGGTCCTCGACCGACTCCGCGATCGACGCCAACTTCGGGTGCTCGATATGGCTGACATCTGTCTTGCGCTTGGCGCTCTCCGCAGTCATCGCGGCCTGCTGCTTCGTGATCTCGTCTTGGTAGCGCGCCACCGCCGCGTGCTGCCAGTCGTGCGCCCGGTTCAGGTCGATGCGCGCATTCGTGAGGTCCCCAGCCGCCAATCGATTGAGCGCCTGCATTGTGCTGAGCATGATCCGCTCACCGGGAGTGCCTCGGTAGGTGGACATCGTCTGGTTCACGAGCGTGGCACTCACGACCTCGCTGACGAGCGCTTCGGGCTTCGCCTGAAGGTACGGCCGCAACAACTCGTCGGCGGCGTCATAGTGAGCGATGCTCAAAGCGAGATCTCCGGAAAGTTGGCAAGACCGGCCCGCTTCCATCAGCACGGCCACCTTGTCGCGAGTGTCGGCCTGCTGGATGAACGCCGTCGCCTGGTCGGCAGCAAGGGAGTACTCCCCCTTCTGCAGCGCCTCCGACACATTTCGCGCGTTGGTTCGGTACCCCGACTGACAACCCGCCAGCATGACCGCCAGCGACGATGCCGCCCACCCCATGGAACTCATGGTGGTGGCCATTGCGATCAGTTCCCCTCGAGCAATTGCCACCAAATCGTGTCGGCACCCACACTGAGATTCCGCAGGTTGCTCGTGTCCACATTGATGTTGGTGCGACGCATCAGCTCGACGAGCGCCTTGACCTTGTCGATCTGGATCTCGCGCAAGACATCCAGATCCTTCAGACCCTCACGGAAACGACTCTCCTCTCGCCAGCGATCCAGCCCTTCGGTCGACATGCGCATAGGGATGTCGAGCACAAGTCCCTCCCGAACATTGATCATGCGCTCCACGCTCTCGAACCCCGGTCGCTCAAGCCGTAGCGTGTGCATTCCTTCGCTCATCCGCACCACACCTGGAACGGTGCCCATGGCGATGCCATCGACAAGCGCGGTCACCCCCATCGGACCAAGGCCAACCTGGCCGGATTCCACTTTGAACTCGCCGCCCGTGGTGCGCTTGACATTGGGGAGGTAGAGATCGGCGAGGAAGACGCCAACCCTGATGTCGCGTTCCGGTGTGACGAGACTCAGTCGCACCGACGGGCTCGCGAGCGCGGTCGAAGCAGCCGTGCCCATGGCTTTCGCGGACTCACCGATCAACTCGTTGACCGGATTCGTAACGAGTTGGCCCTGTTGGTTCGCGCGCACTTTGCGCGACGCGCTGCTCGTGCCCGATGCCAGTGTCTCGCCGCGCGGCCCGCCAAAAATCTCCCATGTTGTCCGAAGCGCAAACTCGCGACCTGAGAGCGTCGGCCCGCCATTTGGGTCCGCCCAGTCCAGCGCTGTCTCGTCGAGCGCATCGATCGACGCGACACAGACGCCGTCGGCTCCAAGTTGCTGCGCTAAGTTTCGCGCGCTCGTCGAGTTCGAGACCAAGCGATCCAGCTGTTGGTCGAGCGCCTGCGGTGTCCCCGCGTTTGGACCCTCGCTGGCGAAGTGCTTGACGGCGTTCATGACATCTTCACGCCGAATCACGGAAATGCCCGGGCGAACGAGCGACGCGACCAGGTCATCTTCCAGCTGCCGCACCTTCTCGTCGGGCACATTGGGGGCGAGATCCTTGACAAACACGGCCAGTCGAATCGGCCCCTCAGCACGCGCTGGCGTCCCTGTCGGCGGCACCGGCGAGTCGGGACTCGTGGCACCGTGGGCGGGCACGAGCGCCACCACGGCCTTCTCCACTGCCGCGCCGCAGAGCGAAGTAACGATGGTCGACAGGAGCGCATTCGTGGGGCGCCCCTCCTGCTGCACCCCGGGCAGCGTTTCATCAGTGACCGCATCACTCACGGCAACGCGCGACGACCCAGTCAGCAGTCCAGTCGAGGAGTCGTACATCTTCAGGACACCCTCGACCTGAATCATCCTCCGCTCGGCCTGAGACTTCCCCAGCGGCCCCTCAAGGACCGATCGCTGAGTGATGTCCTGGAAGTTCGTCAGTTGGAGGGCCAGCACAAACTGAGCACCCGCGAGATTCAGCGACTTCGCCGTCTGCGGGTCAAGGCGACTGACCGATCCCGAGAAGTCGATTAGGTCCCACTCCTTCACGACGAGCGCGAGGTCGGAACGACCCACGACATCCAAGCGGTCCGTCTGGCTGACTGTGGTCGGCAGGCTGGCGTTGATTGCCTCGACGAGTTGAGCGAGTTCGTTGGATCGACCCTGCGAGGCGGCCTGCGCTTCAACGGCCTTCGTGGCGCGGACTTCCCAGATGGCCACACGCGGTTTGTCCGATACGCCAAGGATGTTCGCACCCATGGAGACGATCGACAGAACACCGAGAACGAACACACACACCCGAGTCGATGCCAACATGCGATGCCTCCTTCGGACCTGCACGATAGTAGCGAAGCGCAGGGTCGCCTAGCGACTGGAGTCGCTGGACCATGGGGAGGTTGGCGGTCGCATAGATCAGATGCGGGTTGAGGTCGCGCCTGACCAAGGGGACGCGAGCGAGTTCGCGTCCCCATGTGACGGCCGCGCTCCAGACCTTGTTGTTGACATCGCGCCACGCGCCATCGGATCCCTTGCGAACGATGAGACTTGTGTCCGGGGGGTTTGGAAGCGCCGCGGCGATCGGCCGCACAAAACTGTTCCCCGAGTTGGGCGGCGGGTTCGGATCGCCGCGATAGGGATTGACGGCGGACGAAACCACCGTCTCGGGAAGCACCGTCGTGTCATTTCCAGAGTGAGAGATGGCGCACCAGACCACAGTGCCGTCGGTGGCGAGCGCCCGCGGCTCCTCGCCAGCAATGGGAACGACTGTTGGCGACGCACTCGTCTGCTGCAGGTCGAAGACCTCAGGTCGGTTCCGCTGCGACACGCTGACCGGTTCGAGACCCACGGAGATCGACGCCAGCGATCGAAGCCCGACACCCTCGACGAGATCGACCTCCAGCCGATTATCGGCCGGGTTGGCGTGGAGCAGCGGAGAGCGCATGACACAACTGCAGCGCGAGTTCCGTATGTGTCACCCCGAGCCAGACTGACTACTAGTGATGTCTAGAATCCGCGCCCATGAAGACTCCACTTGGTCGAACCGTCCTCGCTTCGGTCGTGGCCGGTGCTGTGTGGTTCGCCTGGGGTGCGTTCGCGCACATGGTGCTTCAACTCGGGGACTCGTCGTTCAAGCAGTTGCCTCAGGAGGACGCGGTGCTTGAAGCACTTCGCAATGCCAACCCCGAGGACGGGCTCTACGCGTTCCCATTCTGGGGTCAACACGGTGTGGCCGATGACCACGAGGCAGAGAAGGAGATCGCGGCGAAGTTCGCCAAGGGACCCGTGGGCATTCTGGTGTATCAGCGGTCTGTCGCCGAGATGATGCCGCCGAAGACGCTCGTGCTCGAGTTCCTCGGCGGAACGATCGCGTGCTTCTTCGCGGCGATTGTGATCGTCAAGATGCAACTCCCTCCGGCACACGCGGCGTTCGCCGGCGGCATGTGCGCGATCGCCGCTTGGTTCTCGCACACATACAGCGAGTGGCTCTGGTTCGGGTTCCCGCTCTCGTGGGTCCGCGATGCGCTCGTCGAACAACTTGTGGGATGGCTCCTCGCGGGATGGATCATCGGCATGATCGTCCGTCCGCGCGAGGATCGCGCCGCCTCATGAGGTGGGCGAGCGCGAGCGCGATCGCCGTCACGCTGATCGCGCTCGGTTGCGCTCGCGAAAGCACGCCTACGGTGGCGGCGCAGGCTGCGGCGCCCCCGGCGGCGCTGGTTGAGAGCGCGCGTACGACAGAGACCCGCCGATGGACGATCGACGGCGTCGAGCGTGAGGCGATCGTGAGCCTTCCGCCGCGCCGTGACGGCACCTCGACTCCATCACCGCTTGTTTTCGTCTTTCACGGGCACGGTGGCAGTGCGTCACAGGTTCGCAAGTCGTACGACGCGGAGCGTGAGTGGCCCGAGGCGATCTTCGTCTACCCGCAGGGTCTCGCGACACCCGGCGCGCTCACTGACCCTCAGGGGCGCAAGTCGGGATGGCAGTCGGGCCTCGGCGCGATGGACGACCGCGACCTCAAGTTCTTTGATGCGATGGTCGCTGATTTCATTGCTCATGAGAATGCGGATCGGCTGCGGGTGTACTGCACGGGTCACTCCAACGGTGGAGGCTTCACCTATCTCCTCTGGGCCACACGAGCGAATGTGCTCGCGGCGGTTGCGCCCAGCGCCGCCGCCGCGGGCATTCGTGTGAACCTCTCGAAGCCAATTCCTGCAATGCATGTTGCCGGCCGCCGGGACACACTCGTGAAGTTCCAGTGGCAGGAAATGACGATGCAGAGAATCCGCAGCCTCAATGGTTGTGTGGCGGTAGGAACACCCGTGGGAGAGTCTGGAATGTTGTTCGCATCTTCGGGGGGAACCCCCGTCCTCCTCTGGATCACCGATTCGACCCATCGCTTTGACCGGTCGTGCGTTGGACAAATGATGGACTTCTTCCGCCAGTGCTCTCGGAACCCTGCCTAGGATCCGCGCAGGTCCCCAGACCGGTTGATCCACTTCACAAAACAGGAGTTGTCATCAGCATGAGACAGAAACTCGCATTCTTCGCGTTACTCGGGGGTGTCGCCATCACGCTTGCCGGCGCCCAAGGGCGTCCGCAGCATCCCGCGGACTCGTTCCGGCCGATCGAACCCGCATTCCTCCTCGAGCTCCCATCCGAGTGGGCAATCAACGATGCGACCGGTCAGGAAACTTGGACGGACTGGGTCGAAGTGTGGCGACCCGTCTGCGGCACCAAGCGAGGATCAGTCGATGCCGCGGGACTTGAGAAGTTGGCGCTCGATCATCACGCACAGATGGATGCTGACGGCGTGACCATCGTCGACACGCCGCAGGATGGCGTCGCCGCTCAGGTCAATGTGGTGTTCTCGCTCGCCTCAAGTGTCCCTGCGGCTGCGATTCCCGCCTTCCAGAAGGCCGAGCAGTACCTCGAAGCGCAATTCACCGATCCAATCACAGTGACCGTGAGCGTCTCCTTCGCCGCGCTCGGAAGCGGCGTGTTGGGCGGTACGAGCCCGAGCTACACGACAGCGACCTACACCGCAGCGCGCGCGGGACTCGTCGCCGGTGCTGACATCACCGACTCGCTCCAGACGAACCTTCCCACGGGAAGCTCTATCAATGTTCGCTACAGCGGGACCTCGTCGACGCTGACGGCAGAGAATCGGGTGTACTTCACGCGAGCCAACTACAAGGCGACGATCGGCTCGGTCACCGGCACCGACGCGAGCATGCAATACAACACGGCGTTTTCCTGGGACTACGACCCGACCAACGGGATCTCGGGCTACTCATTCGTCGATGTGGTCATTCATGAGACCGGCCACGCCATGGGGTTCGTCTGTGCGGCAGGCGTCTGGTCGAAGGAGTCGACGGCACTTGACCTGTTCCGCTTCCAGACCACCGATGGCACCGCTGACTACAACCCTGACACGCTCGCGGAGTGGACCGCGCGCCCGAGGCTTGTGGCCTACAACAGCCCCAACGACGCGCATCACACGGACTTCGTGACCGTGGAGTACGCGATGAGCGACGGCTCGCCCTATCAGGCGAGCCACTTCCGCGAGCAGACCGCGAACATCGGCATCATGGACCCGGCCTTTTCGTCGGGCCAGACCTACTCGCCCTCGTACATGAAAGCGAGTGATCTGGCAGCGTTTGACGCCATCGGCTGGGACCGCTGAGAGCAATCCCCAAGAAAGGGGTCCTGCGCGATTTTCGCAGGACCCCTTTCTTGTTTCCGCAATCGCTTGGGTTGCGCACGCCGGCGACGCGGTTATGTTCTGGCGATGCCCCGTGGTGCCCTCCTGTCGCTCGTTCTCTCGTCAGTGTGCGCGGCCAGCTCGGGTGCATCGGATCGATCGACGATTCCGGTGTGGGTGTACTTCGCCGACACTCGCGCTCCACCTGCGAGGTACGAACAGACGGTCCTCAGCGACGCTGCGCTCGCACGCCGGAGCGTTCGGCGCACAATGCCGGGACTCTTCGACCGCCGCGATGTGTCACTTGATCCGTCGCTCGCTGCCTCGGTCGCGTCGACGGGCGCGCGTGTGAGGACGCAGAGCCGGTGGCTCTGTGCGGTGAGTGCTAATGCGACGCGCGCTCAGGTCGCCGCACTGGCCGCGTTGCCATCGGTGTGGCGCGTTGAGCCGGTGCGTCGCGGGCGCGCGAATCACGGCATCGAAGCCGCGCCGCCGACATCGGGTGACGGTCTCGCGAGCGTCGACTACGGCGTGTCAGCCGCGCAGCTCGAGCAGATCGATCTCGTGCGACTTCACGATTGGGGACAGACGGGAGAGGGCGTCATCATCGGCATCCTCGACACCGGCTTCAATCGCGTCCATGAGGCCTTCACGAATCCCGCGCACCCGCTCCAAGTGATTGCCGAGTGGGACTTCGTCAAGAATGATGCCAACACGGGCATCGAGCCGACGGATGCTGCCACACAGCACAAGCATGGAACATGGATTCTTGGCACGATCGGCGCGTACCTGCCCGGCACCGTCGTCGGCGGAGCGTTCAATGCGCGGTTCGTGCTCGCGAAGACCGAAGATGTCGCCACCGAGACACCCGTCGAGGAGGACTACTACGCCGCCGGCATCGAGTTCGTTGAGGCCCATGGCGCCGATGTCGCCACGAGTTCGCTCGGCTACATCGACTGGTACACGCAGGCGGACCTTGATGGGTTGACGGCGGTCACGACGATCGCGGTCAACCTCGCAACGGCCAACGGCATGATCTGTGTCACCGCTGCCGGCAACGCGGGCCATGACGCGGATCCCACCACCAGCACGCTCATCGCGCCCGCGGATGCGCTCGGCGTCATCACTTGCGGTGCGACCGACATCGCCGGCGTGATGGCAAGTTTCTCGTCGAGTGGCCCGACCGCAGACGGCCGACTCAAGCCTGAGGTGCTCGCGTGCGGCGTCGGCACGGCAACCGTTCACTCCACCAATGCAACCGGAACCGCCGGCGTGAGTGGAACCAGCCTGAGCACACCGCTTGTTGCCGCTGCCATCGCGTGCATTCTCGAGGCGCGCCCCGACTACACGGTCGCAAGCTTGCGCGACGCACTGTTCGCGACGGCATCGCGTTCGGACGGCACCGGCCTCCATCCTGATCCGCTCCATGTGGAGGGGCACGGGATGATCAGCGCGTTCCGCACCGCCACACGCGGCCGCGCCTCCGCGGACCTCAACTTGGACGGCATCGTCGATGGCTCCGACCTCACGGTGCTCATCAGCCGATGGGGATTGACCGGAACCGCGGGATCCCTCTGGGGCGATCTCTCCGGCGACGGCATCATCGATGGACTCGACGCCACGGCACTCTTCGCGACCTGGGGCTAGCGGACGATCGGCGTGGTGCTCTCTCCTGGCCGCGGGCGACTCGCACCGCGGCGGTGCGTTTCACCTGAGTACCTTGACAACCCATGAACATCACCCGCCGACAAATGATCGCGAGCAGCTCGCTCGCGCTAGGGTCGCTCGCGTTGGGCGGCGCGTGGGGTTGCACTGCGACCAAGACGGCTCGGCGCACACTTCCATTGCGCAATGGCAAGCTTCAGATTCTCCAGGTTGGCGTCGGCGGCACCATCGCCCCCGCTGATCGCGAACAACTGCTCGCGCACCCCGGGATCGCACTCGTTGGCATCTGCGATGTCGACTCGGATGCGCTCGCGAAAGTATCGCACGAACACCCGTCAGCGTTCACCTGCGTCGACTGGCGCGAGGCGTTCGCCAAGCACGCCGACAAGTTTGACGGCGTCGTTGTGTGCACTCCCGACCACAACCACGCCGTCATCATGAGCACGGCGATGGCCGCGAACAAGCATGTCTACGGACAGAAGCCGCTCGTGCAGCAACTCTCAGAAGTCGCACTCATGGACAACGCCGTGCGCGCGCGACCCGATCTTGTGACACAGGTCGGCAACCAGCGCATGGGGCCGCCGGCTCGGCAGCATGCCGTCGACATTCTGCGTCGCGGACTTCTGGGCAAGGCGATCGAGGCCCATGTCTGGATCGACGGCCCGCCCGACGACGGGAACTTCTACTTCTACTACGGTGGACTCAAGGATCCATCGCCACCTCCGGCGAATCTCAATTGGCCCTTGTGGTTGGGCAGCGCGCAAGACGCTCCATTCCGCGAGGGCCTCGGTCCGGTGCGCTGGCGGTCCTCTTGGGACTACGGCACTGGGCAACTCGGCGACTGGTGTACGCATCTCCTCGATGTGCTCGTCTTCGCGTATGACCTCGGATCCCCGTTTGCTGTCGCGGCACAGACCCGATACCCGAGCGACTTCTATCACGCACTCCATGTGGAGTCTGTCGTCAGTTACCACGGCGGGGGCACGCGATTCGCGAACCCTGTGTTCCCGGTCCACTACTGCGACAAGGCGCAGGCGCCGTCGCGTGCCGCGCTCGGGTTGCCACGTGGTGACTTCGGCGGCATCGGCACGCTTGTCGTGTGCGAGGAGGGGGTCCTCTGCGTCGGCTCCGACGGACCGCTCCAAGTCTGGCGCGACGGCCAGGAAGTCGACTGGACGAAGCTCCCTGGTCAGCGCGCAATCGTCGAGCGCAATCACTGGCACTCATGGGTCGACGCCATCCACGGCAAGCCCGACGCGTTCGTGCAGTCGCCGTTCTCCGCGGCAGTGCGCATGGCCGAAGCAGGACTGCTGTGCTCGAAGGCAGCGCGGTTCCCCGGCAAGGAACTTCGCTGGGATCGCCCATCACTTTCGTTCACGAACTGCGAAGAGGCCACCAGGACCATCGTGCGCCGCGAGTACCGCACTGGGTTCGAACCTCCACAGTTCGCCTGATCGAAGCCCGAAGTCGAGAACCTAGCCCACGCTTTCGAGCCGTGCGCCGATGGCAACGGCGTCGAGGTCGATGCGATTGACCCTGCAGGAGGAGTCGATGCCGCCAACGCGTTGTTCTTCGGCGATGACGAGCGCGGGAGCGTCGCCGCGTTCGCGTTGCGCGTTGGGTCCGAGTCGGCCACGCGCTCGGACACCGCGAACTCATGCGTCGTGTGCGAGACGAAACGATTCACTCTCGCGAACCCTCCTGCGGT
>SXGS01765577.1_pt1 | contig 16123 bp, 11 predicted proteins | sample 3174681 | NCBI WGS metagenome assembly SXGS01 (sample SAMN11356861, study PRJNA531348) | freshwater metagenome | isolation source: freshwater sample F1-80 | place: China: Fuxian Lake, Yuxi | collected 2017-12-25 | reverse complement strand
ATGTACATGCCATATATTACCACTGCCGTTGGGTATCTCAGGTGTTTGTAGATGTGCATCCAAATCATTAGTAGGCCAAGACCATTGTAGTCTTGGTATTAACACATTGTGTGGTGCCTGAGTAGTTGTCGAAGATGTAGTCGTAGACGTTGTACTTGTTGATGTAGAAGTAGTACTTGTGCTTGTAGTTGTACTACTCGTAGATGTAGAAGTAGTAGAAGTAGTGCAAACAGGCAATGGAAAATGTGGACTATACTGAGGCCAGTTATGCCACTCAGGTATTACCGCATTAGGTATAGACCCTGCGTTCCAGTTTTGTTGTACACCACAAGCATTATAAGCACCAAATGTTTCTTCCTCTACTAACGGTGGTATATTTTTATTAACATTCCCACAAAGATCAACAAAATCTAAGTCTGGTACTGTAATTCTGACACCATAAGTATTTACACTTACATCTACAGGATAAATTCCATAAATATCAATGTTACCATCATTATCAGGTAATACATTATTTATGGCATAGATAAGATTATGTTTACAAGTAGCAGATTGTGAACTCTCCAGTCCATGTACAGCTACATTCTTTATATTTGTTACTCCTAACGATAAATTCTCTCCACTCAAAGAAGAAGTTATATTGTCTAATAAAAGAGTAACGTGGCCAGACGCAGACTTACTACCTTTTTTAATAGAAGTTACTGCTGGTTTGTTAAAGCAAGTGATTAACGAGTTTTCAATCTTACCATTAGTGTAATCTAGTGTGTAAGAGCCATTTAATTCTTTAATCGTTTCTTTCTTACCTGTAATAATAAACCCAGAAATGTTATTTTCTATAACAACAAGGGCAAAGCTTTGATTATCTGCTGTTATTGTTCCTCCTCCGCTTCCTACATCAATAAAGTTCGTAGACCCAACTTTTCTGCTAACGGTTATGTTTATAAATGGAAAATTAACAAGTATTTTTCTTATATATAAATCACTATAATTCTTTTCTGTAACAAATTTACAACCACTAAACAAGGCTAACGGTAACTGAGTACCGTCTGAAGCAGTATAGTTAGAAGTAGCCTTTAATGGATACTTTCTATACCAATTTTTATTAAGAAACTCTATTTGCCCTGACATGTTAACTTATCTTTCTTTTTATCTGAATTGCATTAAGTGCTGTATATGTGCTAGTGGCTCCAGGATCTATAACTATAGTTAATTTATCTCTAGAATCCGCTATAGCTTGTTCTGGTTTGTTTGGCGCATGAGCTGAATCATACAAAGCTAATTGCATTAAATCTTTCCAAACGGGAGATAGATATGCTTGGTCTGTGCTTGTTGTACTATAAGGACCATAAGTAGTATCTGTGTTCCCGACATGGTCATGATAAATCAAGGTTATAGCACAATTCTTAGTTACTGCATTTCCATGAGCATAGACACAAACATCATAATTACCAATACTTAAATTTGTTAATACTAAAGTAATCCTAGTATCAACTGCTCCGGTTGTATGAAATGCTTGTAAAGTATTTTTATAAAAATTATTAATCTCTGGAGCTACTGGCGGTACAATTAATGATACTGTAGATATAGAAACTAAATTACTAGGAGGTGCTGGAAGATCAGGAGTAATTGTTAGTGTAGCTATAACACCACTTGCGCTATTATCGTTATATTTTAATCCTGTCAATTCTTGCACAAAACCAGTGCCTAAAGTATTGTTCCAATAACCTGCAGTATTACCACTAGCTTGCTCTAACACAGCACCGCCATTAGGATCTTCTGCATCTTCGTTAGAACTGCTGGCTGCAAAGTTTATGTTAAGTAGTAGTCCAGCTGCAAAATTAGGAGGAGGAGTAGTAGTAGACGTAGTACTTGTTGTAGTTGTAGAAGTAGTGCTTGTACTGGTTGTAGAAGTAGTACTTGTACTTGTAGTACCTGTAGTTGTAGTAGAGGTACTTGTTGTAGATGTTGTTGTATATATCTGAGGTGGAACTGTTAAACTAATGGTCTCATCTACTTCAATCGTATCTCCATCATAAACATATGAAACAGTTACTTCTACAGGCCCAGCTGTGTCTTTATCCACAGGAGCACTATAAACTACTAAATACACAATACTATCTTGGCAAGCTATATCTACGTTATCACCACTTTGTATTCCTGCATGGCCAAGTTCATTAGTAATAACATCTTTCTTGTTTACCTTAGATGTACCTGCTACATAAGTTAAATTAGCTCCAGGAGCTAGCGTTAAAACTATATTGTTAAGGATAAAATTATTTGGATTATTTATGCCAATAGCTAACGAGAAGTAGTTTAATGTCTGTGTAGAAGTAACCCAATACTTACCAGTGACAGTGACAGGTTTAGGTGCGTCTTGGTCATCTAAGATAGACTGATACTCTGTAACTAAGGATTCAAAGGCAGGCTCAATCGTATCTTTAACACGATCGGTTAATACAAGTAAACCATCCTTAATTCTATTTAAGTAATAAGCAGTGGCAGCTATTTGATCAGTAGTACATTTAGGTTCACACGTATGCTCAAATTCTAACCCATATTCTGCGGCCCTGGTGTTATGACAATTATCTGTGCCTATCTTTATATTCCCAAACTCATCTGGCTTTACACCATTTAAAGTAACAATTGTGTCTTCATTACCATTCTCTCTACAACCATCGTATTGTCCGGCTCCAGCTCTTGGAATTATTCCTAACTCTGTAGTAGTTAACTCTTTGTTTTGTTTGAAACTGGTGTTTGTGCCCTCTTGTAAGTTTACAACTATTGGTGCAGACGTACCATCAAGTATATTTCCAACAAAAGCCTCTGGTTCCCCTGTAGCTGCGTTTGAATTAAAGAAGGTGATCTTCTTTACTCTTGGTGGCGCAAGAATAATGGCTCCACTACATATCTCAGCGGTATCTAAACTGAAGGTCTTGCTTAAACCTACAGACGCGTCTACTGCACCTACACCATAGACTATCTTTATATAACAATTAGCTGAGCTTCCTGTAATGAGTCCTTTGTTTGTGATTACTCCTGTAACCGTTTCCGTAAATAACACCACCTCTTCTTCATCTACTAATTTTATTACAGCTGTGGCTTGTTTACTTCCAGATAGAAATACAGCAAGACTATGTAGATATGCTCTTTTTATTGTCTGCTTTTTGGCAACAATAAGCATATCCAAGAAAAAGTCATTTGGGATTGTATAGGAATCATCTGATGAAAGCTTGATCATCCCATCCTTAAAAGGATAGGTTATCAAACTGTTAGCAGACAAATATTCTAAAGCGGCCATAAGGCATATTAAGCTCCTGGGCAGTCACAAGAGAATCCTATTAAATTACCTAATTGAGTAGACAACGCGTTTAACTGATTATAATAATCTTTTAACTTTAGAAGATCTGCTTCTATTTGTATCAATCTTTCCGTGATCTGTCCTATTTCATCACAACCTACACAAGGCTTGCAACAAGTTTCGTTAAGAACAAGTCCGTGGCTATCCTCACCATTAGTAATCTGTAAACAACTATCTCCATCTAATGTAAAATTGTAATCATCATCTGGGTCCGCTTGCAAACCGTTAATTGACTTTATGCAAGGCTTATCACCAGGACAAGCTTGGTTTAGCCCAAGTCCATTACCAGCATCGAGCACAATATAAGTAGTTCCAGACACTACTAGCTTTGTAAACTTTAAGTTTGTCCTAGCTTGCAGAACTACATCTCCAGATACAGAAAATAAATGCTGGCTATCTTTATCTACAAACTTCAATCTAGTTATATTTGATATAGATGGGATTACCACTCTAGATTCAAATTCAGCAGCCTCTATAGCAAAACTAAAGGTGCCGTTGGCTTGACTCAATAGATGATCTAAAGTATCTACTACCATTTTACCATTAAACCCCGCGTCTACGTTGCTTTCTGATGGTGTGAAGTAATAGTCCTTTTTCCTTACATGATCAGCACAATCAATATCAAAGGTTCCTAATATCTCGTTCAGCTCGTCAGAAATTTCAACGACTATAACTGAGCTATTATTAGTTATTCTAGATATATACAACCGCTTTTCTACAGAAGCAAAAAAGGAAAAGGTAGCATCAACGATGAAGTTGTCTGGAATTAATAAATTCGTATCTATACTCTTTTTAGTCACACCTTCTTTTAAAGGGTAAGCACGTAAAGAGTTTAAGTTAAGAAAATCAAGATTATCAACAAATGGCATATTATGCTACGTTCCAATGTATACCTAGTATACCTACGTTACCGCCATAAGCTGATCCACCTGTGTCTGACCTTGTAAGCTTAAAATGAACGGCTGCGTTGGCTACCAAGTCACTTGATTGTATTTCAAGACCAGCAGGATTCCAATTAAAAATTGTCTTAGCTCTATAGCTTGTTAACGCTTTTGTTACAGTGACTGGACTAGAGGCTAAAGAAGTTAGAACAGCTCCAGGCTTAGCTATTGCATAAGAAAAGTTAAAACTCATACTTTTATTAGTAGAGTTAAGAGTAGAGTCAAGGTCACCAAAAGCTAAAATAGTAAGAATTAATCTAGTAGCGTTTGCTACAGTTGAAGGCAACACAATCTTTCCAAAAAGCCCTGTAGGTAATGTTGCTGTAGGTACAAACTTTAAGTAAGAATGTAAGCCTAGATATTCCAAAGTAGCATTATCAGGCTCCAAATCTATTGCAGTACCAAACGTTGCTTGGGTATTGGTACTAATAACATGATTACCTTCATCATCTTCAGTAATAGTTATAGCAGTACCTTCTTTAATACTTGTAACTACTTTACCTGTAGAAATCTCTAGCTTTCCTGTAAGTTGGTTATAAGCTACAGACTTTATCGCAGTAGCTGACTCAGTTTCATCCGGGTCTGTTAAATTAGTAGTATCTAAAGTTAAGTTAAACTTTGCTAACAGATCTCCTGTCTTTGCTGTCTTGGTTTTATTAGAGGCATCATAGAACTGCAGCACATTAGCTGAGTCATTGTTAGCATCTTTAAATGGCTGTATTGTTGTAACAGCTGCACTCTTTAGTTCTGGGTTTAACTTTGTAGCGTATAGAATTGTAAAGTTTCTATCCGTTGAAGTTAGCATAACTGGACTCTCTGTCCAATGCTCACCATCAGAAACATCAGCTAAATCCCAATTTTCTACAAGCCCCGCAGCCCACGGGATAGAAGCAGCATCGTTGAAGAACCACCAAATACCAATTTGATCTATTGCATAAGTTCCAAATTGGTTAGAAATATCTTCATAGTCATTCTCATCTCTATAAAGCTGAGTCAAACCATTGATAGACAGTATATTGAAACTAGTAGGATAAAATGGCAAAGCCTTCTTCAACAGCTTAGCTTCTATCTTCTCTAGATCTGTAAGTGTATTGTCTGCCTCGATTTGAGCATCAGTAGGCAAGTTATAGAAAAATTTAGCATTTGGAGGAGCACAGGAAGGATCAGCCATTCCCCAACCTACTTTGCTTAAATCTTGATCTTCGATAGACCATAGGCCTGCAGTCTCTACTAGCTTACCTATAGGTCTATCTATCATGATAAATCTATAGTTTAAAAACAACTGATTTAAAACATCTGTAGATGGATTTAAATAAAATTCAGTATTACTCTTTGCAAAACCTACAAATACAGCCAAGCCACTAGGGTCGCTAGTTAACTTACCTGCTTGTTTCCTTGAAAGGAAGTAAGGACCTGGTCTAAGAGTTTCACCTGTGGCTATTAATGAAGAAACATTAGGAATAGTAATTAATCCTTGCGTGTAAATATCTCCAGTAACCACTGTACCCACCTGCTTAACCTCTTTAACAACACCAAAAACATAGCAACTGTTATTAGGAACAAAGGAAGTAACGACACCATTGCTACCATAATCAACTTTAGCCAAATCAAGTTTTTGAACACCCGCCACATCTTTTAGAGCCACTATGTTGCCTGCCACGATTGTGTTATTTACCAGCGGTTGGTCCATTGCCAGTAGGACAGATTTGCTGCCAATGGCCTCTAGCTGTTCCTTTAAGTATTGTGACCTATTTGTATGTTGAAGTAAAATAGGATTAATAACTTCCGCCGAAACATCTTCGCCGTTAGCTAAAATTTTTGGTGTGGGAATCCAAGAAGTCATATTAAGCTATGAATTGAACACCCCACGAAATCGTGAGGTTAAAAGTTGAATCGTACTCTACAGGGTTAAACTTAACTCTGGCAAACACAGGGTCAAACGCAGCTGGAATGCTTGAGCTGGCTGCTACTAACCCAGCCTCGAAAATTTTACAACCATCTTCAAACTCTAATCCTATTTGTTCTTGTATACTATGTATTGAGGGCATCATTATTGTAAAAATCACTACATTGTTAACATAGTCTGTAGTTGATCTTAGAAACCCTGCAGGTATGGTTAGAGGCACGGAGCCATAGCCGTAGTGGCCATCTTGACCAGGATCAGTATATTCAAAAGAAGTAGGAGTTCTATCTACAGCTGTGATTGATGGAGTTGTTATCGCATCACAGTAAGATATATAAAAATGTGAGATTTTAGAATACTTCTCACCTGCCAAAGCTTTTGCTAGTAAATCAGCGCCAGTATAGAGAATTGTGTTCTTCTTATCTACTGACAAGATACTTTCTCCTGTTTGTTTGTTGGTCTTCCAAACTTTAAAAAACCCAGAGAATTTTGGGTTAGTATCAATTAGATCTAAATTCATAATTAATCAAATGTTAGCTCATAAAATCACAATTAGCAAGGTTCATATCCCGAACCCGCATTGTAAAGAGCTGCTATTTCACCAGATGTTAGTTTCCTATTCCACTTACCTACTGCATCAATAATACCATTCATTCCTTGTTGCCCACCTAATATACCACCAATCTCTAATCCAGCACCAGAGCTTATATAGTTATAGCCTGTTGCAGTTGTTGTGATTGTATTTACATTATCTACAACCATTCCTAAAGTAATTCCTTGTCTATATACAACTATATGATGAAACTCCCCTTGAGCCACTGGAACCTGTACTGAGACCATGGTTGCAGAGAAACCATTGCTAGTAACCCAAGCGTCGAATCTGGATGCTGGTGATGTAGTATATCTGAGAGCAAACTCAGTACCAAGACTACCTCCTCCATACTTATTAAATATGATTGTAAATTGAGGAGTAGCATCAAACTTAATCCATAAAGACAGTGTAAAGTCTGTACCAAATCTTAAAGCTGCATGATCCGCTCGGGCAAGATAAGTTAGATTATCTCTTGTAAAGCGGGCACCATTACCTTCTATACCTGTACCATGGCTAACACCATTATAAGGAGTAAATGCAAAAGCATTAGAGCTACAGTCCATTCTATTACCAGAAGTTTCGTTCATTGGTAAAAATAGCTGTAGCCCATTAGTTAAGTCTACGCCTGCCTCTGTTGTTGTTGAAGTCGAGGAGGTCGAAGTTGTAGTAGTTCCACCTGTTGTAGATGTACTGGTGGTTGTTGTAGATGTACTGGTGGTTGTTGTAGTCGGTGCGGTAGTTGTAACAGGAATTATTGGATCGCAAAAATTTAACAACTTGATATGAGAAACTTCCCTAGTTGTGGCTCCGTCTGGGATCCATTCTAACAATGTACCATGTTCATAGTGAAGATAGTTTAAATCATTTACACCTATTAGGTAACTAGTCACTCTTAGCATCTGTGGCGTACCATCCTCTATACCAGCTCCAGTAATAAGATTTATCCCTTTTGCACATGTAAACAATCTTGTGGCTATGTCGTTGTTATGTTTACCTGTACTACCATCTTCATAAATTACGCCTGCAGTTCCAAGATCTGTAGAATCAGAACCATCAGCATTTACTTCCCTCTCTTCATCAACACCATAAGGAACGTTGAAACAAGCGTTTAAGTTCTCATACTCTTCTTTAGGCAAGAGCATATCAAAGTAAACCAAGAAGTATACATGCTTTGGTAGTATCGTTTTAAGCTTTGGAAATATAGACATAAATAGTGTCAGACTATCTACATCTTTAAAATTAAGCTTAATAATCGCTGTGTTATTCTTAATGAAATTCTCAAACAAAAAGTCTAATGGCTCAATAGGATAAGTGTCCCCTAGACTGAGGTTTAATTTTTGTACAATAGTATCTTTTACAAATACATCGTCTATCTTTCTAGTGTTTAAATTGTTATTAAACTCAGCATTATCAGCAGGAGAACCTATGCTTGGGAATGTTAGCTTACCAGTAAAATCATAGGTTAATAAGTCTATCTCGTTCTTAAAAAATAGTTGTCCTTCATAATTACCTAAAAAAATGTAAGAAGGAAAGTGCACACCAGAATTGGCTTGAGGTATGTTAGTATTACTATAGCTAATTTTTGGGAATAGCTTAGATCTCCACCACTTAGGCTGTTGAACAGCATCAAAGTATTCAAAGGCATCTACTAACAAGTCACCTGTATTAACAACTACTCCGGGTTCTATATCCTTTAAAAAATTATAGTAAGGATCAAACTTATAAGCATGTTTATCTGTTATGACATGTTTAAACAACAGCGCGCCGTTTGCGTCTAGCTCTTCAAATACATCCTCTATGACTTCATTGTCAGACAATACTGGTGATACTCCTGACAGTGAGCAACAAACCTCTCTAAGAGCTCGTATAGTAGGACCATCACGATACATTGAGAGCAGCCCTACAAGGATTGTCTTATAAAACTCGTTATTAGTTAGTTGCAAGTCTAGCAGAATACCAAAACTTTTAAACAGTGTCTCTTGGTTGATGCTCGCATGGAAGGCCCACAAGGTAATAACCTGGTCTGTACGTACAATGTTATTTCTATCTGTATAGGTTAATAGGTTTCCTGCTTCATCCATAAGGTCTACTTTAGGTATATTACTATTATTAAATATATCTTGGTTAAAGTAGATAACCTCGTTCTTTATTTCAAAATCTACATTATTAACTAAAAGTACTTGTGGAGCTAGTACTCTATCTGCAATCGTGCCACAAGTTATAAACTCTTTGTCTAATCTATAGCCATAAATATCACGACTTAATGTCTTGGGGAAACCTAGCTTGAACGTTTCACCACCATAGTAAATATCTGAGTTAGGCTGCTCGCCCAGAACAGCAGAGTCCTTCTCAAAAATAAAGGGTATCTGGTTATACTTAGATCTTTGGATAAGAATTGGATACCATTTTTCTTTATGAAATACGTCTACATCTTTAGCAGAAAATGAGTTTATGATTTCTAACAGATCGTAATACTTTTGTATTAAATCTTCAGCCATGCCTAGAGTATATCCTTTTAACGTACCCTTCTCTTGAAAGACTTGAGTCCAGAAAGAACCTAACGTGTCATATAGGACACGAGGGTCTGTCTTTGCATTAGTCGGATAGCTATAAATCGGGAACTCCATATTTAAATTGCTGTGATACCAATGTTTTCAGTAACACCATCATTGCTATAATAGCTTGTAAAGAAAGCTGTGTTTTTATTGCTGATGCCATGCTCGGCCAAATAAGGAATCTCCAGCGTATCTTCACTTGTGAAAGTATACAATGTGTCTTCAGTCTCATTAGGTATTAAAATAACACCATCCATCTTCACTGGTAGATCTACTCTTTTTATACTGTAATTATGACAGATGTCTATAATAGATGATGCAGATACTACAGCACCTACATCCAAACTATTTATATAATTAAATATATCCTTCTTGATACTCTCTACAGGTATGGAGTCTAAGGCAGATTTTTTTATCAACCGTAGATTAATTGATACTGAACAAGGGATTACCGCTTTGACTAGATAGTCTGCACAAGCCACTCTTTCTTCGTCACTTAAAAACATGTCCTGTATTTCTTTAATATTAGGCTGTCTATTGAAACTTATCTCAAACAATTCTTCATTTAAAGATAAAGCAGACTCGTAGTTAAACTCTATTACTAAAGTTTGATATTTGGTAAACCTTGCTTCTTTTATTGTATATAGATTATTAATTTTTGTACTTGTTGGATACTCATAACCATAAGCATGAGATGTAATTTCCAATGTACCTGAAACTTGTGCTCCGGTTGGGATGATACCTACAATTTGATAAAAGCCAGGAACTACTGACGAGGGTATGATAATTTTCCACGTATTAGTGTCTACCTTGGTACCTAGCAAGTTGACTTTAACAGTTTCTATAGTACTGGCTGTACGTACATAGACATCAGCCATACCAAAAGTTGGAAAGCCAAAAATATTGTTTTTAGCTCTTGTCATTTCTACATCTGTAGCTCCAACTACAGAAGCCGTTCTAAATCCAGCAAATGTTTCCTGTAGCTTAGTTTGTATAGATGTTTGTGAACCTAATGTTCTGGAATTAAGGCCTAGCTTTAATCTTGTTATTAACTCCTTATCAGTCTCCGTACTGACACCAGCACTAAAGTTACCATAGGCCGCTGCGCTAACAAAACTTGTCAAATTAGATCCTGTAGCTAATCCTAGTTTAGTGCCGTTTGTTAATTGATAGTTACTACCAACATTCTCAGCCTCAACAGACAATATGAAATAGAAGATACGTCCATCGGTCTGTAGCATAACTTCACCAGCATTTAGTACATCACCGGCGTTTGCTTTGACAGTTTTTATTGTCGAAGTTGTAACATAGTTTAAATTAATTGAAGTCTGAATAAACTTAAACCCAGCAGGGATTACGTAAGTACCTGTGGTTGCCATTGTTACCTTGATAGTTCCGGATGACTTTCTGCCAGTATTTCTTGATATAGAATAGTTAGAAGCAATAGCATCTATAATCTTACTATAAGTATCTTCTTCAGAAGCCAAGGCTGCAGCTATAGAATTAGCTTGTCCAAGCTCAGTTATATCATTCTTTAATTGATTTTGTACTGAGGCAGCTAGCTTTATTACCAACTCATTTAGTACCGATCCAGGTGTTACGTCTGCATCAGGATAGGTTTCGTTGATGAAAGCGATAAGTCTGCTTTTTGTTTGATCCATCGTTTCCATAATTATTGAATTGGTATAGGAGCAATAACAGATACCTCGTTACCTGCCATTGTATAAATTCTAATCCCCATGTTTAATTGTCCGTTTGCAACAGTCACTGTTTCAAGAACAGCAGTGTCTAATTGTTCATCTAAAGGTCCTGTATTTTTAGTCTGAAACTTCCTAAAGGCCGATACTACCTCGGCATTGGCAAAATTAAAAGTATGTCTTACTTGTGATATATTCATCCGCCCAGCATAACGTAGTTTAGTCATTAGATCAGTACCAAAAAGTGGAGAGTCTTCCTGACTTCCCTTCTCAGTTAACAATACTATCATATAACGTTGTATTAGCTTTTGTACACCAGCACAGTAAGAAGAGATAGTACCAAACGATAGTTTTATTGTTTGTACTTCTGATGAACTAGGATTGACTTTGTAAGCAATACTTACATCCTTTGTTCTATCTGTATAATCTGTTGTTACATTAGTAACTGGCATATTATGCTGCTTTTTTAAACTGGTTAAACAAGGCCTCACTCTTGACTAAGAGGTTCCAAGTTCTTATTCCTTTAAACTCTGCGTCATCTCTGTAATAGCCTAGCCTTGATTTATGTCTCATTCTAAACCCCTTTTCAAAGCTGTATATGTCATGTATCTCCTTTTTAATAAAGGCAGTAGCTTGTTTATTTTTAGGGTTCTTTTCTTTAGCTCGTGTTTTGTACTCCTCATTAAGATCTTTCCTTGAGAAGAATTCGTGTACTACTTTGGTATCGTATAATCCTTCAGTTACACCTAACCGACACCACTCACGATGGCTAGACATGCTATCATACCAAGACGAAAGCCTGGACAGCCATACCTTGTACGATTCTATTAATGTGCTAATTAGCATTATTTAAAGCCTTCTCTAAGTTTATCTGTTATGTGCTTCACCCTTACAGCTACTGTAGATGGTGACACATGTATAAGGTCTGCAATTTCTTGGTTATTCAATATCTTCTTATTACCGTATCCTGTTTTATGTTCAAATATGATCTTATCTTTTTCTGTTAAATCGTGATATACAAATGTTATCCACTCATCATTTTGCCCGTCATCTACAAAGACAGGCGTATGAAAGATATTGTTCATATTAACCTCTTTGCGCCTATTTTGCATTAAATTATTTAAATAAGGCAGGTTTAACCCTGTTGCTTCTGATAGCTCATGCATGGATGCTGGCCTGTTTAGTGTATCTCTTAGTTCCGCTTCTATTTTGTTTATCTTGTTTAGTTGAAACTGTTTATTCTCCGGGATACGTATGGCTCCTCCATACTTAGTAGATATACGACTAAGCTTCTTTAAAGCATTGGTTAGATAAGTTGAGTACTTTACACCAGCATTAGGATTAAACGTCTCTGCGGCCTTCCTGGCGAGCTTGTAGGCCTCGCTCTGGACCACGGACAATGGTACGAACTGAGCATATTTAGAAGCTTCATATTCTATAAGCTTGCTATACTCTTTTACCATTTGATCGTATTTATCCATAATTATAAGATAGAAGTATCCTGTACAAATAACCTTTTAGCTTCTTCAACTTCATCCGCTCCATAGTTAAACAGAGTTATCTTATCTAGTCCAGTTGAAACACGATCAATACGTCCACAATTAAAGCTTATAGAGGTTCTTGCTGTACCTATATTAGGTAATGACTTCTCTATACGATGAGAAACTCCAGTTACAAAGAAATCAATAAAGGTACCAGGATGTCTTGTGTATAACACACCAGGCATACCAGGAACCCAGTTTGGATTAAACACACCAGATATACTACCTACTCTGTCTTGAAATTTGGCTTGTGTATACTTTACCTCAGCTACTTGGTTATAAAGATCTCTAAGCACCTTAGCTTGTGTATTAAAACTATGAATAGAGGAGCCAAGGCTAGTCTGCTCTTCTCTAATAGTTCCTTTATGGCTTACTGTTGTTTTCTGCCTAGTTTGGATATTTTTGTTTAATTCACCTGATGAAAACGAGCTTAGGTCAGACAAAGAACGACCTAAGAATGTAGGTATTTGAATAGTCATTAACCCACCCTTAACCTTTGGGTTTGGGTCTAAATAACTACCCAAATTAATATCCATAAGATCTGCAGAATCATCTTCGTTGTTTACAGTTGGGTTTAAAGAAGTGTGGACTAAAATTACTCCTTTAATATCTTTGTAACCATTATCATTAAAAGTTATATTATCATATTGTGCTGGATATATAATATTAGGCATAACAGACTTTTCCTTTATACTTGGCTCTGTATGCTCAGTTTTTATATACCCTGTGTCTGGAAAGATGAACATCTTATGATTTCCAATAACATAGCAACAACCTAATTCAGCTAAAGCTTGTTGTAAAAATTCTAGAACGCTGGTCTCCGATCCTGCTAATGCATCTTGTATGAATCCACCAGAAGCTAACGAACCAGCACTAATAGCAAAATCTTTTAAAATAGATACGTCTATATTATCGAAAAGTTTAATTATATTATCATGCTGAATTTCTACGATTGGAGGTAACACTTTTAATAAAACTTCGTCAGCTCCAAATTCAGGTACAGGTTCTAATAAAGGTAGGTCTACTTGAGCATCAATTACTAGCTTTAAAACTTTTATAAGATACTCAATTAAAGTTAATCCTTTTGTTTCCGCTTCTAAGCCCGAAGTAGCGTCTGTTATTAATGAACGGTAGGCCTCGTTAGCATCATCAAGGCTATACTCGGTTGTGGTAGATCTTCTAAAAATTGCATTAGAACTTGGATGAAATCCAAGTAATCTAGGATAAGCTTCATTTAATAATTGAAACTTACTCTTAAGAACAATGTTAGGATTAATAGCACCTGGAGACTGCGAGAAGGAAATACCATCAATTATACCATCAAAATTTAAACATCCTTCGGTAGTCTCAATACTTACCCAAGCATCTTGTCTTAGGAAGTCAGGTTTTTGATAGTGACAAACAGCATCAAGAGCAGAAGCATCCACTGTAACAACACAATATGGAATCATGTTTATTCCATAGTTTATTGTTACACCTGTTATTCTTCCAGGTATATTGCTAGAAGCTTTTATTTCAACACTAGTTTTCATTATCTCATAGGTCCTGGGCAGAAGCCCGGCCCGTGCTGGTCGCACTGACCATTGCAACCCCACCAGCCAACACCACCGGCCACTGGAGCGTAGTGCGCACAGCAACCACAGTCTAGTAAAGGCCAACCACCATTACTACCCCATGTTCCTCCAGCAGATAAACACTGACTCGCACACCCAGAAGGAGGGCGCGTCGTGAACGTTGTAGTAGAGGTTGTAGAAGTAGTACTTGTACTCGTTGTACTTGTACTTGTAGTACTCGTTGATGTCGTGGTTGTTGTTGGTGGAGTCTCACAATCTACAGTAAAAGATTGTTCTGTATTCCAAAAAGCTGGTGCTGTTGTTGTACTAGTCGTACTTGTTGTGCTACTACTAGAAGTACTGGTACTCGTAGTAGTACTTGAAGATGAACTTGTACTCGTACTACTTGTTGAAGTAGTTTGGGTGGTTGTAGTTGGAGTAGTAGTCGTTGTCGTAGTTACTTTAATACATATATCTATACCATTAACAGTAGCAGATGCAGGCGGTGGGAAAGAACCACCTGGATTACCTGACGTTGGATACCAAGAAGTTAATTTTCCTTGTATCAAAGGAGTGACATATTGGTAAGTACCATCCGGCATTACTTTAAAGATAAATCCAACAAATAGACCATTTACCATAGCCCAGTATACTATTCCTGTTCCAGAATGTGGTCCAAACCCATATGTCATATCTACTAAAAATGATTCTGTAGGAATACACTCAGGCTCAGTAGTAGTGTTGGTAGTGGTTGTAGTTGTAGGAGCCGCTGTGGTTGTACTAGTTGTACTAGTTGTACTAGTTGTCGTGGTAGGTCCAGTCGTTGACGTACTTGTAGTGGTTGTAGTAGGTCCAGTCGTTGACGTACTTGTAGTGGTTGTAGTAGGTCCAGTTGTAGATGTACTGGTGGTCGTTGTTGTAGTAGGCCCAGTTGAGGTAGAACTTGTTGTTGTTGTATAATCATCAGTATGTACTGTAACGTAACATTGATCACCGATGAAAATTATAGTACCGGAAGGTACACTACTACTACTATCTACTGCTAAAGGTATGCACAGATCTACACATAAAATAACACCACCTAACGTAACAACTATAGATTCTCCAGCATCAAATGTTGTACCTATATCTGGGTAAATATAATCTTGTTGATATTGAAATATATAATCAAGAATAGTCCAAGATGTAAAATTAAATTTGAAAACAACACCATAAGTTTGTCCATTAATAACTGTACTAACCAAGTATTTATTATTCCCAGCAGGAACAAAAGACTCAGTTATATTAATACATGGAGGTAGTGTTGTTGTAGTTGTGGTCGTAGTAGTAGTGTCTTCACAATAAAACGAATCTGATTCAACTAAGGTAATTTCACCAGCCTCACAGTCTCCATCAGCAGTATATCTATTAAGATTTCCATTATTACAGTAATAATAATCTCCCGCTGGCTGACAACCACAATCCTGTTGAGCTTCGGCTTGAGATTCAGCCTCAGCTTGAGCTTGAGCATCTGCATCTTCCTGAGAAATGACTGATGCAAATGTAGCTCTAGGTATCGTGACACTAACGCTATACCCGGATGGAGAATTAATAGGGCAATAAACAGTTACTGTAATTTCTCTATTGTAATAAACCCATGGATCACCAATAAGACAAACACCAGTATCATCACGCACAATTCTAATACGCACATTACCATGTTGGTCCTGTTCGACTATTATAGTATTACCTGTAGCTGTGATGTGCATGTTAAAAATTATTACGAGAACGGATAATCAGTTCCACCACCAGATGCCCATAGGTGGTCACGTTCCATTGATGTCAAAGCTCTGTTCCATCTGCCGTTTTCCCATTCGAATATTCCACTTAGCATAATTAGAGAATTGGTCCTGGGTTAGATATACCTTCACCACTAATAGTATAACCTGGAGGTGTGTCAGAAACAGTATTTATTATTTCTATACCCCAAGGATTGCTAGGACT